>Ga0157360_1000115_pt1 | contig 41154 bp, 36 predicted proteins | sample AttlaeALBM1_FD_111483 | JGI IMG/M metagenome (GOLD analysis project Ga0157360, IMG submission 111483) | Fungus gardens microbial communities from leaf cutter ant in Ribeirão Preto, State of São Paulo, Brazil - Atta laevigata ALBM1 | ecosystem: Host-associated > Fungi > Mycelium > Unclassified ...
CCCCCCTCCTTCGAATCTGGCAGCGCCCCGCCCCCCCCCCCCCCGGGGCGTGAGTTCCAGCAGCGTTTTACACCTCAGCGTGCTGTCGGTGCCGGACGCCATAACGTGTCCGGCGGAGGAAGATGGGGAGAGTCGTCAATGACTCCATATCCATCAGCTGCATATCCGTGATGAGGAACCTTGCGCGGCCCACACCCAGCAAGCGCGACACCCACCATGAAAAACGCCAGAAGCAGACGGATCATGCTCCGGGCTCCAGACGCAGGCTCTGGGCTACCGCACGGGCAAGACGGGTATAAGCCTGTGCCGCCTCACTTTCCGGCGCCGAAAGAATGATCGGCGTGCCGGCATCAGCACTCATGCGAATATCAGCAAGCAATGGAATTTCGCCAAGAAACGGCACATTCGCCTTCTCGGCTTCCTCACGCGCACCACCATGCCCGAAAAGCTCGGTACGATGGTTGCAGTTCGGACAGCAGAAATAGGACATGTTCTCCACAATACCCAGAAGCGGCACATTCATCCGCTCGAACATGGCAAGACCACGGCGGGCATCGAGCAGGGCAATATCCTGCGGGGTGGAAACAATCACCGCACCACGCAGACTGAGCTTCTGGGCAATGGTAAGCTGGGCATCACCCGTACCGGGGGGCATATCGATCACGAGCACGTCGAGAGCGGGCCAGGCCACATCGGCAAGAAACTGCCCGATAGCCCCCATGACCATAGGACCGCGCCAGATCATGGCCTGCTGCTCATCAACCAGGAACCCGATCGACATCGCATGCATGCCCCAGGCTTCGACAGGAATGATCTTGCCGTTTTCCAGAGCCGGTTTGGCAGAATGACCGAGCATACGTGGCAGGGAGGGGCCGTAAATATCGGCATCAAGCATACCGGTGCGCAGCCCTAGCCTGGCCAGACCCGCTGCGAGATTGACCGCAGTGGTCGATTTACCCACCCCACCCTTGCCCGATGCCACGGCAATGATGGCACGCACCTGAGGCAGGGCCTTGCCATCAGGACGCGTCGGCTGAGGATGGCCGGGGCTGTTGGCTGGTTGCTCGAGCTGGAAGGGACGGTGTCCCTGCGGCTGTGCTGCAACCTTTCCGGGGGCGCGATGCGCCGTCAGGATGATGGTCGCGCGTGAAATCCCAGGCAAAGTGGCAAGGGCAGCTTCGACACGGGGGCGCATTGGCTCGATACGGGCAGCATCCTCACGCGAGGTCGCAAGCGACACGTGAGCATGACCATCGCGCAGGGCGATGCCCTCGAGAGAGGCAAAACTCAGGACATTCGATGTGCCTGCCTCGTCTTTGACAAGACGCAGGGTCTCGAGAATTCTGCGCTGGTCGGTTTCATTGGCGGGTTTTTCAAAATCGGTCATGTTTGTCCTCTGGCGACGGGGCCGTACCCTGTGCGCTTTCATTTAGCATGGCGGGAAGTGGATCACGCAAGCATCTGCGCGTATGAGCAGGACGAAGCCGGGTACCCTCCCGGACTATCTGGGCAGGAAAGCAGGACAGGAATGAGCGAGGCCAAGACCGACGCCGCCCCGAAACGCAGGAAACGCGACCATCGCATTGATGCGCTTCGTGGCATCGCATTGCTGATGATGCTGGCCGATCACGCCCCTCAGGATGTGCTCAACCGATTCACTTTACGTAATTTTGGCTTTGCCGATGCTGCCGAAATCTTCGTCCTTCTGGCCGGATATGCCTCATGGCTGGCTTATGGTCGGCTGATCCTGCGCGGGCCTCCTACAGGTGGCTGGCTTGTAGGTATCGAACGGATCGTGCGTCGTTGCTGGCGACTCTATCTTTTCCAGATGGTCATGCTTCTGGTGTCGGTCTTTACCATCAGACAATGGCGCCATTATTCTCCCGTCCCGGTCGACTTCCTCGAACCCGAACTTGCTCACGGGCATGAATGGGTCTGGCGGGTGCTTTCCCTCGAAGCCCTCCCCAACAACCTGAACATTCTGCCACTCTATATCGTCCTTCTGCTGGCTTTCCCTCTGCTGGTTTTCCTGTGGAAGATTTCGCCATGGCTTCTGGGGGGTACGAGTCTGGCGCTCTGGGGTCTGATCAACAGCGATCCTACACTCAATCTGCCGAACTGGCTCGACCCGGATGGATGGTACTTCAACCCCTTTGCATGGCAACTCATCTTCACACTGGGAATGCTGGCGGCCATCATGGCGGGCAGACGCGACGGCAATTTGCCAGGGCCACTCTGGGCGAAAACACTCGCGATCATCTATCTGATCTTCGGCGCGCTTGAGTGCTTCCCTTACGAAAGCTGGAACCTGCCAAGCCTCAGGCCGCTCGCCGATATCCCCCAGGCCGACAAGTCGGATCTTGCCATCTGGCGATGGGTCGATGCCATGGCCATTCTTGTTCTTGTGCAGTCCTCCATCACAGCCACAAGACTTTCGGAGACAAGGGGCGGTCAGGGCCTGGCGATGCTCGGGCGCCACTCTCTCGAGGTTTTCAGCTTCGGAACCATCCTGGATCTGTTTGCCCGTCTGGTCATGAACAGCTTCGGCGATGGCTGGGTTATCCAGATTCTCGTCAATATCCTCGGCTTCCTTGGCGTTTATGCCTTGGCAGTCTGGCTCGATCGCCATCGCCGTCAGGCCGCGCTGATGGCCGGTGAGACACGCAAGGAAGCTCTGGAAGAAGCAAAGAAAGATCGTAACGCGGAGATAGGTGACGCAAACCCATGAATTGCGTTACCGTAAGATCATGAAACATCGCTTCGTTCTTGCTGCTCTGATGGGCGGCTGGGTCTCCGCCAGTTCTTCCGTTTTCGCCCAGACAGCGGCTCCTCCCGGAGCCTCGACGACAGGCGCCCCGATGGCAACGGCTCAGGCCGATCCTGCTGCTGTGGCGCGAAGCGTGCATGCAGCTCCCGATTCACTGGCGGACCTTGCTGCCCGTCTGCTGCCTGCCGTAGTCAATATTTCAATCTCGGCAACGCTGAAGCCTGGCGAAGATGACGATGATGATGACGGCCCGGATGCAAGCCCTGATGACGGGCCGCAGGTTCCTCAGTTTCCACCCGGCTCGCCGATGGAGAAATTCTTTCACGACTACATGAACCATGCGCCGAACCCGTCGGACCCGCCGCGAAAGATGCAGGCGCTGGGTTCGGGCTTCATCATTTCGCCTGACGGCTATATCGTGACCAACAACCACGTCATCAAGGATGCTGACAAGGTATCGGTCACGTTGCAGGATGGCACGGTGCTCCCCGCCAAGATCATAGGACGCGACAGCCGTACCGATCTCGGGGTGATCAAGATCGAACGTAAGGCGCCCTTCCCCACTGTGTCTTTCGGCGATAGCGACAAGGCACGGGTAGGCGATCGCGTTCTGGCCATCGGCAACCCGTTTGGCCTGTCTGGCACGGTTACGAGTGGCATCGTGTCATCGCGCGGGCGCGACATCAATCATGGTCTGTATGACGATTATATCCAGACTGACGCCTCCATTAATCGAGGCAATTCGGGCGGCCCCCTTTTCGACCTCAACGGTGAGGTCATTGGCATCAATACCGCCATCTACAGTTCAAGTGGTGGTTCCATCGGCATCGGTTTTGCCATTCCTGCCAATGACGCCAAAGGAGTCATCGAGCAGTTGCGCCGCGACGGCCATGTGTCGCGTGGATGGGTTGGAGTCAAGGTGCAGGATGTCACGCATGAGATTGCTGACAGTATTGGTCTCAAACCCGAAAAAGGAGCCATGATCGCAAGTGTTGACCCAAAAGGTCCGGCTGCAGCGGCTAAACTGCAGACAGGCGATGTCATTATCTCTCTTAACGGCAAACCGATCGACGGTCATGCCCTGCCCCGTCTGGTAGCCGAAATCACTCCGGGAACCAAAACGACATTCGGCATCTGGCGCAAGGGAAAAACACTTGATGCGACAGTGACGATCAGACCCTCACCTGAGACACCCGACATGCCGCCCACCGAGGCCAAGACCAAAGGACCCAGCAAGCTGGCTCTGGCAGATCTGGGCGTTACCTTCGCAGCGATCGATGACGAGACGCGCGCCAAATACAATCTGTCCGACTCCCAGCGCGGTGTCGTTGTAACCGACGTCACACGCGACGGCCCTGCTGATACGCGCGGATTGCAGACAGGAGACGTGGTGACGGAGGTACAGCAGGTAGGCGTAAACTCGCCGGATGCCCTGTCAAAAGAACTGACACGTGCACGCCAGCAGAAAAAACATACAATCCTGCTTCTTGTTCAGGGACAGGACGGGCTGCGTTGGGTGCCTTTGCCACTCTCCGGAGAGTGACTGATGCCTTTTGCCTCCCTGTTCAGAGCTCGCGCAGACGGAGAGGCGCCCTGGCGCCAGATGGTACGGACACTGGTAGCGGTCGCCCTCTGCTGGATCATCGGCGAAACAACTGGCCTTGATGAGACGATCTGGGCCCTGATCACCGCTCTGATCGTCACACAGTCGAGCATAGACCAGACTTTTTCCACAGCACGTGACCAGATCGTCGGCACGCTCGTCGGTGCTGTGGTAGGGACACTGGCGATTACCGCGCGCCTTCTCTTCGGCCTGTACTGGCCGATCTTCTGCATAGCGCTCCTGCCTCTCGCCTATATAGCTGCAGTACGCCCCTCATTACGTTTTGCCGGCGTCACGCTGATGATCGTCTACCTGCTTCCGTCACGGGGCAGTAATCCCTACTGGCCGCTGACAGAACGTCTCACGGCCATTTTTCTCGGGGTTATCGTATCGCTTGCTGTCTCATTCGTCGTACTGCATGCCAGCGCAAGAAGACGTGGCTTTCTGACCGCAGGGCGCATGTTTCGCGAAATGGACGAGCTGCTTCAGGCAGCCCTGCGACGCGAGGAGATGTGGAGCGAGCTCGAAGCCAGAAACGATCATTGCGCCCGCAACCTGCTGGTCATCAATGAATGTGTGGCAGAAGCCTATCGGGAAAACTGGGGTCTGCTCGAAAAACGTCACCCCATCCTGACCGTACTTCCGGCGCTCATGCGCCGAATGCTGAGTGATACCATGCTGGTGGCACGTGCCATCAATGCGGGCAAGGACAGGGGCGGGTTCTCCGGTGTGGCCGGATTGCATACCGGTCTCAGCCATGCCTATCGTTCTCTGGCACGGCGCTGCGAAATTCATGCTGCAGGCAAGGCACATGAAAAGCCATACCGTCCGGGCAGAGAGGATGTTCTGAGCGCCCTGCCCACGCTGGGGCAGGATGCCCTGCCAGAAATGCATTTTGTCATTGCGCTGCTACGCCAGGATCTGCGTCGGGCCACGGATGTGCTCATGAGCACCCCGGAAAGCCGCGCAAAGGACCTGCGCGAAATGATCGGATAACCTTGCCCGAACCACCATCGGGATGAACTTGTGATCGATCTCGCACGTTGCATTGACTGAATTGCGCCTATGATGCGCGATGCACCTGTTTACGAACGGGAAAGACCCTTTGTATCTAGCCCCGCCCGTAGAGTGCAAAACGAACAGAAAACGAAAAGGGATTTGAGCTTATGATCACCCGTGAGACCCTGCAGCACCTGCCAGAAGGCGTGTCGGCTCCGTCTTATGATCTCAAGGATATCAAGCCTGGAATCCTGCATTTCGGCGTAGGCAATTTTTTCCGCGCGCACGAAGCCTACTATATCGACAAGATCCTCGGTCTGCCCGGGCAGCATCAGTGGGGTATTGTCGGCGTCGGTCTGACCTCGGGCGAACGCTCCAAAAAAAAGGCTGACGATTTCAAATCCCAGAACTGCCTCTTCTCCCTGACCGAAACAGCCCCGTCAGGTGACAGCAAGCGCAGTGTCATTGGCGCACTCACCGATTACATTCTTGCTCCCGAAAAGCCGGATGCTGTTCTGGACCTGCTCTCCGATCCTTCAATCAGGATCGTCTCCATGACGATCACTGAAGGCGGGTATAACATCAACGAACATACCGGCGATTTCGATCTGGAAAATGCAGATGTTCAGCGTGACTTGGCCAACCCGGAAACGCCCTCAACAATCTTCGGCTATGTCGTTGAGGGACTGCGTCGTCGCCGTGATGCCGGCAACCGGGCCTTTACCATCATGTCTTGTGACAATCTGCGCCATAACGGCAACGTTGCCCGCAAGGCGTTTCTCGGTTTTGCCCGTGCCCGTGATCCCGAACTGGCAAGCTGGATCGAGGCCAATGCGACCTTCCCCAACGCCATGGTTGATCGCATCACGCCGACAGTCTCACCGGCAATCGCTGAACGCCTGAACCGTGAGAGCGGTCTGGATGATCTTCTGCCGCTGGTCGCCGAGGATTTCACCCAGTGGGTGATCGAGGATGAATTCGCCGATGGTCGCCCCGCCCTTGAGAAAGCGGGCGTCCAGATGGTCGATGATGTGACCGATTATGAGTTCATGAAGATCCGTATGCTCAACGCATCGCATATCTTCCTGGCATTCTCGGGTTTGCTGCTCGGTTATGATCATATCGATGAATCAATCAACGATCCCGACCTGCGCAAGCTCGTTGAAGCCTATCTGGACACGGATGTCATCCCGACCCTGAAGGCTGCTCCGGGAGAAGATCTCGAGAAATACAAGGAATCGGTGATTTCCCGTTTCTCGAACCCCGCCATGGCCGATCAGAACTTGCGTATCGGAAGTGACGGCCAGTCAAAGGTGCAGGTCTTCTGGACCGCCACGATCCAGAATCTGCTCAAGGGCAAGCTGCCAATCGACCGGGTTGCCTACGGCCTGGCCGCCTATCTCGAAATGCTGCGTGGCAAGAACGAAAAGGGGGATAGCTTCGACCCGATCGAGCCGACTTTCACGGAAGAAAGCTGGAAGATTGCCAGAAGCGATGATTTCTCAGCTGGCTTTGACCTCCCTGCCTTTGATGGCTGGCGCAAACTGAATCATGAAGAACTTGACAAAAAAGTGATCGAATTGCGTCATATTATCCGTGAAAAGGGCGTAAAGGCCGCTCTCCCCAACTGAAAAGGGTGCGCGAAAGTCGCACTCATGACAGATTTCTAAGGCAGGCGAGTTTTCCTGTGTCCCAAAGTAACCTATGGGCGTTAGGAAAATCAGACATCACCCGGCTTTCAGCCGGGCCTGCTGGAGAAAGTCATAGTGCTGCGTCGCGACCTCGTAAAAATCGGTGCTGGCCTCTCACTCCTGGGAGCCAGCAAGATAGCCAGGGCAGCGCCCGCTGCCGCGCCACAACCGACGGCATTCGACAACAATACCGTGCGTCTGATCGCACAGAAACTGTCAAAATCGGCTTACAAGGCGCCGCAACAATCTCTGCCCAGTGCCATAGACAACCTTAATTTCGATCAGTTTCGCGGTATTGCCTACAAGGAAGAGCGCGCACTGTGGCATGGTCAGAATCTGGCCTTTGATGTGGAATTTTTCCCCCGTGGTTTCCTTTATCGCCCTCGTATCAACATGAACGAGGTAGTGGACGGTCAATCGACTCCGATTGTCTACGACCCCGACATGTTCACCTATCCCGATCCCATGCTGCGCGTAACCGATGATCTGGGCTTTTCAGGCCTGCGTCTGCGTAATGCCATCAACACGCCCAACGTCATGGAAGAGTGCGCCGTCTTCCTTGGCGCTTCCTATTTCCGCGCTGTTGCAAAAGGACAGAATTACGGTCTGTCGGCGCGCGGTTTCGCCAATGGCACAGGTGACCCGAAAGGCGAGGAATTCGCTCTCTTCCGTGAATTCTGGCTCGAAAAGCCGCGCCCCGGTGTTGATTCCGTCGTTATTCATGCGCTGATGGACAGTCCGTCCGTTGTGGGTGCCTTCCGCTTTACCATTCGCCCCGGTGCCACCACCGTGTTTGACGTACAGTCAAGCTTCTACCCGCGCACCGATATCACCGAAGGCGGCGTGGCAGCCCTGACCGGCATGTTCTATTTCGACGCCAACAACCGTAACCATGTCGATGACTGGCGTCCCGGCGCGCATGACAGCGAAGCACTGCAGATGTGGACTGGCACCGGTGCCCAGCTCTATCGCCCTCTCAACAATCCGGTCGATCTGCAGTTTTCGGCATTTCAGGATGCCAGCCCGCATGGCTTCGGCCTGATGCAGCGTCGTCGTTCCTTCCATGATTTCGAGGATCTGGCGCTGAATTATGAAAAACGTCCGTCGCTCTGGATTGAGCCGATCGGCGACTGGGGTGAAGGCGCGGTTGATCTGGTCGAAATTCCGACGCCCAACGAGGTGAATGACAATATTGTCTCGTTCTGGCGCCCCAAGCAGGCCATGCAGGCCGGGCATGAATACGCCTATACCTATCGTATGTACTGGGGCTGGGATACGCCTTGGCCAACTGATCTCGCCCGCGTTGGTGCGACACGCGTCGGCGCCGTGACCGATCATGCCGATGGCCGTATGTTCGTCATCGACTTCACGGGCAAGCCTTTTGAAAACCTGCCGCCAAACGCGGCCTTTCATCTCGTTCCGCAGACCTCGACCGGCTCGATCAAGAATGTCGTTGTCGAGCCCAACCCCGAAATAAAGGGCTGGCGCACGACATTTGAATTCTATCCGGGCAGCGCCAAGCTGGCCGAGCTGACCTGCCAGCTTGCCAATGAGCAGGGACCGATTTCTGAGAAATGGATGTATCGTTGGACGCCGTGAGCAGCCTTACCCGTAAATTTGCCCCTTTCGATGTCCTTCCGGCAGAATCGCCTCTCGAGATGCCGACGCAGAATCTGCGTCAGCGTCCCGAAACGTTCGGGCGTGATCGCACCCCTCCTACCGCACCGCCTTTTCTCTGGCTGCGTCGCCTTCTGGTCATCGGGGGCGCCATCCTGCTGACAGGATGGGGCGCCGTCGAGATGAACCGCGTGCTGAACAGCATGGGCGTCTCCACACTGGGCATCATTGTTCTGGTGCTCTTCGTCGTGCTTGGCGCCTGGATCTCGCTTTCCTTTACCTCTTCGCTTGCCGGTTTCATTTCCGTGCTGCGCCATGGAGGGCTGGGTCTGGGCATTTCGCGTGATACACCGCTTCCTGCCCTGATGACACGCACCGCGGTGCTCATGCCCACCTATAACGAAGACCCTGACCGGGTTCTCGTCGGTCTGCGCGCCATCCATGACAGTCTGGTCGCCACAGGCCGTATCGATGCTTTCGATTTCTTCATATTGTCCGATACGACCGACCCCGATGTCTGGATCCGCGAAGAGCGGGCCTATCTCGCGTTTGTTGAAGCCGTTTACGGTCAGGGACGTGTGTTCTATCGCCGCCGCCCCAAGAATATTGATCGCAAATCAGGTAATCTTGAGGAATGGGTCAAGCGCTTCGGTGGCGCTTATCAGCAGATGCTGACACTTGATGCCGATTCCGTCATGGATGGTGGCCTTATTGTCCGGACCGTTTCCGCCATGGAGCGACACGAAAACGTCGCCCTCATCCAGACCCTTCCGGTTATTATTGGCGGCAAGACATTATTCGCACGCATGCAGCAGTTTGCCGGTCGCGTTTATGGGCCACTCATCGCCCATGGCATTGCCTGGTGGCATGGCTCGGAAGGCAATTACTGGGGCCATAACGCCGTTATCCGCACACGGGCTTTCGCCGAACAGGCAGGTCTGCCTCATCTTCCGGGGCGCAAGCCTTTCGGCGGGGGTATTCTCAGCCACGATTTCGTTGAGGCCGCTCTCATGCGGCGTGGTGGCTGGGCTATTCACATGATTCCCGGCCTCTTCGGTTCCTATGAAGAGAGCCCACCGTCACTTACCGATGTCGCCATCCGCGACCGGCGCTGGTGTCAGGGCAATTTGCAGCACGGCAAGATCGTCCATTCACGGGGGCTGCACTGGGTAAGCCGCATGCATATGATGGTTGGCATCGGCGCCTATATTACCTCACCACTCTGGCTGCTGTTTCTCATGTTCGGCATCCTGATTTCGCTTCAGTCGCATTTCGACAGACCCGAATATTTCGGTGACACCAAAACACTTTATCCGCACTGGCCTCAGGTTGATCCGGTACAGGCCAAATATGTTTTCATCGGCACCATGGCCGTGCTCCTTGCTCCCAAGGCTCTGGCCCTGATCGCCGCACTCTTCGACCGGGCCATGCTTCGCAGCTGCGGCGGATTTCTGCGTCTCGTCGCATCCATCCTGCTTGAAACCCTGATCGGCGGCCTTATCGCCCCGATCGCCATGCTGATCCATACCTCTGGCGTGATTTCCATCCTGCGCGGTCGCGATTCCGGCTGGAACGCCCAGAACCGCGATGACGGGCGCGTTTCACTCAAGGAGATTGCACACGGATACTGGATCTATACCGCCTACGGTATAGTCATGGCTGCAGCCGCGTGGTCGGTATCCTTTTCCCTCTTCCTCTGGATGACGCCTGTACTGCTCGGACTTGCTCTCGCCATCCCGCTTGCTGCCATGACGGCAAGCCGCGATGTCGGACTCTGGCTGAAGAGCTGGGGGCTGCTTCTCATCCCTGAGGAGACCAGCCTGCCTCCCATCCTGCAACTGGCTGCCGAAAACGACCTGCGTCGCACACAGGCCGAAGCCATGCCTGATCGCCCACCCGAGGAGGCATTCGCAGCCCTGCGCAGCAATCCGGATCTGGTAGCTGAACATCGCCGCGCCCTGCCTGCCCCGCGCAAACCCGGCACGGCGATCGACGCCAATCTCGTTGTCGGTCTGCTCAAACTGCGCGAGGCACAATCCGTCACGGAGGCCCTGGCCACCCTGACCCGTCAGGAGAAAGCCGCTGTATTATGCAGTGGCGAGGGGCTCGATCTGGTACTGGCACTGCCTCACTGAACCTGCATCCAGGGCTTTGCCCTGAACTTATACAGGTAACAGACAATGTTTGCCGGAGGGTGGATCAGTTCCCGTCCTCCCAGCCAGGCAAAAGAAAAAGGCCAGTCCCTGCGGACTGGCCTTTTTCAGCAATGACCCTGCCTGAGACTTATTTATAAGCCTGACCGCGTTGCCCTACCTGGGCACAGAGCTGGGTGCGATGGCTCAGATCCAGGCTTGAAACATCAAACGGCACGTTGGTGCTTGTCTGAAGCAGCCCCTGACCACCAAGAGAATAATACTGGTCGTTCTGGACATCCGGACGCTTGGCCAGTTTGCGACCAACAACGCGCAATGTAGTGCCATGTACCAGGTGATTACGAACGCAATAGCTTGCAAGTCCTGCCAGATTACCGGCCTTTGCGGAATCGAGTGAGGGCAGGCCGTAAGTATCCAGTACACCAGGCGTTGCTGCGGTCGAAACGGTATTGCTTACCTGTGACCCGCCAACAGACTGCATGACATTGGTCCGAGCTTGCGGGGCACCGTCACGATTTACGGGAACCGATCCTGCAGGCATGACGGTGGACTGGGTGCCAGGCGCAACAGCAGGGGCCGGAGCCTGCTGGGCATGAGCTGCACCAACAAAAACAAGGCTGCACAGAGCGGTCAGGCCGAGGCAAGTACGTGAGAACATGATAACTATCCTTTGTGTGCTCTTCTTCAGACCCCGTTCCGAGAACGGGGGCCGTTAAAACGCTTTCTCCCGGAGCTCAATGTCAGGATGAAGGACGTGTCCTTCTGTAACCTGCGAAGCGGTCACCAGTTTGTTCTTCTATCGAAACTTTGAAAAAACAGGCATTTAGAGCGTTGAGGCGTATGCTGTTCTGCCGCACTCTACGGGCTTTGTTTCTGCATAACTGCAAGGCCATTTATGATTCCTCCCACCCCCCGGCGTATTCCGCACTCGATCACTCAACTCGGGCGTATCAGACAGGATGATTATGCCTGGATGAAGGACGAAAACTGGCAGAAAGTATTGCGCGATCCCTCTCTCCTGCGCCCTGATATTGCGCAGGCTCTGAGAGAAGAGAACGCCTATACCGAGCATTGCCTTGCAGAAATGGCATCCCTGCGTGAAATCCTGCTCAACGAAATGATCGGGCGTATTCCGCCTGCGGAAGATTCCGTGCCGTGGCCTGATGGCGAATGGCTTTATTTTTCGCGTTTTGCCAAAGACGCTCAACACCCTGTCTATCTGCGTCGTCCCCGTGCCGGGGGAGAGGAGCAGGTTCTGCTCGATGTCGATGCGCTCGCGAAGGAACATGCTTATTTCGCACTGGCTGCTACACGCCATTCTGACGATCACCGCGTGTTCGTCTATGCTGCCGATACACAGGGATCAGAGGTCTATCGTCTGCACAGCATCAACCTCGATACAGGCAGCGTCTATGCCCCGGAAGTCGAGAGCGCGGCGGGCAGCTTTGTTATCTCTCCTGACAACCAGTGGCTGTTCTGGGTCTATCGCGACGACAACGGTCGCCCGTCACGCGTCTATCGCCGCCCTCTTGCCGGGGGGGAGGACGTGCTGGTGTTCGACGAACCGGATTCAGGTTTCTTCGTCAGCCTGAATGTCACGGCGTCACGCAAATGGATCCTGATCGAACGCGGCGACCATGATACCAGTGAGACGCTTCTCATTCCGGCCAACGAGCCAACACAGGCGCCAAAGGTTGCCTCGCCTCTGGTACGGGGAGAGCGCTATACGCTCACACACTGGAATGACCGTTTTATCGTTCTGACCAATACAGACGGTGCAATTGATTTCCAGTTCATGCAGACCCCCGATGACGCCCCCTCGCGCGAGAACTGGACATCTTTCGTACCCCATGAATCAGGGCGTTTCCTGCTCGGTGCCGCTGCCAGCAAGGAACATCTCGCCTGGTCTGAGCGGGTAAATGGCAATATCGAGATCCACGTCACACGACACGATTCACAAGGTAATATCCGTGCCCAGGCCAGAACCATCGGCATGAAAGAAGAGGCTTTTGACCTCTCACTGCTCGGCTTTCTGGAATATGGCGATACAACCCTGCGCTATATCTATGAGTCGCCAACCACACCGGCCCATTGGTACGACGTCGACATGGCGACCGGGGCGCAGACTCTCCAGAAGATCCGCGAAATCCCCTCAGGTCATGACCCGGAACTTTACGAAACACGCCGGCTTTTTGCCCGTGCGCAGGATGGGGCCGAAATTCCCATCACAGTACTCAAGCGCCGCAATACGCCTTGTGACGGCACGGCGCCGCTCCTGCTTTACGGTTACGGGTCCTATGGAATCTCCATGGAATCAGGATTCAGTACCTCGGTCTTCAGCCTGGTCGATCGGGGCTGGGTCTACGCCGTCGCCCATGTCCGTGGTGGTTCCGAAAAAGGCTGGGACTGGTTCCTGAAAGGACGGGGCAGAGACAAGCCCAACAGCTTCACTGATTTTGTCACATGTGGACGCCATCTTGCCGCGCAGGGTTATGGCAGGGAAGGTCGCATCGTTGCCCATGGCGGCTCGGCAGGCGGATTGCTGATGGGAGCCGTGGCCAATCTGGCGCCAGATCTTTTTGCAGGTATTGCCGCACAGGTACCGTTTGTCGATGTCCTCAATACAATGTCAGACGACAGTCTCCCGCTCACGCCACCCGAATGGCCTGAATGGGGCAACCCTCTGGAAGATCCGGACGCCTATGATCTGATCGCCAGCTATTCGCCCTATGACAATATCAGGGCCGTTACCTATCCGCCGGTTCTGGCCATGGGTGGACTGTCAGACCCGCGTGTCACCTATTGGGAGCCTGCGAAATGGATCGCGAAGCTGCGCGAGGTCGCTCAGGGCGGTCCCTTCCTGTGCCGCATCAATATGGATGCCGGTCATGGAGGCTCCTCCGGCCGGTTCAAACGACTCGAAGAAGTTGCCTATGTGCAGGGTTTTGCCCTGTGGGCCATGGCACGTCGCCCATTATAAGAGGAATTAAATTACCCGGTCCTGTAATGGACCGGGCCTAGTCATCGCTCTCACTGGGCGGACGGGGACGAATGGCGGTGCAGAGCGGAGGCAGCTTCGGATCGGCCTCACTCTTCGTACGGCACAGCCTGCGTGCATCAGTGCCACAGACCTCGATCGTTTCCTCAAAATCCGACTCGAGCACATCCCGTGCTACGGCCGCATCCTGATTACTGCTATCCGTATCCTGATTAGCTACGATCTTCTGCGTCTTGTGCAACTCTTTCAGGGCCTCGACACAGGCATCACTGGCTGAATCAGGATCAGTTTGAAGCACGGCGAGAATCCGGTTGAGTACGGAGGCCGGATCGTTTTTCAGATGAGGCGCAGCCTGGGCCGCAAGAGGAAGACCTATCAGGAGAGTGGCCAGAACAGGCAGAGCTTTCTTCATAAAACCAGGATAATTCCGTTTTCCTCCTTTGAAAACGTCCAAAATACGGGGTTCAGCCTGCAGGAAACGCAGCAAAGAGTTGACTCCCGCCAAGGTGGTGAGTATTCCGACCACCACTCGCGGGCGCGACGCCCGTTCGTCATGCATGGCCCGGGAAGCAAATTATCATGAAGATCCGTAACAGCCTCAAATCTGCAAAGATCCGCGACAAGGACTGCCGCGTGGTTCGCCGTCGTGGCCGCGTTTATGTCATCAACAAGAAGAACCCGCGTATGAAAGCACGCCAGGGCTAATATTCTGTTGATGCCGGAACGGCGCTTTCGGCCCGTTTTGACGCATTGCACGGCCCTCTATCGGGCCGTCGTCAGGCCGTGTCTGCTTTTCAGCAGCACGGCTTTTGTCGTTTTGGCATTCTTTCCTGCCTGCGCTGCCCCCGCTGTCTCCTCCCGGGACGGTGTTACTGCTCCCCCGGCCAGAACCTCTCCCTCAGCCAGGCCAAAAACCGACCTGTTACGCGAAACAAGCAAAGCCCTGCGTACCGCGAAAACCGCCACGGAAGCCCGGGCTCTCGAAAGACGTGCCGAAACACTGCGGCAGAAAGGCCTTTCTGCCAGTACGCGCCTTCTGCTTGAAAATGCTGACTCCAGCCTCAAGGCGCATGATTATCGCAAGGCTGAAGCTGCCATAAGCAATGCGCTCGTGCTTCAGCCAGACAAGGCATTCATCCGTCGCGGCCGCGCGCGGGTACGATACGCCGCTGGAGATTTCGAAGGGGCCATCAGTGATCTTGGTGTTGCTTTGCAGAAAGATCCGGACGACCCGATTTCATGGCAGCTTCTCTCCCAGATAGAAGAGGAACGCCACGATATGAAAGCAGCTCTTGCTGCAGCACAACAGGTGCTTGTCGTGGACCCTCTGGCCAGTAAAGGTATCAAACGTGTGAAGACTTTGCAGGCAGCCATAGATGGACGTCCGATTTAAAGCATGTCTCTTTCTAAAACTCTGCTGCGTCTGCGCTGTTTGATCAAGAAAGAGACCTAAAAGGAGAATTCGATGTTCAAGAAGAACAAAGCCCAGGTCACCGAACTGACGGCTCCGGAAGAAGGCAAAAAAGGCTGCTGCATCAGCAAGATGTGCAACTCCGCCAAACCGCAGACAAAGGAAGCCATTCTTGGTGGCCTCACTTTTCTAAGCATGTTTGGCCCCAAGAAGCTTCGTCCGCACTTGCAGCATGCTCTGGCCGTCATTGCCATTGTCACTTTTGTGGTCAAGGCCATCAAGCCGAAACGCGAAGACAAGACTGCCTGACTTTTCTGGAGCTCCGTTCCAGATCCGCCAAAGGAATCCCACCCTTTGGCGGCCGACCGATAACAGGGCTGCCCATTTCCCATGGGCAGTCCCGCGGCGCTTCATATTGCTCTTACAGAAAAGAAATAGGATCGATGTCGATGTCGATCCGTTGATGAGTCGTCAGTTTGATGCCTTCAAGCCACTGGCGCAGGATGGGCTGTACAGCCACATTACGCCGTGTGCGCAGAAGCAGGCGGCGACGATGGCGCCCCCGTAAAACAGCCAGAGGGGCCGGAGCCGGACCAAGCACCTGTGTACCGGGCAGGTCGGGAGCCTTGGCACCAAGCTGAGCGGCAAGACGATCAGCAGAATCGGCGGAATCGGCGCTCACAATCAGCGCGGCAAGGCGCCCGTAGGGAGGCCAGAATCCCGGCCTTCTCTGTGCTGATTCCTGCTCCATGAAAGCCTGATAATCATTTGATACAAGAGCTTTCATTACAGGGTGATCTCCCAGATAGCTCTGCAGCAGCACCGTACCAGGCTTGTCGGCACGACCGGCACGACCGGATACCTGATGCAGAAGCTGCACTGTACGCTCAGCGGCGCGCAGATCCCCCCCACCGAGCCCGAGATCCGCATCAACGACGCCTACAAGCGTCAGATCAGGAAAGTGCCATCCTTTGGCGACGATCTGTGTGCCGATCACCAGATCAATTTCGTGATCGCTGATCCGACGTACCGCCTCAGCCGTTGCCGAGGGCGAGCCGAGGGTATCGGAAGCCATGACCAGAATACGCGCCTCAGGGAAATGCAACCGGGCCTCTTCATGGACACGCTCGATACCAGGGCCGATGGCCACAAGGCTGGATTCAGCCTCACAGGCAGGGCAGGTCTCAGGCAGGGCTTCATGATGACCACAATGATGACAGGTCAGAATCTGTCGCGCACGATGCTCGACCAGCCAGGCAGAACAGTTCGGGCACTCCATGCGATGACCACAGGCACGACATAGGGTAAGCGGCGCATAACCACGACGATTCAGGAACAGCATGGCTTGTTCCTGACGGTCGAAGGTCGCCCTGACTGCCTCAATCAGCTGGGGCGAGAGAAACTGCCCCCGATCAGGTGGCGCACGACGCATATCAACCAGACAGACATCAGGCAGGGTCGCACTGCCATGACGGCGATGCAGGGTGACATGCTCGTACCGACCGTTTTCCACATTGGTCAGTGTTTCCAGACTGGGCGTGGCCGAAACCAGAATCGCGGGCACGTCGGAGAGGCGCGCGCGCACGATGGCCATATCCCGACCATGATAGGTAACACCCTCCTCCTGCTTGAAAGCCGATTCATGTTCTTCATCGACAATGATGAGCCCAAGAGCAGGGAAAGGCAGAAACAGGGCCGAGCGCGCACCAACGACAACAGCAGCCTCTCCCCGGGCGATAGCATGCCAGGTCTCACGGCGTTTCCTGCCACCGAGTTCCGAATGCCATAACGCAGGCTGAACTCCGAAACGGCGCGCGAAACGGTCAGTCCACTGGGTGGAAAGAGCAATTTCAGGCAACAGAACCAGACATTGCCGGCCCGCGGCCAGACAGGCGGCAATCGCTTCAAAATAGACTTCCGTCTTGCCCGATCCGGTCACACCCTCCAGCAGAGTGACACCAAAACGATGCGCCCTGACCCCTTCAGCCAGATGGGTGGCCGCTTCACGCTGCTCTTCTGACAGCACAGGAGGATGAAAGGCCGCATCAGGAGGCGCAAAGAGGGGCTCCACAGCAAGCGGCACCTCCTGCAGGACACCCACAGCCGCCAGACCGCGCAGAACCGCTGATGAAACACCCGTGTTCTCTGTAAGAGTTGCGGTCGAAAGGGGTCTATCGCTCACAACGTTGAGTACTCGTTGACGGGCCTCGGTCAATCGCACACTGGCAGGATCGATATCCCCCCTGATCCAGCCAAGCTGTACACGTGCCGGCTGGGTATGACGCGCACGAATGGCCATGGCGAGCACCAGACCGGGCGGGGTAAGCGTATAGGCGGCCAACCAGTCGATGAACCGTCTGAGGTCAGACGGAACTGCCGGTATGTCGAGCCGACCCAGAAGCGGCTTCAACCGGGCAAGAGAAACCTCTTTGGGTACCACCGGGGCGAAATCGGCCGGCACATCGCTCTGCATGTCCCATACACAGCCTGTTACTTCACGACGCCCCAATGGAACACTGACCAGGTCACCGGGCATGACAGCGCCTTCAGGCGCCAGATAATCAAGCGCCGAGGGAAAGGGCAAAGGCAACAGAACGCTCACGCGCACCGCTCTCTCGCCATCTGTCGTCAGCTTCTTTAAGCTTGGTTCCGTCATGCCCGCTGAGCGCCCCTTCCTGTCCTGCCCTCTTAACCGAGACGAGGTCCGCCGTCATGCAGATGCATGAATGTCTCGAAAACTGGCTGGATTGGCTGGCGCATGAAAAACGCGCCCGTCCGAATACGGTCCAGGCCTACCGCACTGATGTAACAGCAACTCTCGCTTTTCTGACCGATCACCTCGGCCAGGAGCCCGATCTTGACGCCTTTTCCGCTCTGCGTACTGCCGATTTCCGTGCCTGGCTGGCCTATGATGCCGGCAGGGCAGAAGGGCGGCGCGGAACGCCGGATGGTCGCGCCCGTTCACGCGCCAGACGGGTCTCGGCATTACGATCTTTCATGCAATACCTCACTACCTCTCACGGTATAAATGCCTCTGCCCTGCGTCAGCTCAAAGCGCCCAGGGCCAGAAAGCGCCTGCCACGTCCCCTGTCACGTGATATGGCATGCGCAGCACCTGTGGAAATAGCCTCACTGGCCAACGATCCGCTCTGCGCCGCACGGGACGAAGCTCTTTTTACACTGCTCTATGGAGCCGGGCTGCGTATAGGCGAAGCTCTGGCCCTGAATGTGCGCGACTATGACCGGTCAACAGAAATCGGTCTGCGCGTCATGGGAAAGGGCGGCAAGGAACGTATTGTCCCGCTCCTTCCGAACGTCATGAAAGCTCTCTCAATGTGGCGGGCACAGCATCCCTGTCCTCTGCTGGAAGCGCCTCTGTTCGTGGGGTTGCGTGGTAAACGCCTGCAACCTGCGGTGGCAAGACGGGTAATGCAGGTCTGGCGCGAACAGAGCGGGTTGGACAACAGCGCCACGCCCCATGCCCTGAGACATTCCTTTGCGACTCATCTTCTCGAAGGTGGTGCCGATCTGCGCGCCATACAGGAACTTCTGGGACATGCCAGTCTTTCCACGACCCAGAACTATACGCTGGCTGACGAAAAACATCTCCTTGCCGTCTGGCAGGCCCACCCACGCGCGAGGAAATAAAAACATGCTGCGTTCCACCTGTGCCTTGCTAACCTTCATTATAGTCGGGTCACTCTCCTCAACCGCCACGGCCTCCAACTGCACGCCTGACCATATCGCCGATATTCCGCTGCATAATGACGGGCTGTTTCTCAACGCGCCTGTCGTACTCGACGGGCGTCAGGCACGTTTCATTCTTGATACCGGATCAGAAGGCAGCCTCATCATCCCTGAAGCGGCTGCGGCCTTGCATCTGACCCCGGACCCGACCCATGCAACCGTCATCCAGGGACCGAACGGGCGCGGGCAACTCGCTCCGAACATGCTGATACGCGCCCTGTCAATCGGCTCGATTCCTCTGGGACAACGGTCTATTCCTCTTGGTGCCTTGCCGGGTCTGCCCATCCTGACCCCCCCCATCGCGGGTCTTATGGGTGTGGATCTGCTCCGGCATTTCGATATCGAATTCGACGTTCCTCATCGACGTCTCATTCTGTGGCGGCCAGCCCTGCATGACCCGAAATGTACTGCCTTACCTGCCTGGCCAGAGGGCTATACGACCCTGAACGCCCGGCGTGAGGGAACGAGGCTCAGCCTTTCCTTCACGCTCGATGGCCATAAAGGCGTTGCCCTGATCGATAGCGGCGCCCGTTCCCATATCCTGTCACGACATTTTGCCCATGGTATGGGCATTACAGATGACATTCTTCGGCAGGATCAGGGAGGCGTAACCAGTGGTGTCGATCTCAATGCACGATGGTATCACTGGCATCGTTTTCACGCGCTGCATCTCGACGAAGAAAAGCCAGGCAAGGGAAATCCGCTCTGGAAAGATCCGGTGCTGACTGTTTCGGATATGCGTGACAATGTGGATATGCTGCTTGGTGCGGACTGGTTTGCCCAGCATGATATCTGGATTTCGCTCAGCACAGGACATGTCTGGGTGCGCTGAGACAGCCAGTTAGGCTGCTGGTACCTCTTGTCAGGAAAAAGGTCCCATGGTGGAGCTGAGGGGAATCGAACCCCTGACCTCCTCATTGCGAACGAGGCGCTCTCCCATCTGAGCTACAGCCCCACGGAACGCATAAACGCTACAGGGTTTCAATCCAAAGTCAAGATTGTCATGTCCGGCAAGGATGGCCGAGTTGTGTGAGCGACCAGCAAAGCGCTAGGATGCAGGAATTATCTATTTTGCAGAGAGACCAGACTTGCTGATCGTCACCCTTTACAACATCCTCATGATGCTGATTCAGCTCTTTACCTGGGCACTGATCCTGTACTGCGTCATGAGCATGCTGCTGGGTTTCAGAATTCTGGATCCTGGCAATCGTCTTGTCTACAATGTGGCTGTTTTTCTCGGACGCATTGTCGAGCCCGTCCTCAACCCGGTACGCTCTATCCTGCCCCAGTTTGGCGCTCTCGATCTGAGCCCTCTGGTCGTGCTTCTGGCACTACAATATCTCGTCGTGCCGGCCCTGCATCATCTTCTTCTGATGTCCCTGCAATCACACTACTGACGCCCGCCCTTCCAGGCCTGCGGGAATACCATTCTGACCGTCTTCATATCCTGCGACACAGGATATGAAGGGAGATGCCAGTTCCTGGTTCAATCAGCCACATCACCAAGTTCGTTCCAGCCCAGCTTTGCCGAAATCTGGGAAGCCGTCTGCCTGATCTGGGAGGCAAGGGCCTTCATTCGCATGAGGGGCATCTCACTCGCACGCTCTGTCACACTGATCGAGGCTACAATTACACCAGTCGTATCGCGTACAGGGGCCGCGACACAATGGATGCCAATCTCGTCATCTTCCAGATCAAACACGCAGTCAGAGGCGCGGTAATGCCGCATGCGATTGATCCAGCTCGGCAAACCGGCAGGCATATGGCGGTAGCTTGTTCGGTAAAGCCGTGCCCAGTCGCTTTCTGTCTCATCAAGTATCAGGGCACGCCCCGTACCTGTCCGGGCAAGAGGTATGTGCTGACCCATACGGGTACGCAAAGCGAGCGGGCGGCGCCCCTCAAGGCGCATGAGATAGAAAACATGACTATCGGAACGCACCCCGAGATGAACCATCTTTCCCGTCGCCTCATTCAGACTCCGCAGCATAGGGGCAGCAAGACCAAGAAGAGGTGAAGCCGTCTGAGCCTGAGCGGTCAGCGTGGTAAGCTTCTCGCCAAGACCGTAACGTCCACTCGATTTGAGACGCAACCAGCCCTGCTGCAACAGAGCCGCAGTGAGACGCTGCGTCGTACTGCGTGTACACCCGATTTCAAGCGCCAGTTCGGAAAGCGTGTCGACACCGGCCTTGACGGCCAGAATGATTGAGAGACCACGGCCGAGCGTCTGCGTGCCCTGAGGCCAATCTTGATCCGAATATGCCATGTGCCGCTCCATCTCGTCATGAACGGTGCCTTGGAGATCTTAAGGGCTTCGCGTTCGATCCTAAGGTTCAGATTGCTCCGCAAGGGATGCACAGGAGTCTCTTAACGCTATTCGCGTTCCAATAAACCATTATCTCTGTTTTCTATTCACATCTGTGTAATTCAGACCCTGTAAGTTCTGATTTAAGAACAATATCAGTGCTTATTCTCCGGAAATTTTATCTGATAAAGTCTTGGCCAGTATTTTCCTGTTACAAATATTCTGTCATTTGCGGGATCATAAGCAATCCCGTTGGCAACAGCATCGGGATCAAACGAGTTAACATCTTCCTGTAAATCCGTGAGATCAATCCACGCCTTCACTTTTCCCGTTACGGGATCGATCCTGGCTATCTGGGGCGTCATCCATATATTCGCCCATATTTCTCCGTGGATATATTCCAGTTCATTCAGTCTTCTTACGGGCTTGCCAGCATAGGTCACACAAAGTCTTCCTGTGACATGAAGCGTGACAGGATCAAGACGCCTCAGACAGGATGAACCATCAGACATGATCAGGGTATGATCGTCACGGGTCAGGCCCCAGCCTTCCCCCTCATAGGAAAAATCGCCCTGCCTGACCAAACCGGGGAAACTCCATATGAAACCCTTGCCGCCCCGCCATGTCAGACTAATCATCCTGTCCTGCCAGGACACTATTCCCTCGCCAAAATAGCCGTCGGGCAGGAGGCTTTCCGCCACGACCTTCCCTGTTTCGACCCTGAGCTTGCGAATGACCGACTGTCCGACGCGCCCTGTACTCTCGAACAAAAAGCCATTCTGGAAAAACAACCCCTCCGTAAAAGAGGTTGGATCATGCGGGAATACCGCCAGAACCTCTGCATGATCTATTGGCACAGGCTCTTCTGCTGAACGCGATTGTGCGGACAGGACATTCGGGAGAAAAACAGATAATGCCAGAGACAGAAACAGCGCGCGAAGCCGGTAACGAAGAAAAACCATGAGTGGACATTTCGTATGATGCAGCCAGGCACTGGCTATAGACGCATCCCGCGCTCTTATACAAACACCGCCGGTATCAGACCCGGGATGATTACAGATCCTAGATTATCGAATATCCCGCAAAAACAGAAAGCAACTACCCTGTTGCACTTTCATCAAGCCGACATCCATAAATACCGACAAACGCCTTTGCAATCTTACCAGCAACAAACTGGATCTGCTTGTCACTGATATCGACAGGCAGCTCAAAACGCTTGCGTTGTACAAGACGCGTCTGACAAAGCGCCATGAACTGTTCGGCAGCAAAAACCGGATCATCCGTCTGGATCGCTCCGCGCTCAATCCAGAACTCGATCCACTGCGTCATCGTACTCAGGGTTCTGCCAAAACCATGACGCCAGAATGTATCCGCCAGATCTGGAAAATGCGGTGCTTCGGAAACAATGATCCGGTAAAGTCGCAGCGGACCAGGCTGCAACAGAACACGAATGAATCTTTCTGCCAGCTGCGAAAAGGCCTCGACACAGGTGATGGCTGTCAGATCGCTCTGACAGATTGCCGGGGCCAGCCTACTCCGGCTCAGATCCTCGATAACCGCGCCAAATAGAGCTGCCTTGTTTTCGAAATGATTATAGAGAGTACCTTTGGAAACCCTGGCACGGCAGGCGATCTGGGACATTGATGCCCCTTCATAGCCTGATTCCAGAAATACAGCTTCTGCACCGTCCAGGATCTGGCGTCTTTTGGCATTGCACGAGATGCTCTCTTCCTGACGCTCTTCTGTCATCGGCAGAGAATTTTCTTCTTTTTCGTTCAATCCGCCCACCCGTTTACTACCCTGATACATGCCTCCGATCCGACAGGCCGGAAAATTGCCATTTGGTTCCCGACAAGGGAAAGCCCGAAACTGACCGAACGGGTCGATCAGCGCAAGGGAAAACAGCCGGAAAGGTTACCGTTACTGGCGTCCTGCAATAAGAATGACTTCAATGTGTCCATGAGAGGTCTAGGCATGGCGAAGTCTGATAGCGATAAATTAGCTGTGACTACCCGCTATCAGAAACATGAGATGATTATGACCCCTACAAGCCCGAATGCGTCGCGCCCCAGCCGAGCCTTACCCCCGGGAGTTGTCACAGGTGATGACTATCTTGCCCTGATCAATGCCTGCAAGGAGGGCGGGTATGCCCTGCCCGCCATCAATGTTGTCGGTACCGATAGCGTAAATGCGGTTCTCGAAGCCGCCGCCAGGAACAAATCGGATGTCATCATTCAGTGCTCCAACGGCGGCGCCCGTTTCTATGCGGGCGAGGGGCTGGCCGACCAGCACAGAGCCCGCGTTCTTGGTGCCGCAGCCATGGCGCACCACGTGCATCTTCTGGCAAAGGAATACGGCATCTGCGTCATCCTTCATACCGATCATGCCGATCGCAAGCTCATTCCCTGGGTCGAAGGACTGCTTGATCTGAGCGAGGCAGAGGTCGCTGCCGGTCGACCGCCGCTTTTTTCGTCGCATATGCTCGATCTCTCGGCCGAGCCTCTTGAAGACAACCTGGCAGAATGCGCACGGCTTCTGCCGCGCATGGCCAGCCTCGGTATCAGTCTCGAAATCGAACTCGGTGTCACTGGCGGCGAGGAAGATGGCATTGGTCATGATCTGGAAGACCATGAAGACAATGCCCATCTCTACACCCAGCCCGAGGACGTTCTCGTTGCCTGGAACCGCCTGTCCCCCCTTGGTCATGTGACGATTGCAGCTTCTTTCGGCAATGTGCATGGTGTGTACAAACCAGGCAATGTGCAGCTTCGTCCGGAAATCCTGCTTCATTCGCAGGAACATGTTGCCGAAAAGACCGGTCTTGGCCCCAAACCGCTCGCCCTCGTCTTTCACGGCGGCTCAGGCTCGGAAAAAGACAAGATCACGGCCGCGGTATCCTATGGTGTTTTCAAGATGAACATCGATACCGATGTACAATTCGCCTTTGCCAACGGGATTGGCCAATACGTGCTCGAAAACCCCAAGGCTTTCCTGCACCAGATCGACCCCGAAACCGATGTCCCGTACAAGAAGATCTACGACCCACGCAAATGGCTGCGCGTCGGTGAAAAAAGCATTGTGGATCGCCTTGAAGAAGCCTTCGCAGATCTGGGCTCCCGGGGCAGATCGATTGCCATGAAAGGCTGAGGAACGTGTCCTGCGAGATCGTCAGCAGCTTCACCGTCGTTCCCAGCCAGATCGAGACGTTCGAGTCGACCTATGGACCTGAAGGTCCATGGGCTCGGCTTTTCCGTCATGTTCCCTCCTACAAGGGGACAAAACTTATCGCCGACGTCATGCAAGTGGGGCGTTACATGGCAATCGACGAATGGAGCTCCTACGAAGCCTATCTCGAATTCAGGACAGAACACCCCCAAGCCCTTGCCGCGCTGGACGAGGCCTGCGCTCCCCTTATTGTCAGTGTCGAGTTTTTCGGTGCTTTCCGCATCGTCCGCAGCTGATATGCCGCAGCCGGAATTTGATGAAAATACGATGACCGGATGCAAAAACTTCTTGCATCCGGGGGGTATGACCTTTAATTGCGCGGCCTTGGCCCAAGGGGGCATGTTGCCCAACAGGCTGTCTACTGGTTTAGAGGTACGTGATGAACGCACTTGCTCAACTGGGGATGGTATCGGAACTCCCGAGAGATAACCAGACTGTCGCATCGAACACATCTCATGAAGAGGTGTGCAAGGATTATTTCATTGAGCGTGATGGTGAGCGCTTCGCCGGTCATCACCTGCTGATCGATTTCTGGGACGCCAAGAACCTGGACGATCCTGCATCGATTGACGCCACGCTTTGCGAAGCCGCGGTTACCGCAGGGGCAACAATCCTGCACAGCCACTTCCATCACTTCACGCCCAATGGTGGCGTGTCAGGTGTGATTGTTCTGGCCGAAAGCCATATCTCGATCCACACCTGGCCCGAGCGCAATTTTGCCGCTGTTGACGTGTTCATGTGCGGTGCCTGTGACCCGAATCTGACGATCCCGGTCATGCAGCGCCTGTTCCAGGCTGGTCGCGTCGTCGCTGACGAAGTGCGTCGCGGTCGTGAGAAGATCAACAACGCAGCCTGACTGATGTCAGGCTCTGCGTGAAATGCAGACAAGGCCGGGCCCGCAGCCCGGCCTTTTTTTCATGAGGGAGAGGCAGCGCAATGTCTGAATCTTGGATCAACGAAACCCTGTATCCCGACTGGGGCCAGCGCTTTCGCGTCACGCGCGAACTCGCACGCGTCAAGAGCGACTTTCAGGACATCGTGGTGTTCGAAAGCGAGTTCCATGGTCGCGTTCTCGTACTGGATGGCGTCATTCAGATCACCGAACGTGACGAATTCGTCTATCAGGAAATGCTGACGCATGTGCCCCTGCTGACGCATCCCGATGCCAGACGCGTGCTGATCATTGGTGCAGGAGACGGTGGTGTTCTGCGTCGCGTACTCCAGCACAAGACCGTTGAGAAGGCCGTCATGGTCGAAATCGACGGCGCCGTTATCGAACTCTCCAAGCAGCATCTGCCGGACATTGCGGGCGACGCATGGAACGACCCGCGCGCCGACGTTATCGTCGGTGACGGCATTGACTACGTCGCCAAGGCCGAAGATGGCTCGTTCGATGTTATCATCGTCGACTCGACTGACCCGATCGGCGTGGGCGAGGTGCTGTTTACCGATGCCTTCTACAAGGATTGCGCCCGCATCCTCTCGGCGCAGGGCCTCATCGTCAACCAGTGCGGCGTCCCCTTCATGCAGGCCGACGAACTGCGCGAAACCAGCGCCCGTCGTGCGACTTTCTTTCCGCATGTCTCGGCTTACGTCGCCGCCGTGCCGACCTATGTCGGTGGCTTCATGACACTGGGCGTTGCGGCCAAAGGTGTGAATCCGACAAAGCAGAGCATCGAGGACGTGCGTGCGCGCGCCGAAGCTGCTGGCATTCTCGGCACAACCCGCTACTGGACGCCGGAAATCCACGTTGGCGCGTTCAACCTGCCCCCTTACATCGCCGAAAACCTGCCAAAGCAGGAAGGCTGAGAAAACTCTTCAGGGCTCTGCCCTGAATTCCCAGAGGGGCTTGCCCCTTTGATCCCCCGCTGTGAAATCAATCAGGTTTCCAAAGGACAATCGTCCTTTGGCGGGGTGCGGGGCAGAGCCCCGCTTTGCTCAATAGCCTGAACCGCTCAACAGCCGGATGACGATTGTCTTCCATTCGTCCATCACTGGTCCATGACCCATGGCGTGACCAGCTCGACGATACCAGTATCGTGCGTTGTCGAGATCGTTTTCAACGCGATGCAACCAGGCATGAACCCAGTTGCATTCCGGATCCTGCTCATTCGACTGCACAATTTCATGCGCTGCGGGCCAGTCGGAGCGGCCACCCCACCACAGGGCGAGCAACGCCGGAGACAGGCCCTGAGGCGGAATACCGTCTTCCAGACTTTCCTTGAAAACGGACAGGGTCATGCTCATCGGACAGCCTCCCATTCGAACCGAACGCCGGTCATGTTCTCCGAAACCTGCCAGAGCTTTTCAGCAAGGGAAAGCCCCATAGCTGCCGGAGGACACAAAGCAGGTCCAGGAGAACCACGCCGCTCACCCGGACCCTGAGGGCCATAATATCCACCATCACGCGCGGAAGGGGACAGTGCGGCAAAAAGAAAAGACTCGGCGCCCGCGGTTACATTCTGTCCAAGCCGGTGGAACAACATATTCCCGAGGCGATCCTGAGTTAGAGCAAGGATACGACTGACAGGCGACTGTGCCTGATCCAGAGCCGCACTATTGGTGATAATGGCGCTGGTCGACCAGCCGGGATGAACAGCCCGCACATGAAGCGGTACCCCTGCAGCCTTGGCACGGCGATCAAGCTCGAGACTGAAAAGAAGATTGGCAAGCTTGCTCTGACGGTAACGGGCAAACCTTTTGTAGCTTTCCGTCGCGTTGAGATCATCGAACGGAATCATGCCTTTCCAGGCAGCGAGCGAAGCGACAGTGACGATACGTGCCTCACCTGCAATCAAGGAAGGCAGAAGACGTCCGGTCAAAGCAAAATGCCCGAGATGATTGGTCCCGAACTGCAGTTCAAACCCGTCCTGTGTACTGCGGCGCTGTGGCGGCGCCATGACGCCGGCATTATTGATTAGAATATGCACCGCCTGACCGTTCAGACGCTCAGCAAAGCGTACGATAGAGGCAAGAGAGGCGAGGTCGAGCCCTTCAAAGCGCAGTTTCGCACCAGGCACAGCCTCTTCGATCGCCATGAGCGCTTCGCGGCCTTTTTCTGCATTGCGTCCAGTCACGATCACTTCGGCACCACAGCGTGCAAGTCCTGTCGCTGTTGCCAGACCCAGGCCTCCTGTCGCCCCTGTGACAATAGCTATCTGCCCCCGGCAGGAAGGATAGGTCGTCATATTCATGCTGATCTCTTTTCTGCGGGAGCTTCAGCCTCGGCCTCTCTCATGGCCTCATCGGTAAGACGCTTCTCGTTCTTCTTGAGAAAATAAAGACTGACACCAAGGAACAAGACGACCAGAGAGCCAATTCCGATGGCAAGTGGCCCAGAAAGTCTGAGGATTTCCTTGCCAAGGAAATAGGTCGCAAGCGAATAACCACCAGCCCAGCAGACACCCCCTAATGCATTATGCCACAGAAACGACTTCCAGGGCATGTGGTTGGCCCCGGCCAGAAGTGCCACAAAGACACGAAGAATCGCCAGAAAGCGCCCGATGAAGACAACCGTTCCGCCATGCTTCCTGAAGAGATAACGTCCAAGCAGGAGACGTTCCGGTGTCAGTCGAACCAGACCACCATGTTTCTGCAACAGCTTGAAACCGATTGAGCGCCCGATCAGATACCCGAAATTATCGCCCATGATCGCCCCGGTCACCGCAGCCACGGCTACCCAACGGATCTCGAGATGATGGGTGGTGGCCGCATAAAGTGCGGCACCAATGATCAGGCTTTCGGCCGGCAAAGGCAGCCCCATACTCTCGAGCATGACCACAACACCGACAATGCCATAGCCATACTCTTTCAGCAGATGTTCCAGAAAATTCAGCAGGGCTCTTATCCTTGGCAGGCGGGGCAATTAAGAGTCCGACTTGATGCCTGAAAGCCGATCTCAGGAAAACTCGTCAGATGGTTTCAGTCCGATTATCCTGAATCCCATGACGAATCCATCTTCGATCCCTTCCGGTTCCTGGCCTTCTTGGGTTGCTCCAGACCTCGTGGCAGGCCGCAGCGTCTCTCTTTCTGAGCTTCAGGCCGCAGGAGACAGTCTGTACTGGCTTGAAGGACGACCGCAGGAAAAGGGACGCACGGCGCTTGTCAGCGTCAAACGCAACGAAACCCCACAGGATTTACTGCCTGTCAGTCATGATGTGGGATCACGCGTGCATGAATATGGTGGGGGCGCCTATCGGGTATCGCCGACTCAGCGGGTGGTTTTCAGCGATCGCAGGACAGGGCATGTCTGGCTCAGGGAAACTGATGGTTCGCTTGTACCTCTCGCTTCGAGCGAAGGCTGCAGCTATGCCGAATTCTCTTTCGATTCGGTTGAACGCGGCGTGTTCTGTGTCCGTGAAGATCAGCGCAGCCCGGGAGAAGCCAGAGCGGCCATCGTCTGGCTGGATCATCAGAGAGAAACGGTTCTGGTCCAGGGCGATGATTTTTACGCGGCGCCCCGACCGGCACCGGACGACAGACATCTCGTCTGGGTGGCATGGTCCCACCCTGACATGCCCTGGGATGCCACGAAACTCTCTCTCGCCTCACTGACATGGCAGGAGGATATTCCTCATTGTGGGACGATCTCGGTAATCTGCGGTCATTCCATACGATGCAGCTCAGTCGATCCGGTCTGGGAAACAGCACAAACCCTTCTGGCAAGTTGTGATGAATCCGGTTTCTGGCGTCCTTACCGTTTTTCGGTTGAAGCAGAACAGAACGCCGTTTCGCTGCCTGACCCCGGAGGCGAGACAGGATTCCCGCATTGGGTATTCGGTCAACGCAGCCTGAACCTTCTGCCTGACGGACGTCTGATGGCCCAGATCGTGACCGAAGGGGTCAGCAGTATCGCCGTTCTTGAAGGCGACACATGGGCCTGTCAGCCCGAACTCGACGCAGCCCATCTTCCTGTCACCTTCGGGAAGGAACTCGCCTGGATTGATTCACCGCCCGATGCACCTCCTGCCGTCGTCATCGGTGACCGGCATAACAGGATCAGACAGGCTTTCACCTTCCCTCAGGATGTGGATGCGCGTGACTGCGCGGCACCCACAGCCTTGTCCTTTCCGACAGGCAAGGGCGAAACAGCCCATGCTCTTTATTATGCGCCCGTCAATCGCCACCACACTCTTGCCGACGGGGAACAGCCCCCACTTGTCGTAATGGCTCACGGCGGACCGACAGCGCGTGCCAGCTCGGCTTTTTCGTTTAAAGTGCAATGGTGGACCAGCCGGGGCTTCGCTGTACTCGATGTCAATTACCGGGGATCGACCGGTTTTGGCCGCGCCTATCGCAGGGCGCTGGAAGGACAATGGGGCGTTGTCGATGTACAGGACTGCATAGCTGCCGTGCGTCATGTTACTGCACTGGGGCTGGCCGATCCGAAACGCTGTGTCATCCGGGGGAGTAGTGCAGGAGGATTGACCGTCCTGATGGCACTGGCCTCATCCAGTGTTTTCGCCGCTGGCTGTTCGCTTTATGGTGTTACCGATCTTCGTGCACTTGCAGGAGATACGCACAAGTTCGAATCCCGCTATCTCGACCGTCTGATTGGCCCCTATCCCGAACAGGAAGACCTTTATCTGACCCGTTCGCCACTGAGCCATGTTGTGGAAATTACAGCGCCGGTGCTGTTCCTGCATGGCAATCTCGACAAGGTTGTTCCCCTCGCCCAGGCTCAGGCCATGTATGACGGAATGCTGGCTTTGGGCCGACATTCAGAACTCCATGTCTATGACGGTGAAGGCCACGGTTTTCGCCAGGAGCATACGCTGAAAGACAGTTTTTCCCGAGAGCTGGCCTTCTATCTGAAGGTCTTCGGGCAGATCTGACATATCAGACGGGGCATCAGTGAAGTGCCCCGTCTGATGTATCTCGTATCAGGGAGTGGATAATGCCGTATTGAGCAAAGCCGCCAGTCTTACACCCGCCTGTTGCAGGCGTGTCTCGATGACAGGCAAGGCCGTAGCGGTATAAGCTTCGCCCAGATCTTTCTTCCTGCCTCCGGGGAGTGCCCCATAGGCGACGCCACGCGCCAGTGCGTGGCTTTCATCTGTCCATTTCACAACCGAGTCATGCACTGTTCCGATAGAAAGATCGTCGGCCCAGAACGCAGCCTGACCGGGGGTGATCCCGGCATTGAGACGATCAGCTTCTTCACGTGCCCTAGCGAAATCGATAGAATAATGAGGGCCCACCACAAGATGACGCTCATGGTTCATGATACCTTCGTCCCAGAGCGAATGCAGATTCTCATGTCCGTCTCGGTCTTGACCGAAATAAGAGACTTTCACCTTGTTGCCACCCAGATCATGATCACGCTCGGCCGCATGAAGTGGCTGATGCAGATCACCAGCCAGATGCACGATCCATTTCAGCGCCACCAGCCGATCAGCAGGCGCAGCCTTTGGATCAGCAAGGATCTTTTCCATCTCCGGCAGTTTTTCAGTGACGCAAAGGTCGTTGCCACAATCGCGCATCTTCTCATAGGTCGAGAATTTCGTATCGGTATCAACATAATGCCAGGGCAGGGTCTGAGGCAGCCCACCCTTATCCTTGGGAACATGACCGATCGTGTCGGGCCATGAGGCGACCTGATCAAGGGTCTGGTGATTTTCCAGCGCCAGAAGGTGCGTCACCTCACCTGCTGCCTGTGGTGTCAGTCGGCTCTGCGCAATGTCGGCGACAATGGCATGACCATAAGGCCCCCAGGCCAGAGCACGTTCGGACAGGGAAGTAGCCAGTACAACTGTAAACACTGCCGAAACGGCATAGAGCGAACGTCGCATCATGAGACCTCTGGTGTGGATCGGGAACAAATGATGCGAACGTTCCACTACCAGACTGACGATGCAAGAGATGTTATGATGACAGCCCTGCCAGACCGTCAGGATCCGGGCTGCAACGCTACGGACCAGCCAGCCTGCCAGCTCTCACCCGGTTGAAGATGCAGCAAACCCGGCTTCTGTTCAAAGGGGCCGTCGAAACCAGTCGGACTGGCATAGCCTTGCCAGGGTTCGATACACAGAAAATCGGAGCCCGGTTTCATCCACAGGCCAAGCTGTTCAAAGCCATGCCATGAGAAAGCCAACGCATCACCTTTTTCAGGATGGAAACGCAGGCTTCGACTGGCCGGATGCAAGAAAATCAATGCATCGTCCTTGAACAAACTGTCTTCAAGCTTCAGCCGCGTACCCTGAACAGGACTCGACCGCTCACCCTCGGCGATAAGCCCTTCCGACAGAACTGCAAGAGAACCCGGTTCGGGCACCTCGAAATCAATAACGTAATCGGTCTTTCTGATGCCAGGCTGGAGAGGCCACACGAAGGCAGGATGCGCACCGAGCGACGCATGAAGAATACCTGTCTTGTCGGGATTGGTCAGGCTGTAACGTACATGCAGCCCCTTGTCATCGAGGCTGTAGCTGAGCTTCAGGCTGAATGCGAAAGGGAAAAGTGCCCGACTGGTCGGATCGTCTTCAAGCACAAGCTCACATCCGGTCTCGCTGCGTTCCACCCAGCGAAAAAGACGATCACGGGCAAAACCGTGCTGGGTAAGCGTGTAATCCAGACCATCGATCAATGCATGATTATCGCGCAATCGTCCTATGATCGGAAAAAGAACCGGTGAATGACGGGGCCAGGCCCCTCCGTTCCAGATCAGCTCCCTGCCGGTATGATCACATAACGAACAAAGCTCGGCACCCAGAGCGGCGACGCGCGCCGTATATTGCCCGTTACTGAAAACATGACTCTCAGACGTCATTGACGCGCTCCCTTTACCACGGCTCTCTATCCGCATTCCGTGTCAGGAATGAATAAAGAAGTCCATCGACCTTCCCCAAAATACCGGCCAGATCAAGAGACTGTTTCGTGAGTACCGATTTCGTGTGTTCTGCTTCATAGATTCACAAATGAAGACCAGGGATTAAAAGACGTGTGATAACGACAACACAAAACGATATCGATACGGTTTTCAGACAGATCCGACTATCCGGCCAGAAACGAAGATGTTGCTCATATTTCCTGTGTTTCATTTTTAACACTCTGGAAATTTCTGTATACATTTTGCTACAAATATATTGAGATTAAGTCGCGTTTTCATTATGTGGGTTGAGAATTCTTCGCAACTTACTGGAGTGTCACGCCACATGCGTCCCCCCATGCGCAAATCCCTGACTCTGCTTCCGATGCTCACCGGGATCGTTCTTGGATCGGCACAAAGCCACGCAGCTACGGATAGCGCTGATCGTGAAAAAGATAAGAAGCCGCATCGTCAGCGCAAGGAAGACAAACGCGACAAGCACAAGGCTGATGAACAGATCACGGTCATGGGCAATGGTTTCAACACACTGAAAGACCCGATCGGCCTGTCGCGTCTGCCTCAGGACGCGCTGCACACGCCGCAACAGATTAATATCGTGCCACAAATGCTGATGAAACAGCAGAATGTGAAATCAGTGGATGAGGCCTTGCGCAACGTGCCTGGCGTTACCTCATCCATAGGCGAAGGCGCGGGCGGCATGAATGGTGACCAGTTTCTGATCCGTGGTTTCCAGGCCCAGAACGACATCTATCAGGACGGTCTGCGTGATTTTGGCGTTTACAGCCGCGATGCCTTCAATCTTGAGACCATTTCGGTCATCAAGGGCCCATCATCCGAAGTTTTCGGCAATGGCACAACGGGCGGCGCTATCAATATGGTGACCAAGACCCCAACCCTGAACGATCATTATTCAGCCGAATTCAACGGCGGTTCGGGCTCGTATTATCGCGGGGTTCTCGACGTCAACAAGAAGCTGGATGATCATACGGCGCTCCGCATTACCGGCATGGGCAATGAGAATAACATCGTCGGCCGTGATTTCCTGTATTCGCATCGCTGGGGCATTGCCCCCTCAATTGCGTTTGGTCTCGGCAGCCGCGCTACGCTTGTGCTGCAATATATGCACCAGCAGGAGAATTCGATCCCCGATTTCGGTGTACCCGTTGTAACCCCGCCAGGTGCCAAAACCGGTGGCCCAATCACTGAATACGGCATTCGTCGTACCAATTTCTACGGCACGAACAACGACCAGAACGCCACTAACGATAATATGGAAACAGCACGTTTCTCCTACAAGCTGAATGATCATATCAAATTCTTCGATGATCTGCGCGGCGGACAATTCTATCGTACTTTCGCCGCGTCAAAAGCCACCTGCGACACCACCTGCACCAACAACTATTTTCTGGGTCATGCCAGTTCGGCACTTGTCGCACGTTCAGGACCCAGTGGAGCCGGTAAAGGAACAGGGCCGGGAACCTACATGGCTCCTCTTCCCTATCAGCAGACAAGCTGGTCGGTGCAGAATGTCGGCTCCATGGTCGCCGATTTTCACACGGGTTTCCTCAAGCATCAGATCGTGACGGGCTTTGATATTGAACGCGTCAATGACGTACGCTCGCAATCGACCTATCTCAAGGCCAAACCTTATGCCTCACTGGTCAATCCAGACCCTTCTGTCGGCAATCTGCTTCTGGTACCGGGCGACCTGAACCCTGGCGGTCTTGTTTCTCTCGGCGCGCTGGGTGCCAAATCCCATTCCAACGGCTATGGGTTCGATACAGGTCTGTTCTTTTATGATCAGATCTGGCTGACAAACTGGCTATCCGTGAAGGGCGGCTTCCGCTGGGATCGCTGGCAGACCAGCTATAATCTGACAGGCGGCAACGTTAAGGCCAATCCGGATATTCACTACCACCAGGTCAGCAGCGTTTTTAACCCCAACGTCAGCCTTGTTGGGACGCCAGACGAACATCAGACCTATTATTTCACCTGGGCAACCTCAACCACACCGAGCGGTATGTATGTGACCAATGGTTCCGTACCGATCCGCCCTGGTACCAACTCTTTTGCCAGTCCTGAAAAAGCCACGCTTTATGAAATCGGGGCAAAATACAGCGCCTTTCATGATCGCATGGGCTTTACGGCCTCGCTCTTCCGGCTGGAAAAAAACAACGCCATCAACGCCGACCCGGTTACGGGACAGGTTCTGGGTTCAAGCGACAAGCAGCGCAACCAGGGCCTTGAACTCTCTGTTGGCGGCATGATCATGCGCGGCTGGAATATCTCCGCGACCTATGCCCTTTATGACAGTGATACTCTGAATTCCGATACGGCAGCAGCTATAGGCAAGCAGGTACAGTACGTACCGCATAATCAGGCTACGCTCTGGTCAGTTTACGAGGCTTTCCCCAACAAGCCTTATAATATCTCTTTCGGTGGCGGCATGACCTGGCGTCAGCATGTCTGGCTGAACACCACCAACACGCTGCGTGTTCCCGCCAATCTCGATTTCGATGCTGTCATCTCGCATCGCCTGGGTAAACACTGGAAGATGTCGCTCAACGGCTACAATCTGGCGAACCGTCTGAATTATCAAAGCCTGTTTTCGAACCGGGCCACACCTTCGACCGGCCGTACTTTTCTTGGTCAGATCAGCCTGAACTACTGAGTGGGCAAGAGCCGATTCTCGATCGGCTCTTCCTTTCCGCGCCCGGTGGTCCGCAAGGCCTGAAAACCGCTCGTTTTCTCAGTTAGAGTTGTCGGCATAACGGACCATCGTTTCATGAAGACAAGGCTTCAGATAGGGACCTGCAGCGTCAACCCTGAGCGCCAGAAGAGCAATCCCTCCGGGACGGGTTCTTGGCAGTGACAAAAATGCCTTACCATTCGTCCAGCGTCGACCATGAGGCTCGGGATCGTGCCATCCATCCAGTGCCTCTGCCTGAAACCTGTCAGACAGATCAATGGTCTCCCAGCTATCGAAAAGCGTAATAGCACCAATAAGTACACCAAGATGACGTCTGTCATCGACATAAGGAGCGATAGCATCACTGGGTCGACTCACATTGGAGACTATCCGCACTTCACTGGTATTTTCAGGCAAAACGAAAACAAATTGCCCGTTACCGGCACGACGCTGGCTGATCCACTCTCCCTGGTCCGTAACGATATGGATGTCTGGATCATTGGTTGTCTGCATCTCGTCACCTGATTGTGCCGATATTCCGGCTGCAACCCCGTATGTCAGCAATTGTCGGAAAATAGGCTCGACAAATTCACGGTCGGTTCTCAAAGGTGCCGCTGCGGCTTTTTCCCAGGTCAGCACTCTGCTGCCCAGCACATGCACAGTGCCTGTCTGTCGAAAAGACTGTCGGTTACCTGTATCAAGATAGCTTTCACTCCATACACCGTCAGCCGAAATAATGGAGTGCTTTTCGGTCTCCAGATGATAGTAGTTATAGGACAATACTGCCTTGTCATAGTAGATAGTCATTCCATTCACGAGCATGCGTACAGGTACAAAAGCTCCTTCCAGAAACAGTGAATGCTCTGACGTAAGCAGAAGATCCTTGTCTGGCAGGTTTTCGCCAAGAGCGCCCTGTATGACCCTGACAGGAAAGCCTGATAGATCACTTGGCAGATCCGGACGAATAATTGCTTCGGCTGTTCCTGCCCAGATCACTTCCCGGTATTCAACGGTATCACCAACACGCGCAACGACCCTGTCTCCGATCCCGATTGTCTCAACCGCCATGGCGCCTCTGTCAGTTGCTATCATCGTGCCCGCAAGGAAACAGGGAGCAGCATTCGTTGTTTTGACCGTGCCACCGGAAGCAAGAAGCTGGCCACCACTTTGAACCAGGGTTGGATCACTGATCGACGCCCCTGACGAAACACGAACCACAAAGCTGCCCGCCTGCGCTGATCCGATGTAAGGTGAAACAACATTCGCGCCGCTATAGACATAAACATCGGAAGCGCTATCTGCGCCATTTCCACTGTTGATATAGGTGTCGTTGATCGACTGGGCACCCGAAGAAAGATAGACAACATTCGAGTTCAGGACATTGGCTGAGAGCGTGGCCCCCCCCATTGCCGAGACATAGCCATTGAGAAGAAGGGAATTCTCTAACGTGCCTCCGCTCATAACCGAGACTGTCGCCACACTTCCGCTTATCGTAGCTCCTGAAACAACGGCACCGCTGGAGACAGTCAGGGTAGAAATAGCTGAGAGTATAACCGCTCCGGTCGCAGAAACCGTGCCACTGACATAATAGGTAACCTTGTCGATAAGGACGGCTGACCAGTTGCCGCCGCGCAGGACCACCGAACTTTGGGCAGGAAGCACAACATTGGCACTGCCACTGCCATAGCTGGTGGCCATCGATACAACACTGCCCGATCCGGCATTTATGTTTGTCGCGGTAGCACCCGATGAAACATAAACGCCAGCGCCCGATCCAAGGGTAAGGTTTGAGACCGACGCTCCTGAAGAGATGAACGCACTGAGACCGGACTGGTAACCATCGGTCATCGTCGCACCGATCAGCGCCGCGCCTGAACTGACATAGACAAAGGCATTTGTATCAGCAGATGCGCCGCTATTGACGAACACGTCATTGACAGAGCTGGCACCTGCCGAAAGCGTGACTTCATCCGAGTTCAGTGTGTTACCCGAGATCACGCCGCCACTGGCCACACGCAGATAGCCATTAAGCTCGAAAGAGGAGATCATGGCCCCCCCGCCGAGTACAGAGACAGTCGGAATGCCGCCCGTAAGGGTCGCTCCAGAGACCACAGCACCACTCAGAACCGTAAGCGTACCGATATTGGACAGGGTAACAGCCCCTGTGGCAGAAACTGAACCACTCACATACCAGGTCGTGCCGGCCTTGCTGCTCGCAGTCCAGTTGCCTCCGCTGAGCACGGTCGTGGATGTCGTTGCCATATCGTCCCCTGACCCGATCGATGTCAGCCAGAGATATAAAGAAAATTCATGGCGCAGGTTGAATGACAGGCGAATACACGAGCGGTAACGAAAAATGCTCTGTCTATTTCGTTAATAGGCGCTAATCTGAAACATAACCGATATTTCAAATATGTCGTCATGCTCGTGCCTGGAACCATTTCTGCAGAACATGAGAAGCCGGGCGCGCAAGCAGCAGTTCGGCTATTCTTGATAGGCCCGGATCCAGATTATGCGCTAGAAGATCCGTAAAAACGGTTTTCAAGTTTCAGGAAGATTCATCATGGCGCAGGCCCTTCTCTGCATCGCGGCTCTTTATCGTTTCACACCACTTGCCGATCCGGCCTCACTCCGCGGTCCACTTCTCGACGCCTGTCTGAGCCACAACATCAAGGGTACGCTGCTTCTGGCCCGTGAGGGGATCAATGGCACCATTGCAGGCACCCCGGAGGCTATTGATACCATTCTGGCCTATATTCGCACCTTGCCCGGTTGCGACGCGCTGGAATGGAAGCTTTCCCATAACGATACGATGCCCTTTAACCGCATGAAAGTGCGCCTGAAGCGAGAGATTGTCACCATGGGACAGCCCGACATCGATCCGCTTGCCGGTGTGGGTCATTATGTGCCTGCGGCCAAATGGAATGCCCTGATTTCAGACCCTGATACGATCCTGATTGATACACGCAACGACTACGAAGTGGCTGTCGGCACATTCAAAGGCGCGATCGATCCGGATATCCGGAGTTTTCGCGAATTTCCCGACTGGTTTCGCGCCAAACGCGCCGCGCTTGAGGCTGAAGGGCGCAAGCCGAAAATCGCCATGTTCTGCACAGGGGGTATACGCTGCGAAAAATCCACGGCCTTTGCCCTCTCTGAGGGCGCGGAAGATGTCTATCATCTCAAGGGCGGCATTCTGAAATATCTTGAAGACGTGCCGGAATCCGAAAGTCTATGGGAAGGTGAATGCTTCGTGTTCGACCAGCGGGTCACTGTACGCCACGGTCTCGAACCCGGCGATTATGATTTGTGCCATGGCTGCCGTCGCCCTGTCTCGGCGCAGGACAAGACTTCGGATCTTTACGTCGAGGGCGTACAATGTCCTGCCTGTGCTACCGAACGGACCGACATTCAGCGCGCCCGTTATGCTGCGCGGCAACATCAGGAAGATCTGGCACGTACACGTGGTACACACCATATAGGCAGCGAGTGAGTTTCTGATCGGACCTGGCTGGCTCAGGCCTTCTTCCTGATCTTTTCCACATCAGGACAGAAGGCAGGCTTTTGCAGGGCGCGGATCAGCGCCTCGGTCCCCCAAAGAACTATCCCCCTCAGGAAACCCTGACCATATGATCCGCTTTGCCTTCTTGCAGAGAGGGAAATGCCGGTCGTGACAGAACATACAGAAGAACCACTCATTCTGACGCTTGAGCTCGCCCCCGACGAGCAGGCATGGGCGCAAGCGCAGCGGAACCTTTATTTTCCCCCACAACGCAATATCGTACCGGCACATATTACGCTGTTTCATGCGCTGAGAGCCGAACATGAAGCTCTTGTTCTGGAGATCATGAACAAACCCCGCCCGGCGCCCCTGGTGCGGATCGAGGCGCCGGTCCTACTGGGGCATGGCGTGGCCTATCGTCTGTTCTGCCCTGCTGGAGCCTTAATCCGCGAGGCTATCTGTGCCTCCCTTCCTGCAGACAGTCTGACCCGACAGGATCAGTCACGCTGGCGACCACATCTGACCGTGCAGAACAAGGTCACTCCAGAACAGGCAAGAACCTTGCACGCTCGGCTTTCGGCAGAGCCTCCACGCGCTGCCAGTTTCGCGGCTGCCCTGAATTTATGGCGTTATCTCGGAGGGCCCTGGAAAAAAATAGCGCGTGTCGCATTCGCCCCTCCCGAGTCTGTTAGAGAAGACGAGCAAGTTTCAAGAATACCCAGGTCAGAATCATGGCAATGAAACAGACGATACCCGCTTCGATCGTGCCATATTGTCCACTCGCCAGATACATACCTCCCGTATTCATGCCAAAAAAACCGGTCACAAGGGTGGCAGGAAACATGAGGATGGTTGCTGCGGTCAGGATATAGAGACGCCTGTTCGTCTCTTCAGCCTGAGATGACCCGAGCTCATCCTGAAGCGAACGGGCACGGTCGAGAAGCGCAATCATGTCATCCAGCGCCGCGTGGACCTGACGTTCGGTCCGATCGCGCAACTCATCCTCAGCCCATTCGGGTAATTCCAGATCCTCATCACGCAATACGCGATCAATAGGTGTTACAACCCGGCGCAATTCGGTAGCACGGCGTCGCCCCTTACCCACAATACCACCCAGATGGCCCAGATCGGTACGACGCTCGATCAGAAGCAACGCGTCTTCAGCACGATCCAGCTCGTCATCAAGCTTGCCGATCTGGCGGCGTACACTGCCAGTGAACTCACGCAGGGCACGGTCGATTACCCCGGCCGGGCTGCGGGGAATTGAATCGGCACGCAATGTGCGAAAGGCCGCACCCAGTACCGGAATGGGGTTGCGTCGTGTGGTGATGAGTAAATCGGGACGCATAGCAAAGCGCCAGGCACAGATATCACGGTCTTCTTCCGAAACGGCATCATCGAAAGCAGGAAGCGCACCCCAGACAAGGCCAGGCAGAGCCTCAAGCATGACACCGTATTCGGTTTCAGCCAGCATGGCGCTGACATCTTCCGGCAGGCAAGGCAGGGTCGCTACATGCTGGCGCGCCGAGCTGTGCACCGTATCGAAATGCAGCCAGGCCCAGCTTTCGGAAGGCTTGGGATAATTAGAAGGAGGTGTACGATCGTTGAGCAGGCTTTCGATCTCATGCGGCTCAAGCGGCACAGGATCTTCACCCGGGCGTGCCCTGATGGCCCAGACCAATCCGTTGGCGATCCCGTGAGGCAGAACGCCATTCGGCTTCATGTCCTGACCTGCGACGACTGAGAACGGCAGCTGCGAGCGTGTATTGGACATGCCATCCTCCATCATGAGGGATCGGAAACGCGGACGACGCGCTGCCCGCTCTGTCGCATGTGTGCCTGACTCAGGCAACCGGTTTCAAACCTTAATCTGCGTATGAGGAAACCGGAACGCTGCCGGTTTGTTACCAGTTCGTCTAACCGTCCTCCAAAAACAATACCCACACTGGACGTCCTCTCCCCGGCCTTCGACAGGAGTCTGTCATGAAACACGTATTCAAAGCCGCCCTGACCGTGTCTGTTCTGTTCGCTACGCCTCTGGCCGCATCTTCTGCGTTCGCACAGGCCACCACTGCAACAGACAGCGAGACAGCCCCCTCAGCCCAGAAAGCGGAAACTCTCAAGAACCAGTCCAGCCGGATCCATAATCCGACAGAACAGAACAAGACATTCAAAAACCAGATGAACGAGCAACCGGATCCAAAAACGCCAAGTGCACCAGGTGGTACCGCCACGCCGACGGGTGAGACCTCAGAGAAAATGCCTATCTCGTCTCCGCAGCATGAACAGGCTTCAAAGCACAGACATCACCACAAGAGTGCAACCACTACAGACAAATCTGCCCAGCAGTAAAACATCTGACTGTTCCAACAGCAGCAACGCCCGCCCCTTCGGGAGCGGGCGTTTTTCATGCGTGCTGGTCGAAAGCGGGAACTCGCTCTATACACATGCCCCTCACCAGAGAAACAAGGGTTTCAGAATGACCGATTACAAGGTGCGCGACATCGCCCTGGCCGAATGGGGCCGCAAGGAAATCTCCATTGCCGAGGGCGAAATGCCCGGCCTGATGGCGCTCCGCGAGGAATACGGCGCCAGCCAGCCGCTCAAGGGCGCGCGCATTGC
>Ga0157360_1000116_pt1 | contig 41099 bp, 35 predicted proteins | sample AttlaeALBM1_FD_111483 | JGI IMG/M metagenome (GOLD analysis project Ga0157360, IMG submission 111483) | Fungus gardens microbial communities from leaf cutter ant in Ribeirão Preto, State of São Paulo, Brazil - Atta laevigata ALBM1 | ecosystem: Host-associated > Fungi > Mycelium > Unclassified ...
AGCCAAAACAGGTCGCTCATTGCCAGTCTCCTCGCAGAGCCTGAATCAGATTTCCACAATCAAATCAATGGGTCCTGAGCCTAACGCCTTTTTTCAGACACGGTGGAAAGCTGTTGATGTATATCGGCTGGAACGACGGTCATAATCCTGAACAACTCGCCAGCTATTACCAGTCCGTTATCAAGAATTCTGGGTCCTCCGGGCAGAATTCTGCGCGGCTCATTACTATTCCCGGCATGGGGCACTGCTACGGGGGGTCAGGGTGCGACACCTTCAGCAAACTTGGCGTCATTGATGATTGGATTTCTCGCCACCAATCTCCCGAAACTATTATTGCGGCCTACGTATCCAACGGTAAAATTATTCGTACACGTCCAGTTTGTGCTTGGCCGAAGATAGCGTATTACGACGGGCATAGTAATATGAACGACGCAGCCAGCTTTTCCTGCATCATACCATCGGCGACAATGAAGATGAAGTAAGACATTATCGTATACTACAATATTTATTCAGAAATTACATGACTGATCATGAAAAAACAGGTCATTCATGTAAGATACGAATTTATAATTACATTAAATTAACGAGTTTATTATAATTTTTCTATGAGTTTTTTAAATATATACTTTCCTCAACTAACAGATTCCAGAATCCCTTTACATATTGCAACATGCGTCCAGTATGAATGAACCTGGGTCAATGCTCTTTCCTATTAAAATAGTACAATTTTCATTTTAATAACTATCTTGTTAAGCTATCGTTCACCCATTCAAGGCGTTCTGCACTAAGGTCTGGACGGACCTTCCGTGTGCCCTGCTCGAAACAGATATAGCTCAAAAGGTCTCATCGTTATGTCTTCTACTCGCCGCCAGACAACAGGTCGCCCCGCATCAAAGAAACCTGCTACCGCGCCTCGTGCAAAAAAAACCACGTCGGTTGTAGAGACAGCACCAGAACCTGAAATTGCGGTCGTAGAGACAATTACAGAAACTCCAAAGTCAGTTGTAAGTCCCTTCTTGGCTGACATGGTCTGCGCTTTTGACAGAGCATGGTATGAGCGCCAATATCCGGATGTCACTGCGGCCGGACTTGATGCCGCAACACATTATCGCGAAACTGGCTATCGGGAAGGGCGGCAGCCAAACCGCTTTTTTGATCCCAATGACTATCGTGCAGCAAATCCTGACCTTCTGGAATATGATGGCGATCTTTTCCTGCATTTCATTTTCTACGGCCTTCAGGAAGGTCGGCGCCTGCGCTAATCTGCAAAAAATATTCTCCTACAGACCGGCGCATTAAAAGCGGGCTATTGATAGATTGCTCTTATATCCTGAACGGGAGAGACTTTTTTCTCCGATCCCGTTCAGGAGTCTGAAAACCATGCAGAGTAATCGTTTACGTGTTGCAATCGACATGGACGAAGTAATTGCAGACGCACTTGCAGCACAGCGTCTTTGGTATCGAGACACTCATGGATACATCTGGACCGATGACGAACTGAGAGGCCGGAAGCTGGAAAACCTAGCGGATCCGGAACATGCCAAGGGTATGGAAAAACTCTTGCATGCCGGAGATTTCTTTGCAGACCTAGATGTCATGCCTGGGGCGCAGGAGGCCCTGAAAGAACTCAGCCAGAATTTCGATATTTTTATTACGACCGCTGCAATGGAATATCCCGCATCCTGTGCGCCCAAGTTTCACTGGCTGAAACAGAATTTCCCTTTTATCTCCCCTTTGAATATCGTCTTTTGCGGTCATAAAAGTATTCTGGCTGCTGATTACCTCATTGACGACAATGTTCGACATTTCCGTAATTTTCAGGGTCAGGGTGTTCTGTTTTCCGCTCTTCATAACCAGACTGTGGAATGGTCTCCGCGGGTGAATGACTGGCAGGAAGCCGTATCCTATCTGACGGCGCAACGTCTCGCCGGAAATCCGTAAGCCTTCAGAGCGATCACGAGCGACAAAAGCACTTCTTTGAGATTACAACATTGTAAGCCATTCCGGTTTTTTGCTTTTGGATTTGTGCTCCAGTTTACGATACAGATTTGCTCCCGTTTTTTAGCTTCTGGTCTGTGAGCAAGTTTCCTTTATGTCCACTCCTTTCCGCTCTGGTGCATTTCGCCTCTCTCCGTCTGATTACCGCGCCCTCACAGACGCCGCACGTCAGGATCCGGAAGCCTACTGGCAGAACCAGAGCACACGACTGGAATGGGATATTCGTCCTACCTCCGCACAGGATACCGGAAACGGTTGGTTCGCAGATGGCACCCTGAATGCCAGCGTGAATTGCCTGGACCGCCATCTTGAAACCAGAGGCGACCAGACTGCACTGATCTGGCAGGCGGAAGAAGCCGACCACGTTGTTCGCCTTACTTACCGCGATCTGCATGCGCGTGTCTGCCAGATGGCCAATGTCCTCCGCGACCATGGTGTTTCTCGCGGTGACCGGGTTGCCATTCACCTTCCCACAGTCATTGAGGGTGTGATCGGAATGCTGGCCTGCGCCCGACTGGGTGCCATTCACGTCGTGCTGTTTGGCGGGTTTTCTCCGGAAGCCATTGCGGATCGACTGGCCGATAGCGGTGCCACACTGGTGATCACCGCAAATGTCGGTCGTCGTGGTGCGAAACGCATTCCCTTCAAGACGACCATGGACGCAGCGCTGAGCCTACGGCCTGAGACCTTGTCTGTCCGGAATGTTCTGGTTGTCAGTGTGACGGACGAGTCAGTTCCGATGCAGGAGGGTCGCGATGAACTGCTGAATCCGCTTTTGGAAAAAGCCGAGCCGTCCTGCCCTGCCGAAACCATGGCCTCTACGGACCCGCTTTTTCTGCTTTATACGTCCGGCAGCACCGGTAAGCCCAAAGGCATTGTACACGGAACGGGTGGCTACCTGACATGGGCCTCCTACACGCATGAACTGGTCTTTGACCATCAGCCGGGCGATGTCTTCTGGTGCACTGCTGATATCGGCTGGATCACCGGCCACAGCTACGTCGTGTACGGACCACTTTCGAACGGTGGAACCGTTCTTTTATTCGAGGGCATGCCGTCCCACCCGGCTCCGGGCCGCTGGTGGGAAGTCATCCAGTCGCACAAGGTTACGACATTCTATACCTCACCGACGGCCATCCGCGCCCTGATGCGGGAAGGCAACGATCTTCCACGTCAGTATGACCTGACGTCCCTACGTGTTCTGGGAACTGTCGGCGAGCCTATCAGTCAGGAAGCCTGGTCCTGGTTTGATGACGTGATTGGCGGTGGCCGATGTGCATTTGTCGACACATGGTGGCAGACCGAGAGCGGCGGCATCATGATTTCCCCTGTGCCAGGTGCCGTAAAGGAAAAGCCTGCGTCTGCAACCCTTCCCCTACCGGGCGTTCATCCTGTGCTTCTGGATGACAAAGGGCAGGTTCTGGATGGTGCGACAGAAGGCGTTCTCTGTCTGGATGGTTCCTGGCCGGGTCGCGCACTGACTATCTGGAACGACGATACGCTCTTTCAGACCACTTACCTCCGCCCCTATCCCGGTCACTACTTCACGGGTGACGGCGCGCGACGGGATGACGACGGTTATTACTGGATCACCGGACGCGTTGATGACGTCATTAATGTCTCCGGCCATCGCATCGGATCCGCCGAAATCGAGGATGCGCTAGCCGCTGAGCATGCCATTGTCGAAAGCGCGGCCATTGGTATCCCGCATGACCTGAAGGGTCAGGGGATCATCGTCTACGCTGTTGCCCGCGATCCGTCTCACCCTGAACTGGAAATGCTTGCGGTCCGCGCCATCACAGCCAAAGTCGGACGCTACGCAGTACCGGAAAAAGTCTACATCGTACCGGATCTTCCAAAGACCCGTTCCGGGAAAAACGTACGCCGTCTGATGCGCAAGATTGCATGTGGAGAGACAGATGGCCTGGGCGATCTTTCGACGCTCGCAGACCCGGAAATTGTGGACATTCTGATCCGCATTGTTCAGGGCTGACCGATGCACACTGTCGGATTTTAGTTCGGGATCCGGCAGAGCGTCCGAAAGGCAAACACTATGAGGCAGTCTTGGCGCAACGTTCTTCCCGCCACGTGGCGGAGTGACATTCTCGCCGGGTTGTCTCTTGCCTTTACTAACATCCCGCAGGTGCTGGGTTACGCCCGAATAGCGGCCATGCCAGCAGTGACGGGTCTCTATACGGTTCTGCTCCCGTTGGCGGGTTTTGCTCTTTTCGGGTCGTCCAGACACCTTGTCGTCGCAGCAGACTCTGCCACGGCGGCCATCCTTTCAGGCTCACTCAGTGCCCTGGCCCCACTCGGCAGCGCTCATTACATAACGCTCGTTAGCGCTACAGCACTGATGGTAGCAGCGCTCCTTCTTGTCGCGCGCCTGTTCCGGCTTGGCTTTCTGGCAGATTTCCTGTCCCGCACGGTTCTGATTGGCTTCATGACGGGTGTGGGGCTCCAGATCATGATCGCCATGCTTCATGAACTGCTTGGCGTTCAGATGGATGCCCATAATCCCATTCGCCAGCTTGCACAGACCTTTGCCAACCTGCATCACGCCAATGGTGCTTCAGCCTGTATTGCAGCAGTCACAATCGGTGTCATACTGCTTCTTAACCGCTTTCGTCCGCGCTTTCCCGCTGCATTATGCGTGGTCACCGGAAGCATAGTTCTTAGCAAATATGCCGGACTTTCACATTTTGGCATCTCTACACTCGGGCCTGTCAGTGGAGGCCTTCCTCATCTCCAGTTGCCGATCATTGGCTGGAATGAATTTGTCTCTCTTCTTCCGGTCGCTGCATCCTGCGTTTTCGTGATCATCACGCAGAGTGCGGCATCCTCCCGGTCTTTCGCGACACGTTTCAACGAAACGCTTGACGAAAACAGGGATCTGGAAGGTTTGTGGATTGCTAATGCAGCGGCGGCATTCAGTGGAACGTTCACAGTTAACGGCAGCCCCACACAGACTGCCATGGCCGTTCGGTCCGGCGCCCGCAGCCAGGTTGCGCAACTGACTTTCTCAGTCGTGACCCTTCTTGTTCTGCTCTTTTTTACGGGGCCATTGCAGTACCTTCCCCAATGCGTTCTGGCTGCGATTGTTTTCACTGTCGCAATCGGCATGGTCGAAGTCCGCGAGCTGATGGCTATCCGCCGTGAAAGCCCCGGAGAATTCTGGCTCGCCCTAACAACTGCTGTCGTTGTTCTGGTCGCAGGGGTTGAGCAGGGCATTCTCATGGCCATTGCTCTCTCGCTTTTCCGGCACGTCCGCCATAGCTACGCTCCTCATACAGCGGTTCTCCAGCCTTTCGGCGCAACGGGTGCTCTGGAATCCGTTCCAGCCCATGGTGGTCTCGAAACTCAACCTGGCCTCATCATTTTCCGCTTCTGTGCAGACCTGTTTTATGCGAACTCGGCCCGGTTCAGCCGGGATGTTCTGACCCTCCTGAATGATGCCCCTCATCCCGTGCGCTGTATTGTGGTAGAGTGCAGTCCGATTACGGATATTGATTATTCGGCTGCGGAGGATCTGCGTGCCCTCCTCAAAAATCTCAACCAACGGGGAGTCAGGATGTTTTTCGGGCGTGTCAGTCCAGAGCTGAAAGCAGACATGAACCGTCATCGGCTTGTAGGCGCGATTGGCGCCGAAAACCTGTTTGAGGAACTCCACACCGCTTTGGCTGCCGCTCGTCAATCCATTCAGGCTGTTGCCACGCCATGATGGATGGTCAACAGGACGAGAAGAAAGATCTCACCCGACGTCAAAGCAAGAAGGATCGGACGGCTACAGCTCTGGCCTGGGAAGCCTTGCGGCTATTCTCAACGCAGGGATACGAGGAAACGTCTGTCGAGCAGATTGCTGAAGCCGCGAATGTCTCCCGTCGGACTCTGTTCCGCTATTTTTCGGGAAAAGGCGACATCATTCTCGCCTGGACAAGTGAAATGACAGAGGCACTTAAAAACGCGATCGCCTCAGCCAGCCCGGATGCTTCTCTTCAGGACATGGTGCTGCTGGCACTTTTGCCGGTGGTGCTCCGTATTACGGCGAACAGGGAATACGCTTATGCCCTTGTTCAGCTTCTGGAGCTTGAACCGGCATTACGCAGCGTCAGTTTGCAGAAATATGAGGAATGGGAAGAAGCGCTGGCTAAAGCTCTGATGGCGCGCCTTCCGCCAACCGATATGCCGTCTCTTGCCGCGCGGCTGATTGCCCGTACGGCCATTGCAACATATCGGACGGCCGTTGATGAATGGATGAAAACGGAAGGCAAAGCCGATCTGGAAGATCTGCTGCGCCGCGCTTTTGCCTTCCATCCCCTTCTCTGGATGGAGGATAGCCCTCTCAGCCTTGGCTGAAAGAGCTCATACGCTTTAGAGATCGAGTTCGATAGAGAAGTGATAGGTTCTTGGCAGTCCTGCCACTGCGGAGTTGGTAGCCGTCCCGCCGCCATTGATGCTGGAAGGATAGACAGACGCCCAATAGCTCTGGTTCGTCACGTTATCGACCCCGAAGCGGAAGACCAGCGGCTGCTGATACACATGCGTTGCGTAACGCGCGCCCAGATCAAGCGTCACATAAGACGGTGCAAACGTTGTGTTATAAACATTTGCCGCACGACGCCCCATGTAATGAACATTTGCATTCACCGCACCGCCCTTCAGGAACGGCAGGCGGTAATCCAGCAGAACATTCGCCATAAGGGGTGGTACACCGACGACCTGCTTGTAAGCTGTCTTCGCCACGCCAGTGTTAAGAAGCTGCGCATCAAGCCACGTCATGCCGCCGAGAACGCTCAGGTTTTCGGTGATGTTTCCGGAAGCCTGAAACTCAACACCATAGTTCCGCTGGATGCCATAATTGGCATACACATAAGTGACAGGGTCCGTGAACCCAAACGGACGGGACATGCGGAAGCCTGCGACATTCAGCTGAAGTCGTTTGGCGACAAGAATCTTATAACCAACTTCATATTCTTCCGACCGCAGCGGGGCCGTCACTTCATTGACGTTCACAGACCCTGTTGGAGCCGTGGTCCCGGCCTGCAGGGAGCGACCCCATGTGAAATAGGCCGTCTGATTAGATGTGGGCTTATAAATCAGGCTCGTCATCGGGCTAAAGGCCGCGGAACGACTATACGTTGATGTTTTGACGGCCGCTGTGGAATAGTTGTTGGTACTCAGCCAGCTCCAGGCCAATGTCCCCATGATGGACCAGTGCTTGCCAAGGGAAATCGTATCCCCCGCCAGAAGGGACTGGGTCATGGTGTCCGCAGACTTGTAGCGCCCGGAATAATAAGGCTGGGCGCTGGAAACGGTCTGCGGGTTACCGATCGTGGCTTGCCCCAGCGTAATATTCCCTGTGGACGACGTTGGGTTGTAGTTCCCCATAACGTAGCCATTTGTTCCGATCTCAATCTGATGCTTCAGGGGGCCTGTATGGAACACACCATTCAGGTAGGCCATGTTGCTGCCGGAGACAAAGTCATTGGCCGTCGTGGCTGCCGAAATCGTCTGATTATAGCGCCCGGAGGAATTCAGCAGTTGATTACCGACACTAAAGACATTTCTACCCGCATTTTCCCACATACCACCGAGCTTGAGGCTCCATTCATCATTGAAATGATGAATGATCTTCATCAGGGCGGTGTCAGTTTCCATATTGTAGCCAGCCTGCTTCTGGCCGTAGCCCTTCTGGCTCAGGTCAGGGGCGTTCGGAAGCTGAATAGCCGTGCTGTAAGAAAAGCCGCCCGGATAACCACGCTGCGCGTAGGTGTACTGGCTGGCATCAATTTGAATAACGGTTTTGGGCGAAAGATGAATATCGAAATCCCCGCTCACCAGATCACGGCGCATATGAGAGTCCGCGACGTATCCTTCCCCGTTCTGATTCAGCAGATTCAGGCGGTATCCAAACCACTTGTTATGCCCCACACGCCCGGAAACATCGACGCTCTCCATCGGAGCACCGTTTGAATCCACGCCGACAACAAAACGCTCGGTTTTGCGATCCGTCGGCCGCTTCAGGGTGAAATCAAACGTGCCAGCAGGGTTTTGTGGCCCGTACACAGCACCAGACAGCCCGTTCAGCACCTGCAGACTATCAAACTGCTCGGCTGCGTAAGGCGTGGTGATGACCATGTTGAGGCCATCCATTCGGGAGTTGGAAATCACATCCCCTTCAAACCCACAGGACTGCGGCCGACTGGTATTCGGATCTCCGCGCATTTCAAGCTGGGCAGAGGGAACAAAAGCAACAAGATCATTGATGTTTCTGACCTGCTGATTGACCAGAACGTCATGCGGCACCACCATCACGGACATTGGCGTATCCAGAATGGAACGTGTTCCGAGTGGGCCGAGCGAAGCCTCCTTCGTCCGGTAGTCTGCAACCGTTCCACTTCCACTCCGACGATGAACAGTAATCTGCTCGGCTTTCGGCGCACTTACGGCTTTTTTTGAAGATGACGGATGTTTCGGGACATCCGCCTGGGTCTCCGCAGCGTGTACCGAGAAGCTGCTCATGACAGAGCCAGCCAGAAGACACATCGCAAGCCGCGAGATTTTCATTCCATTATCCTGTATGCTGTCTTTTAGATTCTCTGGACCTTCTACATTTTGGCACTGAGTGCCACAATTTATATGAACCTGTTTTCCATATGAAATTGCAGTTTTCCAAGCCAGGTGTTTCCAATCTGGCACAGTTTGACAGGAATTCTGTTACAATCCGAGGTTGTCCCTCGTGAGATACGCCATATTACTGCCACGCTGGGCCCTTCATATCTCTCTCAAGAACATGTTCGGATAAACGGCTCTGCCGCGCCGGACCATGTTGAGAAAGGCAATTTATGCGTAAAAAAATTATCGCTGGCACTTTGATGAGCTGCATGCTGGCAATCACGATTAACTCGGCATCCGCTGACCCACATGGTGGTCCCGGCGGCCCGGGTGGACCAGGTGGCTTCCAAAACCGGGGCGGTCACAATGGAGGTCCAAATTCGTTTGATCGCAACCGGGTGTGGCGTAAGGGCGAACGTTACACAGGACCGCGGAATAATGGATGGATTGTCAACAACTGGCGCGGTCATCCAGGTCTCTGGCAGCCTCCCCGTGGGTATTACTGGATGCAATACGGAAACCAATATCTGTTAACAGCTGTCACAACCGGCATTATCGCGGGCGTTGTAGGGGGCGTGATTGCCAGCCCACAGCCAGTGGCTCCGGGATATCAGCCGGTTCCCCCACCGCCCCCTGGCCCTGGTCCTTACTGAGGTACAGGCAGGCTCGGGTGAATATTGACCCGGGCCTTTTTTATTCCTGAACGATATTATTTTCCACAGTTCAAACTTCGACGGTTCCCGCGCTCTGGCCCAACACCGTTCTCCGATAAAAGAATATTTTAGATGCGTCAGAAGAGTGATCTGGATATGTGCATCTGATGTTTTCAGGAAGGTGCCTCTATGCCGCTCTCACCTAACTCCAAGGACTGGCTAGGCCTATGCGCGGCGCTCGTCCTGGTTGTGGCCTTAAGCATATTTGGCTGGCTGGGTTGGGAGAAAGTTTCGGGTGATGATTCAATCACGCATGTCGCGATTGCTACGGTCATCAGTGTTGAGAAGATCACCGGGGACAGTGACGACCCTGTCTCATACAAAGTGACTTATAATCTCCACGGCCACCCCTTAAGCAATTATTTCTCAGCCGAATGGTACGAGAGTCACAAGACAAGAAAGCACTTTTTGATTACCTACCGCATGGCCAACGGATACCATATTGACAGCGTTCGATAGGTCTTCCCTACCCTGCCTGAAAAGCCGGATTAACAAAAACCCGGCTTGACCATTTTTGCGTCTCAGGCGAGCCCTTCTTCCTGAAACGCACGCTTCGCAGACGGGCGTGCCATGACCTTTTCTCTCAGTGCCCACGCTTTGCGATGATGGGAAATATCCACCTTCTTGAATACAGCCCATGTCATGATGACAGCCGCATAAGCATCGGCTTGTGTGAAATCATCGCCTAACCAATAAGCATGATCATCAGAGAGCATCTGTTCAAACTGGCTCACCCGGCGATGGATCTGCTCATGAACAGATTTCTTGGCCTCCTCCGTCAGGCCCGGCGCAAACAATCCGCCAAACGCGCTATGCAGGTCTCCACAAAAGCCGAGCGCTTCCTGTAGGCGGGCGCGTTCCATGGAACCATAAACGGGTTTGAACGCAGCAATATCGGCATGGTCCCCGACATATTGAAGGATAGCCGAATTCTGCGTCAGAACGACACCGGGCTCAATCTCGATTGCCGGAACTGCACCGCGTGGATTGATGAGCAGGTAATCTGCGCCGGTTTCAGTTTTTTTGGTGGATGTATCCACCTTCTCAAGACTGTAAGGCTTCCCGATCTCATTCAGAATGATATGGGTGGCCAGTGAACAGGCGCCCGGCTTGTAATACAGCTTCATAGTGTTCTCCTCATCTGCGGAACGTGTACCGAGTTGCGTTTACTCAGCAGAGTGAAAGACGAAAGGCCGCAGCCTCACGCCTTCCCTCACCTGAACGCTTACGGCTGCTTTTCGAATGCACCGGCAATCGTCAGGTTCACGTCATCGCTGACATAAGGCACATACTTCTTCACTCCGAAGTCGCTGCGATGGATTGTTCCCGTGGCCTGGAAACCGACTGTGTAGGCCTTATCCATCGGGTTCACACCTGCGCCAACGAAGTGCACATGCAGCACAACAGGCTTGGTGACACCATGAAGCGTGAGATTGCCACTCACAACCGCGTCTTCTGCACTGGCCGGAGAAACCTGGGTCGAGACAAACGTCGCATCAGGATACTTGGCAGCATCGAACCATTCATTGTTCTTCAGTTCGTCTGTCAGGACTGTGCTGGACGTCGAAACACTGGAAACGGGGATGGTCACCGACAGCTTCGAAGCCGAAGGATGAGCAGCATCAAGCTTCAGGCTACCACTGACGTTTGAAAACTGGCCCGAATAGTATGTGAAGCCAAAATGCAGGACGGAAAAATCGACCTGCGTATGACCGGCTTCAACCTTATAAGTGCCAGATTTGACATCTGCCGGGGCCGCCGCCAGGGCGCCGGAAGCAGCCAGAGTAAGCGAAAGAGCGGCCACGGCCCCGGAGAGAAGTATCTTCATAACAAAGCCCTTTCTGGACGTTAAAAACGAGAATGGTGTCAGCCGAAACGGAAGCCGGACAACGCCTTTCCCATGACGGTATCACTGTAATCGCGAGAACCCGGATCAATTCCTGCGGCTCCAGCGACAAACATTAATGGCATCAAGTGCTCTGCCTCCGGATGACACACCCTTGCGCAGGGCGCGTCTTCCCAGGAAGCGAGCAACGACGCACGCTGCGATGGCGCAGCCTCCACCGCGTTAGTCAGCCAGCCATCAAACTGTATGGACTGCCGGTCGGCTTCAACATCAGGCCGCAGAAAGCGTCGCAGATTATGATAGGACATCCCCGCCCCAACGAGCAGGACATTCTCATCCCGCAAAGGCTCAAGTGCTCTGCCGATTTTCATGACATCTTCTGCTGAAGCATGATGCGGCAGAGACAATTCCACGACCGGGATGTCAGCTTCAGGGAAAGCAAGCATAAAGGGTATGAACACCCCGTGGTCAAACCCGCGCTGATCATCTTCATCACCGGCAATACCAGCGCGCTCCAGAAGACGCCGAACTTGGTTTGCCAGAACTGGTGATCCAGGAGCGGGATACTGGAGCGCGTAGGTATGCTCCGGGAAGCCATAGTAGTCGTAGATTAGTGGAGGCGCTTTGCCTGTCGTGACGGTTGGGCGATCAGTTTCCCAATGTCCGGACATGACGACAATCGCCGATGGGCGACGAGGCAAGGTCTTTCCAATACCACGCAGGTGCTCTCCCATATGATCCCAGACATGAGGCCAATCCATGAAAAAGCATGGCCCCCCACCATGGGGCACGAAAAGCACGGGCTGCCGCTCAACATCGACTTTCGTCGCTGAAATGTCTGTCATGAGAAGCTGCCTCCCTTCATCTCTTAAGAGGCAGGTTGTCATCAAACTGGCGCAACGATAATCCTGACTTCAGGAAAGTCATCTAACACCTGGGGTGTGAAATGCTGGATCGTATTACCAGTATGCAGGTTTTTGTCCGGGTCGTCGGACAAGGGAGTTTCGCAGCGGCTGCCCGCTCTTTCGGACTCTCGCAGACGATGGTTACCAAGCATGTGTCAGCTCTTGAAGACCATCTTGGCATCTCGCTGTTCCACCGCAGCACCCGGCGCCTTTCCTTAACGGAGCCAGGGCGCCTTTATCTGGACCGTTGCCAGAACCTGCTTTCCAGCCTGGAAGACATGGAACAGGAAGTATCCGCCGAAGCTCTGGAGCCGCGAGGTCTGCTGCGGCTAAACACGCCAGTTTCTTTTGCAATCCGCTATGTCGCACCACTGTTGCCGGACTTCAGCCGAAGATATCCACTTGTGACGGTTGAACTTGGTGTGGATGACCGTCGGGTTGATCCCATTACGGAGGGCTGGGATCTGACCTTACGCATTGGCCATCTCCCTCCCAGCAGCCTCAAGGCCCGCCGGCTTGCTCACATTACTTTCACACTCTGCGCTGCTCCCTCCTATCTGGAGCAGCATGGCACCCCGAAAACAGTCAGTGACCTTCAGCAGCATGCCTGCCTGGGATATACATTGAGCGATGTCGTGGGCTCGACGCACTGGAGCTTTGGCCGGAAGGGAGAGCGCACCATCCCCATCCAGAGCACTTTAAGAGCAAATAACGGGGACGTTCTGAGAACGGCAGCCCTTGCGGGCCAAGGCATCCTGTATCAGCCGACCTTTATCGTGGCGGACGAACTTCGTGCCGGATTATTACGCCCGGTCACTCTCGACATGTCCGTTCTGGATGGGCCCGACCTGCATGCCGTCTATGTTCCAACCACGCATGTTCCCCTGAAAGTCAGGGCCATGATCGACTTTCTGGCAGAACACTATGCCCCTGTTCCACCATGGGAACGGGTCTTTACTTAGTCCTGAAGGCGGTATCGGGCACGAACGAGGATATCCTGCTCCAGCATGCCAAGTACCTCTGGGCGTTCGTCCACCTTCACGAGAAGCACAACGGTACTGAAGGGATAACCAACACCCAGAACGCGGTCCTGAAAGAGCTGTGCCATGGTGACGGACAGGCCTTCCCGGGAACAACAGGAGCAACCGGCCCCATGGATTTTGCGAAACGGAGACGGTGGGGGAAGCGAGATCTGCCTCGCCCAGCCCTCTTCCACCTGATCCGCGACCAGCACGGCGTCAGACCGACGCGTCAGCGGCCAGTCTGACAGATCCGTCACAACACAAACCGAAAGCTGCATCCCGTTATCCCGCCGTCCGACCAGCTTTGGCGACTACAGGGCGCCTTCCACAGGTGTTGGTCAGAACCACACCCGCCATAACGATTGCCCCACCCAACAGCGTTCGCACTGTCGGGATTTCATTCGTCAAAATATAGGCCAGAAGCATTGTCACGGGTGGCAGGAGATAAAGCAGCGCAGCTCCGCGTGTCGCCCCCAGGTGGCCAATGACAAAGGCCCACGCCGCGTACCCGATAGCCGCCGGGAAAATACCCAGCTCCAGTACGGAGACCTGACTTGCAAAAGACCCATGGACGAAACTGCTGATTCCAGCCGGAAGCCACGGGCTGAGAAACAGGGCTCCACTGATCAGCACATAAGCAATCGTTGTTAGCGCACCATATCGGTGAATGAGACCCTTCTGCAGATTGGTGTAGAGCGCCCCACAAACGGCAGCCCCGAAGACCAGTGTCGCGCCGGAGCCGAAAGACAACCCGCCTGACTGCCCTTCTGCGATCAGGACCACACCTGCAAAACTAAGAACAGACCCGGCCCAGCCCCAGAGAGACATCCGCTCCCCAAGAAATGCCATGGCCATCAGACCAGCCATAAGGGGGGCCGCACTGATGAGAAGGCTCGCCGCGCCGGCCGAAACTGTCATTTCTCCGCAGTTAAAGAAGATGTTGTACAGTGTGATACCGACCACACCACAGGCCAGAACCTGTGGCACGTCAGAGAGACGCAAACGTGCCGGTCGCTTCCAGATAAGCCATCCTCCCGCGATAACCGCCGCAATCGCATAACGCAGGGCAGCCAGAGGAATAGGCGCAAAATCATGAAGAGCAATTCGCACAACAGGGTAGGCACTGGCCCACGACAGAATGGCGACAGCTACAAAAAGGAGAAGAAAGCGACCAACTGAATTTGTCATTACAATGCCGTAGCAAATATGTGTTCCCGCGGGGAGGCGTTCCTCATTATGACAGGAGGTCCAAAAGAAGGACAAGAGAGATCCGGTTTGCCAGCAGCTTCCGGGAACCGTTATACAGACGAACCTCCGACGCAGATTATGCCCGCGTCATGGTCTGTCCTGTTTCGTTTCATTCTTGAAGAGCGCCTCAATGTCCTCACGTCCCCATCTTCTTGATGCCCTGTCAGACCAGGTTCTGCTCTGTGATGGTGGTATGGGATCGCGTGTGCAGATGCTCGATCTGGAAGTTGAAAAAGACTACTGGGGCCAGGAAAACTGTACGGAAATCCTGAACCTGTCCCGCCCGGAACTGGTTCGTGAAATTCATCGCGGCTATTTCGAAGCTGGCGCGGACATGGTGGAGACCAATACGTTCGGCGGCTCCATCGTCACGCTGGCCGAGTTCGGTCTTCAGGATCGCGCCCGTGAAATCAACCGCGTCGCCGCCACTCTGGCAAGAGAAGCCGCAGACACATTCTCGGACGACCGCCACCGTTACGTCATGGGGTCCATCGGGCCAGGCACGAAACTTCCAACACTAGGGAACATCGACTACGACACGCTTGAAGCGGGCCTTCTTGAACAATGCCGTGGCCTGATTGACGGTGGCGTAGACGGCTTCCTGATTGAAACCTGTCAGGACACGCTCCAGATCAAGGCTGCGGTGAACGCAGCAAAGATTGCCCGGATCGAGCTTGGATCGGACGCACCGATTTTCGTCCAGGTGACAGTTGAGACGACCGGCACCCTTCTCGTGGGGCCAGATATTGCCGCCGCTGCGACGACCGTTAACGCGCTTGATGTTCCGTCTCTCGGTCTGAACTGTGCAACTGGTCCGCAGGAAATGGCCGAGCATGTGCGCTGGCTATCCGAAAACTGGCCAGGCCTGATCTCCATGCAGCCCAATGCCGGTCTGCCGGAACTGGTTGATGGTAAGACGGTGTATCCGCTCAGCCCTGCCGAAATGGCTGTCTGGATGGAGCGTTTCGTCCGTGAAGATGGGTTGAATTTGATCGGCGGCTGTTGTGGAACATCCACGCCGCATATTCAGGCCCTTGATAGTATGCTGCGTTGTGTTGGGGGCGAGAAATATCGTCCTGCGCCCGTCAAGCGTAGTACGATCTGGATGCCGTCCGTTTCCAGCCTCTACACCCAGACCCCTCTGCGGCAGGAAAACAGCTATTTCTCGATTGGCGAACGTTGCAATGCTAACGGCTCAAAGAAATGGCGCGAACTACAAGAAAGCGGCGACTGGGACGGCTGCGTTGCCGTGGGCCGTGAACAGGCTGCCGAGGGTTCCAACGCACTCGACATCTGCACGGCCTTCGTAGGACGCAACGAAACCGCGGAAATGAGCGAAATCATTACCCGGTTCACGTCCTCCGTGAATGCGCCACTCGTGATCGACTCAACGGAAACTCCCGTTATCGAGGCCGCTCTGAAGCTGCATGGTGGCAAGCCGATCATCAACTCCATCAATTTCGAAGATGGAGAAGAGCACGCGCACGACCGCATGAAGCTGGCGCGAAAGTTCGGCGCGGCCATGATCGCCCTGACGATTGACGAAGTTGGTATGGCGAAAGAGCCGCAGGACAAGCTGCGCATCGCTGAACGCCTCGTCGATTTCGCCTGCAATCAGTATGGGCTGCCGCAGTCTGACCTGATGATCGATCCCCTCACCTTTACGATCGCAACTGGTGTGGAAGATGATCGGAAGCTGGGCCAATGGACGCTTGAAGGTATCCGCCTGATCCGGGACAAATTCCCGGACATCCAGATCATCCTTGGTCTTTCTAACATTTCCTTCGGTCTGAACCCGGCCGCGCGTGCTGTCCTGAACTCTGTCTTCCTTGACCATGCCGTCAAGGCAGGCATGACAGGCGCTATTGTCCATGTCTCCAAAATCCGTCCGCTGCATCTGATTGCACCTGAGGAGGTCAAGGTCGCGGAGGACCTGATTTTTGATCGCCGGACCGAGGATTACGACCCACTGCAGAAGCTCCTTGAACTGTTCGCAGGACGTAAGGCCGCCGATGCTGTCAAGAAGCGTCGCGCCGAAACCCCGGCTGAGCGCCTCAAGGACCGCATTGTCGATGGTGACCGAAAGGGCATTGAAGAAGACCTCGAAGCCGCAATGCAGGAAATGCCCGCGCTGGACATCATCAACAACGTGCTTCTGGATGGCATGAAGGTTGTTGGTGAGCTGTTTGGTTCGGGCAAAATGCAGGTTCCGTTCGTGCTGCAATCTGCCGAGACCATGAAAACCGCCGTTGCATGGCTCGAACCGCATATGGAACGTGTCGAGGGTCAGCATCGTGGCACGATGGTTCTGGCGACTGTGAAGGGCGACGTTCACGACATCGGTAAAAACCTTGTCGATATCATCCTGACCAATAACGGCTATCAGGTCATTAATCTTGGCATCAAGGTTCCGCTGGCAGACATGATCACGGCGGTTAAGGAGCACAAGGCGGATGCCATCGGCATGTCCGGTCTACTGGTCAAATCCACGGTCATCATGCGTGAAAACCTGGAAGAGATGAGACGTCAGGGCTTTGATGTTCCCGTCATCTTGGGGGGCGCCGCCCTGACGCGAAATTACGTCGAGGAAGAATGCGCGCTGTCCTATGGTGGCGAGGAGCCCGGTCGCGTGGCTTATGCCAGAGACGCATTCGATGGCCTCTCCCTCATGGACAAGATCTCCCAGAAGGAATTTGACGGCTATCTGAGCGCCATCCAGACGCGCCGTGCCGGCAAGGCCAGCCGCAAGAATGCCCGAGCACCCGAGACGGCAGAGACGCGTGGTTTCGGCGTCGTGGACCCGGCTGCGGCCCGCGAACGCCGTAACCGTGTTGCGGGCGAGCTTCCCCCGCTTGAGCCGCCGTTCTGGGGCGCGCGTCTGGTGGAAGCTACGCCCAACGCCGTTCTGCCATTCCTGAATGAGCGCTCGCTTTATCAGTTCCAGTGGGGCTTCCGGAAACAGGGCCGTACCCTTGAAGAATTCATGGACTACGCGAAGACGGAACTTCGTCCCGTCCTGAAGCGCATGCTGGCTCTGAATTCGGAACAGAACATTCTCCGTCCGCAGGCCATCTACGGCTACTGGAAAGCCGCTGGCGATGGGAACGATCTCATCCTGTTTGAAGAAGACGGAAAAACAGAAGCCGCCCGCTTCACCTTGCCCCGCCAGCCCAAGGATGACGGCGAGTGCATTGCCGACTTCGTGCGGGACATCAACAACGAACAGCGCGATGTCGTCGGCCTTCAGGTCGTGACGGTTGGGCAGAAAGCGTCTGACCTGGCGCGTGAATGGTTCGAAGCCAACCGTTATCAGGACTATCTGTACCTGCACGGCTTGTCGGTCGAAATGGCGGAAGCCATGGCCGAGTACACTCACAAGCGCATCCGTGCCGAACTCGGCTTTGCTGCAGAAGACGACCGCGACATGGAGAAAATGCTTTCCCAGTCCTATCGTGGATCACGATATTCCTTCGGTTATCCCGCCTGCCCACGCCTTGAAGATCAGGAACCCATCCTGCGCCTTCTGGATGCAGAACGGATCGGTATTTCCCTGTCTGACGGGTTCCAGCTTCACCCGGAGCAGTCGACGTCCGCTCTGGTCATTCTGAACCCGCGCGCCAAATACTTCACAGTCTGATCCAACGGAGACTCACGCTCATGGCATCCCAGCAAATCGACGGGCTTCTGACCCAGCTTCGGCAAATCAATGGTGAGCGTGGTTTCTTCGCAAACTTCTTCGGGCTTTTCTGCGTGACGTGTCTTCTTGGGCTCGCCAACATGTTCAGCCGGTCCGTTCTTCACGCCGATATGGGTTGGCTTCTCAAGCCACTAATGGTCGTGATGGCGCTTTATTTTTTCCTGCCCTATCTGCTGCTCCTGTTTCTGGACCGTCGCAGAAACGGCTAGTTCCCTCCTCCTTCAAAATGCCCCACCATGGGGCGGCTTTTTTGCTTTACTGCGGAGCTGGTAGAGAGAGATTGTCTTTACACGTATTGAATTTATAATAATTTTACAAAATTACGCATTTTTCATTCTGGATATTCCATGACGGTTCTCTCCCCATCTGCCGAAGAACGCCTTCAGACTGTTCTGTCCCGCCTTCACCCCCGGCTGGAAAACCAGATCAGCACAGCGTCTTCCGTTCTGGAGGAACACAGCCACGGTGAGGCCATGGATGCTGCCCGCCTTCCGGCTGCTGTCATATTTGCGGAAAACACCGAGGACGTTTCGGCCGTTTTGAAGGAATGTCACGTCGCCCGTGTTCCTGTCGTTGCCTTTGGAGCAGGAACATCCGTTGAAGGGCACGTCACGCCCCCAGAGCACGCCATCAGCCTCGACCTGTCCCGCATGACGGCCATCGTGGAATTGAATGCCGAGGATCTGGATTGCCGAGTTCAGGCCGGTCTGACGCGCCAGTCTCTCAATACCCAGATCCGGGATACCGGTCTGTTCTTCCCGGTTGACCCCGGCGGCGAGGCCACGCTTGGTGGCATGTGTGCAACCCGAGCCTCCGGTACGGCAGCCGTGCGCTATGGAACGATGAAAGAGAATGTACTCGGTCTGACCGTCGTACTGGCAACGGGCGAAATCATCCGCACAGGGGGGCGCGTCCGCAAATCTTCAACTGGTTATGACCTGACATCGCTTTTCATCGGCTCAGAGGGCACACTGGGTATCATTACCGAAGTCCAGCTTCGCCTGCACGGTCGCCCCGACACGCTCTCTGCCGCCGTCTGCCAGTTTGAAAACCTGCATGACGCCATCCAGACGGCCATGGAAATCATCCAGTGCGGCATCCCCATCAATCGTGTTGAACTGATGGACAGCGTGCAGATGGAAGCCTCCATTCGCTTTTCGAAGCTCGAAGGCTTCCTTCCCCTCACCACGCTGTTCTTCGAGTTTGCCGGGGCGCCTGCGGCCGTGCAGGAACAGGTCAGCGCTACTGAGGAACTTGCGCTCGCCAACAACGGCCTGGGGTTTGCATGGGCCGAAAGTGCGGAAGATCGTGCACGCCTCTGGAAAGCCCGGCATGACGCCTTCTGGGCAGCCAAGGCGCTGGACCCGACAGCACGCGTGATTTCAACGGACTGCATCGTCCCCATCTCCCGCCTTGGCGAATTGATTGAAGGTGTCTCGAAGGATATTGCGGCCTCCGGTCTGAAGGCTCCGCTTCTCGGCCATGTCGGAGACGGCAATTTTCACACCCTCATCATCACGGAACACACGCCAGAAGGATATGAGCGTGCGCTCGATCTGGACCGGAAGATCGTCGGACGCGCCCTTGCCCTTGATGGGTCCTGTAGCGGTGAACATGGCGTCGGCATGGGAAAACTGGAATTTTTGGCGACCGAACATGGAGAAGGCGCACTTAGCGTCATGCGGGCACTGAAGAACACAATGGACCCCCATCACATTCTCAATCCGGGCAAATTGCTTCCCAACGGACCCGTTTATAGAGGATAAGAGCCTCCTCCTTTTGTTCTGCTTTTACGGACCCTGCCTCCAATGCCTTCAGCTTCCGCCACGTTCCCTGATGTCGTCCTGATCGGGGGCGGTGTCATGAGTGCGACGTTCGCCGCACTGCTGAAAGAACTGTCTCCCGAACTGTCCATCACAATGTTCGAAACACTGGAGCATTGCGGACAGGAAAGCTCCAAAGCCTGGAACAATGCCGGGACAGGCCATGCGGGCAACTGTGAGCTGAATTATACGCCACAGCGTCCGGATGGCAGCGTGGACATCTCCAAGGCTCTGGCGGTCAATACAGAATTCGATATTTCCCGGCAGCTCTGGTCTCACTGGGTTCGCAGCGGGCGTCTCGCAGATGCTGGCTCCTTCATCCATGCCTGCCCACATGTCAGTCTGGTCTGGGGCAAGAAAGATGTTGCGTTCCTGAAGGCCAGATATGACGCTATGGCCAGCCATCACTGCTTTGACGGAATGGAATACAGCGAAGACCCGGCTGTGATTGCCGACTGGGCTCCATTGGCCATGGAAGGGCGCGATCCGTCCGTCCCGGTCGCAGCCACGCGGATCCGTAGTGGAACGGATGTCGATTTCGGTTCACTAACGCGCAGCCTGTTTTCCAGCCTCGAAAAAGAAACAGGTTTCCATAGCTTCTATCGCCACCGTGTTACGGATCTCGTCAAAACAACGGATGGTCGGTGGCGTGTGACGGGGGTCAACACGCAGACGGGTGCAAGGCGCTCCATTCTGACGCGGTTTGTTTTTGTTGGAGCCGGCGGGGCGGCCCTGCCCCTGCTTCAAAAATCCGGTATCCCGGAAGCGTACCGATACGCGGGCTTCCCGGTCAGTGGTCTGTGGCTGCAGTGTACTGATCCAGCCATCACCCAACGCCACCATGCCAAGGTTTACGGAAAAGCACCGGTCGGCTCGCCGCCCATGTCCGTTCCTCACCTGGATACAAGGGTGATTGATGGAAAATCCTGCCTGCTCTTTGGCCCCTATGCCGGATTTTCCACGAAATTCCTTAAGAGCGGCTCATGGATGGATTATTTCCGATCCCTGAATGGTGGAAACATCATTCCTGCAATCACGGCCGCCAAAGATAACCTGTCTCTGATGAATTATCTGGTTCGGGAAGTGACGCAGAGCGATCACAAACGCTTTCGTTCCCTGCTCAACTTCTATCCCCGCGCAAATGAGAACCAGTGGACGAAAATCGTCGCAGGTCAACGCGTTCAGATCATCAAGCCCGATAACGGACTTCACGGTGTCCTGCGCTTTGGAACAGAGTTGGTACGCAGTTCAGACCAGTCTCTTGCGGCTGTTCTTGGTGCGTCACCGGGCGCATCCATTGCTGCATCAGTAGCGTTGCAGGTTGTTGAAAAATGCTTCCCGCAAAACGTAACTCCGGCTGGGTGGCTGCCCCGCCTTAAAGAAATCTTCCCGGCTTATGGCGTGGATCTGAAAGCCAGTCCGGAACTCTGTCGTGATGTGCGCCGGGAAACAGCGCAGACCTTGAAGATCGAAAACTGATTTCTCAAGGACAGCCCCAATAAAAAAGGCCGGTTATCGTCCCCCGACGAACTAACTGGCCATATCAGACAGACCTGGAGAGCGATCAGGCTGCCTGAACTGTACTAACCTTTGGTGCTGGCGAACGCGCGGAAACGGCACTCGCTGCATGTGGCGTCAGGGTGCGCTGAACAGCATTTTGCCACCCATCAATCATGATGCGACGCTGTGCAGGGTCCATCTTCGGAGAGAACAGACGTTCCTGCTCCCAGGTGGCAGCGACTTCATCAAGATCTTTCCACAGCCCCACGTGCAGCCCGGCCAGGAAGGCGGCACCGATCGCGGTGGTCTCGACATTCACAGGGCGCTCGACGTCAGCCTTCAGCATGCTGGCCAGGAACTGGGCGAACCAGTCATTCGCAGCCATACCGCCGTCAATACGCAGGGTTTTGGCGCGCATGGCTCCATCCTGACGCATGGCGTGAACCAAGTCATACGTCTGGTAAGCGACGGATTCCAGCATCGCACGGGCAATATGCGCCTGCGTTGAACCCAGCGTCAGGCCGCAGATCATGCCACGAGCTTCCGGGTCCCAGTGAGGAGCACCAAGGCCGACGAAGGCCGGAACCATGTACACGCCATGGCTGTCCGGAATACGCGTCGCCATATCGTCGGTCTGAGACGCATGGGTAATGAGTTGCAGTCCATCGCGCAGCCACTTGATGCCGGCGCCAGCAACGAAGATCGATCCTTCAAGCGCATAGGTCGTCTTGTTGCCAATGCGATAACCAATCGTCGTCAGAAGACGATTGTTAGACTGGATCGGCTTTTCCCCCGTATTGAGCAGCATGAAGCAGCCCGTTCCGTAGGTTGCCTTGGCCATTCCCTCTTCAAAACAGGCCTGTCCAATCAACGCCGCATGCTGGTCGCCCGCCATGCCACCAATGACAACAGACTCACCGAACAGTTCCGGGTCCGTCCGACCAAATTCGCCACTGTTGTCCTGCACTTCTGGAAGAAGCGCACGAGGCACGTTGAACAGGCTCAACAGTTCATCGTCCCACTGGAGGGTATGAATGTTGAACAGGGACGTGCGGCAGGCATTCGTGATGTCTGTGGCATGTTTCTTGCCACCTGTCAGACGCCACAGGAGAAAACTGTCAATCGTGCCGGCGGCAAGCTCTCCAGCTTCCGCACGCTGGCGCGCACCGGGAACATGATCAAGCGTCCAGGCAATCTTGCTGGCTGAAAAATAAGGGTCTAGCAGGAGGCCAGTCTTGTCCCGAATGATCTCTTCTGCCCCCTGATCCCGGAGCCGGTTGCACTCATTGGCCGTCCGACGATCCTGCCAGACAAGGGCGTTATGAATAGGCTTGCCCGTCTTGCGATCCCAGATCACTACCGTCTCGCGCTGGTTCGTGATCCCGATCGCAGCGATACGACCGATACCACCCGCCGTTGAAACAGCTTCCTTTGCCGTTTCAAGAACATCTTCCCAGATATCTTCGACGTCGTGCTCCACCCAGCCCAGTTCAGGGTAATGCTGGGGGAATTCGCTACGAGAAATCGACAGAGCCTTTGCATTGCGATCAAAAACAATGCTGCGGGTTGACGTGGTGCCCTGATCGATCGCCAGGATGCAGTCTTTCTGTGTCATGGTACTTACTCCGGAAACGGACAGATCAAGAGACCTTGTCGATGACGGGGCCTGTTGAAGCAGGCACGGAAGGGTTCGAGACAACAAGAACGGGTTCAGACGTGTTTAGCGCTTCAGATACGGACGACGTCGTCACGACAGACACCCGCGGCATGAAGGGACGCAGACCGTACTGATAGATAGCGGCGCCGATTGGGCCACCAACCATGGGTGCTGCAATCGGAACCCACCAGTAGTTTGACGGTGCCGGAATGGCAGCCTGTCCCCATCCTGCAAAGAAGCAGAACAGACGTGGGCCGAAGTCACGAGCCGGGTTAATGGCCCAGGCCTCAAGATAACCGGCAGATGCACCGATGATGGCTACCAGAAGACCAATAATCAGCGCGCCGGAATTCGCCTGCGGTGCCTGCGTGTTGTACTGGCAGGTTACGGCGAAAATACCGAACACCAGAATACCGGTCAGAACAGCTTCATCCCAGAACGCATGAGCGACGCTGATGAAATCACCTGGATGCGTGAAGAACACACCAGCAGAGCCGCCATCGAGCGCACGCGTCAGACCATGAGCCGCATTGTAGTGGTCAATGACCGGCACATAGAGCGAATACACCAGTGCCGCACCCGCCAGGCCACCCAGTACCTGAGCTCCCATATAGGGCACGACCTTCTTCCATGAAAACCCACGGAAGAGTGCGAGTGAAAGCGTCACGGCTGGGTTGGCGTGCGTCCCACTGACTGCACCGGTCGCGTAAATCGCAACCGTGACGGCCAGTCCCCAGACGATACAAACGCCCCAATACGCCGTCTTGTACGGGCTGGGATCGTAAAGCGAATACATAGCCGCCACGCCATCTCCGAAGAGGATGATGATGGCGACAGCAAAGAACTCAGCAAGGAGTTCACCAAGGTAGCGTTTATTCTCTGACATGACCGGATATCCGACATGAGAATTGAAGAGAAGAAGATCAGGCGACGTCCTGCCGCCATGTCTGTGTTGTTTCGGAACCCGCCGGACGACCCGTCCCGACGCGTTCCTCGATATAGGTCTGGAGGGACGCCTTCTCCGCATCCGTCATGAACAGACCAAGCTTGGACCGGCGCCACAGAATATCCTCAGCCGAGCGCGCCCATTCGTTGTCGATCAGATAATCAACTTCACGGGCACTCAGCGTCGTTCCGAACCATTGGCCCATTTCGGTTTCAGCAGCCGTTGCGATATCGAACGCCCGCAAGCCGTAATTCCGGACCAGACGCCATGCTGTTTTCGGCGTCAGATGAGGAGCATAAGCCTGAAGCTTCGCAACCTGACGATCGAAATCGGCTGGCGCGAAATCACCACCTGGCAGCGGTGTGTCCGCCGTCCAGGATGGGCCTCCCAATGCAGGAAGATACGTCACAAGCTTTTCAAGCGCATGCTCTGCCAACTTCCGGAACGTCGTGATCTTGCCGCCGAAAACAGAGAGGATCGGCGCGCCAGAGGCGTCAACATCCAGCACATAGTCACGGGTGACAGCGGACGCATTGCCCGAATTGTCATCATACAGAGGACGAACGCCAGCATACGTCCAGACCACATCATCCGGGCTGACGGATTTCTGGAAATAGCGGTTCACGCTCTCGCAGAGATACTGGATCTCGTCCTTCGAAATCTCGACCTTGCCCGGATCCTGCTCCCAGGGAACGTCCGTCGTGCCGATCAGCGTGAAGTCCTGCTCATACGGGATGGCAAACACGATCCGCTTGTCGGGATTCTGAAGGATGTAAGCCTGCTTGCTCTCGAACAATCGCGGCACAACGATGTGACTGCCCTTGACCAGCCGCACCTTGTTCTTGCTGGCAACGCCAACACGATCCTGAAGCAGTTCTGCGACCCATGGGCCAGCAGCGTTGATGATCGTCTTCGCCTGGACAGTCCGTGTCTCGCCACTTGCACGGTCAAGAAGAGTAGCCGTCCAAAGCTGTGAGCCACGCTCCGCATGAATCAGCTGTGTGCGTGTGTTGATCGAAGCCCCCAGACGCTCAGCATCCATGGCATTCAGTACGACAAGCCGACTATCCTGCACCCAGCCATCAGAATATTCGAAGCCACGCACATATTCGCTCTTGAGCGGACGACCCGTCACATCGGTACGCAGATTGACGGCGCGAGTCTTCGGCAGCGTCATGGTCGTACACAGGTGATCATACAGGAATAGCCCGGTCCGAAGCAGCCAGGCGGGGCGAAGCATCTTGGAATGCGGCAGAACAAAGCGCATGGGCCAGATAATATGCGGTGCGATCTTCAACAGTCGCTCACGCTCGATCAGGGCCTCACGAACCAGCCGGAACTCGTAGTATTCAAGATACCGAAGCCCGCCATGGATCAGCTTTGTGCTCGCAGAAGAGGTATGGCTTGCCAGATCGTCCTGCTCGACAAGCAGAACGCTAGCGCCACGGCCTGCAGCGTCACGCGCGATACCACAGCCGTTAATGCCCCCACCGACGACAAGCACGTCATAAGGCGCGCTTTCCCGGTTCAAGGGTGAAACTTCACGAATCGATGACATAACACTCTCCTGTCACCACGCTCCAAAACGAGCATCTGATGTTCGTTTTCGCGCATATTGAACGATAAAGTAAAGAGCCTTATTCGTTTTATAACAGATTAGTGTTATTTTTTCGCGCTCTACTGTGATGTTCGGGCGATATGAAGTGTGACGTTCGCGGCGTCCAGGAGGACTTTGAACTCTTCTGAAACAGGGCGGTCAGTAATCAGATCATCAATATCCGCAAGGCCACCCACACGTCCCATAGGCAAGCGGCTGAATTTCGTATGATCGGCAAGTAATAGAACCCGCTGGGAATTACGGAGAATTGTCCGCGCGCACTGAATTTCAGATAGGTCGAAATCCAGCAGCGTTCCGTCTTCCGCAATTCCGCTGATCCCGATCACACCATATTCGGTTCGAAAGGAATCCAGCGTCTCGATTGCCGCAGCGCCTAGGATTGCGCCATCCTTCGGGCGTAGCTCCCCCCCACAGATCACCGTTCGAAAATCAGGCCGCCCAGAAATCAGGGAAGCCACATGCAGGTTATTGGTCACCACCCGCAAATCACGATGGCCACCAAGCGAACGAGCAAAAGCCTCGGTTGTGGTGCCAATATTGATAAAAAGAGACGAGCGATCCGGAATGAGAGCTGCCGCCCATCGTCCGATCGCATCCTTGGCCTTGAGGTTCAGGATCTGCCGCTCGTTATAGGCGATGTTTTCAATCGTGGAGTTCGGTGTAGCGCCCCCATGGTGCCGGGTCAGAAGCCCCTGCTCCGCCAGGAAGCCGATATCTCTCCGGATCGTCTGGACTGCCACATCAAACTGTTGGGCCAAGTCCTCATTGGAGACATATCCCTGGCTCCGAACCAGGCGAATGATCTGTTCCTGGCGAGGATTGATCCGGACGTAAAGATTGCTCATAGGGACTGACCTGACATGATTTTCAGGTCAGTGTGACAACCCGAACAAAAACGCGCAATCACGAACTTTCGTTTCTGTTCGGCGATCGCATGTCAGATTTCAATATTCTGCAGAACCTGAAACCCCTCGAACACTGGCGGCCCTACTGTCAGAACCTTGCCTTGCCCCGCACCAGCATGAGCGGCGCGGAACTGCTCCGACTGTGTCCATCCGACAAAGGCGTCATAGGACTCCCAAACGGTGTGAGAGGCATAGAGAATATGATCCTCCCGGTTTGGCCCCTGCAGGAACTGAAAGCTGACAAAACCCGGTACCGTCTTGAGCAGAACTTCGCGTTCCAGCCAGCGCTGGCGGAAAGCCTCTTCGCTGTCCGGGCGTACCTTGAAGCGGTTCATTGCAATATACATGGTGTATCCTTGTTTGATGTTCTGCCCGACATGACGAGATCATGAGGGACAACATAGGGCCGGCCGGAACTGTCATGATGATGTATACAGCCGTCCGGAATTCCAAAAACGTCATTCAGCAACTGAGAGGTCAGGACCTCCTGAGGCGTACCCTGCGCCTGTATTTCACCGTTGTGCATGACCACAACCCGATCAGCACAGGCCGCAGCCCAGTTCAGATCGTGCAGGACAAGAAGAACACCACCTCCTCGCCGCGCATGCGTTCCAGCAATCTGAAGAACCAGCCTCTGCCGCGCCATATCCTGCGCTGACAGCGGTTCATCCAGCAGCAGAAATCCGGGTGCGTTATCCTGCGCCGCAATCTCAAGCTGGGCCAGTACGCGAGCCAGATGAACACGCTGCCGCTCCCCTCCTGACAAGGTCATGACATCACGGGCAGCGAATGCAGAAAGCCCCACATGCTCCAGCGTAGTCTGCGCGGCGGCAGCCCTCTCCGAAGCCGGTCGGGACTGGCCTGAAATGGCCGTTCCCATCAGAACAAGCTCCAGAGCCGTAAACCTTGCCCGCATTGGACATTCCTGCGGCAACAATGCCCGACGCTTTGCTAGTTCGCTGTTTGAGAGGTGGCTGATGCTCTTTCCTTCGAAACTGACAGAACCCTGCTGCAGAGGCATTAACCCGCAGGCCAGTTTCAGTAAGGTGCTTTTGCCCGCTCCATTCGGCCCAATGACGGCAACAGTCTCTCCAGCAGCCAGTGACAGATCGAGGTTCCGGACAAGACTTCGTCCATTTACGGACGTGGAAACATTCTGGATTTCAAGCGTCATGACGGAATATCCGCTCCATGAATATGGCTAAGAAGCCAGACAAAAACCGGCGTTCCCAGAGCTGCCGTTACAATGCCAACCGGCAGTTCCGCAGGCGCCGCGATAACGCGGGACACTGTATCCGCTGCAGTCAGAAGGATCGCTCCCAGCAAAGCGCTTCCCGGAAGAACAAAGCGATGATCCGGCCCCGTCACCAGGCGCACCAGATGGGGCACGACAACGCCGATAAAACCGATGGCTCCGACAAACGCGACCACCGGTCCAACGGACGCGGCAACAGCCAGCATGGCAAGCCGCTTCGTACGTTCAACGGGATAACCCATCAGGGCAGCATCAGCCTCCCCCAACAGCATCGCATTCAAAGGTGCGGCAATGCGGGTGGCGATAATCCCTGAGACGAGCAGGAAAGGTGTGAGAAGCCCGATACGCTCCCAGTTCGCACCAGAAAAACTCCCGAGCGTCCAGAATGTCAGGTCCCGCAACGCCGTATCATTCGCGCGAAAAATAAGAATTCCCGTCAGGGCCCCCGAAAAAGCCCCGAAAGCAACGCCAGCCAGCAGAACTGTCGTGACGGAGGTAATACCTGCCCGGGTTGCAAACACATACAGCAGGATCGTGACCAGAAAGCTTCCCGCCATTCCGGCGATGGGAACCGCCCAGCTATTAAGCAGGCCTGGCTGCGCCATATCGACGCCCAGAACGATCACACAGGCGGCAGCGAGTGCAGCGCCTGAAGACACACCAATCAGACCGGGGTCAGCCAATGGGTTGCGGAACAGACCCTGCATGATTGCTCCCGCTGTCCCGAGAGCTGCGCCCGCCATTGCAGAGAGAACAACCCGCGGTGCGCGGATATGGGTCATTACCATCCAGGATAAGGATCTGCCCGCATCCTCGGAACCATGCAGCAACGAACCAATCCCGATACCGCTCGCCCCGACCTCCAGAGCACCTAGCATCACGAGCGCTAGAACCGGAACAAGAGCCAGAAGCCACAGATTCACGTGCCTCCGCACGTCAATCATACCGGCTTTCCTGCATTAACCATCATATGCGCCAGATCGAGTGCAGCTTCAGGCGTGCGTGGCCCAAACCCCAGAAGTCGCTCGCCTTCCATTTCCACGATCGCTTTCTTCTGACCTGCGGGCGTCATGCTGAAGCCGGGATCACTTAGCAAAGCCTGACGGATTTCTGCTCCGCCCTGGCTCATGGTCAGAATGATATCCGGCCGAAGCGTTACGAGAGATTCAGTGTTGAGCAGCTTGTAGCCTTGCAGATTGGCTCCGACGTTAATGCCACCCGCGAGACGGATCACAGCGTCAGCCGCCGTTCCCTGCCCCGCAACAAGCGGTCGGTTATTGGTCATCCGCATGACGAACAGAACTCTGGGAGTACCAGAATGGGTTGCTCGCCACTGTTCCAGCGCGTCGAAATGTGCCTGGATATCCCGGCACATCTCTTCTCCGGCCTGCTCACGCCCTACCGCTTTGACCAGAAATCTTGTGCGCTTCAGAATAGCGTCCGGCGACGAAGTAGAATCTACGAACACAACCGGGATACCGGAAGCAACAAGTTGATCCATCGCATCAGCCGGGCCCGACGCATTCATGGCCAGAATAAGATCCGGCCGAACGGACAGGACACCTTCGGAGGAAATGGCTCGCATATACCCCAGAGATTTCCTCTCTTTGAGTGCCTCTTTCGGCCAGGTCGATGTTGTATCAACCGCGACAATTCGTTCCGATACTCCAAGTTGGTAAAGTGTTTCCGTAATGGTGCCGCCGATGCAGGCAATACGGGAAGCACTTCCTACTGAAACGGAACGTCCACGACAGTCCGTTATCAGGCGACCTTCTGCATGCCCCGCGATCGGCACGAGTGTCCCGACAAAGAGCAGAGTGACAAAACCACGACGATCAAGGCCACGATTACTCATCACGCCTGCTCTTTCCTTTTTCAAAAACGAACACTGTTTCATACGCAATCCATGAAAATGATATTCATTCTCATTTATAACGCAACCCGACTTCTCGCTGCCTCTTCTGCTCCATCTTCTCCAAGCAGATTCTGGGCAAGGTCCAGACATATGGAGAAACGGGCAAAAGCCTCTTCCGCAGCGCTTACGCACATGGTCCGGTCCAACTCCGCTCCATCAATCGCAGCCTTGAACACTTTCCAGGACTGCCCCCGCCCCTCTGGAGCTGGCGCGAGATGCCGGGCACCAAAACTCTCTGTCAAACCCAGCGCCAAGGACATGCGAGACAGGATATTGGCGCCGAGCTTTGATCCTTCAGCAACATACAGCCAACCAACAGCAACCGAGGGATTAAATGGAATCACATCCCCGCTACTGGCAGGCGGCTGAGGCAGATCAAGATCATGCATATCGGCTTCTATGCATGCGAACCGGTTGCGCGATTTTAAATCAGGGAGAAGTCGAATTAATGTTTCGCCTTCGTAAATTTTCACTATGTCACGGTGAAAAATATATTGTGACAGCAAGAACATTCTGTAACCGTTCAGACTTGAGAAAAGCCCCATGGACATGATCCGATGATCAGTCCGGTCATGAATGGATTTTGTCTTTTCGCGCAATGCGAATGACAGCGTGTTTTCAGCAAAAAAAGCGCACATTACTGGCGTTTTCCTTTCGTTTCCCACAGACAGAATTTTTCAAAAACCAAGACCCTCTCTTCAGATTTGAAGAGAGGGTTCACTTCCTATGTGGCAGATTTGCTTTTTTATCTCAATGAAAATAAGAATCAGTATCAATTAGATTGACGCGCCAAAAACTCTGGAGGATTGAATGCGAACAATTCTCATCTAGAGGCTGAAAATGATTCGACATATATCGGCTCTGACACGTCACCGACGTCAGGCAATGCTGGCTACATCTGCCTTGGCCTGGGGGCTTTTAGGCTTCCCTTCCGCACAGGCGCAGACAACAGCAGCGCCTAACGAAACGCCAGCAGCAGCAAGCCCTACCCCTACAGTAAAGCTCCGTCCGCTCCATGTGCACGGACAGGCTTCGGCAGATGTTATCAATTCCATGAAAGTTGATCCCGACGCCGACTATAGCGCTGTCGGAAAGCCTCGTGTCATGACGACAACGGTGACATTGAAAACACTTCAGTCGCGCATGATCGACAGCATTTCAGACTATGCACGGCGCGTAGATGCCGGGATAAATTACAACAACAACAATCTCAGCATTAACATGCGTGGATTGGATCAGAACCGTATTCTGACCACGATCGACGGTATCCGGACGATCTGGGCTAATGACGGTGCCCGGGGTGTAGATGGCGGTGTATCATCCTACGATTTTAATTCGCTTGGTTCGATCGACATTGTCAAAAACGCAAATTCCGGATTTTTCGGAACAGGCGCTCTCGGCGGTGTCGTCTCCCTCAAAACCCTGGATCCGGAAGATATCCTGACGGGAAATAAGGTTTTCGGCGGCCTGACAAAGCTGACCTACGATGGGTCCAGCGAAAGTGGATATCTCAATCAGGCTCTCGCAGGACGTTACCATAACACAATGATCCTTGTTCAGGGCGGCTATCAAACAGGAAGCCAGACTGGAAACATGGGAGGTACCGGCGGTGTAGGCACAACGCGTTCTGACAAGGATCCTGCCTCTTACACACAGGGCAATTTTCTTGGAAAAATTCACCAGTATGTCGAAGGCGGCCATCGCTTTGGGCTGACAGGGGAAGTCTTTGATCGCAATTACAACGAAAATACATTGAGCAGCATCAGTTCCACCTACAGTCGTTATCACACGTTGGAAGAAAGCAAGCGGTCCCGCGTTTCCGGCAGCTACGACTACAAGGCGGAGCGCCCTTCTGCATTCATCAGTGAGGCCCATCTCATTGCCTACTGGCAGAAGGTCAACATGATTACCGATACCGCTGCCAATCGTCTTACAGCTCCAATCGGCGAATATGACCGTAACAGCAATCTTGCCGTCCAGTCGTATGGCACAACAGGTTCAATCACCTCCAATGTATTTACCGGTCCACTTCATCACGTCATCACCCTGGGGGGAGAAGCTTATATTACCGATACGAGCCAGTACGCTGGTGGCATAGATAACTGTACAGCGACCGTTTATGCCTGCAGCTTCCTCCACGTTAACCAATCAGATATGCCAGATGTTCATGGTACAGACTTGGGCGCGATCGTGCAGGATCGGATTGGAGTGGGGAAAATGGAGTGGCTCCATATCACTCCAGGCTTTCGCTTCGATTACTACAAGCGCAGCCCGCAATACACACCGACCTATGTCAACAACGCGGCTTACAGCGGCACACCCAACGGTGCCAGTGGCTCCCATTATTCACCAAAGGTCCTGGTCGAAGCCCGCGTTCTGAAAAACCTTACACTCTATGGTCAGTACTCCGAGGCTTTCCGCGCACCTTCTGCTACCGAAATGTACCTGACATATGGTGGCACAGGAAGTTATGTCTCGATTGGAAATCAGAACCTCAAACCTGAAACCAGTCGAGGCTGGGAAGTCGGCGCCCGATACGGAGATACCAAGCGCGGTGCCACGATTTCATTCTTCGACAATTACTATCACAATTTTATCGACACCATCACCACGACGGCCGCGGCAGCAGGAATTGGCGGCTATTATCCATTTGGTGTCTTTGAATATGTTAATCGTCAGCACGTCCGTATCTATGGTGTGGAGGCCAGAGCAAACTGGACATTCGCCAATTACTGGCAGGTCTGGACCTCCCTCGCCTATTCCGACGGGCATGACACAGATGAACACGTTCACCTGAATTCCGTAGCGCCCTTCCGCGGGATTGTGGGTGTTGCCTATAACCGGGAACATTGGGGTGCGAACTTCTCGACGACGTTTGCCGCTGCGCGAAACAAGGTCGAAAATATGGCGTCCAATGCCAACAAGACACCAGGTTACGCGATCTTCGACCTGACAGGTTGGTACTCGCCCAAATTCTTCCCGAACCTGCGCGTTCAGGCCGGAATGTATAATATGTTCAATAAGCGTTATTATAACGCACTGGATATTCCAGACAGCATCAGCGTTCCAAAATCCTACTACTCACAACCAGGTCGGAGCTTCAAAGTCACGACGCTTATCAATTTCTAAACGACCTATTCTTTTCTGAATGGCCCGTATAACTTGTGGGCCATTCAGAAAAAACCCAGCGTCTCACACCCTGATCCGACATTAACCGTTCTGATAGATTTTCGGGTCGCAAGATCGATCTCTGTCACTGTCCCATCATCTTCATTCGCAACGATCACAGTCGTTCCATCCGGCCTGAAGGTTGCATCCATCGGCTTGTTCCCGACTGCAACAGGATACTGGTCCCACTGTGGCAGGCTAATCAGGGTCACAACAGGCTCGAAATCGCCAATAACGAGAAGCCACTGCTCGTCTGGACTAAGTCGAACAATCTGCGCGGCTTTCCGGTGGTGTTTGAGTGCGATTTCCTGCCGCAACTCCCCAGCATCCACATCCATCAGAAAAAGGGATGGCTTGAAAGCATTTGTCACCACGACGAATTTTTCGTCCGGTAAGTGCTCTATCCCCGCGACAGGTGCGGGAAGAATAATCGTGCGCCTGACGGTATCGTCGCCAATCCGAATGACAGACAGCGTTGCATCTTCCTCATTCTCCGTGACGATCAGCTTGCGCTGGGGAAGAATAGTCAGTCTGTGGGAGTTGCTGGAATGCGTCGGCAGAACTGCCGTCACACGTTTGGTTTCCGGATCGATCACCGCAAGCGCGGAACTATTTTCACAGCAGACATACAAAAGTCCGTCCGGACCAAAGCGCAAAGTGTGCGGAGCTTCCAGTGGTGTCAGATCAATATCTGCAACGCGCGTTCTGGCATTAAGGTCAATTACCGAAACGAAATGGTTTGGATTGGGGTTGTCTCCATGGGCCCCATCTCCGAAGGCAGGTATGAATGCCAGCCCACGTTCATGATCGATCGCTAGTTCATGAGGCAAAACCGGCATTCCCCCAATGTGATCTAGCGTCTCCAGTGTATCAGGATCGAGAAAAAGAACCTGAGCGGCTTTTTTGTCGACTGCAATAAGCCCGTTGCCGCGCGGATTGATCATGAAGGCTATCCTTTGGCTTGTCTTTCCAGACGTATTCTCTGAATAAAAACGAGCCTCCGGACGTTCAGTTTTGTACTTTTCCCCCGTTGAAAATCACGAAAAAGCCAGCTTGGTCGATAGTTTCGTAACCCTCAATTTCCCGCAACCTTACTGCTCGGCTGAAAAAATGTCAGGCTATAGCTGCAACAGAAATTTCCGGAGGCTGCATTTCTGCAATACGGAGATTAATGCCAGCCTTTACCAGACGATTAGCAACGTCCTCCGCCAGCCCGGAATCTGTTATTACGGTATCGAAATCTGATAGATTGGCGAGATGATTGAGTGCACTAACGCCAAATTTACGGCTATCGACCATCAGAACTCGCCGATCAGCCATATTCATCAGTGCGCTCTTAGCCTTTATCAGATCTTCGTCCTGATGGTAGGCCGACAGCCCGTAAATTGCGGATGTTGACATAAAAAGCGTGTTGATCCGCAAAGATGTAACACTTCGCTCACACAGGACGCCCAGAAATGCATCGAAGGTCGGATTATAATGTCCACCCAGCGCAATCAAGCTGATATCCCGTGAGCGCCCCACCTTGGTGCTGATACCGAGACTATTAGTCACGACTGTAAGGTGCCCGATCGAACTCAGGCGCTCAGACAAAAACCGGGACGTCGTGGAATCATCGAGCGCGATGGTATCGCCCTCTTCGATCAAGCCCGCAGCAATCGCGGTAATTCCAAGCTTTTCCTGAACGGCCTGACGCGCCCTGTGCGTAATACTGCTGGCGGCAACGGCATTGGAGAGTGTCGTAACACTTTCGCCAACCTTGCGAATAAGCCCTTGCGTGGCAAGTGCATGCAGGTCGCGGTTCATGGCCGCCCGCGTCATGACAAAGTGCGAAAGCAGGTCCTGAATCAGCACGCAGCCCTGCTCCGTCACGTAATCCAGAACGGCCTGTCGGCGCGTTGAAAGACCGCGACTGCCAGGAAGAAGGTCAGGGATCATGCTGGCGCCCTTTCTTCGATGACGCGATCAATCAGCTTTTCGAAATCAGGAACATTCCAGCCAGCACGCCCCACGAACACGCCGTCCACATTTGGCTGCTCGACATAGCCGCGCGCATTGTCCTGGCTGACGCTGCCGCCGTAGAGCAACGGCACGCGCGCCCCGATCTCCGGACCGGCGATTTCATTCAAAACCTGCCGCAGACCGATATGAACACGTGCCACACAGTCCGTATCGGCAGCACGCCCCCCTGCCCCAATAGCCCAGACGGGTTCATAGGCAACAAGAATATTGGGCAGATCTTTCACTGCCACATCATGCAAAGCGATCTTGAGCTGTCGCGCCAGCGTTTCCGCCGTTACGCCATAATCATACTCATCAAGGCTTTCCCCGATACAAAGGAGCGGTCGCAGACCATGCCGCAATGCCGCCGCCATCTTGCGACTCACAGTCCAGTCCGTCTCAGCGAAATGCTGGCGGCGTTCGGAATGACCAATCAGCACGATGTCGGCTCCACATTCCTTGACCATTGCTGGTGAAATTTCCCCGGTCCAGGAGCCGCTCCCTTCCCAGTGCATGTTCTGCGCACCCACCCGAACGTCTGAAACTTTCAGAACATCCGCGACAGCCTGAAGAGACGTAAAAGGCACGATGATGAACGGCTTCACGCCCTCTGGCGGTTGATAACCCTTCAGGGCCTCGGCTGCCGCAAGAGCCTCAGCCGGCCCTTTGTTCATTTTCCAGTTCGTGCCGATCCAGACTGTCTTGCGAGTCACCATTCATCTCCACACAAAAGAGAGCGATTGCCGATTCTTTATCGCTCAATATAGGACAGCTTTAACGCTAAATCCTAACATCCCAAACACAGGAAGTTCCGAAATGAATGATATTTTCCAGTCAACTCTCCGCGCCTGATCAACGCGGAGAATGCTCATACAGACGCGAAGAGCTTGGAATGTAAGGATCTTTATAAGATCAGGCGGCCTGTTCCAGCAGCACGCTTTCCGTCACCAGACTATCAGATTCGGCCGGACGCAGCATCGTAATGCCTTTCCGGCTCAGCCCGTCATGATAGAAATGCGTTGCCTCATTCGGTGACAGATCACCATCCGTCACACGGCGCATGGCTTCAATCAGAAGCAGCGGATCATCAGCATCCACGATCTTACGACCGAACAGCGCAGCACGCGCGCCGCTGCCCTGAGCCTGATGCACCAGTTCAAGACAATCGCGCGTTGTTCCACTGCCGCCCCCCATGATCCCCACAATAACAGCGGGATCATAATGGCAGAGCTCACTGAGCGCCTCCCCTCCATTGAACGGAACCTTCAGGAAAACAGGCTTTTCCTCTTTTCGTAGTCCGGCAAGACAACGGGTGATCATATCATTGAGGAACAGTCCATAATCCTTGGAAGCGATCCGACTTTCATTAGGATTGAAAACTTCCAGAAAATACGAAAACCGATGGATCTGGGCTTCTTCACGGAAGCGGGCGAATTCTTCCAGAGCCAACGTATCCTGCTCGACATCCCCATTGAACGTCATGGAATACAGACCAAGACCCGTCTGGGCACGTTCAAGGGAGGCTGAGCGAAATGGGACTGACTTCTGGGACCGATAATCGCTGCCCCGCCCGCGCCAGAGATCGGTCGTATCGTTTGCACGAATAGCCGTCTGCACCTTCGTTCCATCAAATGCGTCCCGCTCCAGCAGGTCTTCCAGAATGGAAGCAGACGTCAGCATGATGTCCACAATATCCTGACGGATAATGGACTGGATTTCAGACAGATATTCCGGTCTGGTCCGAAAAGCAGACTGGCCCGGCCGTGGATTGCGACGGCGCCCCATGGCACTGATACCAGCCGCCATATCTGAGTCCTTGGCGTCCGCCAGGATAAAGTCGTAGCGCGTGTCCTTGCCGGCCACCATGCGTGCAATTTTTTCTTCGTAACGGTTCATGGCTCAAGCCTTCAGAATTTCATGGGATTCAGACGAGAGAGGGAATTCACCCCGAAGGTTGTGGCGTTCACGCCCTTCCTTCCAGGCAGCCTGAGCTTCACGAGCAATATCCTGCTCGCTCCAGCCCAGCTCTTCCCCAACGACACGAGCGACGTCCTGCACCACGTCCGGTGTCATACGTCCGCTCAATGCAATAGATGTGCGCCGGTACAGAACATCCGACAGTCGGCGCACCAGCTCATTTCTGGCAATAAACGCCAACTCACGACGCGTGTATGAAGGCAGCGTGCGCAGCGGCGCGTCCGCCTCTTCCTGACAGAACGCGGCAATTTTCCGCGCAAGCGTTCCATATCGATCCAGTAGATCAGCAGCCCGGGGGCGCGGTATTCCGCAGGAGATGGCCAGCCTGTCCAGATAGGCCGTGTGCTGCTCCACAGATGGAAAACTACGCCCTCCGCCAATGGCCAGTTCTTTCGTGGACGTACTTCTGGGATAATCTAGCAACGTCAGAATACGATCTGCTACTTCTTCACCCAGCCCTCGGAATGTCGTCCACTTCCCTCCGACGAGAGAGAGCAGAGGCGTTCCTGCAAGGTTGTCTTCGTGGGTGATGTGATCTCGGCTGATAGCCCCCGGATCTGCCGCATTCGTGGCCGGCAAAGGTCGCACACCGCTGTATCGGTAGACGACCTGTTCCTTGGCAATATGAAAACCGGGGAACAGATCCGCCAGCATACGGAGCATGTAGTCCTGCTCTTCATCCGTGCAGACGGCTTTGTCCGGGTCTTCAATCCGTAGGTCCGTAGACCCCACAAGTACATTACCGAAGAACGGATAAGCCAGGCAGATACGCCCGTCCGGCGTGCCGAAATAGACCATCCGCCCCTTCAGTTCCCGAATCAAGTCATCGTGCTTCAGAAGCAGATGGGAGCCTTTGGTGCCTCCAATATACTTCGTTGGGAGACCAAGAACTGCATTGATCTGATCAATCCATGCGCCGCCGGCATTGACGATGACACGGGCCTTCACGGTACGCGTTTCACCCGTCAGCACATCACGCAGTACAAAATGACCATTCTGCAGCGAAACGGGCGCAGTGTAGGTCAGGGCTTCACAATTCGGAGCCGTTTCAAGCCCGTCCTGCACACACTCATAGCCAAGCCGCTCAGGCTGCGTGATGGCAGCATCATAGTACTGAGCCGTCGCCACAACATCTTTCGCCATATGCGGCCATTCGCGGCGCGTACGACGGTTCAGGAACAGACAATGCCGTGGCATGACCCGGGCACGACGTCCCAGAAAATCATAGATCTGTAGCCCCGCTTCCAGAACAAGCGCGCCCCGATCCGTCATCTTGCCTCCCAAATTTAGGAAGCGGCGGAAAGACGGAACAATGCCTCCAAACCATGTGCGGATCGGCAGGACCGTCGGCAGTGGACGCACCACATGCGGTGCATTCCTGAGAAGCAGGTTACGCTCAAGCGTGGATTGCGCCACAAGTTTGAACTCGCCTGTCTCCAGATATTTAATGCCACCATGGATCAGACGGGAAGGCGCACAGGACGCACCCGTGCAGATGTCGTTCCGATCCAGAATGAGCGTCCTGACGCCTTGTAGCGCCAGTTCGCGGAACAACCCTGCGCCATTAATGCCCGCGCCAATGATGACGACATCAAATTCAGTGTTGTCCGAAACAACGGAAATGGATTTCATGGCCTGATCTCCTGCGTCATTTCAGCCGCGACAATAAAATTTGGGACCGGCGCCTGATTACTCGCCTCGATCGCCCGCCCTTCCGCCGCCCCTTCATACAGGCCTGACCAGAACGGCTGCATGGCCTGCGTGAGCGCAACGTAACGCTGGTAAATGCCCTCATAGACCCGGGTCCGGGCTGGCTCGGGCTGATAGACAGTCATGGGAATATCCTGTGCCGCAACACCGTCTTCGAGACTGTCATGGAGACCAACGGCCACACTGGCTGTCAGTGCCGCTCCCAGCGCACCGGCTTCCCGAACGGTGGAAATTTCCACCGGCATATTAAGAATGTCCGCGAACATCTGGGCAATGGACGGTTGACCGCTCCCTCCCCCCGACACGCCAAGGCGACGAACAGCACCCGTCAGACGAAGGGTCTCGACATGCTCCCGATGATTGAAGATCGTGCCTTCGATCATGGCCTGAAACAGATCGGCCCGGTCATGCCATGACTGTACCCCGAAAAGGGACGCACTGGCCGGAGCCTCGTAAGGGGACCCGAACAGGAAGGGGTGATAGAGTGGAACCGCACGCTCCGCACGGGACCGACCCAACCTGGCGTCAACTTCTCCCGCCAGAATTTGAGCCGCTTCCTTTTCTTCTGGAAGCAGCAGGCGCGCCAGCCATTCGAGATTGCTGGAGGACGCAGGCGAAATAGCCATGCAATTCCACAACCCACGACGATATCCGGCACGGCAGGCCCATCCGTCTCCAATGACCGGACGGCTCCGGAAAATCTCGTTGATGGAAAAAGTGCCCGCGGTAATGGAGAGATCGCCCGGTTGCGTATAACCGAGCCCCACCGCCGCAGCCGTCACATCATGCAGGCCCACCGAAACTGGCGTGCCTTCAAGAAGTCCGGTCGCAACCGCAGCATCACGCGTAATCGCGCCGCCCCGATCACAGGAAAGGCGCATCTGTGGCAGCGCATTCCTGATCTCTCTGATATCAAGAACATCAAGGATGCTGTCGCTATAGTCCTGCGTGTACAGGTCCGTGAACGACGTACTGGCTTCCGTCAGATCCGTAGCAATTTCGCCAGTCAAACACAGCCGGATCCAGTCCTTGGCGAAAAAAACCGTCCCAATCGCGCCATACCGTTCAGGCTGGTGACGCTTCATCCACGCAAGAAGCGTGTTGGCCGAATAGGGATAAGGCCGCTGCCCCGCAATCGGAACAATCTTCTCAAGACGCCCCTCCTGCTTCCATTCCTCGTGCAATTCCGCTGCGCGACTGTCGAGCGACATGATCCCACGCCCTAGCGGCTCACTTGAGCGGTCAAGAACAAAAAGTCCATCACCGTGTGCCGTCACGCCCACGCCGGCAATGGCTCGGGGATCAACGTCCGAGCTCTCAAGCGCCTCTCTGACAGCCTCAATAACTGCGCGCCATGCTTCATGCATATCGCGTTCGACGTGGCGCGGCTCGTTCATATGTTGAGGAACCCTCCGACGGCCCAATCCTACGATCTCACCCGTTCTCGAAAAGACAACGGCCTTCGTCGTGGTGGAACCACAGTCGATCCCGATTGTGAAATCCTGGCGCATCACAGGCCCTCCGGACGTTATCTCGCCATCGGCCTTCACGGAATGATCAGCCGATAACACCAAAAATGTTATCATCAGGTGATATAAGTGTTATTATATTGCCGTCAATGTGATAAATATCACTTTCTATCCCAGAGAGCTGCGTGTGTGATATTTCCACCGAAAACCTCATCAAACTGCACATCCGAACATTACAAATCTCGTCAGCGCTGGTATGTAGAAGTCCCTTTGCCGCGAAACGGCCTTCCCGATGGACAAGGATCTTTTTGACAGATGACTGATGGTTCGGGCGTGACAACTGCCTCTCCTGGTGTCCTTCTCAGCAAACGTCGGGACAATAGCGCCAGGCAGCAACAGATTCTTGACGTTCTTCTGGAAACAGGAAGCGCCACGATCGAGACCCTGTCCGAACGGTTTGGCGTCAGCCGCATGACCATCCACCGGGATGCACATGCCCTCGCCGCCCAGGGTCTGATCGACAAACTTCATGGCAGCATTGTTCTTAAAAACCGCGTCGTAACGCAGAAAACTGTCAATTTCCGAAAGTCCCGTGCACCTGATCTAAAAGAGTCGATCATCCATCGAGCCATCTCGATGATCACACCGGAACAGATTCTGGTACTGGATGACTCGACAACGGTTGCAGCGATGCTTCCGCTTCTGCCGGCTCTCGCTCCCCTGACAATTATTACTAACGCCGTCGGAGTTATTCAGGCCCTTTCCCCTTACCCTAACCTCAAACTCATCTGCCTTGGGGGCGATTATAATCAACCGCGCAACGCTTTTTTCGGTCTTGTATGTGAACAGGCGGCCAAATCGCTGCGCGCCAATACGATGTTTCTCTCAACATCGATCATCCATAACGAGACCGCTTTCCAAAACGATCAGGACGTCGTGAAAGTGAAGCAGGCGCTGATGCAAATCTCGGATCAAACGGTCCTACTTGTAGATAGCACGAAATTCCGAAAAGGCGGCCTACATCGGCTCGCCTCCCTAAACGAGTTCGATCTTGTCCTGACGGACTCTCAGCTCAAACCATCCATTCGGAAGTCTCTGATCCAGGATGGAA
>Ga0157360_1000118_pt1 | contig 40695 bp, 39 predicted proteins | sample AttlaeALBM1_FD_111483 | JGI IMG/M metagenome (GOLD analysis project Ga0157360, IMG submission 111483) | Fungus gardens microbial communities from leaf cutter ant in Ribeirão Preto, State of São Paulo, Brazil - Atta laevigata ALBM1 | ecosystem: Host-associated > Fungi > Mycelium > Unclassified ...
ACTGTCATCAAACTGTCCTATTTTCCCTCCTGCAGCAATCACTGACTCTTACTAAAACGGCCCCGAGCCTGACTTTTCTCCCCTGGAGGGAACATGACACTGATGCGTAGCACCGTAGCCCGACTCCTCGCCACCACTTTCGCCGTAAGCGCGGTATCTGCTTTTGCGGCAACCGATCTCACTGGCGCAGGCGGGACGTTCCCGGCGCCGGTTTATGCCAAGTGGGCAGCAGAATATCAGCAAGCCACCGGTAGCAAGATTAACTACCAGGGTATCGGTTCATCTGGTGGCGTGAAGCAGATCATCGCCAAAACCGTGGATTTCGGTGCGTCCGATGCGCCGATGAAAGAGGAAGATCTGCAGAAAAACGGCCTGTTCCAGTTCCCGACCGTGATCGGTGGCGTGGTGCTGGCGGTGAACCTGCCAGGGATCAAGTCAGGTCAGCTGACGCTGGATGGCAAAACCGTGGGTGACATCTACCTCGGCACCATCAAAAAGTGGAACGATCCGGCGATCGCTAAACTCAACCCGGGCGTGAAGCTGCCGGAAACCAACATCAACGTAGTACGCCGCGCTGACGGTTCAGGCACCTCCTTCGTCTTCACCAGCTATCTGGCGAAAGTGAACGAAGAGTGGAACAGCAAAATTGGTAAAGGCAACACCGTTAACTGGCCGGTCGGTCTGGGCGGTAAAGGCAATGACGGCGTCGCCGCCTTCGTTCAGCGTCTGCCGGGTTCCATCGGCTATGTGGAATACGCCTACGCCAAACAGAACAACCTGACCTACACCAAACTGGTGGATGCTGATGGCAAAGCGGTCGCGCCGAGCGAAACCAGCTTCAGCAATGCGGCGAAAGGCGCTGACTGGAGCAAATCGTTCGCACAGGATCTGACCTACCAGAAGGGAACGGATGCCTGGCCTATCTCCTCAACCACCTTCATCCTGATCTACAAAGACCAGGCGAATGCGGCCAAGGGCGCCGAAGTGCTGAAGTTCTTTGACTGGGCATACAAAAGCGGCAGCAAAACGGCCACCGCGCTGGATTACGCTGCGCTGCCGGATAGCGTGACCGAACAGATTCGCGCCGCCTGGAAAGCCAACATCAAAGACAGTTCTGGTAAAGCGCTGTATCAGTAATGGACCGACCCTGACCGGACACTGCGCCGGTCAGACCCAACGGGCGGCGTGATGCCGCCCTGATAACTTCTGAAGACCGAGACTTTTATGGCTGCAACGAAGCCGGCATTCAAAGCCCCAGGCAAACAGGGTGACAGAATTTTTGGCGCGCTGGTCAGGCTGGCGGCGCTGATTGTCCTGTTACTGATGGGCGGCATTATCGTCTCCCTGATCATCTCCTCGTGGCCCAGCATCCAGAAATTTGGTTTCGCCTTTTTGTGGACCAAAACCTGGGATGCGCCCAACGAACAGTTTGGTGCACTGGTACCGATCTACGGCACCCTAGTGACCTCCATTATCGCGCTGATCATCGCCGTACCGGTGAGCTTTGGTATCGCGCTGTTCCTGACTGAACTCGCTCCAGGCTGGCTGCGTCGCCCGCTGGGCACCGCCATCGAACTGCTGGCGGCGATTCCGAGTATTGTTTACGGCATGTGGGGCCTGTTTGTCTTTGCACCGCTGTTTGCCGAATATTTTCAGACGCCGGTCAACGACGTGATGTCGGGCATTCCGATTGTCGGCGAGCTCTTCTCCGGCCCCGCGTTCGGGATCGGGATCCTGGCGGCGGGCGTGATTCTGGCCATCATGATCATCCCCTACATCGCCTCGGTCATGCGCGACGTCTTCGAGCAGACCCCGGTGATGATGAAAGAGTCTGCCTACGGCATCGGCTGCACCACCTGGGAAGTGATCTGGCGCATCGTGCTGCCGTTCACCAAAAACGGCGTGATCGGCGGTGTGATGCTGGGGCTGGGACGTGCGCTGGGTGAGACGATGGCGGTGACCTTTATTATCGGCAACACCTACCAGCTCGACAGCCCGTCGCTGTTTATGCCGGGCAACAGCATCACCTCGGCGCTGGCCAACGAGTTCGCGGAAGCGGAGTCGGGCGTGCACGTTGCGGCGCTGATGGAGCTGGGGCTGATCCTGTTTGTGATTACCTTTATCGTGCTGGCGATTTCAAAACTGATGATTATGCGACTGGCGAAAAGTGAAGGAGCGCGCTCATGACCACCATTGAAATTCAGGCGCGCGCCGAACTGGAAGCTTCACGCCGCAAAATGCAGGCCTGGCGCAGCACCAAAAATAAAATCGCCCTGACGCTGTCGATGCTGACGATGGCATTCGGGCTGTTCTGGCTGGTATGGATCCTGTTCACCACCGTGACGCGCGGCGTGGATGGCCTCTCCTGGTCGCTGTTTACCGAATCGACCCCGCCGCCGAACACGGCAGGCGGCGGTCTGGCCAACGCCCTGGCGGGCAGTGGCTTACTGATTTTCTGGTCAACCTTCTTCGGCACGCCGCTGGGCATCATGGCGGGGATCTATCTGGCGGAATATGGGCGCAAATCCGCTCTGTCAGAGGTGATCCGCTTTATTAACGACATTCTGCTGTCGGCGCCTTCGATTGTGGTCGGCCTGTTCGTCTACACCCTCGTGGTGTCGCAGATGCAGCACTTCTCCGGCTGGGCCGGGGTGATTGCGCTGGCGCTGCTGCAGGTGCCGATTGTGATCCGCACCACCGAAAACATGCTGCGTCTGGTGCCGGACAGCATGCGTGAAGCGGCCTACGCGCTCGGTACGCCGAAGTGGAAGATGATTTCGGCTATCACCCTGAAAGCGTCGGTCTCCGGCATTATTACCGGCGTGCTGCTGGCAATTGCCCGCATCGCGGGTGAAACCGCCCCGCTGCTGTTCACGGCGCTGTCGAACCAGTTCTGGAGCACCGACATGATGCAGCCGCTGGCAAACCTGCCGGTCACCATCTTTAAGTTCGCCATGAGCCCCTTTGCCGAATGGCAGAGCCTGGCCTGGGCGGGCGTGCTGATTATTACCTTCTGCGTGCTGCTGCTGAATATTCTGGCGCGGGTCATTTTCGCCAAAGGTAAACACGGTTAATTTCCGGCGCGACCCTGTGCGGCGCCGTATAAGAGAGATGAATTATGAGTATCGCGACAGCATCAGCCGGTAAGATCCAGGTCCGTAATCTGAACTTCTATTACGGCAGATTTCATGCGCTGAAGAACATTAACCTGGATATCGCCAGGAATCAGGTGACCGCGTTTATCGGGCCATCGGGCTGCGGTAAGTCGACCCTGCTGCGTACCTTCAATAAAATGTACTCACTCTATCCGGAGCAGCGGGCAGAAGGGGACATTCTGCTGGATGGCGAAAACATTCTGGCAACCCAGCAGGATATCGCGCTACTGCGCGCCCGCGTCGGCATGGTCTTCCAGAAACCGACGCCGTTCCCGATGTCGATCTATGACAACATCGCCTTTGGCGTTCGCCTGTTTGAAAAGCTCTCGCGTGCCGATATGGATGAACGCGTGCAGTGGGCGCTGACCAAGGCAGCACTGTGGAACGAAACCAAAGACAAGCTGCACCAGAGCGGTTACAGTCTCTCCGGCGGCCAGCAGCAGCGTCTCTGCATCGCCCGCGGCATCGCGATTCGCCCGGAAGTCTTGCTGCTGGATGAGCCCTGTTCCGCGCTGGACCCCATCTCCACAGGCCGTATCGAGGAGCTGATCACCGAGCTGAAGCAGGATTACACCGTGGTGATCGTGACGCACAACATGCAGCAGGCGGCCCGCTGCTCTGACCATACGGCTTTCATGTATCTGGGCGAACTGATTGAGTTCAGCGACACCGACACGCTGTTCACCAAGCCCGCACAGAAGCAAACCGAAGATTACATTACTGGCCGCTACGGCTGATCTGACAGGAGATCGACATGGATAATCTGAATCTGAATAAACACATCTCCGGTCAGTTTAATGCCGAGCTGGAGCATATCCGTACTCAGGTGATGATCATGGGCGGCATGGTCGAGCAGCAGCTGACCGATGCGATTACCGCGATGCATAACCTGGACGGCGAACTGGCGCAGCGGGTGATTGACGGCGACCAGAAGGTCAACATGATGGAGGTGGAGATTGATGAGGCGTGCGTGCGCATCATCGCCAAACGTCAGCCCACCGCGATCGATTTGCGTCTGGTGATGGCGATTATCAAAACCATCTCCGAGCTGGAGCGCATCGGCGACGTGGCGGAGAAGATCAGCCGCACGGCGCTGGAGAAGTTTGGTCAGCAGCACCTGCCGCTGCTGGTGAGCCTGGAGTCGCTGGGCCGTCACACCGTGCAGATGCTGCACGACGTGCTGGATGCCTTTGCACGCATGGATCTCAATGAAGCGATCACCATCTACCGCGAAGACAAGAAGGTGGATAAAGAGTACGAAGGAATTGTGCGCCAGCTCATGACCTACATGATGGAAGATCCGCGCACTATTCCCAGCGTGCTGACGGCGCTGTTCTGTGCCCGCGCCATCGAGCGCATCGGCGATCGCTGCCAGAATATCTGCGAAATCATCTTCTATTTCGTCAAAGGTCAGGACTTCCGCCATGTCGGCGGCGATCGCCTCGACGAGCTGCTGTCGGGTGACGATGGCAGCAACCGCCCCTCCTGATAAAATCGATCCCTGCGCCTGAACGGCGCAGGGATCGCCCTTTTCGATTGGTCACATCCTGAACTCTCTTTATAATTGCGACACTTTTCTTTCAGAGGTGCGCAATGATGTCCCCTTCTCCCCAATCTAAGCCGGGCGTGACGCCTGGCAAAGCGATGCTGGCTGCGGTCAGTGGTTATGCCATGGATGGATTTGACCTGCTGATACTCGGCTTTATGCTGCCGGCTATCAGCGTTTCGCTGGCGCTCAATCCATCACAGGCGGGATCGCTGGTGACCTGGACGCTGATTGGCGCGGTTATCGGTGGCATCGTCTTTGGTCATCTCAGCGATCGTTTTGGTCGCATCCGTATGCTGACCGTCACGATTCTGGTCTTCTCGATCTTCACCGGCCTGTGCGCGGTCGCGCAGGGCTACTGGGATCTGCTCGCCTGGCGGACGCTGGCGGGTGTCGGCCTGGGCGGCGAGTTTGGTATCGGCATGGCGCTGATTGCCGAAGCCTGGCCCGTAGAGAAGCGCAATCGCGCCTCGGCATGGGTTGGCATGGGCTGGCAGCTGGGCGTGCTGATGGCGGCCTTTATCACGCCACCGCTGCTGGCGATGATCGGCTGGCGTGGCATGTTCCTGGTCGGCGTTTTGCCTGCGCTGGTGTCGTTTGCCATCCGCCGTGGCATGGGTGAACCGGAAGCGTATCAAAAGCAGGTTAAGCATGTGCCGTCGCTCTCGTTTCCGTCGCGCCTGAAGCTGCTGGTGCGCGACCGCGCCACCGCCAAAGCCAGCCTCGGCATCTTTATCCTCTGCTCCGTGCAGAACTTTGGCTATTACGGACTGATGATCTGGATGCCGAGCTACCTCTCTTCCAGCTTTGGCTTCAGCCTGACAAAGTCGGGCCTCTGGACCGCCGTGACCGTCGTCGGCATGACCTTCGGCATCTGGCTGTTTGGCGTGCTGGCCGATCGCTTTGCTCGCTGGAAAATTTTCCTGCTCTATCAGTTCGGCGCGGTGGCGATGGTAGTGATTTATGCGCAGCTCCGCGACCCGACCATGATGCTGTTTACCGGCGCTATCATGGGGATGTTCGTTAACGGCATGATTGGCGGCTACGGTGCGCTGATTTCCGATACCTTCCCGCCTCAGGTGCGCGCCACTGCGCAGAACGTTCTGTTTAATCTGGGGCGCGGCGTGGGCGGGTTTGGCCCGGTGGTGATCGGTCTGCTGGCGAGTCAGTTCTCATTCACGGCGGCAATCACCCTGCTGGCGCTGATCTACCTGCTGGATATTGTGGCGACGCTGTTCCTGCTACCGAAGAAGCAGGGGCAGGAGGATACGCTGGGCGCGATTGGCTGATGCAATAAAATAATGAGTGCGCGCCGGGAAACGACATTCCGGCGCGGTTGATTCATCAGGGCATTTAAAGAGAGCAGGCTGCCAGGCCACAGCAAACGCGGGCCGGGCAGCCTTATGCAGTTAATGCATCAGCGGCAGGAGCTGCTGGTAGAGGGTGGCAAAGGTCGCCCGGCGCGATGCGTAACCGGCCATTCTGGCCGGGTCCGGCTGATGGCGCTGTACCCGTGCCGGTGTCGGCACGATCACATCAGGATCCAGCGCCTGCTGCGCCAGCCGTGCCGCACCCAGCGCAGGGCCCACATCCCCGCCATGGCAGTAATCCAGCGTCTGACCGCTGATATCCGCCAGCATCTGACGCCACAGCGCACTGCGCGCGCCGCCGCCGATCAGCATAATGCTCTCGGGTTCAACGCCACACTCGTGCACCACGTCGATTCCCTCCGCCAGCGCAAACCCGACCCCTTCCAGCACCGAACGTGCCAGTTCCGGACGCCCGTGCTGGTGGGTGAAGCCGAAGAACGCGCCGCGGGCATTGGGGTTGTTGTGCGGGGTACGTTCGCCGGAGAGATAGGGCAGAAACCACAGCGACGGCACGTCATCGCGCGCGCGCTCCGCCTCCGCCAGCAGTTCAGGCACATCCCGGCAGCCGGTCAGCGTGGCTGCCCAGTCGAGACAGGATGCCGCGCTGAGCATCACTGACATCAGGTGCCAGCGCTGCGGTAAGGCGTGACAGAAGCTGTGAACCGCGCGCTGCGGGTTACTCAGGTAGCCGTCACTCACCACGAAATAGACGCCCGAGGTGCCCAGCGACAGCATCGCCTGACCCGGCTCCGTCATGCCGACCCCCACCGCACCCGCCGCGTTGTCGCCGCCGCCAGCCGCCAGCGGCACCGCCTTCATCTTCCAGCGGGTTGCCAGTTCCGCGTGCAGCGTGCCGGTCTGCGCATTGCCTTCACAGAGCCTGGGCATCTGATCGCGGCTGAGATCGCAGGCGCGCAGCATCACGTCGCTCCAGTCCCGCCGTGCCACATCCAGCCACATCGTGCCTGCGGCGTCGGACATATCGGTGGCGAAGTCGCCGCTCATCCGCCAGCGCAGATAATCTTTGGGCAGCAGGACGTGCGCGATCTGACTGAAAATAGCCGGTTCGTTCTGCTGTACCCACAGCAGCTTGGGTGCCGTAAAGCCGGGCATCATCAGGTTACCGGTGATCGCCCGCGAATCCGGCACCTTCTGCTCCAGCTCACGGCACTGCGCCTCGCTGCGTCCATCATTCCAGAGCATGGCGGGACGCAACACCCGGTGAGCGCTGTCGAGCAGCGTCGCCCCGTGCATCTGCCCGCTCAGCCCGATGGCCTGCACGCTCTGCAGATCCTGCTGCGCACTCAGCGCCTGCATAGCCACATCCAGCGCCTGCCACCAGCTCTCGGGATCCTGTTCGCTCCACAAGGGCTGCGGACGCGAAACCTGCAGTGACGCCGTTTCCGTGGCCACAACGTTGCCCTGTGCATCCATCAGCACCACTTTAACGCCAGAGGTGCCTAAATCGATCCCGATAAACATGCTCTGCTCCTGAAGGGTTAGAAATCAAACAGATAGTGATTCACCAGATTTTCCAGCTGCTCCTGGCGTCCGCTCTGATGCTGCGGATTAAGCTGCTGCTGCTGAGCATGCGCCGCCAGTGCCTCAAGTGAAAACTCGCCTTTCAGAATTTGCTGGCCGATCTCACCATTCCAGCCGCTGTAGCGCTGGGCTACGCGCTTATCCAGTTCGCCGTCGCTGATCATGCGGGCCGCGACTTTCAGTGCCAGCGCCATGGTATCCATCGCACCAATATGACCGTGGAAGAGATCATATTTGTCGGTGCTCTGACGACGTACTTTGGCGTCAAAGTTTAAGCCGCCTGTGGTAAAGCCGCCCGCCTTGAGGATTTCGTACATCACCAGCGCATTTTCTTCCACGCTGACCGGGAACTGATCGGTATCCCAGCCGCACTGCGCGTCGCCACGGTTGGCGTCCACCGAACCAAAAATACCCAGCGCAATTGCGGTCGCAATTTCATGATGGAAAGAGTGACCGGCCAGGGTGGCGTGGTTCGCCTCAACGTTGACCTTGATCTCTTTCTCCAGGCCGAACTGTTTCAGGAAGCCATAGACGGTGGCGACATCGTAGTCATACTGATGTTTGGTCGGCTCCTGCGGTTTGGGCTCAATCAGCAGCGTTCCCTGGAAGCCCGTTTTATGTTTGTGCTCAACCACCATCTGCATAAAGCGGCCAATCTGCTCGCGCTCCTGACGCAGATCGGTATTCAGCAGGGTTTCATACCCTTCACGACCGCCCCACAACACATAGTTCTCACCGCCCAGCGTTTTGGTGGCCTGCATGGCGCTGCAGACCTGGGTGGCGGCCCAGGCAAAGACCTCTGGATCGGGATTGGTGGCGGCCCCGGCGCCGTAGCGCGGATGAGTAAAGCAGTTCGCCGTACCCCAGAGCAGTTTCACGCCGGTTTCCTGCTGTTTTTCCAGCAGTTTATCGGTCATCGCGGCCAGGTTCTCTTTGTAGCTGCGCAGCGAATCCCCTTCCGGTGAAACGTCGATATCGTGGAAGCAGTACCAGGGTACGTTCAGCTTATAAAAAAACTCAAAGGCGACATCGGCTTTCAGTTTTGCCTGCTGCAGTGCATCGCCGCTTTTGTGCCAGGGACGGTCAAAGGCACCGACACCAAACATATCCGCGCCGTTCCAGCAGAAGGTATGCCAGTAACAGGCGGCAAAGCGCAGATGCTCCGCCATAGTTTTGCCGAGGATCACCTCGTCAGGATTGTAGTGGCGAAAGGCGAGAGGATGAGTCGACTGGGTGCCTTCATAACGAACCCGATCGATCTGATCGAAATAAGCGTGCATGGTTTGCTCCTTAGCATCAGTACCCGAATGGTCTGCGTTGAAGCCATATTTGATAGTGACGGCTGCCCCGGCTCAATTACGATATTTCACTCCGGCTTTCAGATAATTATTAATTGTGCGCTGAGTCGCAAAATAACATTTTCTGACGGCGCTTTTTACGGCTTCTCTTTTGTCCGAAAAAGATGAAACCTCGATCGCGCTCATAAAAAAAGAAATAAACCAAAAAACGTAATAGCCGGATAAAAATCAGTAATTGCTGGAACCGGAAAAGAAGGGCAACAATTCATCCGCCTGGTTTATCGGCCTGAAACGACAATAGCCTCAACCTACAGGATAACCATAATGAAGATGAAACATGCACTGTTAGCCGCCTGCGCGGCGCTGGCGCTGTTCAGCCAGACCAGCGTGGCAAAAGAAGTGAAGATCGGCATGGCGATTGATGATTTGCGACTCGAACGCTGGCAGAAGGACCGTGATATTTTCGTGAAGCAGGCTGAAACGCTGGGCGCTAAAGTGTTTGTTCAGTCAGCCAACGGCAATGAAGAGACCCAGATGTCGCAGATTGAAAATATGATCAACCGCGGTGTCGATGTGCTGGTCATTATTCCCTATAACGGTCAGGTATTGAGTAACGTTGTCGCTGAAGCGAAACGGGAAGGCATTAAAGTTCTGGCGTATGACCGCATGATAAATAACGCCGATATCGATTTCTATATCTCTTTCGATAATGAAAAAGTGGGCGAGCTGCAGGCCGAAAGCATTGTGAAACAGGTGCCTCAGGGCAACTATTTTTTAATGGGCGGTTCACCGGTGGATAATAACGCCCGTCTGTTCCGGGCCGGCCAGATGAAAGTGTTAAAACCCTATATCGACAAAGGCGCGATTAAAATTGTCGGCGATCAGTGGGTCGATGCCTGGCTGCCGGAAAATGCCCTGAAAATCATGGAAAACGCCCTGACGGCGAATGGAAACCACATCGATGCGGTGGTGGCCTCCAACGATGCGACCGCAGGCGGCGCGATTCAGGCGCTGAGTGCGCAGGGACTGGCCGGAAAAGTGGCGATTTCCGGTCAGGACGCGGATCTCGCGGCGATTAAGCGCATCAAAGCGGGCACCCAGACCATGACGGTTTACAAACCGATCACCGAGCTGGCCACCGAAGCGGCGAAAATCGCCGTTGAACTGGGCGACGGTAAAACGCCTGCCAGCAACGGCAAGCTGAATAATGGCCTCAAAGAGGTGCCGTCACGGCTGCTGAAGCCGATTCCGGTTAACAAAGACAATATCGAAAGCACCGTGGTGAAAGACGGTTTCCACAAACAGAGCGAACTCTGACCGCGCAGAGCGTGAGGGAGGACCATCTATGCTGCTGGAAATGAACAACATCACCAAGCGTTTCGGGGCCGTAAAGGCGCTGAATGATGTCAGCCTGCAGCTGGAGGCGGGCGAGGTGATGTCACTGTGCGGAGAGAATGGTTCAGGGAAGTCGACGCTGATGAAGATCCTGTGCGGACTCTATCCGCACGGTGATTTTGAGGGGCAGATCCACTTCTCTGGCGACGAGATTCAGGCGCAGACCATTCGCGATACCGAACGCAAGGGCATCGTGATTATTCACCAGGAGCTGGCGCTGGTGCGGCAGCTGACGGTGATGGAGAACATCTTCCTGGGGGCCGAACTCAGCCGTTTCGGCATGGTGGATGATGAAACCATGACCCTGCGCTGCCAGCAACTGCTGGCGCGGGTCGGACTCAACGTCTCGCCCGCTACCCGGGTCGGTGAGCTGGGCCTGGGTCAGCAGCAACTGGTGGAGATCGCCCGCGCGCTGAACAAGCAGGTCCGGCTGCTGATTCTGGATGAGCCGACCTCATCCCTGACGGAGCAGGAAACGGAGGTGCTGCTCGGCATCATCCGTAACCTGCGCGAACACGGCATCGCCTGCATCTACATCTCGCACAAGCTGAATGAGGTAAAGGCGATCTCCGACGTTATCTGCGTGATCCGCGACGGTCAGCATATCGCCACCCGACCGGCGGCGGGCCTGAGCGAAGATGACATCATCACCATGATGGTCGGCCGCGAGCTGACCGCCCTCTATCCCCATGCACCACATCAGATTGGCGAAGAGATACTGAAGGTCGAAAACCTGACCGCCTGGCATCCGGTGAATCGCCACATCCGGCGCGTGAATCGTGTCTCGTTCACGCTCAGGCGCGGTGAAATCCTCGGCATCGCCGGGCTGGTGGGCGCGGGCAGGACCGAAACGGTGCAGTGTCTGTTTGGCGTCTGGCCAGGATGCTGGCAGGGCGATATCTGGATCAATGGCCGTCAGGTGAACATCACCGATTGTCGCGCCGCCATTGCGCACGGCATCGCGATGGTGCCGGAAGATCGCAAAAAAGATGGCATCGTGCCGCTGATGGCGGTGGGCAAAAACATCACCCTGGCGGCGCTGGATCAGTTCAGTCACCGGCTCTCCACGCTGGATGAAGCGCAGGAGCAGCAGGCGATTAACGAGGCCATCAGCCGGCTGCGGGTAAAAACCTCCTCATCAGAACTGCCGATTGGCCGGTTAAGCGGAGGCAACCAGCAGAAAGCGATTCTGGCGAAGTGTCTGCTGCTGAACCCGCAAATCCTGATCCTTGATGAACCCACACGCGGCATCGACGTGGGCGCGCGTCAGGAGATCTATCTGCTGATCAATGCGCTGGTTCAGCAGGGTATCGCGGTGATCGTGATTTCCTCTGAGCTGCCGGAAGTGCTGGGTCTGAGCGACCGGATTCTGGTGATGCATGAAGGGCAGATCAAAGCCGATCTGATTAACGACAATCTGACTCAGGAGCAGGTGATGGAAGCCGCCCTGCGGAGTGAACATTATGCTTAAAAGTGAAAGTACTCCTGGCCGCCTCTCCGGCACGCCGGGCCGATTCACGCTGCCCAACCTGCAGGTTCTGGTGATGCTGGGCGCGATCGTGCTGATTGCGCTGTTCTTTACCTGGACCACCGATGGCGCCTGGCTCAGCGCGCGTAACGTCTCTAACCTGCTGCGTCAGACCGCCATCACCGGCATTCTGGCGGTCGGCATGGTATTTGTGATTATCTCGGCCGAGATCGACCTCTCCGTGGGATCGATGATGGGGCTGCTGGGCGGAGCGGCGGCCATTTTTGACGTCTGGTTGGGCTGGCCGCTGCCTCTGACCATCGTGGTGACGCTGGTGATGGGGCTGCTGCTGGGCACCTGGAATGGCTGGTGGGTGGCCTACCGTAAGGTGCCCTCGTTTATCGTGACGCTGGCGGGGATGCTCGCTTTCCGTGGCGTGCTGGTGGGCATTACCGATGGCACGACCGTTGCGCCTGTTACGCCGGGCATGTCGCAGATTGGCCAGAGTTATCTGCCGGGCGGCGTTGGTTTCGGCTTTGGCATCGCCGGTCTGGCGCTGTTTATGCTCTGGCAGTGGCGGCTGCGGCTGCGTCGTCAGCAGCTCGGGCTGCCACAGGGCGCAGCCAGCGGCACCGTCGGGCGTCAGGCGATCACTGCTATCCTGGTGCTCGGCGCCATCTGGCTGCTCAATGACTATCGCGGCGTGCCAACGCCGGTGTTACTGCTGGCCGTGCTGCTGCTGGCGGGCATGTTTATGGCGACCCGCACCGCATTTGGCCGTCGCATCTACGCTATCGGAGGCAACATCGACGCCGCGCGCCTGTCGGGCATCAACGTGGCGCGTACCAAGCTGGCGGTGTTTGCCATTAACGGGGTGATGGTGGCAATCGCCGGGCTGATCCTCAGTTCACGCCTGGGGGCTGGCTCACCGTCGGCGGGAAACATCGCCGAACTGGATGCTATCGCCGCCTGCGTCATCGGCGGCACCAGCCTGGCGGGCGGGGTCGGATCGGTGGCGGGGGCCGTTATGGGGGCCTTTATCATGGCCTCGCTCGACAACGGCATGAGCATGATGGATGTGCCGACCTTCTGGCAGTACATCGTGAAAGGCGCGATCCTGCTGCTGGCGGTGTGGATGGATACCGCAACGCGGCGTCGGGTGTAATCGCGCGGGCGATCACATTGTGGCGCAAACAATTTTTTTGCCCCTTTCAGCCGTGTTATGCAATGCGCTGAGGATTTCAGGGAACGCGCCACCATGCATGAGAAACGTTATCGCATTACGCTGCTGTTTAATGCCAACAAGGTGTACGACCGCCAGGTTGTCGAAGGCGTCGGGGAGTATCTGCAGGCGTCCCAGACTGACTGGGACATCTTCATCGAAGAAGATTTTCGCTGCCGCATCGACAACATCCGGGAGTGGCTGGGTGATGGGGTGATCGCCGATTATGACGATCGCTCCATCGAAACCCTGCTGTCGAACGTCCCGGTTCCGATCGTCGGCGTCGGCGGCTCCTATCATCGGCAGGAAGATTATCCGCCGGTGCACTATATCGCCACGGACAACGCCGCGCTGGTCGAAAAAGCCTTTCTGCATCTGAAAGAGAAGGGGATTAACCGCTTCGCCTTCTACGGTTTACCGGCGTCCAGCGGCAAGCGCTGGGCGCAGGAGCGGGAACAGGCGTTCCGCCAGCTGGTGGGACGCGAGCGCTATCAGGGCGTGGTTTATCAGGGGATGGAAACCGCGCCGGATAACTGGCAGCACGCCCAGAACCGGCTGGCGGACTGGCTGCAGACGCTGCCGCCGCAGACCGGCATCATCGCCGTGACGGACGCGCGGGCGCGTCACCTGCTGCAGGCGTGTGAGCATCTGAAGATTCCGGTGCCGGAGAAGCTTACGGTGATCGGGATTGATAATGAGGAGCTGACCCGCTATCTGTCGCGGGTGGCGCTCTCTTCGGTGGCGCAGGGCTCGCGACAGATGGGCTATCAGGCGGCCAAACTGCTGCACCGGCTGCTGGATAAGCAGCCGCTGCCGCTTCAGCGCATTCTGGTGCCGCCAGTGAAGGTGATTGCCCGGCGCTCAACGGACTTCCGCTCGCTGCGCGATCCGGCGGTGATTCAGGCGATGCACTACATCCGCTTCAACGCCTGCAAGGGGATTAAAGTGGAGCAGGTGCTGGATGCCGTCGGGCTGTCGCGTTCCAACCTGGAGAAGCGTTTCCGGGATGAAACCGGTGATACCATCCATGCGATGATCCACCGCGAAAAACTGGAAAAAGCGCGCGAACTGCTGGCATCTTCCTCGCTCAACATCAACGAGATCTCGCAGATGTGCGGCTACCCTTCGCTGCAGTATTTCTACTCGGTGTTCCGCAAAAGTTACGACACCACGCCGAAAGAGTATCGCCAGCATCACGGGGGAAATGTGCTGTAGCGGAAAGCGCCGGGCGTGAGGTGAGACCAGCGAATCCGTGCGGCCTGCGGCACTAGAGCAGCCGCTGCTCACTCTCCTCTATCACCGCCAGCGCCAGGCCGTTGGCCGGATCTATCCGGCTCTCAGGAAAGTGCAGCTGCGTGTGTGCCGCGGTAAAGGCCAGCGTGTTGCTCTGGGCCGTTTTGCGCACCGCCTTGCAGAACGTTTCACTGACGTTCCACGGGCAATCGATGATGATGGTCGCCGGATTGAGCAGCAGCATGATCTGACTCAGCGCGGCCCCCAGAAAGCCGCCTGCCTGCGTCATCACCTCATCCACCACGCGCGCCGCACTGTCCCGGCTCTGCCAGTTCAGGCCAGGCTGGCGCTGCGCCAGCTGCTGATTAACGGCAGGCTGGCTGATCAGCGCTTCCAGACAGCCGCGACGGCCGCAGCTGCAACGCGGGCCGCCAGGCTGAACGATCAGATGTCCCGCCTCTCCAGCCGTCCAGCTGTGCCCGGTAAACACGTCACCCTGCTGGATCAGTGCGCCGCCAATCCCCTCAGAAATGCGCAGATAGAAGTGGCCGCTCTCAGTGGGTAATCCACACTGCGCCACCGCCAGCAGCGCCGCCGCTTTGACATTATTCATAATGCGAATCGGCAGCTGGATCTGCCGGCGCAGCGAGGTCAGCAGGTCAACGTCCTGCCATTCCAGCGGCAAAGAGATATGCATCCAGCCACGCCGGGGATCGACAATACCGGGAAAGCCCAGGCCAATGCCGAGCAGGTGAGGATAACGTTCGGTGAGCTGACGGCAGAGCGTGGCCAGCTCGGCCAGTAATCGGGTCGGGTTACTGGTATCGGTTCGCAGCGTCTGTTCCGCCAGCACCTGAGAAAAGTAGTCACAGACCCGCCAGTGGATAACGTTGCGCTCCACCATCACGCCTGCGCTCTGCAGTTTTTCCGGCCGCAGCCTGATGCCGATCTTGGGCCGCCCGGCAGCCGCGACGCTGACCGGCCCCAGCTCCTCTATCAGCGCCTGCTCCAGCAGATCGTCAATGATTAACGACACGGTATTCTTGCTGAGCGCCAGCGCCTCCGCCAGCTCCTGACGCGACGTCACGCGCTGTTTACGCAACCGGGCCATCACGCGTTTCTGATTATTCAGTCGCAGTAGTGCAGGGCCTTTGCCGTTCGTTTTCATCACGGGTTCACCCAACAGAGGAGTAAACATTGAGTTTATCAGCCCCCGTGCGTTCTTCACCCCACACTTTTGCGGCCTGTTTCACACAACGGGATCGCCCCTGACCGGGAGCGTGACCGCGATCGGATCGCCCCTCAGCCTGCGGTCCCGGCAGATCCGGCACGCGGTTGCTGTGAGCCAGCCGCGTTATCCGGCGACGCGAAGCGCGCGCAATCGGGAGGCAACAGCCCGCAACGCACTGCGCCCCGCGGTCCCGGCGGGAATTAATATTCGTCGCCGCGCACCCGACTGCGATAGCTTTCCCAGTCGAAGCGGACCCACAGGCTGTTGCCGAGGCGCATACGGTCCATCACGCGCTCACCCAGCAGGGCATTCATGCCCGCATGATCGAGGTTAGAGAGCATGCCGGTCGGGCGTTTCGACGAGGAGCGGCGGTCAACGATCTGGTTGATAATCACCTTCTCGTAGCGCGATTCGCTCTGCATACCAATCTCATCGATGACCAGCAGATCGACGCTGCTGAGATCCTGAATCAGCCGCTCTTCGGTGATGCCGCTGCTGCCGCTGAAGGTGCCCTTCATGCTCGACATCAGGTCGGCGACCGTCACGATCAGAACGCTTTTCCCACGCAGGATCAGGTCATTACCAATTGCGGCGGCCAGATGGTTTTTACCGGTGCCGGGACGGCCTGAAAAGACGAAGCTGGCTATGCTGCCATCGAACTCAGCGGCGTACTGACGCGCCAGCTCCAGCGCTTTGCGCTGCCCCTCGTTTTCGACCCGGTAATTATCAAAGGAGCAGTTCATATGCAGTTCGCGAATGCCGGAACGGCCCATCACGCGCTGCATTTTCATGGCGCGGTTCTCACGCACAATCGCCTCTGAACGCAGGCGACCCTGCTCCTGGTTCCACGCCAGCAGCTCTTCACCATTGGCGAATTTTGGCCGGGTACCGGCGGGCATCATTTTTTTCAGACGGTTAAAGAGATCGTCGGGCGTTTTCATTATTCACCTCGGAAACCATCGGGAATAGTACGGTCAGGATCGGGCAACTGCGTGATATCACGCTTCGGCTGCCCGCCGCTGGCGACGCGATTCATCTGGATGCTGCGCGCCAGCTTCTGCTGCCACTGCACATGGTGGAACATCCGGCCTTCTGCCTGCCAGTAGGCGACAAAGGCCGCCAGCTCGCCGGGCGTCACCGGTTCACTCAGCGCCACGCCCCAGATCGCGGCCTGGCGCGTAAAGTCGGCATCCGGCTGCCAGCCCGGATACATGGCGAACTTCCCGGCCGGCGTATGGACAGGCGCGGGCGTATCGTCATACAGGCTGTCATCCAGCGCCACATCGTTCGGCTGCCGGGCGGCGGCTTCCAGCGCCAGCAGCTCGGCCAGACGCGCCGGGGTGATGGCATACATCACCGGCGCGTAGTTATCTAACACCGCCAGCGTGCCCTTTTCCGCCTGCTGCAGGGCAGTCAGCGGATCCTGTCGGAAGGCATCCAGGCCAATGAGCGTTGAAGTTAAGATTTTAGCTGACATGAAAAGACCTGAGGTTAACAAACACCTTGCGCCGGGAAACGGTCGCCGGCGCAGAAGGGGTTATTGTACCTTTTTTAACGAGGGGGATCGCTTAAAAAGGGCCGCGATCAGTGTGAGGCGGCCGGAGAGGCGGCGTGGCGGGCCGGTGCGGATTCCGCGGCCCGCAGGCGGATGGCGGCGGCGGCCGGACGGGTTTGCCATAAATAGCGAACCGAAGCGAGCCAGCAGAGGCTGTATCCCAGCAGTTCAGTGCCCTCTTCGGCCATGTTTTTTACCACGCGGTTGTAATCGCCCAGCATCAGGTGCTGCCACAGCGCATGAATTCCAAACAGCCGTGAGAAGACCAGCACCACCAGGAAGCCGGAGGCCATCACCGGCCAGCTGCGATGCTGCACCAGCGCCGCCAGTCCCTTTACGGTCTGTTTCGGTGTGCGCAGCGCCACGGCCAGTGAGCCTGCCGTCACGGCCAGCGCAAACCAGACCCAGCTGCCGTGCTGAATCGCATCAAACGCGAAATCAAGCTCGCGGATCAGCATGCAGCTGTAGAAACCCGCGACTAAGGTCAGCGCGCCACGCTGACCGGCGCGGCGACGGGCCGCAATGAAAAACAGCGCGGCGATGATCGCCAGCATCAGTTCCTGGGTGGTTTCCGTAAAAGAGGTTTCGTGCAGGGCGTCGTTCATCCAGGCGACATCAACGTAGACAGGTACGATTGTCAGGGCAAGAACCAGAGCGGCCAGCAGGAAGACCACGATTTCGCGGCCAATAATTGTCAAATCGTTGCGCATAATGTTACCGGTATAATGATTAGCGGGCTCATTATATTTTAATCGTCCGGCCGCCTTTCTCTTTTTATGCCCCGTTCAGAAGCTGGCGCTGAAGCCAAAGCTGTAGAGTTGCTGCTCCTCATTATTCAGCGCTTCGCTCTGCGAAAAGGCGGCAAAAGCCGCCAGATTATCGTTCAGGGGCAGCTGCGCACCGATGCTGAGATCGATGCCATCGCTCTGTTCTGAGCCGTTGGTGGTGTCGCGCCCGACGCTCTGCGGCGTATCCGCCAGGAAATAGTGATAACTTACCTGCGCCCAGGGCGCTATCCATCCCTGCTGCGAGTCGATACGCCAGCCGACGCTGGCGCTCTGTTCGCGGCTCTGCGGATCGCTGTAGTCGCACTGCAGGCAGTTCGTCTGCTGCGGATCAACCGCATACTGCGCCACCGGCCCGGTGGTGAAGGAGGCGGAGAGGGGGAGATCGATGCCCGCCCGGTAGCGTTTTCCCAGCGGCGTGGTGCCCGTGCTGCCAGTTTCACTGTGCAGCGCGATCGGCGAAGCGGTGGGAGAGTTGATTGCGGCCTCAAACAGCGCGCGGCTGTCATCGCTGAAGGCCAGGGGCGTCAGGGCGATTTTTTCGGCCAGAATCGTGTCGTAGTCGGGCAGCAGATCGGTGTGCTGAGGCGCAGGAGCGCCTCCGCGGGCAAACGTCGGTTGCGATAAGAGTAATAGCCCTACAGCACAGCAGGTCCGCAGACCTTTTCCACCGCTTTCTGGCACCATCTTTTCTCCAGGCAGAGCTGAAGTGATTATCCGACGTTCTGAAGAATTTCCCGAGCTGTCTCTGTTATTTACCCGGTGTTCGTTTAACTATCAACCGATTAATTCTAAGATCAAGCGGACCGCTAAAATATTCCCGGCATAAAGGAAAAAAGTGATGCAACGATGTGGTTGGGTAACGCAGGACCCTCTCTATCTGGCTTACCACGACAGGGAGTGGGGCGTGGCGCAGCGAGACAAATACGCGCTGTTTGAGATGCTCTGTCTGGAAGGTCAGCAGGCGGGATTATCCTGGATTACCGTGCTGAAGAAGCGTGAAAATTACCGGGAGGCATTTCACCAGTTTGATCCAGAGGCCATAGCGCAGATGGATGCGGCAGCGATCGACGCGCTGATGCACAACAGCGGGATTATCCGCCATTCGGGTAAAATTGCGGCCATCATTGCCAACGCGCAGGCCTTTCTTGGGATGGAAGCGAAAGGCGAGGATTTCGGCCACTTCGTGTGGCAATTTGTCGATAACGTGCAAATCGTTCACCATTACCCCGATTACCGTCAGGCACCCACGACCTCAGAGCAGGCCATTGCGCTCTCGAAGGCGCTGAAGCAGCGTGGTTTCAAATTCATCGGCCCGACAATTTGCTACTCCTTTATGCAGGCCTGCGGGCTGATAAACGATCATCAGAGCGACTGTTTCTGCCATCCTGAACAGCAGAAAGGGTGATTCCGGATAAATCAGGATTTTTCTGCACTACATTGTCTGGTAACAGGCGGCATAATCGTGCCACTTATGGGAAAGGTTTTCCCCGGTTTCTCGAATGTAAGGGAACAAAAATGCAGAAGAAATTAATCGCCATTACCCTGTTATTAAGCGGCAGTCTGGCCCTGCCAGGGTGTACCACCAATCCTTATACCGGCGAATCTCAGGCGGGCAAGTCAGGCGTGGGCGCAGGCCTGGGGGCGTTAGTCGGTGCCGGTGTTGGCGTGCTCTCCTCGTCGAAAAAGGATCGCGGTAAGGGTGCCCTGATCGGTGCCGCAGGGGGTGCCGCGCTGGGTGGTGGCGTCGGTTACTACATGGATGTGCAGGAAGCCAAACTGCGCGACAAAATGCGCGGTACCGGCGTCAGCGTGACCCGTAACGGCGATAACATCGTCCTGAATATGCCAAACAACGTGACGTTCGACTCCAGCAGCAGCAACCTGAAACCGGCTGGCGCGAACACGCTGACCGGCGTGGCGTTAGTGCTGAAAGAGTATCCGAAAACGGCAGTAAACGTAGTGGGTTACACCGACAGCACCGGCAGCCGTGCTCTGAACATGCGTCTGTCACAGCAGCGCGCTGAAAGCGTGGCCAGCTCACTGATCACTCAGGGCGTGGCCAGCGATCGCCTGCGCACTCAGGGCGCCGGTCCGGATAACCCGGTTGCGACCAACAGCACCGAAGCCGGTAAAGCGCAAAACCGTCGCGTTGAGATCACCCTCAGCCCGCTGGGCTAATCGCGGTCGCCCCCGCTCGGGGGCGCTCGCTGTGCTGCGAAAGCCGCCGCTGTCGCCCGTCACGTTTCTGTAAACCGGGCCAGCCGAAACATGAGCGTGAAGGGTTCTGAACCACGCAGCCACTCTCCTCCCTTTCTGTAACTGTTCCCTTTTCGCCGTTCAGGCCCGGACACGTTGCGCAATCCCGGCATCATGCCTTTAATCCGGCTGAACAGGTGGCGGAAAACATGATCCGGCTGAGGACCGGCCTGCTGCCGCAAAGGTGGAAGACGTGACAGTCATTTCCGGTGCAGCACTTTTTGCGCCGGGCCTGGCTTGTGCTAGTCTCTGCCTGGTTTCTTATTTCGCAGGATATCTCATGAAAATCAGGCCGCCTCGCGCCACCATCAGCGATGTTGCTCACGCGGCACGAACCGGAAAAACCAGCGTTTCACGCTATCTCAATGGTGAACTGCATCTGCTCTCTGCGGATCTCAAAGCGCGGATTGAGCAGGCCATTGCCGATCTCAGTTACCGCCCGAGCCAGATGGCGCGTGGTCTGAAGCGCGGTCGTACCCGGCTGATTGGACTGATTATTGCCGATATCACCAACCCCTATTCGGTGGATGTCATGAGCGGGATAGAAGCCGCCTGCCGCGAGCAGGGCTTTACGCTGCTGATGTGTAACACCAACAATGAAGTGGATCTGGAACAGCACTATCTGCAACTGCTGAGCAGCTATCAGGTTGAGGGCATTGTGGTTAACGCGGTCGGAATGCGTGAAGAGGTGCTGAATCATCTGCAACAGTCTCTGCTGCCGATGGTCCTGATTGACCGCAAAATCCCCGATTTTCCCTGCGATGTAGTGGGCCTGAATAACGCTGAAGCCGCCGAAACCGCCACGCGCCATCTGGTGGAGAATGGCTATGAGGCGCTGCTGTTCCTCAGTGAGCCCCTGGGCAGCGTCAATACCCGCCGCGAGCGCCTGCAGGCTTTTCGCCAGCTGCTGGGATCGCATCCGCAGGTTGCACATGAAAATGCGGAGGTGCCGCTGCATCAGCCCGCCGCGCTGGATCAGGCGCTGCTGACATTCCGTCAGCGTCACGGCGGCAAACGCTGCGCGGTGATGGTCGCCAACGGCGCACTGACGCTGCAGGTGGCGCGGTCGCTGCAGCGACTCAATCTGCACTGGGGACGCGATATCGGGCTGCTGGGATTCGATGAGCTGGAGTGGGCGGCGCTGGCGGGTGTCGGGATCACCACGCTGAAACAGCCTACCTGGCAGATTGGCTTCAGTGCGCTGGAACGGCTGATTGCGCGCATAGAGGGCAGCGATTTACCGGTCGCCGAACAGGTTTTCTCTGGCGAACTGATCGTGCGCGGCTCCAGCCAGCCGCTGGGCTGACAGGCCGCGTTAAGCTGACGACTGGCCAGAACTTCGCGGGAACAACGGGAACCGGGCAGGCGCAACGGCTATGTCAGCAGAGCATCGGCCGGAAAGGGCGCGGCTGTCAGAGCAACGCCCTGTTCCGTTATCTGCCGTCACTGAACGTAGCGGCATCCCCGGTCAGTCATGAAGTGGATAAAACATCCTGTATAAAAACGCGCTGCCGCTATTAAAAACGAAAAGCCGGAATATAAAACCCGCCAGGATACATAATGAGTGAGGGGGTGCCCGGTCTCCAGCAGGCGTTTGCTGCATCGATCCATGAACCCCGGTTTTTCCCGGCAATATTCACCGTATTATTGGATTCGCGTAATCCGTTTAAATTCATCGCACCTGTTACACGTTCTGTCTGTGGCCGTGTTAATTCTTTCATTGCTTAATTTCCTTATCTGCATCCGTGTAAACGGATATTTTCAATAACCCGTTCTAAGGGTTCCTGCCTGAGTGTATCGCCTGTTAATAAGGTGACACGCAACGCCGCATCCTCTTTTTTCAGCGCTATTCTTTCTGGTGCTCTCTTTTCCCACAGGCCGCAGGCCGCATAGGCTTTCGCTTCAGGCGTGGCGTCAGAGGCACCCAGCACGTTTTGAAACAGGGTTACGGCACTGTGATCGGATAATGCTTTTTCGTATATTAATTGTTGGGGCATTTTCTTTGCCACGAATCCATTAAAACCGAGGGAAAACAGATTAACGGCAGCGAGTGCGTTTTCCGTTTCCTGAGCAGAGTGCGCGAAGGCGGATGTGGAAATGGTCACGGCAGTAAGTAACAGCGATATCCCTTTCATGGGCAAAGCGTCCTTTTCCTCTTTATTGTCAGACTATAATAAAATTTCCCGCCCGGTTAAATAAAAAATACACAGACGCCCGCTATGTTTTTTATTAATTACGCTGAAGCGTTAATCAGTATTGTTATCGGAATAACCTTTTATGCCCGCCAGAAAACAGCAGTAGCATTCAACAGAAAAATAAATAAAATTCTCGTCCTGTTTACCTGCCCGCACTGCACTGAAAAATGCACATAGCCTGGGATTTTGCATGATTGTGCTTTATCCCCCGTTACATGCTCGCTTCGTGAGCACGATCATAAATTCACAGTTTGCTGCTTTGCTTTGGAACCGGTTCCATTTAGGGTTTTTCTATTCGTTATGGGCAGAAACCTGCCATGGAGTAGAACATGAATCCTGACATTATCGTGGTGACCGCCGCCTATGGCCACGCCCGAATCGCCGCGCTCGGCGGTCAGCGTGCGCTGCTGCCGATTATCCAGCAGGCGGGCGCTGACGGGGTCGAAATTCGTCGCGAGCTGCTTGATGATGCGGCCCTCGCGACGCTGCCATCGCTGGCGCAGGCGGTGGCGGAGCATCAGCTGCATACCAGCTATTCGGTGCCCGATACCCTGTTTTGTGACGGCGGCGAAATCAATCCCCGCATAACCCACTACGTTGAAGAAGCACGCCAGTTAAACGCGCAGCGACTGAAACTGGCGCTGGGCGACTTCACCGGTGCGCTGCCACGCGACACGCTGCAGACCCTGCTGGCCTCGCTGCCGTTTCAGCTGACGATTGAAAACGATCAGACCGAACAGGGCCGGCTGGCCCCGACGGTGGCATTTTTCACGGCGGTCAGGGCGGCCGGGCTGGCCATTACCATGACCTTCGATATGGGGAACTGGTGCTGGACCGGCGAGGATGCCGGCCAGGCGGCGGCATTGCTCGCCGCGCAGGTGGGCTATGTGCATGTTAAAGCCGCGGTGCCGCATCAGCAGAGTTTCCGGGCGATTGCGCTGGATGAGGCGGACGATCGCTGGCGTGCCCTGCTGCAACAGCTCCCGGCCACCGCGCCGCGCGGAATTGAATTCCCGCTGGAAGGCGACGATCTGACTGCGGTGACACGTCACTATGTGTCGCTGCTGCGTAACGTGTAAGGAGTAAAGATGACAACGCATCACACTATGCATCACAACGGTCCACTTGATGTTGTCACTATCGGTGAGGCGATGGCGATGTTCGTCGCCCGTGAAACCGGCGACCTGGCCGCAGCAGAGACCTTTGTGAAACGTGCCGCGGGCGCGGAGCTGAATGTCGCGACCGGCCTGGCCCGTCTTGGCCTGAAAGTGGGCTGGGTCAGCCGCATCGGCAATGACGCCTTTGGCCGGTTTATCTGCCAGCAGCTGGAAAAAGAGGGGATCGACCACGCCCGGGTGACGGTCGATCAGCGCTACCCCACCGGCTTTCAGCTGAAGTCCAAAGTCGATGACGGTTCCGATCCGCGGGTGGAGTATTTCCGCAAAGGCTCGGCCGCCAGTCATCTGTCGGTGGCGGATTTCGACGCGGACTATTTCGGTTCGGCGCGTCATCTGCACCTCAGCGGCGTCGCAGCGGCGCTGTCAGAGAGTTCGCTGGAACTGCTGAAGCACACCGCCAAAGAGATGCGTTCACGCGGAAAAACGATTTCGTTTGACCCTAACCTGCGGCCGGTGCTGTGGCGCAGCGAGGAGGAGATGCGTAAGCAGCTCAACCTGCTGGCAGAGTACGCCGACTGGGTGCTGCCAGGCGAAAAAGAGGGACTGATCCTCACCGGCTATCGTCAGCCGGAAGCGATCGCGGATTTCTATCTCGACAAAGGCGTGAAAGCCGTCGTGATAAAAACCGGGTGTGACGGCGCCTGGTATAAAACGGCCCAGGGTGAACAGGGCCAGGTGGCGGCGGTCAGGGTTGAGAACGTGGTGGATACCGTCGGGGCGGGCGATGGTTTTGCGGTAGGGGTCATCAGTGCCCTGCTGGAAGGTCAGTCACTGCCACAGGCGATCCGTCGCGGCAACAAAATTGGTTCGATGGCGATTCAGGTTATTGGTGACAGCGAAGGTCTGCCGACGCGTCAGCAACTGGGCGACGTGTAGTCCGCGCCCCTCTACAGACACAGGAGTTCCCGATGAAAAAGCAGACAATCGCGCCAAAACGGTGGTGGTTCATCATGCCCATCGTGTTTATCACCTACAGCCTGGCCTATCTCGACCGGGCCAACTTCAGCTTCGCTTCTGCTGCCGGGATTAATGATGATCTTGGCATCACCAAAGGCATGTCCTCGCTGCTGGGGGCGCTGTTCTTCCTGGGCTACTTCTTCTTCCAGATCCCGGGTGCGATCTACGCCGAACGCCGCAGCGTCAAGAAACTGATTTTCTGGTGCCTGATCCTGTGGGGCGGCTGTGCCTCCCTGACCGGGGTGGTCAGCAACATTCCGATGCTGGCGGCAATCCGCTTTATTCTGGGCGTGGTTGAAGCGGCCGTGATGCCGGCGATGCTGATCTACATCAGTAACTGGTTTACCAAATCGGAGCGCTCACGCGCCAACACCTTCCTGATCCTGGGGAACCCGGTAACGGTGCTGTGGATGTCCGTGGTTTCCGGCTATCTGATCGAATCCTTTGGCTGGCGCGAAATGTTCATCATCGAAGGGATTCCGGCGGTGATCTGGGCGGTGGCCTGGTGGTTCCTGGTGCAGGATAAGCCTTCGCAGGCGCGCTGGATGAGCGATGCCGAGAAAGCGGCGCTGCAGGCTGAGCTGCAGAAAGAGCAGGAGAACATCAAAGCGGTGCGCAACTACGGTGAAGCGTTCCGTAACCGCAACGTGATCATTCTCTGCCTGCAGTACTTTGCCTGGAGCATCGGGGTTTATGGCTTTGTGCTGTGGCTGCCGTCGATTCTGCGTAACGGGACCCAGATGGGCATGGTGGAGGCGGGCTGGCTCTCAGCGGTGCCTTATCTGGCCGCGACTATCGCGATGGTGGTGGTCTCCTGGGCGTCAGACAAAACCCAGAACCGTAAGCTGTTTGTCTGGCCGCTGCTGCTGGTCGGCGCGCTGGCGTTCCTTGGCTCCTGGCTGGTGGGATCGAGCAATTTCTGGATGTCCTACACCCTGTTGGTGATCGCCGGTGCCGCGATGTATGCGCCGTACGGTCCGTTCTTCGCCATTATCCCGGAGATGCTGCCGCGCAACGTCTCCGGGGGTGCGATGGCGCTGATCAACAGCATGGGTGCGCTGGGCTCGTTTATCGGTTCGTGGATTGTCGGCTATCTTAATGGGGCAACCGGCAGCCCGGCGGCCTCCTACATCTTTATGGGATCGGCCCTGCTGGTGGCGGTGTGGCTGACGCTGATTGTGAAACCGGCGCAGAACAAAGCGCCGCCGCTGCAGAGTGCAAAACCGGCCTGAAAGCGTAAGCGCTGAAGGGGGCTGACCCGGCGTCAGCCCACCGGCGCAACAATGCGTCTCTGTTTCTCCGGGCGGCCTGCAGGCCGCCCGCTACTTATTGAACGGGAGTGACTGAATGAAACCCGCTGTAATTCTCTATAAAAAACTGCCTGACGATCTCTATGCCCGCCTGGCTGAACAGTGTGACGTGACGGAAATCAGTAACCTCTCGCCAGAAAATCAGCAGCAACACGCGGAGGCGTTCCGGCAGGCCGAGGGGCTGCTGGGATCGGGCGGTAAAGTGAACGGCGACCTGCTGGCAAAAATGCCGAATCTGCGCGTCTGCTCCAGCGTCTCGGTAGGCTATGACAATTTTGACGTCGAGGCGCTCAACCAGCGTAACGTGGTGCTGATGCACACCCCGACCGTTCTGACCGAAACCGTTGCGGATACCATGATGGCGCTGGTGCTGAGCACGGCGCGCCGCGTGCCGGAGCTGGATGCATGGGTCAAAGCGGGCCACTGGCAGAAGAGCATCGGCCCGGCGCAGTTCGGCATCGATGTGCATCACAAAACCCTGGGGATTCTCGGCATGGGCCGTATCGGGATGGCGCTGGCGCAGCGCGCCCACTTTGGCTTTGGCATGAATATCCTCTACAACGCCCGCCGTGAACATGACGAGGCGCAGACACGCTTTGGCGCGCGGCGCTGTGACCTGGAGACGCTGCTGAAGGAGAGTGATTTCGTCTGCATCAGCCTGCCGCTGACTCGCGAAACGCACCATCTGATCGGGGCCGCCGAACTGGCGCTGATGAAGCCGGATGCGGTGCTGATTAACGCCGGTCGCGGGCCGGTGGTGGATGAGCAGGCGCTGATCGCCGCACTGCAGGCGGGCAAACTGCACGCCGCCGGGCTGGATGTGTTTGAGCAGGAGCCGGTCTCTGCCGACTCTCCGCTGCTGTCGCTGCCCAACGTCGTTACCCTGCCGCACATCGGTTCTGCCACCCACGAAACCCGCTACGGCATGATGCAGGATGCGGTGGAAAATCTCATCGCTGCGCTCGGCGGAAGCGTCGATAAAAACTGTGTTAACCCACAGGCGCTGAAGTAATCCTCACGCCTTTCCATTGCGCCCGCCGATGGCGGGCGTTATGGTGGACGCCCGATTCGCTATCACAAATATTTAACCGTTATGTCCTTTTCTCAGTTCGGCGACAAATTTACCCAACATTCCGGCATCTCACGTCTGATGGAAGATATGGGCGCGGGCCTGCGTACGCCTGGCACCATCATGCTGGGGGGCGGTAATCCGGCGCAGATCCCGGCCATGAACGACTACTTTCAGCAGCTGCTGCAGCAGATGCATGAGGAAGGCAAACTCAGCGAGGCGCTGTGTAACTATGACGGCCCGCGCGGCAAGGCGACTCTGCTGGCGTCGCTGGCAGCGCTATTGAGCGAGCAGCTCGGCTGGCCGATCACCGCGCAGAACATCGCCCTGACCAACGGCAGCCAGAGCGCCTTCTTCTATCTGTTTAACCTGTTTGCCGGTCGCCGGGCCGATGGCAGCAAAAAGCGGGTGCTGTTCCCGCTGGCGCCGGAATACCTGGGCTACGCGGATGCCGGCCTGGAAGAGGGGCTGTTTGTCTCGGCGAAGCCGAACATTGAGCTGCTGCCGGAAGGGCAGTTTAAATATCATGTCGATTTCGAACATCTGCCAATGAACGATGAGGTCGGGCTGATCTGCGTCTCGCGTCCGACTAACCCCACCGGCAACGTGATCACCGACGATGAGCTGATGCAGCTCGATGCGCTGGCGCAGCAGCATGATGTGCCGCTGCTGATCGACAACGCCTATGGCGTGCCGTTCCCCGGCATTATCTTCAGCGAGGTCCGTCCGCTGTGGAATCCCAACATCATCCTCTGCATGAGCCTGTCAAAACTCGGCCTGCCGGGCGCGCGCTGCGGCATCATCATCGCTGACGAGAAGACCATTTCCGCGCTGAGTAACATGAACGGCATCATCAGCCTGGCGCCAGGCAGTATCGGCCCGGCTATCGCCCACGAGATGATCGGTCGCGGCGATCTGCTGCGTCTCTCTGAAGAGGTGATTAAGCCGTTTTATCAGCAGAAGGTGCAGCAGACCCTTGCAATCCTGCGACGCTATCTGCCGGAAGATCGCTGCCTGATCCACAAGCCGGAAGGGGCGATTTTTCTCTGGCTCTGGTTCCGCGATCTGCCGATCACGACAGAACTGCTTTATCAGCGCCTTAAGGCGCGTGGCGTGCTGATGGTGCCGGGCCACTTCTTCTTCCCCGGCCTGGAGCAGGCGTGGCCGCACACCCATCAGTGTATGCGGATGAATTATGTGCCGGACGCGGAGAACATCGAGCGGGCGGTGCAGATTCTGGCGGAAGAGGTGGAAATCGCCTGGCGCGACAGCTAATCCTGCGGCTCGCGTAACGACAGCTGGCACCACTGTGCCAGCTGCTGAATCGCCTGTTCCACCTCCCGGTTCCAGCCGAATCCGGCATTGAGCCGGAAGCAGTGATCGTAACGCGGGTCAGTGGCGAAAATGTGTCCCGGCGCAATGCCGATCCCCGCGTTGCGCGCTTTCAGAAACAGTTCGCGGACGTTCAGCGCCTGCCGGGGCATCTCCACCCACAGCACGTATCCCCCTTCCGGATCGGACACCCGGGTTCCCGCCGGAAACTCCCGCAGCACCGACTGGCGCATTTCATGGATCTGCCGCGCCAGCTCGCGCCGCAGCTTGCGCAGGTGAGCGTCATAGCCGCCGCTGCGCAGCAGCTCCGCCACCGCCGCCTGCGACAGCACCGAGGTGCCCATGGTCGAGGTATATTTCAGCGAGGCGATTTTGCGCATGTAGTTGACGCTGTGAACCCAGCCGATACGGATGCCGGGCGCCACGGTTTTCGAGAAGCCGCTGCAGAGAATGGCGTTGGGGCTGAAGGCGCGCATCGGAAAGGGACGCCGCTCGCCAAAGGCGGTATCGCCGAAGATATCATCCTCAATGATCACCACATCGTTTTCATCGGCCTGGCGGGCAATATAGGCTTTCTGCTCGTTGGGAATGCTCTTGCCCAGCGGGTTGTTGACGTTACAGAGGGTAAGAAAGACCCGCACCGCCCGGCGCTGAAACAGCCCGGTCAGCTTCGCCACGTTGATATACCCCTCCGGCCCGGCTTCCACCTCGATCACCCGCAGATTGAGGTTATGCAGCATCTGCAGCAGCACGAAATAGCAGGGCGACTCTACCGCCACCACGTCCCCCGGCTGGGTGGTGGCCCGCAGCGACAGCGAGATCGCCTCGATGCAGCCGTTGGTGATCAGGATATCGTCGGCGCTGATATTGCAGCCGTAATCGACCGCGCGGCGGGCGATTTCCATTTTCAGCGGCGCATAGCCGGTGCCCTTGACCGTATTGCCGAGCAGGGCCGGTTTGCTGTAGCCCATCTGACGCATCAGCAGGCCGATGCGCCTGACCGGATAGAGCGCGCTGTCGCCGTTAGCCAGATCGAGCCGCACCCGGCAGTCTGAGCCGAGCATCGCCAGGTGCAGTTCGGTCTGCTCATCCAGCGGGGCGATGGCGCGCGGCTGTTCGCTGACGGCGGGCAGCTGACGCGACAGGGGCCGCTCCGGCGCAACGAAAAACCCCGATTTGGGACGGGCGACGGCGTAGCGTTCATCCTCCAGCGTGCGCAGGGTTTTCAGCGCCGTGGTAAGGCTGACATTGTACTGGGTCGCCAGCGTGCGCACCGACGGCAGACGACTGTCGGGCGCCAGCGAACCGGCATGAATCGCCTGTTTGATCTGTTCGGCTATCTGGCGGTAACGACTGCGCTGACTCTCCTGTTCCCCGACAACATCGGCCATCTGTTCCACCCCATATCGCGCTGATCTGTGCATATTCAACAGAGTACATTCAAAGTACTTTAGGCTGCATCTCTTAATTATTCATGACGCTAAACAGCCCGGCGGTGCCGGGTTCAGGCCACCGCGTGGTGCCGTTCACCTGAAGGAAATGTGAGAAATGAATAATCTGCCCGCCATGATGAAGGAGATTGAGCCCTGGCTGTCACCCGCCATTATTGCGTCGGCGCAGCGCTGTGCGGGCCGTCTGCTGACGGCGTTACCCCGGACGCAGCAGCCTGAGGAGAACCGGGTGCTGCTCGCCTATGGCGGGGGAAAAGACAGCAGCTATATGGTGGCCTACGTGCGCTACATCCAGGGGCTGATCTGGCAGCAGCAGGGCAGCACCTTCTCGCTGCGGGTCAGCACCAATCGTCATGCGGGGATGAACCAGAGCGTGATGGAGAATATCGACCGCGTTTATCAGGCGCTGGCCATGCACGACGATGAACGGGTGGAGTGTCTGGTGGTGGATGGCCTGCTGATCCGGCCTTTTGCCCGCGACCTGCCGATGCCGGAAAGCGTGCGGCAGCAGAATCGCAACGATGTGCTGATGAATGGCCACCGGTTTCGTGCCGATGCCCGCTCGACCTTCTGCAACGCCTGCAACCTCAGCATGGTGAACTCCTTTGGCCTGGCGGCGGACCACAACGGCGGCGTGGATCTGATTATCACCGGTGACTCGCCGCAGGAGCAGGCCGCCTATCTGGCCTGGGCGCGTCATCTTTCACGCCTGTTTGATGCGCCGGTCGCGGACAAAAGCCGGGGCTTCAGCGGGTTTCTGCAGACGCTGGATGGCGTGGCCGGTCGCTACTTCAGTGAGGTCTATGGTGCCGATCAGCTGACGCCCGCGCATCGCATCACGCATCAGCTGGCGCGCGATCCGCTGTTTTTCAATATCTATCAGGACACCGCCTATGAGGCGGGCGCGCACTGGACGCTGCTCTGCGACTTTATGGGCTTCCGGTTTGATGCGCTGATGTTCAGTTTTTCTGAGTCCGACTGCGGTAACCCGACGCTGATGGCGCACCTGCGCGGTCTGCGGGCCGAGACGCTGCTGCAGCGCAGCTATGCCGAAGGGATCCGCGAATATGTGCGTTTTGCGCTGGCGCTGATGGTGAAGAAAGATTTTCCGTCTGCGCTCATCGAGGAGATGGCGGCGCGCTATCAGGATGAGGCCGCCATTCAGCGGCAGCGGCAGCGCGCAGCAGCGTTTGCGCAGGAGGCGTTTGATCTGTGCGAAGAGCAATTGATCTGCCTGATCTACTCCCCCTTCCTGGGGCAGGGCGCGCAGCTCACACAGTGGCTGGTGCAGCAGCAGATTCCGCTCGATGAGGCAGCAATCCGCGACCTGCTCGATCAGCGCAGCGACGATCTGGCGCTGGCCCGGCAGCTGATGCAGCGCTCCGGCATGACGCTGACGCAGATGCGACACTGCTGGCAGAGTAGCCCGGTCAGCTCGCTGCTGGAGGGAAAAAGTGACGATCCGCTGTCGCGCATCCTGCGCTTTGATCCCCACAAGGCGGTGATTCAGGTCAGTAACGGTGTGCTGAATGACATCGTGACGGAAATCATTTCCGGGCGTTGACCCGGTAAGGCAAGGCGATGAAGAAGATTTTCCTGCAAATTGGCGCCACCCGCGACGGACTTAACCCCTGGTGTGCGGTGGCGAAGCGCGACGGGTACGTTACCGTGCTGGCGGAGATGGGTGACTTTGTCGATTACCAGTCAATCAGCCTGGCGCTGCCGTTTGATCTGATCATCCGCCTCGACCGCCCTGAAAACCCGTGGGAGGTGATGCAGGCCTATCTGCACGCCGGTTTACTGGCGCATCCGACGGTGGTGCTGGCGGGCTTTGACGCCTATAACGCCAGCGCCGGACGGCTGCGTGAGATGCTGGCCGGACCGGACGCGGACGCCGCCTTTATCCCGCTGGATAAGTATGCGCAGCGCATGGCGCTGAAAAAAGCCTGGCCGCGCTTTCCGCAGCCGGAGTTCCGCTTTTTCGCCTCGCCGCTCAGCATCCTGGATGCCGGGCAGGCGCTGATCTATCCCTGCGTGGTGAAACCGGTGGATGGCGGCGGCGGGCTGGGTATCTGGCTGGTCGAGCACGCGGGCCAGCTGCACAGCGTGGTGCAGAAGCTGGTGCAGACCATGAACTACGGCGGGCGCGGCTTCAGCGGCTTTATCGTGGAAAGCGCGCTGACGGGCACGGAATTTTCGCTGCAGGGCGTGGTGCATCAGGGCGCGCCTCAGGCGCTGACCTGCTGTCAGAAAGTGATTGAACAGCCGCGGGATGCGGAGGGCTGCGTCAGCTTCTGCGAGTCGGGGCATGTGGCGATGGCGGCGACGGCCCTGCCTGCGTCGTTCATCAGCCTGATGCGCTTCTGCTGTGAAACCTTTGGCTACCGCCAGGGCGCGTTTCACATCGATTTTATCGTGGTTAATGGCGTACCCCATTTTCTGGAGATGGGGTTCCGGCTCTCTGGCATGGGGGTGGCCGCGCTGGTGCAGGCGGTGACGGGCGTCAACTGGGCGGAGATCGCTTTCCGGCTGGAGGCGGGCGGCACGTTGCCCCGCTTTGCGTTTGCCGGCTCCGGCGCGGTCGGTCAGCTGCGGTTACGGCAACCGGCGCAGCTGCAGGCGGCCGAACGCTGGATCGACGACCATCAGCAGGGCGCGCTGCTGCCCGTCCTCAGATTGCCTGCGTTGCAGGTTTCGCCCCGTTCATCGCTCTATGCCGATCTGACCCGCCATGCGGGCATTCTGGCAACGTTCAGCCTCTCCGCAACCTCGCGGGAACCCATTATGACCACGTTTCAGCAGATCGTTGACGCTCAGCCCGTCAGCGCAGGGAGAGACAAAGTATGTGCAGGATGATTATGGCGCACGGCCGGTTCGACAGCGCGCAGATTCTGGAGGCGGCGCGCGCCATGAGCTGTGGCGAAAGTGCCGATCACGATGGCCCGATAAAGTCGCACCCCAACGGCTGGGGCTGCCTGTGGCTCGACGCGGGGGAGATCCGCACCCTGCACGGCACCGGCCCGTTCGCCGACGCGCTGCCGGGGATTGATGTGGATCGCCTGCGCAGCCGGTTTCTGGCGGTGCATGTCCGCCACGCCACGCTGAGTAAAAATCAGGGAATGGCGTTTTCTCATCCGCTGTGGCGCAACAGTGGCGGACATCAGTGGTACATGATGCATAACGGTTTTCTGCCGACGATCTATCGCCACCTCGGCCTGGCGGCGTCGCGCTTCGATTCGGAAGAGTATCTGCATTATCTGGTGGACGCGATCACGCCCGCCGATTTCACCCGCGACTATCTGCGCGCAAAGATGGCGCAGGTTGAGCCGGGCGGCAGCGCGGGCAATGCCATTTTCGTTACCCGCGACAAAGCCTGGGCGTGGCAGTGGTATCCGCACGACACGCCCTGGCCCGACTATTTTACGATGCACTTTCAGCAGCAGGAGGATTGCACGCTGATCGCCTCTGAACCCGTAGTGATACCTGGCAGCGCCGGTAACTGGCGGCGAATGAACAATCATGAACTCTATGAGATACCGTTTAGGGAGTGATAAAGATGGCAATTTTCAATCAGTTCCGCGTGATTAATCCCAACATGTTTGTGGAATCGACCTGGCTGGATGACATCGTGACCGCCAGGGTGCCGCTGCTGGTGCTGCGCAATTTTCTGACCCCTGCGGTGCGTGAGGCGGTGGTGGCTGACCTGCAGCAGTGCCGGGAGAAGATCCGGGTTTCCCACTATCCCAACGGCGCGCTGACCACGCTTGGCCCCTTTCTGGCACGCCACACCGCCGCCCCCGATAACTACTTTACCGAACTGCGCGATATCCAGCCCTCACTGCCCGCCTCGCTGGAGACGCTGCGTGAGCAGATCTACCGCTGGGTTGAGCATGCGCTGCGGCTGGAAAGCCTGCGCGTCGCCCATGAGCCGGGGAAAGGGTACTACGCCGGTTCTATCGTCCGTTTTCACGCCGATGGCGTCGCGAACCCGCTGCATAACGACAATATCGTGCGCGATGCGGCCGCCACCTCGCTGGCGGTGACGAACATCCTGCATCAGCTCAGCTGCGTGGTCTGCCTGCAGGAATGCAGTGCGGGCGGAGCGCTGCGCATCTTCAACAAAAAGTGGGCGCCGGAGGATGAGCAGTTCAAGACGGCCGGTGAGCTGGGGTATCGCCGCGGGGTGATCGAAAACAGTGAAATTTGCGAATTTTCGCCGCGCAGTGGCGATATTTATCTGTTTAATCCCGCTTTTTATCATGAGATCGATCGGGTCGACGGGGACACCCGCATCACGATGGGGTTCTTTTTCGGGCTGACCGACAAAAAGATGAAACACGCTATCGCCTGGAGCTAAGCCGGGCTGTGCCAGAAGAGGAGAAGGGAATGACGACGTTTGAAAAAATTACTGCGCTGCTGGATCAGCATCAGGCCAGCTACCGGGTGGTAGAACATGCGGCGGTCGGGCAGACCGACCAGATCAGCGAGATACGCGGCAATGCGCTGAGCCAGGCGGCCAAGGCGATGGTGCTGACGGTCGTGATGCCCGATGGTGCGCCGTCGCGTCCGCTGCTGGCGATTGTGCCGGGCGACTGCCGGATCAATTTTAAAAGCGCAGCGCGCGCCATCGGCGGTAAAAAATCCTCTTTTGCCGATCCGGCAGAGGCGCAGGCGCTGACCGGCTGTGTGATGGGGGCGGTGCCGCCCTTTAGTTTTGATGACCGGCTGGCGTTGCGGGTCGATTCGCGCCTGCAGCAGGCCGGCACGCTGTGGTTTAACGCGGGTGAACTGGAGAGGTCGATCGCGCTGGCGGTGGATGACTATTTTCGCATCGTGGGGGAGGCGTGCTGCGCTGATATCGCCACCCCGATCGCGATCACCGCCTGACGGCGGGACAAGGAGTTTATGATGTCGGTTAAAGATATGTTGTTAGCGCTGTGCGTGGTGGTGGCGTGGGGCGTGAATTTTGTGGTGATCAAGCTGGGGCTGCAGGGCATGCCACCTTTCCTGCTGGCCGGATTGCGTTTCACCCTGGTGGCGTTTCCCGCCATTTTCTTTGTGCGCCGTCCACCGATCCCGCTGCGCTGGCTGGTGGTTTACGGGATGACCATCAGTTTCGGTCAGTTTGCCTTTCTCTTCCTGGCGATTCAGCTCGGCATGCCCGCCGGCCTGGCCTCGCTGGTGCTGCAGGCGCAGGCCTTCTTTACGCTGCTGCTGGGCGCGCTGCTGCTGGCGGAGAAGCTGCGCTGGAATCACATCACCGGCATTATCATCGCCACGCTGGGGATGTTTATGCTGGCGACGTCGGGAATGGCCGGGCGGGTCAGCGCCGGGATTACGCTGACCACGATGATGCTGACGCTGTCGGCGGCGCTCTCCTGGGGGCTGGGCAACATCACCAATAAGATCATTATGCGGAACCGCAGCGTGCCGATCATGTCGCTGGTGGTCTGGAGCGCGCTGGTGCCGATCCTGCCTTTCTTTGCCTGCTCGCTGCTGTTTGATGGGCAGGCCGCGATCGTGGACAGCCTGCTGCATATCGACCTGCAGACCCTACTGGCGCTCTGCTATCTGGCGTTTATCGCCACCCTGGTCGGCTATGCCATCTGGGGAAATTTACTGAGCCGCTACGAAACCTGGCGCGTTGCGCCGCTGTCGCTGCTGGTGCCGGTGGTGGGGATCGTTACCGCGGCGCTGGTGCTGGATGAGCACCTCTCCGGGCAGCAGATGCTGGGGGCGCTGGTGATTATTCTGGGGCTGCTGATCAACGTATTTGGTGGCGTGCTGGGGCAGCGTCTGGCGATGCGAACGCAGTAGTCAGTTAACTATCGCCGCGGCGTCAGCCCTCTGGGGCATGGCGTACAGGCCCCGCGCCCGCAGACATAAAAAAAACGCCGCTAACGCGGCGTTTTTGATCGTGATCTCTGACTCACACGATTACTTCAGAATCTCAATACGGCGTGGTTTCGCCTCTTCCGGCACCAGACGTTCAAGGTCGATGCTCAGCAGACCATTTTCGAGACGGGCGTCGCGGACCACGATGTGGTCGGCAAGCTGGAATTTGCGCTCGAAGTTGCGTTCGGCAATGCCCTGATACAGGTATTTGCGCTCGGCCTGCTCTTCAGGATGGGCACCCCGCACAGTCAGCACGTTATCGTGCGCCGTGATATCCAGTTCGCTCTGAGAAAAACCGGCCACCGCAATCGTGATGCGATAGTGGTTTTCATCGACCAGTTCTACGTTATAAGGAGGATAGCCGCCGTTGCTCTGATTCTGGTTAGATTCAAGCAGGTTAAACAGGCGATCAAAACCGATAGCAGAGCGATAAAGTGGGGTGAGATCAAAATTACGCATATTAAGACTCCTGAAATTCAGCAAGTTTTGGCAACCTTCCACTATTGGACAGGCTGGATACGGCACCTCATCCTCCCTTACGGCAACGATGAGTGCGTCCGTACACTAAAAATGGGTATCAGAAGGGGATTTTCAAGAGGGCAAAACGCAATTTTTTTCGCCAATCTGAGGAAATGACATACACTCAGGATTACTTTTGCCAGACCCGAACGGACTTCGCCCCAGAGTGTTGACGTTGTCTGGCAGGCCAACTCAGCCAGGCTTCTGCCATGACTGAAGGGATGATGATAATGAAATTGTTGAAGACCTTACCTCTGGCTGGAATGATTTGCTGCACAATGGCGACAACCGGCTGCTCCAGCATGATGTCTCACACCGGTGCCAGTCAGGGCTACTATCCGGGCACCCGCGCCAGCGCCGGTATGCTGACCGACGATCAGACCAGCTGGGCGCTGAAGCCGCTGGCGCTCATCGATCTGCCTTTCTCTGCCGTGCTGGATACGCTGCTGCTGCCGTGGGACTACTACCGCAGCGACAGAGATAAATCGCTCGACTCGCCGCGGGAACGTATCCTGCAGAGCGAAAGGCTGGCGCATACCCAGGAGAGTCTGGCGCAGGCGCAGCCGATGCCCGCTATGGCGTCTCAGCCGCAACCGTAAAGAGCTGCCGCCAGCCCGCAACCTCACGCATAAAGGCGATCTGCCTGCCGTCCGGTGACCAGACCACCGCGTCGCCTGACGGCGCATCGTCGGTGCGCGGCGTCAGCCGCTGACACTCGCCGCTCTCCACGTCACATCGCATCACGCTGTTATCGCAGATAAAGGCGATCGCCTCTCCGTCCGGATGCCAGCTGAAAGCGGACTGGATGCTGTGGCTGAGCCGGGTGACCTGGCGCGGTTCGCCGCCCAGGGGGGATACCGTCCAGAGCTGAACGATCTGCCCGTCATCGGCCATCAGAAACGCAATCTGGCGACCATCGGGCGCGGCGCGCAGCCAGTGGCGGGGCTGTAAGGCGATGCCTCTGCTGTGCGTCAGGCGACGCTGCTGCACACCGGCCGGGGGCGCAGGCAACTGCTGGCTGCTGCCCTCCAGTGGCTGCTCTCCGGGACGGGCGTAATCCTCCAGCGCCTCGGGCAGATCGACAATAAAGATTTCAGGGCACTTTTCGCCCTGCGCCGTCAGCGTGTCGCCAATAAAGGCGATGGCCCAGCGCTGCCAGCTGCCATCCGCTTTCTGATAGCCCCGCTCACCGATCCAGCACTCCTCATAAGCCCGGTTGATCTGATCGCTGCCCGGCTCCGGATCTGCCTGCGTCTGGCTGACCAGCAGACAGAAGTAGCTGCCGTCATATTCGCGCGGATGCTGCTTTTCGGGCTGCACCGCGCGCAGCGGCACCGCGAGGCCAACGTTACGCAGATCGAGACGGCGGTCCCGCTCATGCATCACATGGTCATTGTAGGTAAAGCTCAGGCGCGACCCGTCCGGGCTGAAGACATGGACATGCGAGCCGCCGCGCAAGGCGCCGGGCGTGAAGGGCGGAGTGATATCGCAGGCATCCAGGTTGACCGCCACGCCGTTCTGCACGATGACGCCGCGCCGGTGGTGGAAGTCATACTGCCAGCTGGCATCGGGATGTTCGGGGCCGTGAATGCAGACGTAGCGCGGCGGCAGATCCGGGCTGACGGTGACCACCCCGACGTGGGCCCCGTGCTGCGCCCGGTAGAGCACCTCCACCTCACCGGTCATCACATTGACGCGCTCGATGGTCTGGCTGGTAAATGACGCGCCGGAGGGGCGCACGTCAAAGGCCAGCCACTGGCTGTCGGCGGTCCAGACATTGATATTGGTGAGCTGATGCTGACGGGCAGCAAAGGTGATCTGTTTTTCTGACATGATGAAACCCGCGGAGAAAGAGTTGCCCGACAAATTACGCGATTCTGTCTGGCGGCGCAGCTTTTTTACCGGCTTCACACCGCCGGGCGCGTGCGGCCCGGCAGCGTGCGGGGGCGTTACAGCACCCGCTCTTCAATGGCATGCGCAACGCCATCTTCCATATTGGTTCTGGTAATGAACTGAGCGATCTGTTTTACCGAATCGATGGCATTGCCCATCGCGACGCCCGTTCCGGCGTACTCGATCATCGCCAGGTCATTCTCCTGGTCACCAATCGCCATCACCTCTTCCTGCTTCAGGCCGAGTTTCTCTGCCAGCATTCTGACGCCCTGACCCTTGTTCACCCGGCGGTCGAGGATTTCGAGGTAATAGGGGGCGCTCTTCAGGATGGTGTAGGTCTGCTTAGCCTGTTCAGGCAGGCGGGCAATCGCCGCATCGAGCAGGGCAGGTCGATCGATCATCATTAATTTCGGGAAGCGCATGGCCGGATCCATCTCCTCCACGGCGCGATAGCGCACCGGAATACCGGTCAGGCTCGCCTCGTGGATGGTGAATTCGCTGATGTCTTTGTTGGGGGTGTAGAGATGGGATTTATCGAACGCCTGAAAATGGACGCCAAGCTCGCGCGACAGCTTCTCCACGTAGAGATAGTCGTCAAAGGTCAGCGTCACCTCCGCCACGCAGTCGCCATTTTCGGCCTGATGAACCAGCGCACCGTTGTTGCTGATCGCGTACTGGCCGGGCACCTGCATATCCAGCTCCATCAGATAGCGCTGGATACCGACAAATGGCCGGCCCGTGGTCAGCACGATCGCCACCCCTTTCTCGCGGGCGCGATCCAGGGCAGATTTCACCCCTGGCGTGATCTCATGTTGCGGATTGAGCAGGGTGCCATCCATGTCGATAGCGATCAATTTAATAGCCATAGAGTCCTCGTTGCGTCTGGGTTTTACTCAATGCTAGCGCGATTCAGCGCACATTGACCAGTTTCATGGCAGGCGGGAACGGCACCCTGGTCGCCAGGGTCAGGCGGTAAAGAGATCGCGATGGATTTTAATCACCGCTTTTCGGATAGTTGCCGGTTCGCCAGGCGCGCAGCAGGGGCGGTGAATGTCGTGCGGGAAGAAGAGGGCGAACATGCCGGGCATCAGCGTAAGCACCGACTCGTTCAGCGTCTTCTGGTAAAACACCACGTCGCGCTGCCGGGCAAAATCTTCGGTGATCTGCTGATCCGGGTGGGCGCGGGCCACGCCGATGTTCTCGGTGCCTGCCAGCAGATACTGGATATCGATGTAGTTAAAGTGCGACTCCGCACGGCGCGCGCTGGCCGGTTCGGTCATCATCTCCTGCACCAGACAGAACATTTTGTCGTCGGGCAGGATCGCATATTTCCCGGTTTCCAGCTGGCTGAAATCCGTGCCGGCAATCCAGCTTATCGCCTGATCAACGACCGGATGAAAGGCGTGACGTTCTCTGTCCCAGTCGTGACGATCGCAAACAATCATGATGTAACTCCCTGTTATAACGTGTGCGCCGGAATAGCGCTAAGAGAGGCAAGAGTAAGGGAGCAGACCAGGTTAAAACGTGATCGGGATCGCAGCGCGCGGGCGGCGGGGCGGGCGCAGCCGGGTTTCCGCCCGTACGGTACAAAAAAAAGGCCATCACCGGGGTGATGGCCTGTGCGACAGGGGCTGTCGGTTAAATGTCGATGTTGGCCGCTTTCAGCGCATTCTCTTCGATGAAGGCGCGGCGCGGTTCGACCGCATCGCCCATCAGGGTCGTGAAGAGCTGATCGGCACCGATCGCATCTTTAATGGTGACGCGCAGCATACGGCGGCTGTCGGGATCCATGGTGGTTTCCCACAGCTGATCCGGGTTCATCTCGCCCAGACCTTTATAGCGCTGAACGGAGAGACCGCGACGCGACTCTTTAACCAGCCACTCGATCGCCTGTTCGAAGCTCGCCACCGGCTGACGACGTTCGCCACGCTCGATGTACGCATCTTCTTCCAGCAGACCGCGCAGCTTGCTGCCCAGTGCGCAGATTTTGCGGTATTCCGGGCCCTGGATGAACTCGGCGTCCAGCGGATAGTCGGTATCCACACCGTGGGTGCGCACGCGCAGTACCGGTTCGAACAGGTTCTGTTCGCGGTTTTCACGCACCTGGGCCAGCCAGGTGCTGCCGTGGGCTTCGCGCTCGGTCAGATAGCTCACCAGACCGTTCAGCCAGGTGGTGACTTCCGCTTCGTTGCCCAGATCGCTCAGCGTGTCGTGATAGATCAGCGCACGTAGCATGGCAACCGGATAACGGCGTTCCATCCGCTTGATCATCTTCTGGGTGCTGTTGAATTCAGACACCAGTGACTCCAGCGGCTCACCGCCCAGGGCTGGCGCGCTGGCATTGGTGTGCAGCGTGGCCCCGTCCAGGGCGATAGCGATCTGATACTGATCCATCGCCTCATCATCTTTGATGTACTGCTCCTGCTTGCCTTTCTTCACTTTGTAGAGCGGCGGCTGAGCGATATAGACGTGGCCACGCTCAATGATCTCCGGCATCTGACGATAGAAGAAGGTCAGCAGCAGGGTACGGATGTGTGAACCATCGACGTCGGCATCGGTCATGATGATGATGCTGTGATAGCGCAGCTTGTCCGGGTTGTACTCGTCGCGACCAATGCCGCAACCCAGTGCGGTGATCAGCGTTGCGACTTCCTGCGACGCGAGCATCTTGTCGAAACGCGCTTTCTCGACGTTCAGGATCTTACCTTTCAGCGGCAGAATCGCCTGGTTTTTACGGTTACGGCCCTGTTTGGCCGAGCCGCCTGCGGAGTCACCCTCCACCAGGTAGATTTCAGAGAGCGCCGGGTCGCGCTCCTGGCAATCCGCCAGTTTGCCTG
>Ga0157360_1000119_pt1 | contig 40294 bp, 24 predicted proteins | sample AttlaeALBM1_FD_111483 | JGI IMG/M metagenome (GOLD analysis project Ga0157360, IMG submission 111483) | Fungus gardens microbial communities from leaf cutter ant in Ribeirão Preto, State of São Paulo, Brazil - Atta laevigata ALBM1 | ecosystem: Host-associated > Fungi > Mycelium > Unclassified ...
AGATGGCGTTATTAAATGTAGACAAACTGTCGGTGCATTTCGGCGACGAGAAAGCACCGTTCCGCGCGGTTGACCGCATCAGTTATCAGGTTGAGCAGGGCCAGGTCGTGGGCATTGTGGGCGAGTCCGGCTCCGGCAAATCGGTCAGCTCACTGGCGATCATGGGCCTGATCGATTTCCCTGGCAAAGTGATGGCGGAAAAGCTGGAGTTCAACCAGCGCGACCTGAAACGCATCTCCGAAAAAGAGCGCCGCCAGCTGGTGGGCGCAGAAGTGGCGATGATTTTCCAGGATCCGATGACCAGCCTCAACCCCTGCTACACCGTGGGCTACCAGATTATGGAAGCGATCAAGGTGCATCAGGGCGGCAACAAACGCACCCGCCGTCAGCGGGCGATCGACCTGCTCAATCAGGTCGGTATTCCCGATCCTGCCTCACGACTCGATGTCTATCCGCATCAGCTGTCGGGCGGGATGAGTCAGCGCGTGATGATTGCTATGGCGATCGCCTGCCGGCCTAAGCTGTTAATCGCCGATGAGCCGACCACGGCGCTCGACGTGACCATCCAGGCGCAGATCATCGAGCTGCTGCTGGAGCTGCAGCGTCAGGAGAACATGGCGCTGATCCTGATTACGCACGATCTGGCACTGGTGGCCGAAGCGGCGCACCACATTATCGTGATGTATGCCGGTCAGGTGGTGGAGAGCGGCAAAGCCGGCGATATCTTCAAAGCGCCGCGCCATCCCTATACGCAGGCGCTGCTGCGTGCGCTGCCGGAGTTTGCGGCAGACAAAGCGCGTCTGGCCTCACTGCCGGGCGTGGTGCCGGGCAAGTATGACCGTCCGATTGGCTGTCTGCTGAATCCACGCTGCCCGTATGCGACTGACCGCTGTCGTCAGGAAGAACCTGAACTGCGCACCATTCCAGGACGCCAGTCCAAGTGTCACTATCCGCTGGACGATGCCGGGAGACCAACTTATGAGTCATGAAACCAATAAAGATCAGTTCCTGCTGCAGGCCATCGATCTGAAGAAGCACTACCCGGTGAAGAAGGGGCTGTTTGGTCAGGAGCGCCTGGTTAAAGCGCTGGATGGCGTCTCTTTTAATCTGGAGCGGGGCAAAACGCTGGCGGTGGTCGGGGAGTCCGGCTGTGGTAAATCCACCCTGGGCCGCCTGCTGACCATGATTGAAACGCCGACCGAAGGCCAGCTTTACTGGCACGGTCAGGATCTGCTGAAGCACGATCCTCAGGCGCAGAAACTGCGTCGTCAGAAAATCCAGATCGTGTTCCAGAACCCGTACGGCTCGCTCAATCCGCGTAAAAAAGTCAGCCAGATTCTGGAAGAGCCACTGGTCATCAACACCTCGCTCACCAAAGCGGAACGCCGCGAAAAGACGCTGGAGATGATGGCGAAAGTGGGTCTGAAGACCGAGCATTACGACCGCTATCCCCACATGTTCTCCGGCGGTCAGCGTCAGCGTATCGCTATCGCGCGCGGGCTGATGCTCGATCCGGATGTCCTGATCGCCGATGAGCCGGTTTCCGCGCTCGACGTCTCGGTGCGCGCCCAGGTGCTTAACCTGATGATGGATCTGCAACAGGATATGGGGCTCTCTTACGTCTTCATCTCGCACGATCTGTCGGTGGTGGAGCACATTGCCGATGAGGTGATGGTGATGTATCTCGGCCGGTGCGTCGAGAAGGGGAGTAAAGAGGCGATCTTCTCTAACCCCCGCCATCCTTACACCCAGGCTCTGCTCTCCGCGACGCCGCGTCTGAACCCGGACGACCGCCGCGAACGTATTAAGCTGACCGGCGAGCTGCCCAGCCCGCTCAATCCGCCGCCGGGCTGCGCCTTCAATGCGCGCTGCCATCGTCGTTTTGGCACCTGTGTCCAGCTGCAGCCGAAGCTGAAAAACTACGGCGGGCAGGAGATTGCCTGTTTCGCTGTGGATCAGGATGAAAACCAGCCGGTAGGTGTGGCAGAGAAGGTCAGCTGAGACGGCGTGGCCTGTGCGCTGACCGCTTAAGCGCACAGGCCATCGTCAATGCTGACGTGGTTCTCCCGGCCTGAGGCTCCGTTCTGGAGCCTTTTTTTATCTCAACTCAGCGGCAGACCGCATCACAGGCGGATCGGCAATGACGCTGTGACGCTATTCCCCTTTTTTCCGTTAATACATTTCACCTGATTTTTTTCTGACTGAGGCTCAGCGAGGAAAAAGATAAATACTTTCAATCCCTCCGCGGCGCCTTCCGCTTCAGGCTCTGCGCGCAGCACGCCTGTTGCCGTTTCTGCAGCGATTTTTCTCAGCCCGCCTGGCAGTACCCGCGGTTATCAGCACGGATAAATCGTAAAAATTACTAAAACACTTCTGACGGATTTAACTTAAGAAATAATTATTAATTATCAGGGTAAATAGGCCGGTAATGGCGTTATCCGGCTCAAAAAGAATTTTTATGATTAAACCGATTTATTGAATCCGCTTTTTTTGTAATCAGATTTTTCTGACCATCATTAAAGGGATATGCTATATTCCGGAAAAATTTCCCCCCTGTTGCAGGCCATGGCTGATGAAGAATAATTACGATGATTTGCAGCGTTTTAAAGAGAAAACGCAAACGCTCGACATCGACTTTAAAGATATGTCTGGTCAGGCGCAGGAAGCGGCGGAACACAGTAAATGGGCGCTGATTCGCCAGCTGGCGAAAGAGGACAATCAGACGCCGTTCAGCGGCGGTCAGCGTATTGACCTGCCACAACCTCAGCCGCTGCGCGGTGATGAGTTTACGGCGCCGCCGCCCGAGGCACCGCCGCGCCATGCCACGCTCAGCGCGCAACCGGCCCTGGGGGCGGGTACGTCGATCCTGGATAGCCTGTCAGGCAGCGCGATGCCCGCGCCCGCCAGGACGGACAGTCACGCGGCCTCGCTCTTTCCGCCCCCGCCGCCGCGCCCTGTGGCTCAGCCGCAGGATGCCCCGCCTGTCGTGCCGGTCCGGCCCGCCGCGATTATGACGCCTCAGCCCGCGACGGCCGCCGCACCGCAGCCCGCGATGCCCCTGGCCGCAGACGCTTCTGAACCGGGACGCTTTGGTGCGCTGTTCCGTCCGCGCGAGACGCAACTGCCGAAAGAAACCTTACTCAAACCGTTACTGGAGAAGATTGCGCTATGCCGTTAGTTTGTGTGTGCTCGCCGAAGGGAGGCGTGGGAAAAACGACGCTGGCGGCGAATCTGGCCTGGAGCCTGGCGCGATCCGGTAGCAAAGTGCTGGCCATCGACTTTGATGTGCAGAATGCACTGCGTCTTCACTTTGGCGTGCCGCTGAACGATGGTCGCGGCTTTGTGGCGCGTTCAGAAGAGCAGGCGGACTGGAGTCAGTCGATCCTCACCACCGGCGGCAATATCTTTGTCCTGCCTTACGGCGACGTTACCGAGCCGCAGCGCGAACGGTTCGAAGAGAACCTGATGAAGGATCCTCACTTTATCCGGCGCGGCCTGGATACGGTCCTGAATTATCCGGGCCTGGTGATCGTGGCCGATTTTCCGCCTGGCCCGGGACCTGCCCTTAAAGCGATGACGGCGCTGGCCGATATGCATTTAGTGGTGATGTTAGCCGATACCGCCTCCGTCTCTTTATTACCGCAGATTGAAGAGAACCGGATGATTGGTAAACCGCTTAATAATAAGCAGGGGCACCACTTTATTCTGAACCAGTGCGATAACCGCCGGAATATTAATCGCGATGTCACCGCATTTATGCAGCAGCGGCTGGGCGATAATTTACTGGGCGTGGTTCACCGTGATGAAAGCGTGGGTGAAGCCAATGCGTCTCAGCAGTCGGTTTATGATTTCAGCCCCGCATCGGCGGCCGCATTTGATATTGAACTGATCGCCAAACGCGTCAGCAGCATTCTGAATATCACCGTCGGCAATGGTGAAGTGCAGGCCTCTATCCGCACCAGCCACTATTAACCAGCTTCGGCCAGGTGACTGACTTACACAGCTCTTCTCAGGGTGACTCATGAGTAAAATCGGGTTTTACCTGCTGCTGCTGGTGCTTGCACCCGTCGCTGCGGTGATCATCATTACGCCAATGGACAGCCAGAAACAGTATATTTTTGGCCTGATCAGCATCGGCATGATGTTTTTATTGGGCTTCAGCAAGAGCCGAAAAATAACGGTGGTGATGGTTATTCTCTCCGCCTTAATGTCCAGCCGCTATATCTGGTGGCGGACGACGGAGACGCTGCATTTTAATTCCGAGATCGAGGCACTGCTGGGGATCGGCTTATATCTGGCGGAACTTTATGTCTGGCTGATCTTAATTCTGGGCTTCCTGCAGACCACCTGGCCATTAAAACGCACCATCGAACCCTTACCCGATGACACCACGCTGTGGCCGACGGTCGATATTTATGTGCCGTCCTATAACGAAAGTCTGGACGTGGTGCGCGACACCGTGCTGGCGGCGCAGTGTATTGATTATCCGCGTGACAAACTGAAAGTGTATCTGCTGGATGATGGCAAGCGCAGCGAATTTGCCCGCTTCGCGGCGGATGTCGGGGTCGGCTACATCACCCGCGACGACAACAGACACGCCAAGGCCGGCAACCTCAACCATGCGATGAAGATCACTAAAGGTGAGCTGATCTGCATCTTTGACTGCGACCACGTTGCGACCCGTACCTTCCTGCAGGCGACGGTCGGGCCGTTCCTGAAAGATCCGAAGCTGGCGCTGCTGCAGACGCCGCACTACTTCTATTCGCCCGATCCCTTCGAGCGCAACCTGCGCGCGGCGCGCAGCATTCCGAATGAGGGCGCGCTGTTCTATGGTCCGGTGCAGCAGGGCAATGATAACTGGAACGCCACCTTCTTCTGTGGCTCCTGTGCGGTCATCCGCCGTTCGGCGCTGGAAGAGATTGGCGGCTTTGCGGTCGAAACCGTCACCGAAGATGCGCATACTGCCCTGAAAATGCAGCGCCTGGGCTGGGGCTCCGCCTTTTTATCGATCCCGCTGGCGGCCGGTCTGGCGACCGAGCGTCTCGGCCTGCATATCATCCAGCGTACCCGCTGGGCGCGCGGCATGACGCAGATTTTCCGTGTTGATAACCCGCTGTTTGGCCGTGGCCTGAAGTGGCAGCAGCGTCTCTGCTATCTCAACGCTATGCTGCATTTCCAGTTCGGCCTGCCGCGCGTCGCCTTCCTGACGGCGCCGCTGGCTTACCTGCTGTTTAACCTGAACATTATTCACTCTTCGGCGTCGCTCATCTTTGCCTATGTGCTGCCGCACCTGGTGATGTCGCTCTACGTGAACTCCCGTATGAATGGCCGTTTCCGTTACACCTTCTGGGGGGAGATCTATGAGACGGTGATGTGCTTCCATCTGGTGATCCCGACTCTGCTGACCCTGCTGTCGCCGAAGCATGGCAAGTTCAACGTAACCGATAAAGGCGGCGTGCTGGATCAGGGCTTCTTCGACTTCCACATCGTGCGTCCGCACGTCATCGTGGCGCTGCTGCTGGGTATCGGGATCGTGGCGGGCATCGTCCGTGCCACGATGCATGACTATTTTGGCGTCGATCCTTACGTTATCGCCCTCAACGTTGGCTGGGCGATCTTCAGCCTGATCATCCTGATGGCGGCCATTGCCGTCGCCCGAGAAACCAAGCAGGTGCGCAAAACCATCCGCGTGGAGGTGCAGATCCCGGCGATTATCCACTACGCCAGCGGCATCTCATCACGCACCCAGACCAGTAACCTTTCGATGGGCGGTGCGCAGCTCGATGCGCCGGACGGCCGCCACGCGTCGGACGAGATTGAAGAGATCGATCTGCTGCTGAAATCCGGCGCGATCACCATTCCGGTCAGCAAGATTTCCGGCGATCGCGAGAGCATCCGCCTGCGCTTCGAGGCGATGCCGCTGGCGCGCCGTCGTGAGCTGGTGCGGGTGGTGCTGGCGCGCGCCGATGCCTGGATCCAGCCGGAGTATAAGCAGGATAACCCGCTGATTTCGCTGGGCACCATTATCCGTACCGTATTTGAGCTGTTCTGGCTGACCTGGAAGGGCCGCCACGATAAACGTAAAAAAGTCGACCCGGTTGCCGCGGCGGCGAAAGAGGATGGCGCGGCATGAAGATCCTGACGCACACTTTGCTGGCCAGTTCGCTGAGCGCCGCGTTATGGCTGACGCCAGCGGTCGCGGAGACGCCGGTTGCCGGCGAGAGTAGCAGCGCCGCACCGGTAAACAGCCCGGCCCCGACGCCTGCGGCCACTGCGCGCACTGACAGTGCGGCCGCCAGTGGGCCAGACAACAGCGCGGCACCGCTGCCGGCCGATGCCGCTGTCAGCGCGTCCGCAGAAAATCCAGCGCCAGCCAGCGGCGCGGCGTCTGCATCGCCCGCGGTAACGCCGGTTAACAGTGCCGCCACACCGGCTGCGGATGCTGCGGTCAGCGCGCCCGCAGAAAATCCGGCACCAGCCAGCGGCGCGGCGTCTGCATCGCCCGCGGTAACGCCGGTTAACAGTGCGGCCACACCGGCTGCGGATTCGGCGCAGGCCGCGCCGCCGGTCAGCGGTGGCGAGACGACCGCGCCGTCACGCTCCGCAACGGCCCCGGCTGCGCAGAGCACAGAATCTGTCCCGGCTTCAGCGCCACAGAATGCGGCGGCGGAGCGCGCGCCCGCATCGGCAAATCCAGCGTATGCCCCGGCAGGCGAGGCGACATCCGCGCCGCAGGCCAGCGGCGAGGCGGCTTCGGCCGCTGCGCCAGCGATGAGCAACGGATCCGTTACCCAGGACAGCAGTGCGCTGTCTGACGTGCCGCCGCCGCAGGGACTGAGTGGTATCGATCCGGCGCTGGCGGCGGCCGCCAGCGCGGTGCCTTATGCGCCAGGCCAGACGACCGCGCCGGTGGCCGTGCCGCAGCCGGTTATCGCGGCGGCGATCAATCAGCCCATCAGCAGCACCATCTCGGTGGCCCAGATGGGCCAGACGCGCGGCATCACCCTGACCGGCGGTCAGCTACAGTCGGGTATCACCTTTACCCTGCCCAGCGACGAAGTCATTACCAATGCGCGGCTGAACCTGACGCTGCGCGTGTCCGCCGCGCTGGCCGCCCGCAATACGTCGCTGCAGCTGATGCTGAATGGTCAGCCGCTGGGCACGCTGCCGCTGGGCGCCACGGACAGCGACGTCAGTGACTATGAGCTGGATATTCCGGCGGCGATGGTGGTGTCGGCCAATAACCTCAATTTCAAAATCAACGATGCGGACAAGCTGCTGTGCGAAAAAGAGAGTGCGCAGCAGTATCAGGTCACTATTCTGCCGAAGACTGCGCTGCACCTTGAGGGACAGCAGCTCAACATCGGCACCAGTCTGCGCAATTTCCCGCGGCCCTTCCTGGATCCGCAGCGGATGACGGCCTCCGTGGTGACGATGGGCTTTGCCCGTCAGGTTTCACCGGACGCGGTCAGCGCGGCGGCCCTGGTGGCCTCCTGGCTCGGCATTCAGAGTGACTATCGCGGCATCCGCTTCCCGGTCGTGCGCGGCGAACTGCCGGAAAATAACGGCATCCTGTTTGGTCATCCCGGCGATCGCATCGGCACCCTGACGCTTCCGGCCAGTAACGGGCCGATGCTGCAGCTGGTCGATAACCCCAACAATCCTGTTTACAAGTTACTGCTGGTCGTGGGCAATAACGACGATCAGTTGCGTCAGGCGGCCAACCGGCTGACGACGCAGCCGCTGAATACCGATGAGAGCCATCTGCTGGTTTCCCCGCAGACCCTCGGCAACCGCAAGCCGTACGATGCGCCGCGCTGGATCAACACCGACCGCCCGGTGCGCCTGAGCGAGCTGCTGCGCAAAGATCAGAACCTGACCAGCAGCGGCATCTGGCATGATGCGCTGCGCGTGAACTTCCGCGCCGCGCCGGATCTGTTCCTGTGGGATGGCAACACGGTGCCGGTTAATCTGCACTATCGCTTCCCCTCCGAAAGCTGGATCGACGAGGACAATTCGTTCCTGAACGTCATGCTGAACGGCACCTTCCTGCGCAACCTGACGGTGAACAAGGTCGGCCTGCTGGAGAGCGCCTGGCATCGCCTGGGCGGAGATGCGCGTCAGGAGCAGTATCAGCTTAACCTCGAACCCTATCTGATCTATGGCGACAACCAGCTGGCGCTCTACTTCAATATTAAGCCGCGGGCGGATGCGCCCTGTGGTGTGCTGCTGAACAACAACATCAAGAGCCGGATTGAAGAGGATTCGTGGATCGATCTGAGCCATACGCGTCACTTCAGCATGCTGCCAAACCTCTCCTACTTTGTGGGGGCGTCGTTCCCGTTCTCGCGGCTGGCCGATTTTGGCCAGACCACGCTGCTGCTGCCGGAAACGCCCAGCGATGCGGAGCTGTCCACCCTGCTGGACCTGGCCGCGCGGGCGGGTAACGCCACCGGCGTCGCGCTGACGCAGAATCAGGTGCTGTTTGGTCTGCCCACTGGCGGCACCCATCTGGCGCGCCTGGAGCAGAGCGATCTGCTGGCGGTCAGCACCACCGGCAACAGCGCCTTTAATCAGGCGATGCTGGCGGCGTCACCTTACGACGCCACGGGCAACACCTTCGGTGTGAAAGAGCCGGATGCGCTGGAAAAAGTGCGTGGCTGGCTGACCGGTGACTGGAGTCGTCAGCAACTGGATGCCGATCGTTACTTCTCCTCCAACGAGGCGTGGCGCGGCTTCCTCAGCTATCGCTCGCCGTGGAATCGCGATCGGCTGGTGGTGATGACGGTGGCGACCAGCGACGAACAGCTGCTGCGCCTGCACAACGATTTGAGTTCCGCGCAGATCAACGCCGCGGTGCGTGGCGATACGGCAATTATCACCGATGAAAACGGCATCCGCAGTTTCCGTGTCGGCGCGCAGTTCCCCAGCGGAGAGATGCCCTGGTACATGATGGTGGTGTGGTATGCCAACCAGCACTCGGTGCTGCTGGCGCTGGCGGCGCTGCTGGTTTCCGCCCTGGTGGGCAGTGCCGCCTGGGTGATGCTGAAGCGCCATGCGTCGCGGCGTCTGAACCCCGGTCAGAACCGTGATTCCGGCAGGAAGTAAGGATAATAACAATGAAAAAAAATCTGTTGAGTGCCGGTACCCGTCATGCGCTGCTGCTGGGCAGTACGCTGGCCCTGTCGCAGCCGCTGCTGGCAGCGGAGAGCACCAACCCGGCGTTGCAGGCGCTGTTTGACCAAGCCTCCTACTGGCATCAGAAAGCGCACGACGACCTGGCGAAGGCCTCGCTGCAGAAAGTGCTGATGGTGGAGCCGGGCAACACCCAGGCGCTCTACCTGCTGGCGCTCTACTCACAGCAGGGCGGCGACAATGCCGCGGCGGCGCAGTATCGCGCCCGTCTGAGCCAGGTTTCCCCCAACGATCCGCATCTGAGCGAGCTGGATAACGCGCGTCAGCTGCAGACCATTCCGCAGGCGCAGCTTTCGCTGGCGCGTCAGCAGGCGCGCAGCGGCAACATCCCGGCGGCGTTGCAGACCTGGCGCAACACCTTCAGCGGCAATGAGCCGCCCGCCAGCGTCGCGGCGGAATATTATCTGACCATGGCGGGTGACCGCACGCTGCTGCCGCAGGCGGTTGAGGCGCTGCGCCAGTTTGCCGCTCAGCATCCGCAGGATACCGGCGCGCAGCTGGCGCTGGGTAAGGCGCTGACCTATCAGGAGTCGACCCGCCGCCAGGGCATTGAGGTGCTGAGTTCGCTGGCGAGCGGCAATCAGGATGCCGACCGCTCGCTGCGGCAGGCGCTGCTGTGGCTCGGCCCGCAGCCGTCCGATGCGGCGCTCTACCAGACCTGGCAGCAGCGTCACCCGCAGGATTCCGCCGTCATCGACTACTACCGTAAAAACGTCGGCGGCGCAGAGAAAGGCGCGGGCTTCAGCGCGCTGAACAGCGGTGATGTCGGCGGAGCGCAGGCCAGTTTTGAAAAAGTGCTGGGGGCCAACCCTCAGGATGCGGATGCCTTAGCGGGCATGGGCTATGTGGCTCAGCGCGCCGGACGCTATCAGGAGGCGGCGGACTATCTGCAGCGTGCGGCTCAGCTCGGCGGCGAGCAGGGGGCATCGCGTCAGCAGCAGGCTGACGACGCCCGCTTCTATGCGCGGCTGGCCAGTGCCCAGCAGGCGCTGAAAAGCGGCGACAGCGCCCAGGCGCTGGCGTTAAGCGAACCGCTGATTCAGGCGGAAGGTGAAAAGGGGCTGGCCGCCAGGCTGTTCCGCGCTGACGTGCTGCGTCGCACGAATCAGCCTGAGCAGGCGGAGCAGCTCTATCGCACCATTCTGCAAAGCGATGCGGATAACCGCAGCGCGAAAGAGGGGCTGTTCTACGTGCTGCGTCAGCAGAACCGCACGGCAGAGGCCAATAGCCTGCTGGGCGCCCTGCCGGAAAGCGTCCGTCAGAGCGTCACGCCGCGCGCCAGTGAAGCCGATGCGCTGCGTCAGCAGGCGAAGCGTCAGCTGGCGGCCGGTAACAGCGCGGCGGCGATCACGACGCTGCAGCAGGGGGTTCAGCGCTATCCCACCGATGGCTGGCTGCGGCTCGATCTGGCGCGACTCTACCGTCAGCAGGGCGACACGCTGCTGGCGGCCAACGTGATGCAGCCGGTAATGCGCAGCGGAGCCAGCACCAGCGAACTCTATGCGGGCGCGCTCAACGCCAGTGAAAGCGGCGGCTGGCAGCAGGCCAGCGCGCTGCTGGCGCGGATCCCCGCGCCGTCGCAGACGGCGGCGATGCGCGAACTGGCGCAGCGGGTGAATTTCAATCTGCAGATGAGCACCGCCGATCAATATCTGGCGCAGGGCGCCACGGCAGCGGCGGCCAATACCCTGAAAGCGCTGACGACCACCCCCCCGGCCAACCCGGTGGATGCCGGTAATCTGGCGCAGAAACTGGCGCAGGCCGGCGATCTCACCCTCGCCGTCTCGGTAGTACGCACCAACCTGCAGCGTGGCGTGCAGGGCAACGCGGGTGACTATGCTGCGCAGATGGCGGTGCTGAATCAGGCCGGACTCGGCAGCGAGGCGCAGCGCTTCCTCAGCAATCCGGAACTGCAGGCGCGCAGTACGCCGACGCAGCTGGCGGGTATCCGCAACGGCTATCTGATTAATGAGGTGGATCGCCTGCGGCAGCAGCGGCAGTACGCGGCGGCCTACGACAAACTGATCGGTGCGCTGCAGCAGGATCCACAGAACCGTGACCTGATGTTCGCCATGGCGCGACTCTATCAGGACGGCAAAATGAACCGCGACGCAGGCGTGGTGTATGACTACCTGATGACGCAGGATACGCCGACCCAGGATGCGCGCGTCGGCGCCATTAACGTCGCGCTGGCGCAGAACAATGTGCCACGCGCCAATGCGCTGACCCGTGGCCTGAACAGCACGACCCGGTCGCCGGATCGCCTGCTGCTGCTGGCGCGGGTGGCGGAAGCCAACGGCGAGCATTCGCAGGCGATGGCCTATCTGCGTTCGGCTCGCGGACAGCTGATTGGCCTGCAGGGCGCGCAGCCCGGCAGCGTGCCGACGGTTGGCGGACTGGCGCTGGCGGATAATCCGTTTATCAACCGTAACACCTCGCCGGTGGGACGTTCACCTTCGGCGTACGGCACCGTCCTGCCGTGGCAGGCGGCACCGGCGGAGGCTGCGCCTGAGGGTGAACCGGCCGCAGGCGGCGAACTTGTCGCGCAGCGTTCGCAGATCCTGCACGATGTTGACACCATGATGGACGCGCTGCAGGAGAAAACCGCCACCTGGAGTCAGGGTATGGTGCAGGTGCGCGGGCGCGATGGCGAATCGGGCCTGAGCAAGCTCACGGAAGCCAAAGCTCCGCTGACCTTCTCGACCGTGCCGTTTGAAAAGTCCCGTCTGGACTTCACCGCCACGCCGGTCTCCCTCACGGCTGGCAGCGGCGCGGCGGATGCCTGGCGTCGTTTCGGCACCAATGCGCTGAGTCAGGGCAGAGTGGTGGCCGCAGGCGGTGCGACGGTGAATGACCTGCCGAACGCCACCACCGATTCGCAGACCGCCTCTGGCGTCGAGCTGAATCTGGCGCTGAAGGGCGACAGCTACAAGGTGGATCTCGGCAGTACGCCGCTGGGCCAGGATCTCAGCACCCTGGTGGGCGGCGTGCAGTGGTCACCGAAACTCACGGACTTCCTGACGCTGATCCTGACCGGTGAGCGCCGCGCGATTACCGACAGCCTGCTCTCTTATGTCGGCGCAGAGGATAAAACCAGCGGCAAACGCTGGGGCCGCGTGACCAAAAACGGGGCGAACGCGCTGCTGAGTTACGACAATGGCGATGCCGGGTTCTATGCCGGTGCAGGCGCTTACAGCTACCTGGGTGAGAATGTCGCCAGCAACAATAACCTGCAGGCGACGGCCGGGGCCTATGTCCGTCCGTTCCATACCGATGACCGCGAGCTGAAAGTGGGGATGAGCCTGTCGTGGATGGACTTCTCAAAAAACCTCAGCTACTTCAGCTACGGACAGGGGGGCTACTTCAGCCCGCAGAACTACGCGTCGGTTTCGTTCCCGATAGAGTTCTCCCGCAAGTTTGACGATCTGAAAGTGAATATCGGCGGGTCCGCCGGTTATCAGTCCTACAGCCAGGATAAGAGCGCGTACTTCCCGGCCGATGCCCGTCTGCAGTCGGAGCTGGAATCCCTTGCCGCCAGCGGCAGCGTAAAAGACGCCTACTATTCCGGCGGCAGCAAAAACGGCATCGGCTATAACCTGCACGCCGGGGCGGACTACAAACTCAACAAAGATGTGACGATTGGCGGCCAGCTGGGCTATGACACTTTTGGTGACTACAACGAAAGCAGCGCGCAGCTCTATGTCCGCTATCTGTTCGGGGAGAAGTAATGAGTGAACATGCAGGGGTATCGCACCCTTATCAGCCGGGCTGGTTTGACCTGGTCAGTGTGCTGATCGACGGGATGATCGCCAACGCCGGTCAGCAGGAGGCGGAAGCCTTTCTCTATCAGATGGGAGAATCGCTGGCGACCCGCTATCCTTTGCCACAGGCGCGCACCGTGCAGGATCTGGAGCGCGAGTGTAATCTGCAGCTGGCACGGTTTAACTGGGGCTTTGTGCAGTTTCAGCCGGAAGAGACGGCGCTGCGGATTGCGTATCACGCCTTACCGGCGGGCGACAGCCTCCATTCCCCCGCGGACTGGCAGGCGGCCTTTGGGGCGGTGATGGCCGGACTTCTTTCAGGCTGGTTGCAGGGGCAGGGCGGCAGTCACCGGGTGCCGGTGACGCCTGAACTCAATGACGGCACGACGCTGCACTATCGATATCAATAGGACGGGACATGAAACATAAGCCATTCTGGCTGGGCTGGATTTGCTCTGTATTACTGCTGGCCTGCAGCGCACAGGCAGGTGCCAGCGGCTGGGAGACCTTTAAGAGCCGCTTTGTCACTGCGGAAGGGCGGATCATCGATACCGCCAATAACAACGTCAGCCACACCGAAGGGCAGGGCTACGGCATGCTGCTGGCGGTCGCGAATGACGACCGCGCCACCTTTGATCGGCTCTGGCAGTGGACACGCACCCAGCTGCGCAATCCGCAGACCGAGCTGTTCTACTGGCGCTATGTGCCCGGCAGTGACGATCCGGTTGCCGACAAAAATAACGCCGCAGACGGTGACGTGCTGCTGGCCTGGGCGCTGCAGCGTGCCGCCCGGAAATGGCAGGATCCGGCCTATCAACAGGCGTCTGACCGCATCCAGCGCGCTATCATCAAGCTGGATGTGATCCGCTTTGGCGGCCACACCGTGCTGATGCCGGGCGCGCAGGGCTTTAATAAGACCAGCTACGTGGTGCTGAACCCCTCCTATTTCCTGTTTCAGGCCTGGCGGGAGTTTGGCGAACACAGCCATCTTCAGGTCTGGGATGCGCTGATTAATGACGGATTCGATCTGCTGGGTAAGCTGAGTTTTGGCAAAACCGGGCTGCCGCTGGACTGGGTGGCGCTGAATGCCGATGGCTCGGTGGCTCCGGCGGTCGGCTATTCGAACCGCTTCAGTTATGACGCGATTCGCGTGCCGCTGAACATCTGGTGGTACGATCCGCACAGTCTGGCCCTGGTGCCGTTCCAGCGAGTCTGGCAGGGTTACAGCCGGATGCTGACCCCCGCCTGGTTCGACGTGCTGGCCAATACTCCGGCGCCTTATCATCTGGAGGGCGGACTGCTGGCGGTTCGCGATCTGACCCTGAATGAGACCGGCTATCTCAGCGATCGGCTGGCGCCGGATCAGAACTACTTTTCGGCCAGTCTGCAGTTGCTGACCTGGCAGGCGTTTCAGGAGAAACGCTGATCGCAACGCAGGTCAGGGCTGAGCCGCCCTGACCCGCCGCGGACGGCTTACTCCGGATAGGGCACCCAGTCGCCGCCGTTAAGCCGGATCCACGGCTTACCCTGATACATCATCACCACCGCACCGTCGTTCTCCGACACCACCGGCGTCTGAGGCAGCTTGTCGGCCAGCACCGACATATTCACATTCGGCGCATTAAAGACCTGGCCATCTACCACACGCGACACCAGTTCTGAGATCGCCAGCAGGCTGGTCGGGGCATCAATATTCAGCGGCTGGCCCTGATGAGGCGCCTTCATGCCGACAAACTTAATCCCCACCGGCACATGCGTAATGCCGGGGCTGGGAATATCACGCAGGCCGGACATCTGCATCTTATCGCCCTGCAGGGCTGCGCCATGCTCCGGCACGACCAGCACCATTACCCGACGGCCCGACTTCTCCAGCTGAGTGAGGAAGGTATCGATCTGATCAAACAGCAGCTGCGCCCGTGGCTTCCATGGGGCAGTTTTGGTGCTGCCGGGTTCGCGGGTGCCGTCGTGCAGCGGGATCAGGTTGTAGAAGGTCGCGCTGCGCGCATCGCTGCTCCGGTTACGATCGTCGAGCCAGCGCTGCATCAGCTGACCGTCGTTGAACACCGGCGAGCTGTCGAAGGAGGTCAGTTCCGGCGCAATGCCCGCCTGTGACATCAGCGGAGCCTGAATGTCGCCCGACTCCCGCAGCTCTTTGAGATAGTTACCGAACACGCCGGTGTGGTCCATCATCAGCTGCTCTTTGAAGCCCAGCTTCGCCAGATTGTCGAACAGATAGCAGCGGGCATCGGCCGGTTTGTAGAGATCGCTGTGTGAGGTCTGACCGCAGCTGGCGCGCAGCAGGCGAATCCCCGCCGGGCCGCTGTAGCTGGTGGCCGAGTTATAGTTGGTCAGCATGATGTCAAAGTGCTGCCACAGCGGATGATTGCGCAGCTGGGACGCCTCCATATCGGACCAGGCGAGGGAACAGATGTTGATGACCAGAATGTCGAACGGCTGTGAATCCGCTGGCAGGCTCTCCGGGAAGTGGGTGACGCGCTTGCGCTCACTCTCATAAAAGCGGCTGAGCCAGGCAGTCAGGCTGGCGCTGGTGGGCGCGGCCGACTGATCGAGTCCCTCCGGCACGGCCGCTGCCGGGGTCGCGGCGGGCGTCTGATTCAGGACGACCTGCGGCGTGGCGGCGCGCGTCGGCAGCAGCGACATCGCCGGGCCGGCAATAGTCAGCACGTTGAGCCAGATCAGCATCAGCGACACCAGCACGGTCAGGCGAATCCAGGGGGAGATAAACAGGTAGAGCACCAGCAGCACAAACAGCGCCCCCAGCATCTGCCAGTTGATAAAGCGGTCGGCCAGGTCGAGCAGATAATCCGCCGAGAAGCCCGCCAGCTGGTCGCCCTGACTGAGAATGCTGTTGATGCCGGGCAGCCAGGTGTCATGCCAGAACAGCCCGAAACCGATCGGGATCGACACCCAGTGGCGCAGGCGATGCAGACGTGCCGACGGCAACGGGAAAAGCAGCCAGGCGAGAAACACCAGGTTGCTCAGGGCGTGAAAATTGAGGTAGCCGTACCACAGCAGGGCAAACTTGACTAAAAAGTAGAAATTCCAGCCGCCCAGCCCACGCCAGCGGGACCGCAGAAGAGAGGCGTGACCCGCAGCGGGTTGATCATTTTTCATTAATGTTTGCATCCGTTTTTGAAGATTGACGCTGCCAGTGTCCTTCAGACTTCAGCGCAAGTGCAGGTAACAGGCGATTCAGCAGGCCGTGCCAGCGACGCGGCAGCCACCGCTGCCACACCGGCTTCAGAATCAGCACGATCGCTATCGCCAGCAGGGCAATCTGTACCCAGTCCATCAGGTTCATCGGGATTCTTTCTCCGGCAGTAAAGTAATGGGCTGCGGTGTTGCCCGTTCAGGCGTGTCTGCGTGCCGGGGGAGGGCGTCGCGCACCGGCGCGGCCACGACGGCCGCCGCCTGCATCGCCACCGGTCGCATTTTTTTGATGTTGCCGATCTCGGCCTGAATCTGGTTGTCCTCAAACCAGATAATCCGGTTGGCAAACAGCTCGTCGTGCGGCAGGGAAAAGATAAATTTCAGGGCCTTATCCAGGTCGTTATAGCGACAGGAGGAGAGAAACAGGATGACCCGATCCTCCAGCACCGTGACCAGATCGCCAAAGCGACGCGGTTTGCAGAGCGTGAGGATCTGCTGCGGGCTGAGCTGCGGCACCGGGCGCAGGGCGACCAGCAGGCCCTTGTCATTTTCCGGCAGCAGCGGATTACTGATCAGCTGGCCGACCGCCTGACAGAACGCCTCAAGAGGCAGATAGCCCTTTTCGTGCAGCGGCTGCAGTGAGGCGATCAGACCCTCCAGACTGGCGGGAACCAGGCGGCTGAATCGCTGCCCCTGCATCCCTTCCAGCAGGGTCAGAAACTGCGACATCGCGGCCGTGGTGGGTACGATACTGTTCACGCCGCAGGCCTGCAGCAGCCGCTCATCGCTGTAACGCAGGCTGACGCCCATCTCCCGCACCACGATCTTCAGCCCGTTACCGCGTGCGCGGCGCAGGCTGTGCACCATTTTTGCCAGTTCGCGGATCTGCTCGCTGTGCGTCAGGCTGAAAATAACGGTGGCAGCATTGGCCTGCTGCGCGCCTTCCCAGACCTGCTGATTATCCTCAAACAGCTGCCACTGACGTGAAAGCGGCGGTGCGCCTTCCAGCACGCTCTTATCGGCCAGATAAAGCTGTTCATCATTCAGACTCAGCGGTTCCTGCGTTTCTTTTAACGCAAAGAAATGATCATCTTCACAGCCCAGGCGCAGGGTGCGATCGGCCAGCAGCCGTTCACCGGCATACCACCAGCTTATTTGATATTGCCAGCCGCCCTGCTGAAAGGTTAAATAAGCCAGCCCATCCATCTGGCGGAAATAACGCTGCAGATTATTACTCTGATTAAATTGCGTGATACCGGCTGTGACAATGAGAAGCGTCATCTTCCTTTTATGCAGCAGCCTGCGCATACGCGTTATCCAGCCGCTTAATTCTGCCTCATTTAATTTATCCCACTGCGAGGCAGGGCTGCTAAAGATCACCAGGCCATTTTTACTGCCGAGCGTGCGGGCGAAATCGCGCTCCAGCTGCAGCAGGCTTTTTTTATTTTCGGGCAATGAATAGAGCGGGATGCGGTCGGGGCCACCAGCGGGGTCGGGCGTCAGCAGCGCCCGGGGCGGCTGACCGGCGCTGATGAGCGTCACGGTGTGCTGATGCGAAATAACCTGCCGGATAAAGGTGCGGGCATCCTGCGGACGTGTGCAGCTCACCCAGTAACAGCCGGGATTTTGTAATGTGCTCACTTCAGGCTGAACCTGTGGCAGCCCCAACGAAAAAGAATTTTTCATATTGAATTCGTTATTTTTCCAGCCCGGGCTAGTTTATTATAGACAGCATAGGTTGTAACCTGACTAATTAAAAATAACTGACGCTCGATCATTTACCCCTTTCCGGCCATCGTACGCATTCTGGAAAGCACTTTCCAGATTACGGGTAAATGTTACTGTCCGGATGCCGACATTTTATTGGTGGCGAGAAATAATGAAAAACCAAGACGTTTATACGGTGGTCTCCGCTCAGCGTGAGCCTCAGGATGATATCAGTGCGCTGCGCGACGCCTTTTCTCTGCATGCGTTTCGTTATGTCGATATTGCGCGCGAAGAGCGGCTGAAAGAGATCGTGGCCCGCTGGCCACTCTTATCGGAAACCCTGTCTGCGCTGCCGGGGCAACCTCGCTGATGCCGCAGATTGCGCTTCAGGGCCTCCGGGGCGGCGTCGGCACCACCTCGCTCTGCGCGGCTCTCGGCTGGGCGCTGACCGCGCTGGGTGAGCGGGTCCTGCTGATTGATGGTTCGCCGGTGAGTCAGCTGGGCGCGCACTTTAATCTGCCGATCCAGGCGACGCAGGGCTGGATGCAGGCGCTGTGTGAGGGCGGTGACTGGCAGCAGTGTGCGCAGCGCTATCCGCAGGGCCCCGATCTGCTGCCTTACGGCCAGCTCTCCGCCTCTGTTCAGGCGCAGGATGCGGCTGTCGCCGCGCCGCTGCTCGAAGCGCTTCCGGCGCTGCGCGGGCGCTACGGCTGGATTCTTTTCGATCTGCCTGCCGACAGCACGCCGTGGCACGAAAAACTGCTGCCGCGGCTGGATGGCCTGCTCTGCGTTACCACGCCAGACGCCAACTGCCACCTGCGCCTGAGCCAGCGATCCTTTCCTGCGATGACCCGGTTTCTGATCAATCAGTTTAATGCCAACAGCCGCCTGCAGCAGGATCTGCATCAGCTCTGGATGGCGTCGCTGAATCCGCTGATCCCCCTGCTGATCCACCGCGACGAGGCGCTGGCAGAAGCCCTGATGATGAAGCAGCCGGTGGGCGAATACCGGCCACATGCGCTGGTCAGCGAAGAGATCACCACCCTGGCGAACTGGCTGCTGCTGCATCTGAAAGGGGATCGCGCGTGAATCCGCTACGCTGGCTGCTGACCGCCCCGGCCTGGCAGGGGGCAGAGCGGCGCTACGCCGACGCACGTCGTCATGGCGCCTCCCGCTTCGCCAGCGCATTTAACCTGTTCTGGTACGGGCTGGTGGTGACGCTGTTCCGCGTCGAAACCCCTGGCTGGCAGCGCCTTCTCCGGCAGCGCCGCCGCCTCTATCCACATATTTCGCCGGAGCGCCCCCGGCCGCTCGATTGCCTGCGCTATCTGATTCAGACCCTGTGGCTGGTGATTGTCCTGCCGATGGAGGATCCCCGCCGCCGGGCGAACGGTTTCGCTGCGCTGATTCGCTGGCGGCAGCAGGTCTACCGCTGGCTGGAGCGGCGCGCACGACGGGCCGGGTCGAACCCGCTCGGCGCACGCGCCGAACGGCGGCTGAAGCGCCTGCCGCCGCTGCTGCGTTATGCCCTGTTTACCGTCGTGGGGCTGTTCGCCTCGCTGCTGGCGCTGCTCTGTATCAGTCAGCCCTTCGATCTGACGACGCAGTTTATCTTTGTGCTGCTGCTCTGGGCGCTGGCGATGGGGGTACGGCGGGTGCCCGGTCGTCTGGCTACCATGATGCTGATTGTGCTGTCGCTGACCGTCTCCTGTCGTTATCTCTGGTGGCGCTATACCTCGACGCTGAACTGGGATGACCCGGTGAGCCTGGTGCTGGGTCTGCTGCTGATCGCCGCCGAAACGTACGCCTGGGTGGTGCTGGTGCTGGGCTATTTTCAGACGCTATGGCCGCTTAACCGGCAGCCGGTGTCGATGCCAGATGACCGCGCGACGTGGCCGTCGGTGGATCTGCTGGTGCCCACCTATAACGAACCGCTGAGCGTGGTCAGGCCGACGCTCTACGCCGCGCTGGGGGTCGACTGGCCGAAAGATCGCCTGAACATCTATCTGCTGGATGACGGCAGGCGGCCGGAGTTTCGCGAGTTCGCCGCCAGCATTGGTGTTCACTATGTGGTGCGACCGGACAATGCACACGCCAAGGCGGGCAACATCAATCACGCGCTGAAAACGCACTGCCGTAGCGACTTTGTGGCGATCTTTGACTGCGACCATGTGCCGACGCGCGCCTTTCTGCAGATGACGATGGGCTGGTTTATCCGCGATCCCCGGCTGGCGATGCTGCAGACGCCGCATCACTTTTTCTCACCCGATCCGTTTGAGCGCAACCTGGGGCGTTTCCGTCGTACGCCGAATGAGGGATCGCTGTTCTACGGGCTGGTTCAGGATGGCAACGACACCTGGGATGCCACCTTTTTCTGCGGTTCCTGCGCCATTCTGCGCCGCGACGCGCTGGAGAAGATTGGCGGTATCGCGGTCGAAACCGTAACGGAGGATGCGCACACCTCGCTGCGCCTGCATCGCCTCGGCTATACCTCCGCCTATATCCGCATTCCCCAGGCGGCCGGACTGGCGACAGAGAGTCTCTCCGCCCATATCGGCCAGCGTATCCGCTGGGCGCGCGGCATGGTGCAGATTTTCCGTCTCGATAACCCGCTGTTCGGCAAAGGGCTGAAGTGGGTGCAGCGCCTCTGTTACGCCAACGCGATGCTCCACTTTCTCTCCGGGATCCCGCGGCTGGTGTTCCTGCTGGCGCCGCTGGCGTTTCTGCTCTGCCATGCCTACATCATCTATGCGCCCGCGCTGGCGATCGCCGTCTATGTACTGCCGCATATGCTGCACACCAGCCTGACCAACTCGCGCATCCAGGGACGCTGGCGACACTCGTTCTGGAGCGAAGTCTACGAGACCGTGCTGGCGTGGTATATCGCCCTGCCGACCACCGTCGCGCTGATCAATCCGCACAAGGGCAAGTTCAACGTGACCGCCAAAGGCGGACTGGTTGAGAAGCGGCATCTGGACTGGGTGATCACCCGCCCTTACATGATGCTGGTGCTGCTCAATCTGGCGGGCGTGGTGATGGCCTTCTGGCGGCTGCAGCACGGGCCGACAAACGAGGTGTTAACGGTGTGGGTCAGCCTGGTCTGGGTGATCTACAACATGGTGATTCTGGGAGGCGCGGTGGCGGTGTCGGTGGAAGCCCGGCAGATCCGTGAAGCACACCGGGTAGAGATTGCGATGCCGGCGGCGATTTCGCGTGAAAACGGCCACATGCTGCCCTGTACGCTGCGTGACTATTCGGATGGCGGGGTCGGTCTGGAGCTGCGCGAGCCGGATGCGCTGCAGGAGGATGAGAAGGTCTGGCTGCTGCTGCGTCGCGGGCAGCAGGAGTTCAGTTTCCCCTGCAGGGTGCAGCGCGTCTTTGGCCTGCGGGCGGGTGTGCGTCTTGACGCCCTGACCACCCGCCAGCACATCGATTTTATTCAGTGCACCTTCGCCCGCGCCGATACCTGGGCGCTGTGGCAGGACGGTTTTCCTGAGGATAAACCGGTGCAGAGCCTGGCCGATATTACGATCCTCGGCTTTAAAGGGTATCTGCGCCTGGCGGAATATGGTCCGCCGCAGTTACGTCGGTTGTTTAACCTGCTTACCGCTGGGGTAAGCTGGCTGGCTTCGCTGTTGCCGCAGGGCATCGGTCGCGCGCCTGCTTAAAATTCTGCATTGAGTTGATGATATGACGACAACGAAATTAAACAGGTGGGTCGCTGCGCTGCTGCTGGGCTCCGCAACACTAAGCTGCGCGCTGGCGCAGGAGACGGCGCCGGCCACTGCCGCCGCCGAACCCGCGCAGCAAACGATGCCGCCGGAAGCGGCTGCGCCGCTGCGCAGCAGTCAGCTGAACTTTGTGACGCTGGCGCCGCCGCCGGGCAGCATGACGCTGAGCGGAACGCGCAGCACCGGTCAGATCGAGTTTGGGGTGCGCAGTGATGAGGTGGTGACGCGCGCGCTGCTCAACCTCAGTTTCCGGCCGTCGCCCGCGCTGCTGCCCACGCTGTCGCAGCTGAAAGTCTACCTCAATGATGAGCTGGTCAGCCTGATCACCCTGACGCCGGAGCAGATGGGCAAAGAGAATCAGATGCAGCTGGCGATCGACCCCCGGTTTATCAGCGACTTTAACCGCCTGCGCTTTGAGCTGGTGGGACACTACGCGAACATCTGCGAAAATCCGGCTAACAGCACCATCTGGCTCGATATTGGCAAAGAGAGTGGCCTGGATCTGACGCTGCAGAAGCTGCCGCTGAAAAACGATCTCTCCCACTTCCCGGAGCCTTTCTTTGATGCACGCGATAAGCGGCCGCTGACGCTGCCGATGGTGTTTGCCGCCGAGCCGGACATCAAGCAGCAGCGTGCCGCCGCCATCCTCGCCTCCTGGTTCGGCAGCAAAGCCGCCTGGCGCGGACAGCGTTTCCCGGTGCTTTACGATCGGCTGCCTCAGCAGCAGCATGCGGTGGTCTTTGCCACCAACGATGCCCGCCCGACGTTCCTGAAAGATCGGCCTCCGGTGATGAAGCCGACCGTGGAGATGATCAGTCAGCCTGACAACCCCTATGAGAAGATGCTGCTGATCCTGGGGCGCAACGACGACGACCTGCTGACGGCGGTGCAGGGGATTGCGCAGGGGGAGTTGCTGCTGCGCGGCGAGACCTCGACCATCGATCACGTCACGCAACTGGCACCGCGTCAGCCCTACGATGCGCCTAACTGGGTGCGCACCGATCGCCGCACGACGTTTGCGGAGCTGTCGCAGTATGAGAACCAGCTGCAGTCTGACGGTCTGCAGCCCAATCCGATCAGCCTGACGCTGAACCTGCCGCCCGATCTCTTCCTGGTGCGGGCGCGCGGCATTGATATGGATCTGAGCTATCGCTACACCTCGCCGCCTCAGCAGGATGGCTCGCGGCTGGCCGTTAACCTGAACAATCAGTTTATTCAGGACTATCCGCTGATACCCAAAAATACCGCCGGGCAGCAGCTGCTGCATATTCCGCTGATTCAGGGCATGCTGGATAAGAATCGCGAGCTGCGCATTCCGGCGCTGCGGCTGGGCGTGGTTAACCAGCTGCGTTTCGATTTTGACTATGCCAACACCTTTATCGGCGGCACGGCTGACGGCCGCTGCGAAACCGTGACGCCGGTCGGCCATCATGTGGTGCTGGATGAGAGTTCCAGCATCGACTTCTCCGGCTATCGCCACTACATCGAAATGCCGTCGCTGCAGACCTGGGCAAACGCCGGTTTCCCCTTCAGCCGCCTGGCCGATCTCGCCCAGACGCTGGTGCTGGTGCAGTCCGATCCGGATGCGCAGCAGGTCAGCACGCTGCTGAACGCGCTGGGTAATATCGGGGCACAGACCGGTTACCCGGCGCTGCGCGTGCAGCTCACCGATGACTGGAGCAGCGCGAAGAAGCAGGATGCGGATCTGCTGATGATCGGCGGCATTCCTGCCGATCTTCAGGATGACCAGCGGATCAGCGCGCTGGTGGAAGCGACCGCCAGCTGGCTGAAAAAACCGGTGCGCCAGACCGCTCAGCAGACGCAGCCGCTTAGTGCGGCTGAACGGACGGCGGAAAGTCGCACCGCGATAGGCTCCCGTGGGCCGCTGGCGACCGTGATCGGCTTCCAGTCACCGTTCTACGATCAGCGCAGTGTGGTGGCGCTGCTGGCCGACGGCAGTCCGCGAAGCTGGCAGCTGCTGGATGAGGCGCTGGAGGACAGCGGCAAGCGCAGCGCGATTTCCGGCTCCACCGCAATTATTCGCGAGTCGGGCGTTAACAGCCTTCGCGTCGGCGAGACCTACTTTGTGGGCCATCTGCCGTGGTGGGAACGCCTCTGGGCTACGCTTGCGACCCATCCGTTCTGGCTGGCGCTCTGCGCTGTGCTGGTGGTGGTGCTGTTCGCCATGCTGGTCTGGCGTCTGATGCGCCTGGTCGCACGCCGCCGTCTGCTTGATGATGAAGATGAATAAGGCGCCTCTGCTGCGGGCAGGCGTCCTGATCGGCGCGCTGAGCGCGCTGCCGGGGCAGGCTGCGCCGGTCGACGGGCCGCAGGTTTCACCGGTCGACTGGCTGCTGACCCAGGTGCGCATCGGCGAATCGACCAATAAATATGAGCTGGTGCAGCAGTCGCTCTACCGGCTGGAGAAGATAGACCCGGACAATCCCCAGGTGCTGGCGGCGCGTCTGCGGCTGGCGCTGCATCAGGGCGATCTTACGGCAGCACAGACGCTGCTGGATCAGCTCAACCGGCAGGCTCCTGGCTCGGCGGCGGCGCGTGAGTCGGCGGCGGGTCTGCGCATGATGTCTCCGGAGGGACGGCAGCAGCTGCAGCAGGCACGACTGCTGGCCACCTCGGGCCGTCTGGCGGAGGCGAAAAACGCCTACGACGCGCTGTTCAGCGGCGTGTTTCCCGATCCGAACATCGCGCTGGAGTACTGGCGGCTGCTGGCGCGTCTGCCCGGCCAGCAGGATCGGGTCTGGCAGCAGCTGCAGGCGCTGGAGCAGCGTTATCCCGGCAACGTCGGGGTCGGCCTGCAGATTGCCCGTATGGCGTTCGACCGGCAGCAGCCGGACCAGGCCACCGCGCAGCTGACGCGGCTGGCGGAGAGCAGCGGCGGCCGTGATGCCGCGGCTGATCTCTGGCTGCAGCACATCAGCGATCAGACGATCAGTGACAGCAGCGTGGCGCAGCTGAAAGCGTATCTGGCCGTGTTCACCGATGGCGATGCGCATCAGCAGGGCATGGAGGCGCTGAACAAACAGCAGAAGACGCTGGCCGATCCCGCCTACCGCGAACGGATGCGGGCGCTGGCGCTGGTGGAAGCGAACAATGTGAATCAGGCGATGAGCTCCCTGAACCGGGCGCTGAAGGCTAATCCTGAGGATGCCGAACTGATGGGCGCGATGGGGCAGACTCAGGCCCGCGCGGGCCATCGCGATGTCGCCGTTCTCTGGCTGGAGCGAGCCATTAAAGCGGGCCAGCAGAGCACGCTGGTCGGCAAATGGCAGTCGCTGCTGCAGACCAACCGGTACTGGCTGGCGATAGAGCAGGGCGATAAGGCGCTGGCGCAGCACGATATAAACGCTGCCGAGCGGCACTATCGCACGGCTCAGACGATCGACAGCCGCGACAGTTACGCCCTGATTGGGCTGGGCGATGTGGCGATGGCGCGCAAAAACGGCGCCGGTGCTGAACAGCTCTGGCAGCGCGCGCGCCAGCTGGACGGGTCTAACATTACCGCCGTGCGTCGGCTGGCGGCGCTCTATCAGACGGTTTCTCCTGCCCGCGAAATGGCGTTTATCAATTCACTGCCGGCCGCGCAGCAGCGTGCCCTGGCCGACACGCTGCGCGCCCTGCGCAGCGACAGCCTGCGCGCGGAGGCCGACGCCCTGGCGCAGCAGGCCCGCTGGCCGCAGGCGGCGGAAAAATATCGTCAGGCGCTGGCGCTGGCACCGGATGATGTCTGGCTCAGCTACCGGCTGGCGGTCGCGCTGCGCAATCGTGGTGACGTGCAGCAGGCGAATGGGGTCATGCGCGCCGTGGCGCAGCAGCATCCGCAGGATCCCACCGCGCTTTACGCCACCGCACTCTGGTTCTCGGGTAACGATGACGAGCGCACGGCACTGGCCACGCTGCAGCGCCTGCCCGCCGCGCAGTGGAGCGGCGATATGCGCCAGCTCGCCGTGCGCCTGAAGCAGAATCAGATCTTTGCACAGGCCGACAGGCTGCGCGCCGCAGGCAATGAACCGGCGGCCATCGCGCTGCTTGAACAGCAGCCGGTTTCCGGCCGCCGCGATCTGACGCTGGCCGACTGGGCACTGGCGCGCGGTAATGCACAGCAGGCGCTGACGGGTTATGAGCAGGTGCTGTCGCGCCAGCCGGGCGACGGTGATGCGGCACTGGGACGCATTGAGGCGCTGGTTGCCCTGCAGCGTAACGCTGAGGCACGCCAGGCGCTGGCGCAGTTGCCGCCGGCAGAGTCGGGGCTGAATGCAGAGCGCCGCGTTGCGCTGGCGTGGCAGGCCGTGGGGGAGACCTCGCGGGCGGCCGGGCTGTTCGCCGGGCTGAAACAGCGCGCCGCGTCGCTGCCGCCTTCTCAGGCTAAGGCGCTGCTGTTCCGGGATGCGGCCCGGCTGGAACGTGCGCAGCAGCAGCCCGAACAGGCGCTGGCAGATTATCGGGAGGCGATGACGGCCAGCGGCATCGGGAGCGAGGGCAACCTCAGTCGCGCCACGCGCAGCGACCCCCGGGATACGTGGCTGGAGCGCGGCCTTCGCAGCGACACCGCCGATCTCTACCGCCAGCAGCAGACCACGCTGACGCTGCAGCAGGACTACTCACGCAACAGCGGCACCGGCGGCATCTCAGATTTCACGGCACACACCACGATGCTGCAGGCAGAGCGCCCGCTGGCCGACGGGCGCGGTTTTCTGCGCGTGGATCGGGTGGATCTCTCGGCCGGTACTTTTGCTACCCGCAACGGCAGCATCGATGAACGCTTCGGCAGCTGTGACGACGCCAATTCGGGCGGATGTCGGGGACAGACCCGCCAGCGCGACAGCGGCACGGCGCTGGGCGCAGGCTGGCACAACGGGGTCTGGTCAGCCGACCTGGGCACCACGCCGCTGGGCTTCGAGGTCACGAACTGGACCGGCGGCCTGAGCTGGAAAACGGATATCCGCGATCTCGGCGTGACGCTCACCGCCTCGCGCCGCCCCATTACCAGCTCGCTGCTGGCCTATGCCGGCACGCGCGACCTGGCCGCCAGCGGCGGCAAACGCTGGGGCGGCGTGGTGGCCACCGGGGGCAGCATCGGACTGAGTTACGATCAGGGCGGCGCACACGGCGTCTGGGGCGACATCAGCGCCCATCAGATCAGCGGTAAAAACGTCGCCGATAACAGCCGCGAGCGCCTGATGGGGGGCTACTACTACAAACTGATCAACAGCGACAATCGCCGCGCCACCGTCGGGCTGAACACGATGCTCTGGCACTATCAGAAGGATCTCAGCGACTACACGTTCGGGCAGGGCGGCTACTACAGCCCGCAGCAGTATCTTTCGTTTTCTGTGCCGGTGACCTGGCGGCAGCGAACGGAGAACTGGTCGTTTGATCTTGGCGGGTCGCTCTCCTGGTCGCATTCCGCGACCCATGCGCAGCAGCGTTATCCGGTCAATCCGGGCTTCACGCTTGCCAGCAACCCCTCTTCCGCCAGCAGCACCGGCGGCGGTGTGGGCTACACGCTGCAGGCGGTCGTGGAGCGACGGCTGACGTCAGACTGGTTTATCGGCGCGGGTGTCGATATCCAGCAGGCGAAAGATTATACGCCGAGCCACGGTCTGCTCTATGTGCGCTACGCGGCCGGAGGCTGGGAAGGGGATCTCGATATGCCGCCGCAGCCCCTGATCCCTTACGCAGATTTTAAATAACCCCGGGCGGGAAAAAGCCGGACTTTTCAGACGGTAAAAAAGTCAGTTTATGGGATATACTGACCCGCATTCACCTGTCTGCTATCTGGGCTTTTTCATCCTCGGGAGAGAATTTTTGCGCGTAAGCCGATCACTTACGATAAAGCAGATGTCGACAGTTTCGCTGGTTGCGGTTATCGCCATCAGTATCTTTATCGTCATCCAACTGTTTCATTTTGTGCAGCAGCGCAGGATTGACTACGCCCAGCAGATGGAGAACATCGCCCACACCGTCCGTCAGCCGCTGTCGGAGGCGGTGCTGCGCGCGGATATCCCGCAGGCCGAACGCATTCTTCACTCTCTGAAACCGGCCGGGATTTTATCGCGCGCCGATGTGGTGCTGCCGAATGCGTTTCAGGCGCTGCACGCCGACTTCGAGACGGAAAAACCGGTGCCGCGCCTGGTGGCCCGGCTGTTTGAGCTGCCGGTCCAGATCACCCTGCCGCTCTACTCGGTAGAGAACACCGGCATGCCGAAGCCGCTGGCTTATCTGGTGCTGCAGGCGAATTCAACGCGCGTCTACCAGTTTATCCTCAGCACGCTCTCGACCATGATTATCACCTATCTGCTGCTGGCGCTGATCCTGTCGGTGTCGATCAGCTGGTGCATCAACCGGCTGGTGGTGCATCCGCTGCGCAATCTCGCGCGCGAGCTGCAGGAGCTGCCGCCGCAGTCGATTCTGACGCATAAACTCGCCCTGCCGCCGAGCCACCGCGATGACGAAATCGGCATGCTGATCCGCAGTTACAACCGCAATCAGCAGGTGCTGGAGTCGATACACGATGAGATGAGCCGGCTGACCACCCATTTTGCCGTCACCGATCTGCCCAACCGCACCCTGTTCCTGGCGCTGGTCGAGCAGTTCATGTGCAATCCTGAACGGTCGCTGGGCCTGATGGTGATCCGCATCGAAACCCTGCAGGAAGCTAACGGCGTCCTGAGCGACGAGCAGCGCGATACGCTGATGCTGACGCTGGTGGAGAAGATCCGCCACACGCTGGATGACCACACGCTGCTGGCGCAGACCGGCGTCAGCGATTTTGTCCTGCTGATGAAGCGCGCCAGTAATCCGTTCCGCGCGCTGCGTCTGGCGCGCAACCTGATGATTCGCCTGAATCAGCCGGTCAATCTGCATCAGCTGCAGCTGCGTCCCAACGTCAGCATCGGCCTGGCGCTGCGCGACGATCAGCCGCTGAGCGCCAATGAGCTGCTGGACCGCGCCACCTCGGCGATGATGTCGGCCCGTCATCAGGGCAAAAATCAGATCCTGTTCTTCGACGCTGCGCTGACCGAACGCGCGCAGAAGCGCCTGACGCAGGAGCACGACATCCTGCAGGGGCTGCACGATGAGCAGTTTGCCCTCTATCTGCAGCCGCAGGTCGATATGCGCACCGGCACCTTAACCGGCGCGGAAGCGCTGCTGCGCATGCGCCAGCCGGATGGCAGCTACGGCCTGAGCGAAGAGTTTATCGCCAGCGCCGAAGAGATTGGGGTGATCAGTGCGATTGGACGCTGGGTGTTTGAGGAGGCGTGTCGCATTCTGGCGGGCTGGCAGCGACAGGGCATCATGCTGCCGCTGAGCGTCAATATCTCTGCGGTGCAGCTGCGCGATAACGGTGTGGTCACGCATCTGCAGTCGCTGCTGGCGCGTCATCGCATCGCTCCCGGCACGCTGGTGCTGGAGGTGACCGAAACGGCGCAGCTGGAAGATGCACAGCAGTCGATGTCGATGCTGCGTATGCTCCAGCAGACTGGCGTGGCGGTAGCCCTGGACGATTTCGGCATGGGCTACTCTAACCTGAACTATCTGCATCAGCTGAAAGCGTTGCCCGTGAACAAGCTCAAGATGGATCGCAGCTTCGTGGCGGCGCTGCCGGACGATGACACCATGGTCTGCATCGTGGCGGCCATCGCCGAGATTATTCATCTTGAGGTGATCGCCGAAGGCGTGGAAACCGCCGAACAGCGCGACTGGCTGCTGGCGCGCGGGATCGCCATCGGACAGGGCTATTTCTACGCGGAAGCCCTGCCGGTCAGCCGCTTCAATACGCTCTGGATCGAAAAATCCTCACCGGCGCAATAATTGCCTGATTCATTGATTTTGCGAGAATTTTAGTTACAAAACCCCTTGCTGAAGCGTTTCAGTTCAGAAATACGACCCCAGGGTTTCCTGGGGCTTTGTCACCCTGTATTAATCACGTAAACAGAGTGTTATTTTCGGGTTACTGTCAGGCGCCACCCCGGTTGCCCGTCAGTCACAATAACAAATCCGACAACATCACCTCATGGCGTTAGTGGACACCTGTTTATGAAAACCTCACTTTTTAAAAGCCTTTATTTCCAGGTGCTGATGGCGATTGGCATCGGCGTTTTGTTAGGCCATTTTTACCCGGAGTTAGGGACCCAGATGAAGCCTCTGGGAGATGGCTTCGTTAAATTAATCAAGATGATTATCGCCCCGGTTATTTTCTGTACCGTGGTGACCGGTATCGCGGGCATGGAAAGCATGAAAGCGGTTGGCCGGACCGGCGCCGTTGCGCTGCTCTATTTTGAAATCGTCAGTACTATCGCGCTGATTATCGGCCTGATTGTGGTGAACGTGGTGCAGCCGGGTGCCGGAATGAACGTCGATCCGGCCACGCTGGATGCCAAAGCCGTGGCGGTGTATGCGCAGCAGGCCGAGCAGCAGGGTATCGTCGCCTTCCTGCTGGATGTGATCCCCAACAGCGTGATTGGCGCCTTTGCCAGCGGCAACATTCTGCAGGTCTTGCTGTTTGCCATTCTGTTTGGTTTTGCCCTGCATCGTCTGGGTAACACCGGCACGCTGATCTTCAACGTGATCGAAAGCTTCTCTAAGGTGATTTTCGGCATCATCAACATGATCATGCGTCTGGCACCGATAGGGGCATTTGGCGCGATGGCTTTCACCATCGGTAAATATGGCGTGGGTTCGCTGGTGCAGCTCGGCCAGCTGATTATCTGCTTCTATATCACCTGTGTGCTGTTTGTCGTGATCGTGCTGGGGCTGATTGCCCGCCTGTTTGCCGGCTTCAGCATCTTTAAGTTCATTGCCTATATCAAAGAAGAGCTGCTGATTGTGCTGGGCACCTCCTCATCCGAGTCTGCGCTGCCGCGCATGCTGGATAAGATGGAAAGGCTGGGCTGTAAGAAGTCGGTGGTGGGGCTGGTTATTCCGACGGGGTACTCATTTAACCTGGATGGCACCTCGATCTACCTGACCATGGCCGCCGTGTTTATCGCGCAGGCCACCAATGCGCACATGGACATCTTCCATCAGATTACGCTGCTGGTGGTGCTGCTGCTCTCCTCCAAAGGAGCCGCCGGGGTGACCGGAAGCGGCTTTATCGTGCTGGCGGCGACGCTCTCGGCGGTAGGTCATCTGCCGGTGGCGGGTCTGGCGCTGATCCTCGGGATTGACCGCTTCATGTCTGAAGCGCGTGCCCTGACGAACCTGATCGGTAACGGCGTGGCGACAGTGGTGGTTGCGAAGTGGGTCGATCAGCTCGATCACAAACAGCTCGACGACACCCTGGCAGGCCGGAATAAGGAGAATAAAGCGTCTGAATCTTCAATTTAATCATTGAATTTTACTTAAATCGCCACAAATGCCCGCTGTCGCTTGCCCTGACAGCGGGCATTTGCATAATGAACCCCACTTGTTTTTTTTGACGTTTTTCACTTCGCTGCGCGACATCCTGAACTTCCTGTGGTCAAACACTTTGTTGTTGGATAACAGCGCGATTCGGCGCCCGCCGATTCGTTAATAACAGCGGCTCTACGCGCCAGTGATGACAATATTTGAATTATTTGAGTAGGGGTTCACATGCAGGGCACCAGAATTCGGCTTTTGGTTGGTGGATTAGTGCTGGCTGCGACCAGCTATGGTCTCCAGGCAGAAACGCTGCAACCGGATCCGGCCTGGCAGGAAGGCAAGCTGGATAATGGATTTAACTGGCAGTTACTGGCCACACCGCAACGCCCCAGCGATCGCATCGAACTGCGGCTGGTGGTAAACACCGGGTCGCTGGTGGAGAGTGCGCAACAGACCGGCTTCAGCCATCTGCTGCCGCGTCTGGCGATGGTGCACAACACCGCGCTGGATACGCAACAGCAGCGCGCGCTATGGCAACAGGCGATGGATCCTCAGCATCCACTGCCGCCCGCGATCGCCTCCTATGATTACACCCAATATAATCTGAGCCTGCCCAACAACCGTCCCGAGCTGCTGAAAGAGGCCCTGAACTGGCTGGCGGCCACGGCGGGCAACATGGCCATCACCGATGCGGTGGTAAATACCGCGCTCAGCGCCTCCGATCCGGTCGTCACCTGGCCGAAAGATCCGCAGGATGTCTGGTGGCGCTATCGCCTGAAAGGCTCTGCGCTGCTGGCTCACGATCCCGCCGCACAGCCGCGCGCGCCGGTGGATTTAACGCAGCTCAACGACTTTTATCATCAGTGGTACACCCCGGATGCGATGACGCTCTATGTGGTTGGTAATGTCGACAGCCGCAGTCTCTCTGAGCAAATCAACAAAATCTTCTCGCCGTTAACCGGCAAACGCGATGCGCCTGCGCCTCTGCCTACCCTGTCGCCGCTGCCGCACGAGCCGGTGAACCTGGTCAGCGGCAACATGACGCAGGATCGTCTGTCGCTGGTGTGGGATACGCCGTGGCAGCCGATTCGCGACTCCCAGAATCTGCAGCGTTACTGGCAGGGCGATCTGGCGCGTGAAGCGCTGTTCTGGCATGTCCAGCGCGCCCTCAGTGACAGCAAGGCGCAGGGTATCCAGGTCGGCTTTGACTGTCGCGTGCTGTATCAGCGTGCGCAGTGCTCCATCAACATGGATGGCCGCAACGACAGTCTGGCGCAGAATATGAGTCTGGTGGCGCGTGAGCTGGCAAACGTGCGTGACAAGGGCTTACCGCAGGAGGAGTTTGATGCGCTGATGGCGCAGAAGCTGCTGGAGCTGAACAAGCTGTTTACCACTTACGCCCGCACCGACACCGACGTGCTGATGAGCCAGCGGCTGCGCTCCCAGCAGAATGCCGTGGTCGATATCGCCCCTGAGCAGTATCAGAAGCTGCGTCAGACGTTCCTGGCCGGGCTGACCCGCGAGCAGTTAAACCAGGAGCTGCGCCAGCAACTGACGCAGGAGCTGATGATGGTGCTGATCCAGCCGGAAGGCGAAGCGGAAACCAACGTCAAAAGCCTGCAGAACAGCTGGGATAAAGTGATGGCGCCGTCAACGGCACCGGCGACCGGCAATGAAACCAGTGCGCCGGATAGCAACGTCAAAGACGTTCCGCCCGCCGCGTAACCTCAGGTCTTTGCCCTGAGCCACTCGGTCACTAACATGGGCCAGCTGGCAAGGGGCAGGTCGGCCACGCCGCGGATACCAAATCCGTGCCCGCCTTTCTGATAAAAATGCACCTCTGCCGGGACCTTGTGTTCACGCAGTGCGCCAAAAAACGCCATGCTGTGGTTCACCGAAACGGCTTCGTCGTCGGCGGCGTGGATCAGCAGCGTCGGCGGCACCAGAGGATGAACGCGGGTTTCCAGCGAGTAGGCCTCAATCGTTTTCTGGTCGGGCCATGCGCCCAGCAGACGGGTTCGCGCCCCTTCATGCGCGATGCCGTCACGCATGCTGATCACCGGATAGACCAGGATCATCGCATCGGGTCGCGGAGAGAAGTTTTCTGCGCCATCCTGCACCGGATAGAGTTTCTCCGCAAAGCGCGTGCCCAGGCTGGCCGCTACGTGTCCCCCCGCTGAAAAGCCCATCATAACGATATATTTGCCGTTAAGACCGCGCTGTGCCCGTTCACGCAGGACGCGCACGGCGCGCTGCGCATCCGCCAGCGGCGCGTCGGGGCCTTCATGATGGCCATCATAGGGCAGGCGATAGGTCATCACCGCCAGGGTGTAACCCATTGAGGTAAAGAAGGTTGCCAGGGCGCTGCCTTCGCGGTCGATCATCACCCGCTGATAGCCCCCGCCCGGTGCGACTAGCAGGGTGATACCGTTGGATTCGACGGGATGCCAGAGTGCGATCTCCGGGCAGCGCACGCCGGTGGCCGCGCGATCGTAAGGCTCATACTCTTTTGCCATATCGACAATCTGCGGCTGTGCGCGTGAATCGCTGGCGCCAGGTGCATCACCGTGTGGCCAGATATTAATAATTTCTGTGTGCATAAATAGATCCTGATGCGAAGAGTCTTTTAATTTTTTGTTCGCGGCCGGAGAGAACAGCGTCCTGCTGTCTTTTGATTAAAAGATGGTCTTTTTTCAGGCGGTCGTCCATCCGAAAAGGGTAGAACGGCCCAGATTCGGACTATGCCTGGTGGCCGATTTATTCGGGTAACTGATTAATATTAATCAATAAATTATAAGAGGGATTTAAGCGGGTTGCCCGCAGTGTGACCGATTTAAATCACAATTTTTCTGCTTAATCTAAATGGCCGGAAGAGGTCACTTTATTAGCCAAAATTTGCCGGATATCACACTGCCCGCGCATAAGAGGGAATAATGATTCCGGCGGCAGAATGATCTTTATTGCGCGGCTGAGGCTAACGTACCAGTCTCATTTGAGACTGATTGGCCTTATTCAGCCGTACGCAGTTTCCTGTTGGTTGATGCGGTTTAACATAAGATCGCCCGTTCCTTCACAACGGTAAGATTCATAGCATGTCTGATAACGATCTCTCTACCCGCGAAACCTTTCGTCGTCTGTGGCCGACGATTTCTCCGTTTAAAGCGGGGCTGCTGGTCGCGGGGCTCGCCCTGATCGTCAATGCCGCCATCGATCCCTTTATGCTGACCCTGCTCAGGACGCTGCTGGACGACGTGATTGGCAAAAATAAGCACGGTATTCTGCTCTGGATGCCGCTGGTGATTGTCGGGCTGATCCTGATCCGCGGTGTCAGCGGCTATATCTCCAGTTACTGCATCGCCTGGGTGTCGGGCAACGTGGTGATGACGCTGCGCCGTCGCCTCTTCAGCCATATGATGGGGATGCCGGTCGCTTTCTTCGATCAGCAGTCGACCGGCACGCTGCTTTCCCGCATCAGTTACGATTGCGAGCAGGTCGCCGCCTCCTCATCCGGTTCGCTGGTGACGGTGGTGCGTGAAGGCGCCTCTATTCTTGGCCTGTTTGCGATGATGTTCTATTACAGCTGGCAGCTTTCACTGATCCTGCTGCTGCTGGCCCCCATTGTGTCGCTGGCGATCCGCATCGTCTCCCGGCGTTTCCGCCACATCAGCAAAAACATGCAGAACACCATGGGACAGGTGACCACCCATGCTGAGCAGATGCTGAAAGGGCACAAAGAGGTGCTGATGTTTGGCGGTCAGCAGGCGGAAACCACCCGCTTCGGACAGGTCAGTAACACGATGCGTCGTCAGGGGATGAAAATGGTGTCCGCGACATCGCTCTCCGATCCCCTTATTCAGCTGATCGCCTCTTCTGCGCTCGCCTTTGTACTCTACGCGGCCAGTTTCCCGTCGGTGATGGCCACGCTGACGGCGGGCACCCTCAGTGCGATTTTTTCCGCCATGCTGATGCTGATGCGGCCCTTAAAGTCGCTGACCAACGTTAATGCGCAGTTCCAGCGCGGGATGGCCGCCTGTCAGACCCTGTTCACAATCCTCGATACCGGGCAGGAGAAAGATGAGGGCCGCCGGGTTGTGCAGCGCGCCAGCGGATCGATTGAATTCCGCGATGTCACCTTTACCTATCCGGGCGCGGAAAAGCCGGCGCTGCGGCAGATCAATCTGACCCTGCCCGCCGGTAAAACCGTGGCGCTGGTGGGGCGATCCGGTTCAGGAAAATCCACCCTGGCCAGCCTGCTGACGCGGTTTTACGACATCGACAGCGGTGAAATTTTACTGGATGGTCACGATCTGCGTGAGTACACCCTGGCTTCGCTGCGCGAGCAGGTGGCGCTGGTCTCTCAGCATGTTCACCTGTTCAATGACACCATCGCCAACAATATCGCCTATGCGCGTACGGCCGTATTCAGCCGGGAGGCGATCGAACACGCGGCGCGGATGGCGCATGCGCTTGAGTTCATCAATAACATGGAGAACGGGCTGGATACGGTGATCGGGGAAAACGGGGTACTGCTGTCGGGCGGGCAGCGCCAGCGCATCGCCATTGCCCGTGCGCTGCTGCGCGACAGCCCGATTCTGATCCTGGATGAGGCAACCTCCGCGCTGGATACCGGGTCTGAACGCGCGATCCAGTCAGCACTGGAGACGCTGCAGCAGAACCGGACCACACTGATTATCGCCCACCGGCTCTCGACCATCGAAAAGGCCGACGAGATCCTGCTGGTTGAAGAGGGGGAGATCGTGGAGCGCGGCTCGCATCAGCAGCTGCTGGAGAAAAACGGCGCCTATGCCCGTCTCTATCAGATGCAGTTCAGTCAGCCGCGTTGTGCGTAAAACCAGCCTGTGCCGGGTCAGGTTCTGACCGTTATCGCCCGCCCGCCAGAAAATGCGTCCGGAGGCGCACTGTTCTGGCGGGCTGCCTGTCATTCAGTCAGGCATCGCCTCCGCCGGGATAATCGCCCCGCGATGCTGGATCACGGTGCTGGCAAGCTGGTGTCCGCGCTGTGCGGCGGCGTCTGCGGCGGCACCGGTCAGACGGCGCGCCAGATAACCGGCGCTGAATGAATCACCGGCTGCGGTGGTGTCGATCACCTTCTCCTTCGCCAGGCGGAGCGCAGGAACTTCGATCAGCGGCGCATCATCGAGAGCCACCAGGCAGGCGTCCGCGCCCCGTTTAATCACGATCTCACGGGCACCCGCCTGGCGGGTGCGGGCGATAACCTCCTCCAGCGGCTGTTCGCCCCACAGCAGATGTTCATCATCCAGCGTCAGGAAGGCGATATCGGTATGACTGAGCATTGCGCGATAGGCGGCCTGTGCGCTAAGTCGATCGGTCCAGAGCCGCGGGCGGTAGTTGTTATCGAAAATCACCTGACCGCCGTTTGCCCGGCAGCGCGCCAGCAGCGCCATCAGCCGGTCACGACTCGCTGACGGCAGAATCGCCAGGCTGATGCCGCTGAGATAGAGGTAATCGTAGTGGGTGAGCTGTTCGGCGATCGCCGCCGATTCCGGGCTGTCGAGCCAGTAACGCGCTGCCGCATCGCTGCGCCAGTACCAGAATGTACGTTCACCGTCGGCATCCGTTTCAATGACATAGAGTCCCGGCATTTTGTTGCTGAGACGCTGGATCAGGTCGGTGTTGATCTGCTCCTGCTGCCAGGCGGCGATCATCTGGTCGCTGAACGAATCGGTTCCCAGTGCGGTAACATAATCGACCCGCAGCTGCTGCGTATCAACCTGGCGGGCGAGATAGACGGCGGTGTTAAGCGTATCGCCGCCGAAACCGCGTTTAATGTTCTCACCCTTTTCAGACAACTCAATCATGCATTCGCCAATGATGGCGATTTTCTTTTGCGTCATGGCTCGGAACCCCCAGTGAAATATCACACTAGTCTCGCGTCTGGTATGGCAGACGTCAACGCTTTTAAAACAGCGTTTTAATTTAGCTTAAGGTGCTGAATAGTGCCGATCTGGCAGATAAGCGCGGCTAATTCCGGCCTGTTTTGCCGATTATCTTAACGAAATGGCTGATAAACTCCCGGTTTAATGTGGCCGAGCTGTTCATCGCATTATCACAGGCAACCCCGATAATCGCGGCAGCGTCACCCGTTTTGGGGACCAGTTACCCACCAGGAAAAAAAATGGTAATGGAGAGTATTCTTCAGAGGCTGCCGTCTTCAACTGACCTCAATCACTGCCCCGAAAGCCCGCTCTTCTGGCAACAATGTCAGCGGCACTATCGCTTTCAGCCTATCTACCGGGTAAGCGGCCGATTGCTCGCCATTGAGCTGCTGACCGCCGTGGCTCATCCCGTCGCGCCGGACCAGCCGCTCTCTCCCGAAGCCTGGTTTGCCGGGCTCGATGTCGCGCAGCGCCTGAACGTGGTGCATGAGCAGCTGGATCTGCTCACGCAGTGGTCATCCTTTTTTGAGCGCCATGGGGTGATGGCTTCGGTCAACATCGACGGGCCTTCTCTGCTCGCGATCCAGCACCAGCCCGTGATTCGCCGTCTTATCGCCCGTCTGCCCTGGCTCCGTTTTGAGCTGACTGAGCATCAGGCGCTGCCGCAGCCGGAAAAAGTGGCGAAGATTACGGAGCTGGGCCCGCTGTGGCTGGATGATTTTGGCTCGGGGATGGCAAATTTTTCGGCGCTGACCGAGCTGAAGTATGACTACATCAAGTTATCGCGCGACCTGTTTATGCTGCTGGACAGCAGCGATGAAGGGCGCGGCCTGTTTCCGATGCTGCTGGCGCTGATCAACCGCTACTGCAACGGCGTGATCGTGGAGGGCGTCGAAACTGAAGCGCAGTGGCAGCAGGTTAAAGCCTCGTCAGCGATTGCGGCGCAGGGCTACTACTTTTCGCGCCCGGTTCCATTTCCCGAACTGAATCACCTTACTCTCCAGCTTCCCTGATGCCGTTAGCCGTGGTCTCGACTATCTTTAACCCAGACCGTGAATGTGCAAGGAGAAAGCGTAATGTCGCGTACCGGGAAAATAGTCAGCTGGGTCGTGGGAATTCTGGTGCTGTTGATTGTGGTGATCATCGTCATCATCGCAACCTTTGACTGGAACCGCCTGAAACCCACTATCAATCAGAAAGTCTCGACCGAGTTAAACCGGCCCTTTGCGATTCGCGGAGATCTGGGTGTCGACTGGGTGCGTCATCGTGACGAGTCAGGCTGGCGGCGCTGGGTGCCGTGGCCGCAGCTGCATGCGGAAGATATCATGCTGGGCAACCCGCCCGGCATTCCTGACGTGACCATGGTGCATCTGCAGCGGGCCGATGCGACGCTGGCCCCGCTGTCGTTGCTGCACAAAGAGCTGTTTATCCCCTGGATTAAACTGCAGCGGCCTGATGCCCGGCTGATCCAGACGGCCGATAAGAAGAACAACTGGACGTTCGACCTCGCCAGCAGTGACAACGATGAGAAGGCGAAAACGCCCTCCGCCTGGTCATTCCGCCTGGATAACATTCTGTTTGATCAGGGGCAGATTCGCTACCGCGATGCGGTGAATCGCGCGGACGTCACCGTTCAGATCAATCCGCTGGGTAAACCGGTGCCTTACGCGCAGATTGCTGGCGGCGATGACCAGCAGAAAGGCGCGGGCGACTTCGTCTTTGGCTGGAAGGCCAGTGGCAGCTACAACAACGAGAAGCTCAGTGGCGAAGGGAAGATCGGCGGTATGCTGTCGCTGCGCAGCCAGAACACCCCGTTCCCGATTCAGGCCGATGTCCGCAATGGCACCACCCGCGTTCAGGTGACCGGTGGCCTGCAGGATCCGATGAACCTCGGTGGGCTCAACGTGCGGCTGCGTTTCGCCGGCGATACGCTGGCGAACCTGTATGGCCTGACCGGCGTCCTGTTACCGGACACGCCGCCCTATGAAACCGATGGTCATCTGATCGCGAAATTCAGCGGCAAACAGGGCGCGGTCTATCGCTATGAGAAATTCAATGGCCACATTGGTGACAGCGATATTCATGGATCGCTGGTCTACAGCCAGGTTAAACCCCGCCCGACCCTCAGTGGCGAGCTGACCTCCGAGCAGCTGCGGATGGCCGATCTGGGGCCGCTGATTGGTGTGGATTCCGGCAAAGGCAGCGAGAAAACGGCACAGGCGAAGGCCCGGCGCGGAGAGAAATCGAATCAGCCTGCCGACCGTGTACTGCCGCACGATAAGTTTGAGACCAAAAGCTGGGACGTGATGGATGCCGACGTGAAGTTCAGCGGCAAACGTATCGAACACAGCAATTCGCTGCCGTTAAGCGATCTTTATACCCATCTGCAGATGAAAAACGGTGACCTGCTGCTGGATCCGCTGCGCTTTGGTATAGCAGGCGGCAACCTGAACAGCACTATCCGTCTTGAGGGCAGTCGCTCACCGATGCGCGGGCGCGTGGATCTGCATGCGCGTAAGCTGCGCCTGCGTCAGATGTTCCCGGATGTGCAGGCGATGCAGAACAGCCTCGGCCAGCTTAATGGCGACGCCAGCTTCACCGGCACAGGGAACTCGGTAGCCGACCTGCTGGCGACCAGCAACGGCCAGCTTAAGCTGCTGATGAACGATGGCCTGATCAGCCGCAGCCTGATGGAGATCGCCGGCCTGAACGTCGGTAACTATCTGGTGGGCAAACTGTTTGGCGATGATCAGGTGCGTATCAACTGCGCCGCCACAGATATCCGGCTGCAGAACGGTCTGGCGACGCCCAACCTGTTTGTGTTCGATACCGAGAACGCGATCATCAACGTGTCAGGCAACGCGAACTTTGCCAGTGAGCGGCTGGATCTCTCGGTCAATCCCGAGAGTAAGGGCATCCGTATCGTGACGCTGCGTTCGCCGCTCTATGTGCGCGGCACGTTTAAAAATCCTGACGCAGGCGTTAAAACGGGGCCGCTGCTGGCGCGCGGTGCCGCAGCCGTGGCGCTGGGCGCAGTGGTCGGTCCGGCCGCCGCGCTGCTGGCACTGATCTCCCCCAGCGACAACGAAGATAACCAGTGCAGCACCGTACTGCAGCAGATGAAGCAGAAGAAGTGATCAGTTGCGGTAGAGCACTTTGATAATGTGGTAACCAAAGCTGGTTTTTACCGGCCCGTAAGGCGTCAGCAGCGGGCAGGTAAAGACCGCTTTATCAAAGGCCGGAACCATCTGTCCCTGACGGAACTCCCCCAGATCGCCCCCTTTGCGGCCGGAAGGGCAGGTTGAGTGTTTCTTTGCCAGCTGCTGGAAATTGCCGCCTTTCGCCAGTTTCGCCAGAATCTCTTTTGCCAGCGCTTCCTCTTTGACCAGGATGTGTAAAGCCGCCGCGGTTTTCGCCATGTTGGTATCTCGGTTGTGTATAATTGCCG
>Ga0157360_1000120_pt1 | contig 40113 bp, 27 predicted proteins | sample AttlaeALBM1_FD_111483 | JGI IMG/M metagenome (GOLD analysis project Ga0157360, IMG submission 111483) | Fungus gardens microbial communities from leaf cutter ant in Ribeirão Preto, State of São Paulo, Brazil - Atta laevigata ALBM1 | ecosystem: Host-associated > Fungi > Mycelium > Unclassified ...
ACTGGATTATGAATATCTCCATCAAGAGGAACAACGGTATTTTTGAGGCGGAAAGTCGCCTTTGGTATGTGATTCAATTACCCGTTCCTTCGTAGATTGCTTGAAGTTGGATTAGGGCCTGCTGTGTCGCTTTGCCTCTGTACATAGTTGGATTTGTAGTCTTTGGTGCAGCCATCCAGAATCACCTGACTGTCGGAGCTCTCATCATGGGCTGGGGTATTGCTGAGCTCGCCATCATGATCACTACGGTGGCAGTATATGCATATACCAATGACTGCTTTCCAAAACACCAGGTAAGGGCTCTGCTTGTAAGAACGGTTCACAGTTAAACAAATTCTGTTCTTAGGGTGAAGTCAGCGCTTTGGTCAATCTCGCCAGAGTTCTTGGAGGTGAGGTCATCTATCAAACCTTGAAACTATGTTGAATGCCCAAAATCAGGGTTCAGTGTAGCGTATTTTCAGGTACCCTGGGCGCTTAAACATGGTGCGATCCAGGTATTCGGATGTGAGGCAGCGTAAGTTCCAAAAACCTCCCACACATCAATGCTTTCTGCTCATGCCCTATGAGAATCGTGGCTGGACTCTTCGTTCTAATCGTCATACCAATTCAGTGGAAAGGAAGAGATTTGAGGGTAAGATGCCAGCTAGTATCATCGATCTTTTCACAGGTTTCCTCACCTTCTTGATACAGGCATGCTATTCTCTCTGATCTATGTATGTTTTCTTCTCAAGTGATTATCGTGACAATTGCATAATTTATCCTGAGTGAGTCTCTATGATACCACGTAAGATGTACGCAAGATGTAATGGCAGATTCTTGAGATGGATTTAGTTGTTCATTAGCATTGAGAACGTCATGCAAACTCACCACGCCTTCGAAATCTAGCTATCCTCCAGCATCGATAAAAAAAAGGAGTGCCATGTGTCAGATAAGCTTTCCTGACACGGTAGATATTTAGATGTCAAGTCACCTCACCTTCGTCAACTATACCAAACTTGCATTCTCCCTGTAATCTCATATGCATTAGTAGTCTGGTGGACAGGCAAAAAACAACATGCCCAAGCAATTAGTAAGGTACAAAATAGGGTAATCTGGCTCATCTGTGCAGCATTCTGCACAACTCCCATCCATGCCCTAGAGATAGAGGCATCTATCCCACCTATACCACTATTTCCAGCTAACAAACATACTGCAAAACAGTTCAACAAACTAAGCACTGATAACCCCATACTACAGAGACTCCCTCAAGAATAGTACATCAATAACTCCTTAACAGAGTATTCTCCGTTGAATTTCATATTCTTTTTCATCATCTGCTCTGTCTGCATATTTATGTCTTACTGCTCTACCTAAAGAGCTCTGCTTATCACTCTTATATCCTTGTCCCTTTAGCAATGCATAGGCTCCAAATTGCTTCTCCACTGTGTTGTGATAATCTTAGATAACAGCTTTGGATCTTCACCATCAGACACTTGTAACATGTATACCTTATTACTCATTGTCAGTCTACTAGCTACATAGTGTTAAAATAAATTAAATGAATATTGTACTGTGTATTACTGTAGGTTAATATACAAGCTGTGCTTACATAAGTGGGCTTGCTTCTTTGTCTCAACTGCCATGTCACAGAACCTCTCTGCTTCTCTCGAGATCTCTCTTCCCTATCAGGCTGTCTATCAATATCTGTTGGATAACCCAGTGAGTGGGCCATCATTTGTCCCCACTGTAATTGCTGCTCTCCATCCTTCTAACACATAGCCCTCCAGAACTTTACAGCATCTGATGTACCAACTGTAGTGTAATGAAACCTCACCATCACTGCATGCCCACTACATCATCAACAGTAGTTCAACATGAGGACAACACAAGTGGAGCTTTAGATGAGGTATATAGAACTAGGTAGTATGTTGTATGATTTCTAACCTCATTCTGGTTAATACATCTTCTAAACTTGGACATCAGGTCAGGAGAATCATAACATAAGAATGAGGTTTCACAATACATCCTCAAACCTCCAATTACTACAATGATTCCCACTGCTGTCATCATAGCATTTTTAACCACTATCCTAACTCTCTTCTACAACCCACTCATTGCAGCATGGAATGCTCTAACAGACAAAACTCAAAACACCTATGCAACAGACATACAAACCTTTATGCAGGAAGTCAAAAAGAACTTCTCAACTAAACCCAACAGACAAAGAATGAAGGAACCCAATGACTTTGAAGGAAACCCAGATAAAGTAAGAGTCTGGTGTAGGAGAATGACACTATTCTTTCAGAGTAATGACATTATGAGTGTGGGAGTAGCCACTGGGCTACATGCATATGGTCCTGTACATGAGTGGTAAGCTGTACTATAGTAGTGCTTTCCTTATTTTGATTATTCTATTTTTCTTTTCTTGGACACCTTGTTGACTATTGTCTCTATTATTGTTACAAACCCTCTCCGAACTCAGTGTTTGAGTTAAGAAAGAATATATAAACCAGAATGAAGCTAAGGTCTCACTATCCTACTATTCACTATATATACATTCTACTTAAGCCTCGCGCCCCTCCTTTCAATGAATTGCGTCATCTTTCCATCACCCTCTCATCATAAGAATGTCATAATGATGTTGTATAGCAAACATAAAGTAAACTCGTTACATTACCCCCCTCCTAAGATTGTGTTCTCATGATCTCTACATATGTTTTTGTGGGTAATCAGATGATGGGAACTTTAGGTATATCTGGGTTTTTATGATGGAATTCTCTGCATAATTTTGGAGCTCCCTTGACTACTTTGCTTATATCTTCCCAAGTTCTCTCTTCGAGCAGTTGTCCCTTCCATTTGATAAGATATTGTAGTTTGTCTCCTCTCCACCTAGAATCAAGTATTTCTTCCACTTCTTGTACCTTGGTTTGATCAGTAGGATTAGTAACTCTATTATTGGATTTCTACAACTATTGTTCAAATGCAGGTACTATGTAAGATGTAAGGTATGACTCATTGACGACTGGGTAGATGGACTTCCATGTAGACAGGATCTAGAGTTGGTAGGCTGATTTGCTGATCTTCTATATAATGAGGAATGGTCCTAATCATTTGGCAGACAATTTCTTTGAGGGTTGATCTATACTGTAGTGTGCTGCATCTATCCAAACTAAATCTCCACTTTTTTGTTTAACCTCTGGTTTCTTCTTAGCATTCCACTTCCTCTTCATTATCTTGTTTGTTTTCTTCAGTGCCGTCTCTACCTCGTTTCTAATTTCTTTGATCGTCTTAAGGAATTGTTTGGTTCCTGGGACTTCTTTTGTAGTCCTTCCTGTATCTTGTTCTGTATTTGGGTAATGTCCTAAGTTGATTAGAAATGGTAACTGTCCTGTACTAGAGTGGATTTGGTTGTTATAGGAAAACTCAGCAATTGATAGCTATTCTGCCTAGTCATTCTGTCTATAGTTGCAGTATAGCTATAAATATTGCTCAAGCTTCTGATTGACTCTTTTCATCTGACCATCAGTTTGAGAATGATAGGCAGTTGAGGAGTTCTTTTCTACCCCAATTCAAGAACATAATTCCTTCATAAATCTTAATACAAACTGCAGTCCTTGATTGCTAATAATTTTCCTAGGGATCCTTACGTCCTTGAAGACTCGATCCCATGACACCTTGACTACTTCTTGAGCAGTGATATTCATGTTAATCAGTATACAGTGGACCATCTTGGAGAAACAGTCCACTATCACTAATATCCCATTGAATTCTGCTGATTCTGGTAATGGTTCTATTAAATCTATGCTGATGATCTCCCAAAGACCTTTTGGGACTTTGTTGGGGTAAAGGTTATTTCTCTTGGACTGTCAATTGGGTTTGTTTGCTTGGTATTTTTCACAACCCATAATGTACTGTTTTATATCTTCTAACATTTGATGTTATGAACATCGAGTGGAACTATGACTATTATCAGCTATGATCTGACAATGAATGGCTAGTGAACGAAATGTTGGTAATGCAAGATGAGGATGTCACAATGCAGTAATGCATTAAATGTCTGAGAACTCTAGGAGATGATGGACTCATAGTATGGACAGGACTCTTTGGAGAAATCTTGGACTATTTTCTCTTCTATCTTTGGACTTGTGCTAAATGGGACAACATCGAACTAACCCATTATCAGACACTGACTCGACTTGTCACTCTTATAACTTTTGTAACTAGACTGTTACTTAACTAGTCACTTTTAGTTATAAGTAGTGTTACCACATTGTAACATAGTGTCATATGACGGAAAATAACCATTTAAATAATATAATATTCTTTTATTTTATATTATTACTAATTTTTCGATCCTAAACTCCTGTTGTCTACTTCTATAGGATCATGATGTAGACTAATTACTTGTACTCCTCCTATTCCGGACTTAGTATAAGTACTCCAGTAGTTACATCCTAGTCCCTTAGTTCATAGATTAAAGTCATTTACATCTTATCCTTGTCCTATCCTCACTCCTATTAATCTATACCACTCCTCTCCGAAAACTCCTGGCAACAATTCCATCCTCCTGAAATATGCAACCACATACGCGACAGTAGATCGAGGTACAGCACACGAGCTGAGGCCAAGGTTGTTTCATTTTGTTGTCAAATCTCTTCCATTCCGGAGTCACTCCGCTCAACTCCGGCCCACTTCGTCCTGTTCTGCCCTGTACTTGACACATAGTCACAATACCTAATTAGGATAAATACAGCCCAGAAAAAGAAGGAACAACAAGTTCTCTCTTTCTGTATTTCCTCTGTAAAATCTTACTCTAAGGAATTGGTACTCTTACTTGTCTTAGGACAACCTCAAGGGTGCTACTCAAAGTCTCATTGATATCTCTCCTCCAATATAACTTCACTGAAAATCTTAACTAGATCCTTTAGCGAGAAGTATAAAGATATCAAGTGTTAGATATAGGCTTTAAGTTGAAACGCATATTTAACTATAAGGTCTAGAGTCTTAATATTTGAGGTCACCAATAATTCCTTGTGATTAATTTGTACGTTTTGGTGTACCCTAGATATCCTGCTAGTTCAAAGTTATGGTGTCTGGTGATGATTTCTTCTCAGAATGTAGCTGAGTTTAGGATATAAATTCTCTTCTTCCACACTATTATTTTCCTGTCTCGTCTCCAACCTTCCTCTGATCTCTTTATTGCTCCCCACATTTCCTCTTCTGTAAACTCCTCTACTTCTTCTATCTCCTTCTGAAATTCTCCTTTCTAAGTCATAAGATTTCTGAACTATTCTTCTTTCAACATCATTTGATCTTCTTTGTCGTCCTTCCCTTGACCATGGTCTGGTCTCCTAGATAATGCATCTACTTTCTTCTGAGAGCTACTGGGTTTGTATATTAGTTGGAAGTCATACTTTTGGAGTTCTGTCATCCATCAAGCTTGATGATGATTGAGCTTTTGTGGTTTTTCGAAGTATCTTAAGTTTTTATGATCAGTCTATATTTCAAACTGATTGCTCCCTATGGGATACTGTTGCTATTGCTTGAGTTCTTCTATGATTGCTAATAGCTCTCAGTTGTAGATCTTGTAGTTCCTTTCAGTCTTGTTCATTGTCTTAGACAGATAAGCAATAGGTTTCCAAGAGTTGTCTTTTTATAGTTGTGACAACACTCCTCCTATGGCATACCCCGAGGCATTAGTTTTTAGTCGCATTTTTCATTTGGAGTAGGAAATAGCTAGTATCAGAGTGTTTGTCATCTTGTTTTTAAGTTTATTAAAGATGTTCTTCTCTTCCTTTTGCTATTTCTACTTTTTCTTTTTTGTTAACTTCATCAGTGGTTTGGTGACTTATGTAAATCTGGGGATAAATCTGCAATAAAAGTTGTAGAATCCTAAGAATTGTCATACTTCTTTCTTGTCTCGAGGTTCTGGCCAATAGACTACTTCTTTCATTTTGGTAGGATCAGTTTCTACATTGTCTTGCGACAAGACAACTCCAAGGTATTTAACTTTGGTTTGATAAAATTTGCATTTCTTTAGGTAAAGCAATAGCTTGTTGTCGGCCAATATTTGTAGAACTTGTCTTACTATACTTTTATGCTTATCCATTGTTTGAGTGAAGATTAGAATGTCATCCATATAGATCACAATTTTCCCTGACATTATTAGCTTGTGGAATAAGGTGTCCATCATGAGTTGAAAGGTTGTAGGTAAGTTGCACATGCCAAAGTACATGACTAGAGGTTTGAACAGACCTCGGTTGGTTCAGAAAACTACTTTCCACTCATCTCCTTCTCTTATCCTCACATTGTTATATCTTCATTGAATATCAAGTTTAGTGAAATATTTGGCTTCTCGTACTTTATTGATCAGCTCTTGGATTAGTGATAAGAGATATTTGTTCTTTATTGTCACTTCGTTGAGTTGTCAATAGTCTTGTACTGGTCAGAGAGATCTATCTTTTTTTTTTACAAAGAAAAAGAAGGCTGCATATAGTGACTTAAAGGGTCTGATCTGTTCCAATTTCAGATGTTCTTTGAGGAATTTATTGAGTTCTTCTTGTTCTTTGACATTTAATAAATATACCTTGTAGTCCTTTAACATTGCATTAGGTATTAACTCAATGGCGTGGTCCTATTTGGACCAATCTGGTAATTTTTCAAAGACAGATTTGTTAAAGACTCAGTTGTTGAAGTCTTTGTATTCTTTGTGGACATTTTCTTCTATTTCTTCTGTGCTCATACTTTTGATATTCAGCTCTTCTCTCCTTTAGACTTCCTCTTCTAGATTAACAAATAATACTTTCTCTTTATCTTCTATTGTATCCTCTTCTGTTTCTTCCTCAACTTCCTCCTCCAGTTCCCTTGGAATGTATATTTTTCTGCACTATTGTCAACAGTTTTGAAGACTTATTGAAGAATTCTTCCAGTTGATGGTATAGCCAGTCATATCCTAAAAATAGGTCATGATTTTTGAGGTTTGTTACTGATAGTTGAATCAATTCTTGATAATTGCCAATAGTCATGTTTATCTCAACAATTTCTGTGACACTTCTATCTCTGTTTGTGGAGCCATTGGCATTATAGCAGATGATTGAGAACGGTAACTTGTAGATGTCAATGTGATTTTCCTTTACAAATTTTTGGCTTATACAAGAGCTAGAGCTTTCTGAGTCGACTAAGGTCTATTTATAGAACATCCTGTAAGTATCTGTCATTGATAGTTTGACTCAAATGTTTAGCTGCTTATCTTCCATTTTCCTAAGTATTAAGAACTCTTTAAATACTTTAAAAGCCATTAAGACTTCATTGTTGGTCATTTCATTCAACTCTTCTAACTTTTCTCTTGTACACTCTTCTGCTCTTGAACTATGGGCCTATACCTTTAGTATGCCAATTTTTTTCTTGTCACTACTCCATCATATCTTCTTTGCTATCCATTCCACTAAGTATCCTTTATTTGTCTTGTATTTTCTTGCACCAAAATAATCCAGAAAGTCTTTCATTGCATCTTTAGATAATTGGACTTTTGAATCTATTAGGGCAGGTAAGTTGATGTTTACTTCCTGCCCAGGAAAAAATCCTCTCTCATCTTCTCAATGATCCTTACTTCCTTTCTTCTTTCTTTCCTTGGTTTGGAGTACCTTGCAGCAAGATGATCTGTTTTCCCACAATTATAACACCTTCTTATCTCCTTATGCTTATCCACTTCTATCATGTTAGGGTTTTGCCTCAGAACATCCAAAACCAGTTTCTTCTTCACATCTTCTGAATTCTCCAAATTTTTTCTTTCTCCAAACTCTTCAATAGCCTCCCTTTTCAATCTCTCAAAACTTAATGCCTTCTCATACCACTCATCCAACAAGTCCGAGTTTCTCAGCTGACTGATCTCGACCAATTTTCATACCAGTGTTGGGTGAATTCCTTTCTTGAATAAATCCACTAGTGCAATTTCATTATAGTCAGAAATTTCTTTCCAGATAACAAATTCCAACCAGAAATCTTCAAGTAACCTATTTTTTTGCTTTAATTTGGCCAATTTGTTGATTGCATGAGTTTGAGTTTCTGTTGATATAAAAAACTATGCCATCTTGTCTGTCATCTGTTCCTAGGTTTCGAACAGAGGTTTATTGGTCATGATCAATATGTCAAGATCTTTGTTGGTCTTCTTCTACTCTTTTTGGAAGGGTAGAAACTTCCTGATCTGAGTATCTGCCCATTGTTGGGCCTAGTTGTCCTTTCCTCTCTTGATCTTTCCTAAAGCTATTTTGATCTTCTTCCATTTCTTCAAGATGTTGTTGCTTTGAAAAAATAACATTATTCTTCAGCACTAAGCCCTTACTTTGTCTAGACTCTCTTCAAAGTTGTTAGGTTCTTTTATTCTTTTTTTGGCTAGTTTGTCAGCAAAGTCTTTCTTGACTTCTTCCATGAAATTCTGTACACTAGTTGCATAGGTGTCCTTGGCTTCTTTTCCTAGGTCCTTTGAGGCATCAGATAAGGAGTTGAAGAAAAGGGTTATAATGGTAGTTAGAAATACCGTGATGATAGCAAGTGAGATCATAGTGATAGAATAGGGTTGTATATGTGTAGGTAGCTTTGTTCTTATATTATGAACCCTTTCTAAACTCAGTGTTTGAGTTAAGAAAGAGATTATAAACCAGAATGAAGCTAAGATCTCACTATCCTACTATTTGCTATATATACATTCTACTTAGGCCTTGTGCCTCTTCTTCCAATGAATTGCATCATCTCTCCACACCTGTAAAAGAATATCTAGGGTGATGCTTAGTAAGTTCTGAGGGTCTGATCTATTAGTGGCCCAGTAACAGATTGTGTATCGCATTCCTACTGTTCCTAGCCTCTCCTGTCTGTGTTATGTGATGCAATGCCTATCATTAGTTATTTTAGGACATTTTGTTGATTGTAGATTGGTTGCCATGGTACTGTGTGCCTGACTATCTAGTGTAGTATATATACTAGCAAGTGTGTGTAGATATATCCCTACTTGAATCTCAAACTAGCTTCCGGGACTATTCATTAGCTTAAGAGTGATTGTCTCTGAGTGGTTTCCTAACATCACCCCCTCATCATAAGAATGTCATAATGATATTATACAGCAAACATGAAGTAAACTTGTTACAATTATCCTTGATTGTTATGTTGACTACTATGGTATTTTGATGGAGACAAGTATTTTTTGTACTCTTATTATTTTTCTTCTTTTGTTGTTTCTAGACTACAAAACTTAATAGTATATATATATATGCTCTTGGGTCAATAGCAAAATTTGGGGGCCCTTCTACAAACAGAAAACTCAAAAAGAAAACTACACTCTTTATCAACAGTACCAGAAACTATCAACAATATTTCTCTTTGAACTCATTTAGCCTTTCCACATGAGTGAATGGGAAAAGATGGAAATAGTGTTAGGAAAAATAAAGAAAGGAAAGGAGAACCAAGCCCAATGATGGACCAATGCATAGATCAGAAAGTTCTTACTCTTTCAAAAGGAATGGAAAGGAACCAAGCTAAACAATAATGAAAATCTTGACCTAACAACTATAACTAATAAATTCCCATTTGAAACTTGGGAGAAGCTCACTAATAAAATAGTATGGTTCTTTATATCTACACAAACACAAACCTATGCAATTAAGAGGTTGACCAAGTTAAAACAAGAAAGCAGACTGCTTAAGGATTATTAGACAGAATTCACCACCTAGAGAGAACTTTCTGGATATAACAAAATTGCATTGGTAGGCTTATTCAAAAAGGAAATCTATCCAACATTAGCACAAAAATTAATTGAGATTGGTTAGCTAAAGAATTCAGACTCATTAGATAACTGGTATGAGAAGGCACTGAGTTTTGAGAGGTCAAGGAGGAAAGTAATTGAGAAATTCAGAGAAAGAGAAAAGAGAATATTGATCACAGAGAATTTGGAAAGAGATGTCAAAATGAGGCTAGTTTCAGAGGTTCTAAGGTAAAACCCAAATACAATAGAGGTAAATAAATATAAAAAGAAGAAAACCTGTTATAATTGTCATAAAATGGATTTATATTGCTGCAAGGTGCCCTAAACCAAGACAAGGAGAAGAGAAATATTTGAGAAAGCAAGAAGAAATAAAGAAAATACCTAAGAAGAATTTGGGAAAAGCAGAAAGTAAGCACTAACTTGCTTACTTTTATAGACTCAAAAATATGACTGCTAGAAGAAATAATAAATGATTTTTTGAGTCATTTTGGTGCCAGAAACTATGAATTCCTAAAAGGATATTTAGCAGAATGAATAGCAAAGAGAATAAAAGTGGAAGATGAGAGGGATGCAGTAAAAATATTAAAGATATGGTCATATCAGTGGAGAAGAGAAGAATGCACAACAGAAAAAATACAAGAGCTAAACAAAATAATGAATGATGAAGTACTAGTAGTACTAAAAACATTGGAAGAACCTCATATACTTTAAATACTAGAAAACAAACAACTAGACATCCAAGTCAAACTATCAATAACAGACATAGGAAAATTGTTTTGTAAAAAGGCATTGATTGACTCTGGTTGCTCAACCTCATGCATAAGCCAAGAATTCATACAAGAAAACAATCTCAACACCCACAAATTACCATTTCCTGTAACTTGCTACAATACAGATGGATCCACTAATAGAGACAGCAGTGTCACAGAGTCAATTGAAATGCAGATGACAATTGGAGACCACTGGGAACTGATTCAATTATTAGTAACAAACATAGGTAACCATGACCCATTCCTAGGATACAACTGGCTACAAAAGCATAACTCATCTATCAACTGGACACAATTATCAATTAGCCTAGATAAATATCACCAGTAGTGTAGGAGACTATATCTGGTAGAAGAACTAAAAGAGAATATGAAAGACAAAATAACAAAAGAAGAACAGAAAGAAATAAAAGAAGGAGAGAAAATCCTATTCATAAATATAGAAGAAGAGACATGGCAAAGAGAAGAATTGAATATTAGAAAAGCAGAAGAAGATAAGAGAGAATTTGGAGACATTGTACTCAAGAAATACTAAAGCTTTAAGACAAAAGTATTTGATAAACAGATATTTGAGAAGCTACCAAACTAATCCAAGTAGGACCATGCTATACCCCAGAAGCAACACTCAAAGACTACAAAATCTACTCACTCAACATCAAGAAACAAAAGAAGCTTGATGAATTCTTAGATGAACATTTGAAGACAGAACAAATCAGATTATCCAAATCACCTTGTGCTACTCCATTTTTTTTTGTCAAGAAAAAAGATGGCTCTCTGTAACCAGTTCAGGACTACTGACAATTAAATGAAATGACAATCAGAAACAAATATTCATTACTACTGATTTCAGAATTGATTAATAAGGTCCGAGGAGCCCAATACTTTACTAAACTTAACATCCATTGGGGATACAATAATGTACAAATAAGAGAAAGAGATTAATGGAAGGCCACCTTTTAGACAAATTGAGGATTATTCAAACTACTCATAATATACTTTGGGATATGCAACTTCCTGGTAACATTTCAACTTATGATAGACAGTCTATTCCATGAGCTGATCATCCAAGGAAAAATAGTGGTATATATGGATGACATTCTCATATTTTTGAAAATGATAGAAAAACATAAGAGCATAGTGAAACAAGTATTACAAATACTAGCCAACAACAAACTATCACTCAACCCCAGAAGTGTTAGATGTACTCTAGACAGTCCTTCAGTAATATTTAGGTGATTAATTATTTAGTAGGTCACCTGATTTGATGTGTAATTCCCTGTGAACTTGAAGTTGGTACTCTGTCACTTACAGTTGTCTACAGGTGATAATTAGTTGTTTATCTCTTTGAATATAGTCTCTTACAGTTGTTCACAGTGTTACTGAGTTGCTAGGACCTCACAGTTGTCACCACTGCCTAGGTTCTAACAAGAAGATGCCAATTTTACCAAACAAAAATTAGCTATCTAGGAATTGTTATTTCCTAAGACAGTATGGAGACTGACCCTACTAAAACAAAAGAAGTAGCTAAATGGCCAGAACCCCAAGACAAAAGAGAAATATGATAATTTCTGGGATTTTGCAACTTCTATTAGAAATTCATTCAAGGATTTTCCCAAATAGCCAAACCATTGATGGAATTGACAGAGAAAAAGAACTGGAAGTGGTCAGAGGAAGAAAGAGAAGCATTCAAGAAGTTGAAGAGAAAAATAATAAACATTTCTATGTTAGCAATCCCCAACTCAGAACAAGAATTTAGAATGAAAGTCAACATGTTTGGCTACACTATAGGAGGAGTGTTGTCTCAACAACAGAAAGACAATTCCTGGAGACCTATTTCCTACCTCTCTCAGACAATAAACAAACAGAGATTGTGCACTGAGACAAGCAACAAGATGTGGTACCAGCTCCTAATTGCACACTAAAGGTTCAAGAAAAGATAGCTGAAATGAAGGTTTTAAATAAAAAAAGAAATGAAGTATTATACACAGCTTTAGGTAATATAAAATAGATTGGTTGTTGAAACAAGAGTAAAATCTCTCTAGATTGTTGTTGCATAGCCTCCCTAAGGTGTCAACCTTTGCACACTGTAGCATCAACTCAACTGGAAAATACAGTTATTTGATCACTTATGGACCCTTTACACTCAGTTGCTCCCTTGTCTGCATCCCCAACACCAAACTTTATAGATGTAATGCAATCCAAGTGTACACCTGTAAGGGGGCACTCAGAGGCATCCCAGAACACGCTCGTCATTAGTGGATGAGGCATTTTAAGTAAGAGCGATGGATAGCCTAGGAGTTCTAATCAATGTTGAGATAAGGTATTCTACCATATATCACTAGCTATATATAGTGTGTGCTAGTTGCTAAGAGAACACAGATTAGGACACTAATAACTACTATACCTAATAAGGTTATATAGTACAAACCATGGCAACGAGAACAAAAGAGAAGGAAACTATGAATAGCAGACTTTGAGAATCTGAGGGTAAGCTAGATAATACTCACCCATACCAGGTTATCTAAGCTACTCCAGGCTGTTCCCTTACAATACCTAGCTAAGCTTTCCCAGCCTACTGTCCTCTCCAAAGCCTGCCTAAGTTGCATCTGCTATTTCTTTCTAGATTGAGTTCTTGGTATATTCTGTGTTTTTCTCAAGACATCCTACTGATTCCAAACTCTTACACTCAATAGATTTGCATTTCATGATTCCAGAGGCAGTGATGATGAAGATAAGTGCTTAGAGGTTCTTTCCTATCCTCCCTGCTCTTTGGATACTATATTAAAGTTATTACAAATCTCTGAAACTTAAGAGATAAAAGATAAAAGGAAGCTATTACTACTTTTAGGATTTCCTTGACTCTTTCTTACTTTAAGTCCCCCCAAAGTCCTGTTGCTTATATGTCCCCATCACTATTTCCTTCTAGAATCTTCTTCATCCTTCACTGTTCTTCTCTCTGTTATTGGTTTGTGATTTAGAACTTCTTAGTTAAGTGTTAGTAAGCTCCAAGCACTATCCTAATTCTCTAAGTTACTGTAACAATCGGCCTCATTACTTCCAGGTGTTCTACACATAGACTGCTTTTTCTATTGACACTTTCTTAGTTGTACAGTAGCTCAGTCAGCACCTTATTGTTGGGACATGTACTTTACTTAGTAAACCTCATGTCTGTCTTGCTTCCTTCTCATTCCTAGCACATGGTACATAGGTATATATACAGTAGATACTCTCCTATATTCCTTATACTTTACCAATTGTATTATTCCTTTTCTTTCTTATCCTCAAGTCTTTACTTGAATGTTGCAACCTGAGTTATCCCTTAAGATCATAACAGTCACATCCTAGGTGTTATATATCTAAATATATCTGATCTGATATCATCAATGCTTATTTGCAATTAGAGACATATCTATCTAAGTCTGTTACTGGTATACTACTGGCTTTAGAGCTCAAGTCTTTTATCTCTTTCAAGGTATATCCAATACAAAGTGGATCTAGAATGTCTTTATCTAATGATTTTTCCTACAACCTGATGCCAGCTCATCTTGCTTATCTCCTAAGGTCTTTTCATGAGCTTTAGGTCTAGTTCTACCTGCTCATTGTTTCTTATAACCATTTGATATGTTCTAAGGACTAATAATGGGTTCTAGAGCAAATTCTAATTAGAAATTCATTGGTATAAGATGTAATAAATGCTACTTTCTGCAGCAAATTCACTTGTAGCATAACATCAAAGACCTAATCATATACAAGAGAAAGATGACAATAACAATCAAGTATTGCTAAAGGAGAAAAAGTTCCAACAAATGACATTAGAAAAAGGAGAATTCTGAAAAGAGATAAAAGAAGCAGAAGAGTTCATAGAAGAAGAGGTAAGGGGAGCAGTAGAACAACAAGAGAAAGGTTAGAAACAAGAAAGAGAAGTATTCATGTAAAGAAAAAGAATCTATATTTCAGATTCAGCTACTCTAAGAGAAGAAATTATCACTAAACATCATGACACTGAACTAGCAGGACATTTGGGTTATACTAAAACACACAAGTTAATAACATGAAAGTACTGGTGGTCATATATATTAGAAGACATCAAGTATTATGTCCGGAGTTGTGAGAAATGCCAAACTAATAAGCTTAATAGACAACCCAAACAGAACTACTTATACCCCAACAAAATTTCTCAAACTTCCTAGGAGATTATCAGTGTCAACTTGGTGGAACTCTTACCTGAATTAGCTAGATACAATAGAATATTGGTGATAGTGGACCACTTTTCCAAGATAGCATGATACATATCCATCAATATAAACATCTTCACTCAAAGTATTAAGACTCTAGACCTCAGTTGAATATGTGTTTCAACTCAAAGCCTATATCTAACACTTGATATCTTTACACTCCTTGTTAGAGGATTTGGTTAAGGTTTTCAGTGAAGTTATATTGAAGAGGATAGATGTCAACAAAACTTTGAGTAGCACTTTTCAAGATTGTCCTAAGACAGAAAAGAGTACTGATTCCTTGAAGTAAAGAAAATGCAGAAAGGAATACAGAAAGAGAGAACTTGTCATTCCCTTCTCTTTCTGGTTTGTATTTATCCTAACTAGGTATTGTGACTAATGTTACAATGTAGTAATACTATTTATAACTAAGAGTGACTAGTTAGGTGATAGTCTAGTAATAGAAGCTATAAGAGTGACAAGTTGAGTCAGAATCTATAAATAGATTAGTCTAATGTTGTTCCATTTAGTACAAGTCCAAAGATAGAAAGGAAATAGTCCAAGATTTCTTCAAAGAGTCTTGTCTATAGCAAGAGTTTGATGTCTATTTGGAATCTTCTAATATTCAGTGCATTACTGCATTGTAATGTCCTTATCCATCAGCACTATCATCTCGTCTACTAACTACTCATTATCAAACCATGGCTGATAATAGCCATAGTCCTACTTGATATTCATAACACAAAGAGTAGCCAAGACATCCTAGGATCGAGTCTTTAAGAATATAGAACTCTCTCAAAAGGTCATAAGTGATTGAGAACCTTAATTTGTGTCATAATTCATGAAGAAATTATGCTCCTAACTTGGATTTGAAAGGAATCTATCAATAGCTTACTATTGTTAGAACCTAGGCAATAGTGACAGCTGTGAGATCCTAGCAACTCAGTAACACTGTGAACAACTGTAAGTGACTTTATTGAAAGAGATAAACAACTAATTATCACCTGTGGACAACTGTAAGTGACAGAGTGCCAACTTCAAGTCTATAGGGAATTACACATCAAATCAGATAACTTACTAAATAATTAATCACTGAAATATTACTGAAGAACTATCTAGAGTACATCTAACACACCCTCTTAATTTGACAAGTCTAGAAAACAAACAAAATGAGAAAAGTCCAATAAGAGTGAAGACCATTTAAGGTCTCAAACCAAGTTTAGGAACAAACTCTATCACTTGAGACTGAACTGCTTTTGTGAACAAGTCAGCAATATTTTATTGAGTTAGAACTGATCAGAGACAGAAGTCTACTCCAAAAATACATAGTGAGTTGTTAGCATAAGCAAATGCCCAAGTCTGTTGAGGCTTGAGTATCCCTTTAAGCAAAGTTTGAAAGAGTTTTTATAAAGCAGACAAAAGAAAACCTCAAAATCACTCAATAGTCTTTTAGCTCTAGAGCAATAGAGAAAGATGATAGGGGGAAAAGTATTCTTTTGTCCCTTCTGTGCCCTAGAGTATTTTATTAGGATTACAAAGCAATGATACAACAAAAGAAAAGAAACAAAGAAAACTTCCAAATTCCCAAAGATAGTAAAAGTAAAATAATAAGACAGCACTTCTCTCGATTACTTGACTACTACTCTCTACTCCTCTAATCCTACTCTTAGGGATTTTCTCCAAACAATAGATAGCTCTCAAGCCTTTTGATGTTCAGCAGAGAAAGGCAGTGATTTTGAGTTATCTTGCTCTCAAGTATGTTATCTTTATCATTCTTCTCCTCTATCTCTCTATCTGATCTCTTTAGTCCTTTTTCTACTCCTCTATATCTTATCACACCTTTGAGCCTTAGTCTTCTTCTGTTATATTTGTAATACAGCCCTCGAAAGAACTTATCTTGCTAGTCTTTGCTATAATTAGCTATTAGCAATGACAGCTCTGATCTGATAACAACCTAAATATTATAAATAAGTGACTGCTGCTGAGATATTGAAAGAGTGCAAAAGGGAATTGCACACTGGGACAAACAAAACCATGCTGTGCTAGCTCCCAATTGCATGCTAAAGGTCCAAGGGGAGATAATCAAAGATGAAGGTTTATAAATAATTAGAAAATAAGAATTATACACAGCTCCAATAAAATATATGTTGGTGGTTGTGAAAGGATTGTAAGATTTCTCTAGATCGTCGTCACATAGCCTCCCTAAGGTGTTAACCTTTACATACCATGACAAAAGCTTCTCTGGAAAATACAGTTAGTTGATTACTTATGGACCCTCCACACTCAGTTGCCCTTTTGTCTGCACCCCCAACACCAAACCTTACGGGTGTGATGCAATCCAAGTGTGCACCTAGCCAAGCTTTCCCAGCCTGCTGTCCTCTCCGAAGCCTGCCCGAGTTGCATCTGCATCTTCTTCCTAGATCGAGTTCTGGGTATATTCTGTGTTCTTCTCAAGATACCCTACTGGTCCTAGTCTTCTTACTCTTAATAGATCTGCATTCACGATTCTAGAGGCAGTGTAGATGGAGGTAGGAGTCAAGAGGTTCCTCTTCCTATCCAACTACACACCGGATACTATATTAAAATAATTACAAAGCCCTGAAACTCAAGGAATAAAATATAAAAAGGAAACTATTACTACTTTTGATGTTCCTTCAACCTCTTCTCACGCTAAGTCTGTCCCAATTCCCAGTGATAATGTGTCCTTATAGTGACGTATCCTCTTCATCAAATCCTTCCCATCAAAGATAACGTGTCTTCATCATCGCTTCTCTCTAGAATATTCTTCCTGATCTCCCATCACTCCCTTTGATGTTGCTTTGTAAGAGGGCCCTCCTTGGTTACCTGTTAAGTAGTCAGTAAGCCCCACTTAATAACTAGTATCTCCGAGTCATGTCCTAGGGCTCATTTATCTAAATATAATTGATCTGATGTCATCAATACTTAATTGCAAGCAGAGTCTATTCATCTAAGTCTGTTATCCAAACACTACTGGTTCTAGAGTCCCGGTCTGCCATATCTCTAAGTCGGTTCCATCCCATAATGGATCTAGAGCATAGTCCTTCTATGACTTTCTTCCTAAACCTGATGCCAGCTTATCCTACTTGCCTCCCAAGGTATCAACATGAGCTCTGGTTTGGTTCTCCCTTACTCAATGTCTTTATTATATGGTAGTACGTTCTAAGGATATAGAAAGGGTTCTAGAGCAAACTCTAATCAAGAATTCATTGATATAAAGTGTATCAAATGTTATTTTCCACGGAAAATTCACTTGCAGTGTAACAATATGACATCATTCTGTTAGGAAATAATCTTCTAAGGTCCTTTCTGCTCTCAAGAGCACTCTAGAATAGATTCATTAAGAAATTCTCTAGACAATCCTTATGAGGTCTCTGTAGTGGTGGTCACAGCCACTACTCTGCTACTCAAGTAGTATGCTCAAGTCCACAACTAGGCATCTAATGGTTATCTCTAGAAGGTCAAACTCATCTTTCAAGCTGGTTATTCTTGTTATTATAGTGAAAAATATCACTTTTATTGCCTAAACAGCTGTCTGGTATGACAATGTACCCCTCATCATTAATATAGGAATCAAGGAAGAAAACATTGATGTCATTGCTCAATCTATCCAGAAAGATAGCAACAAAGAAAAAGACTTTATCAGCAAGATTAAGAATAATATCAAGTACCTTAACACATTGGCTATTATAAATAAAGACACCTTACAGGAAGTCATTGATCAGCTTACTCTAGTATACAAAAATGTGTAGACGAAGTACTCCAAACCTAAGTGCATTATAAAGCATTCAAAGAAGTAGTGAAACTAGAACTACACTAACAGTCTCACTAGGTACCATCAACTAAGTAATCTGTTAAACTGGAAAGCTTCCAAATCAACTATACAAGAAGCTAAATGCAAGTTCTTTGACAAGAAAATACATGAGATAGCATCCTCAAATAAGCAACCATGGGACTTAATGAATTGGGTAAAAAAAAAATCTCTTCCTGCAATTGAAATCATCATACATGAAATACAATCTTGCAACACACTCTTCTTCTTTTGAAATGCCCTTCACAGCTCATACAACTCAGCTACAAATAGATCTATTAACACAAACTTCCTCAACAAAATACCACAAAGCAATATTATTAAATAGCCCCTTCTCAAAGCAAGAATTCAAGAATGCTATAGCTAAGTGCTTCTCTTCTTTCACTTCTGGCCTAGACCATGTCTTCTGGAGGCACCTTAAATTTCTGATTGCTAACAATAAATGTCTCAAAAAGATTATCTGTATTACTAACGTCTATATCATATATAAATTTTGACCACCTCAGTTCAAAACTATTATGTCAGTTGTTATACCTAAGCCCAACAAGGAGTCATATAATATATCTAAATCTTTCTGACCCATTGTCTTGCTCAACACTACAGAAAAACTCATTGAGAAAGTTATCAGCACCTGGCTTCAATTCTATATCACTTCTAATAACTTCTTCAATCCAAATCAACTTAGCAACATCAAACAGTGGTTCACTATCAATGTAAGCCTTTACCTTGCACATATCATATGTGCTGGATGGCTTAAATAGTGTTATACAAGTGTTATCATATTCAATGTTGCCTAATTCTTTCTCTCTCTTAATTATTTTTTTCTTTCAATATGCCTTAAAAAAGCTGGCCTCAACTCTAACATCATTAATTTCTTTGACAGCTATCATGCTGATAGGACAACTTCATACACCTGGAATGGCTTTTTTTCTCCCCTCTTAACACTAATATAGAAGTAAGACAAAGGTCTACTCTCTCCTATTATCTTTGCAATTTATATGGCTCCTATTATAAAAACATTCAAAAAAAGAATTAAAAATCTCAAAGACAAAATTCCTACTAATATCCTTTCATTTGTTAATGATGGTCTTTTAATTTCTCAGAAGAAGAGCTATGAACTGTCTTCCTCTTTTCTTCTCTATAGTAACAATATTATATCCAAAATCCTTCTCGATGCAGGTCTTGTCATAAAGCACAAAAAGTCTAAAGTGTTCCACTTTACAAGATCTCATTACCCATCTAATCCTTCTATTAATCTTACTTTAGTAGGAGGCCCTATCCTTATGCCCAAATCTATTTGGTAATATCTTGACTTTTATTTCAACTATAAGCTCAACTTCCATTATCACATCCATTTCTATACTATCAAATGTCTTTCAACCCTCAACATCATAAAACTCTTGGACAACTTATCACATGATATTCTTACTCTTTAAAAATAGCTACTATACAGAGCATATATACTACTGATAGTGTTATACAGCTTTCAGTTATGGTTCTTCAAGAGAGCCCCCACTGTTAACAATCTGTCTAAACTTAAGAAAATACAGCAAAGAGCTGTCTTATGGATTACAGGTAAATTTTGCACATTTCTGTTAGAAAGCATTGAAGCTATAGCAGGTCTCATCCCCATTTTTCTACACTTACAAAAGCTGAATGGATGCCATTATTTCTGTTATACTTCTATCCTACCATTATATGTCATCAACTCCATTTTAAATACACTGCATGGCAAGAATTAACCTCCTTACAGATTTATAACCTCCAACCTCACAATTAAACAGCAAGCTAAACTCAAAAGCTCTATTAAGGATGTCAACAAATATCTCAATGAAATTATCTCATGTTATAATCCCACCTATACTCTTTTTTCCTCTGGTTCAAGAGTAGTCAATCATTTCTTTAGTAGAATAACTTTTCACTCCTCTCCTTCTTCATCTGATGAGGATACTCACAAATATATCCAAAACCTCAACTATGTCTTTAGGCAATTACAAAATTCCTCACATAGTGTTACTATTATTGCCAATAGTAGAGTCAAAAAGTCTAATGTCATATCTGCTATCGCTCATATTTGGACCAATAACTCTGTCAAGAAATAGTTCTATATCCAAACTATAAATATTACATTTATCGAAGCTGAGCTAATGACCATATGCATTGGCCTTATTCCTACTATAGATAATAAAGACACCCATGACATTATTGTTATTACTGATTCTACTACTGCAGCCAGTAAATCCTTGAATTCTAGATCAATTTCTTTCAAAAAATCATTATACTGCTCATTACTAGAATCAGATCCTTTCTCAGCAAAGATAACAGAAACACCATATACTTTTGGTAATGTCCTAAAAAGGCAGAATGGCCTAGACATAAGCTTGTAGATGATCAAGTTAAAGTATCTACTAACTGACCCGTCTTTTCTGGCAAAAACTCCTATCTGTTTAACAAAAAGAAAAAATGTCACAATATGCTTAAGAAATGGCAAACCTTCTTCTCAACCAGTAAAAAGAAAGAACAAGTGTTCTTGGATTTTGAGGATGAAAAACAATATGTTATCAAGCTTACCTATGCTAAGAGTGATTCTTAGCTCTTCTCCATAGGGTTCATTAATGTCTTGTGTACTTGGTTTACCCACATGACTATGGACCATGCTTCTATCGGTGAGTATTATCAATCAATGCAACTTATACTCCTCCTCTACAAGACCATGCAATATTATTATTAATAGCTTTGTCTACTTCCTTAACAACAACCCCATTGCCTTCTGCTTTGATAATGATTAGATAGTTCATATAGCATAACTCCATAGAGTAAATATGTAGCTATATGTATCTTCTATGTTTCTTCTTTTTTGCCTTGTCTTTTTATGTTTTCTCCTCATTGTCAGAATAACTAACTCCTGAGCTAGAATAAAGCCAACTGCTCTTTTATCAGTGTTTGACAAGGAGAACTCAATAGAGTTCCCGTTAGATTCTGTACTCTATTTATACATGAATAGTAGCTCTAACCCTGTACCAAAGTCCCATGTTTCCCTATAAGTTACCTTTTTCTTATGTATCCATTAATAAGAAAAGAAAAGAAATAAGAAATAAGAAATATTAACTTAGCTGTTTTTGCCAAGTCATGACACCACCCCCTTCTTAAGTTTTCTCATCCCAAGGAATTTTTCTACAACTTGTAGTATAGATCAACTATGTTGCCCATTTCGTCGTCTTCTTCTGTTTGCTCTCTTATTTCTGAGTCTTTCTGCTCAATTTCTTCTTCTTCTTTAACCATTTTCAAAATTCTTCTTCTGCTTACTTTTCTTTCTTTCCATTGTCTCCAATTTCTCTCTAATCTTCCCTAATATTTCTGGTCATATCTTTTATCTGACCACTCAAATAACTTTTTTGCTGTAAATCTCCCTAGCAATTCTCCCCTTTTAAACATTTCTTCTTCTTTTTCTTGTCTTACCTGTAAGAAAGCTAAACTCCAAGCTAGAATAAAGCCAACTGCTCTTTGCTCAGCGATTGACAAAGAGAACTCGATAGAGTTTCCATTAGATTCTCTACACTACTTATACAACTACTACATGGTCTGTGCACTACTTTCCCATGCCTATTATGTGACCATGACTATGTGATACTTGTGATGTGATACTTTCCCACACTTCCTTCTATATAGTAAGTCCAAGAAAAGAAAAGAAAAGAAATATAAAAGAAATATGAATAATAACTTAGTCATTTTGCCAAGTTATGACATTGCTATATCTTCCATATCTTGTTGATACTCTTTTTCAAACTCTTTGATCACTTCCTTTACATTCTTCAAGTTTTCTCTTTCTTCCCAGGTATCAGATTCTGCTGTAAATCCTTTCCAGCATACCAAGTACTTGTTCTTTTCTTTTACTCACTGTTTGTTCAGGATTCTTTCTACCTCCCACTCTTCTTTCCCTTTGATTATCACTAGAGCAAGTTGTTCCTTTTTCTACCCCTCTACTTGTCCTACATATCTGTATATTCTACTAACGTTGACTACTGAATGTATTTTAACTGTACTTGGTAGTTCTAATTCCACTGCGTTCAATGACATGATTTTCTTGATTTTGTAAGGACTAATGAATCTCTTTATCAACTTCTCTGTTCTCCTCCTGACCATCTGATATTTCAGATCCTTAGTGCTTAACATTACTAAGTCTCCTACTCTATAGTCATTGACTTCTCCTCTCTTCCTATCTGCATATTTTCTCATTTCTTCTTGCACTTTCCCTAGCACCACTTTTGTCTCCTCTTGTATTTCTTTCATCTTTTCAATGAATTTCTCCACTTCTTCGTACTTCTCCTTCTTTCTTCCCTTGAAGCCTACCCTAGGATCTTGTCTATAATTTGCCTTGAAAGGTGATGTTCAAGTACTCAAATTCGCTTTATTGTTATAGGCAAATTCTGCTGTTTCTAACCATTCAGGCCATTGTTTCTGCCTATAATCGATGAACATCCTCAAGTACTACTCTAGTTCCTGGTTAACCCTCTCTGTTTGTCCATCTATCTGCAGGTGAAATGCCATTGATAATTTACTTTTGATCCCTAATATCCTGTTCAACTCTTTTATTAGTCCTGCCATGAACTACAGTCCCCTATCTGATATGATACTTTCAGGTAAACCATACAATTTCTACACATTATCTCTGAATAGCTTAGCTAACCCTTTTACTGATGTCTTTTCCATAATAGGAATAGAATGAACTATTTTTGTTAGTCTATTGACTACTACTAGAATTGAATCATATTCCTGTGCTAAGGGCAACTTAGTGATAAAGTCTGCTAATATATGCATCCAAGGTTTTTTGAGTATTGAATTGGGCATTAACTTGCCTACTGGCTGCTTTATGTAATTTTTATTACACTGGCAGATGTTACATCCTTCTATATACTGCTTTACTTCTTTAGTTGCTCCTGACCACCAGAAATTTCTAGTGACCAATTCCACTGTTTTCCACTGACCTTCGTGACCTCTTACTAGTGTATTGTAATATAGCCTAATAATCTCTGCTCATAATTTGTTGTCTTTAAGCACATAAACTTTCTTTATATATAATACTATTTACTTCTTTCCATTCTTCATCTCTTAACATCTTTACCCTGGCTCTTTTCATTTCTTTCACTACTTTTACTATCTTATTATCTTTTACTTTTGACTTCCTAACTTTCTCTAATAGATTCACTCCATCTATTATTATTTCTACTGTCTCTGTTTTCCTTACTTCCAGCCACTCTAGTTTTACCAATGTCTCATTCTCATTGTCTTTCTCTACTCCCACTTCCTAGTCTGGCCTCCTGCTTAGACTATCTGCTTTCCCCATCTTACTTCCTGGAACATGCTTCAAAGAAAAATCGAATCAAGATAAGTATAGAGCCCATCTTGCTTGTCTTCTATTTAACTTTTGTACTTTCATGAAATACTTAAGTGTCACAAACTTCATTTGGCCATATCTCCATCAATACTTCATCGATTCTCACAGTCTTAACGGCTACAGAAAGCCCTTGAAAAGACCTTTCGATTGATACCAGTCACGCCTCAAAGCGATCAGTATTGGCCGAGATATTAGGCAGATCAACTGGTAACTACCATGGTACCATTTATTAAATCGCCAATATCTCGGAAACCGCCACAATCTAAGCTTCGCTTTTAGGCATCAGAGAAGCCCTCTTCATACCGCTTAGAATGAGCCTAAAATGGCACTGAGGCAATTAATATTAGTGGAGATATGAAGGCCTCAATGTTTGCACATGGACTTCATTAATTACCTATAGATACTCATCTGTCCTTTTCTTAGAACAAAGAACAGCCTCCATATGGTTAAGTTATCGCTATTTCAAGTACAAAGGCACTACCATATGTAGAACAATAGGTAGTAGCATATGATAATCTGTCCTAGTGCACAGACCATCACAATTCTGTATATAAGAACTCATAGTCTGAGGATTAGACCTCAGACTTAACAACATCTTTTGTCGCTTGTCTAAATCTGCTTATAAGCTCTTTGAATCTATATTCAGCCCATCACAAAAACAAGTAAGTGACCTTTTGTGATATTTAAGGTTCTTATGATCTGTCCAAATCTTGAATTTTTCTACTACTCCTTCCAGAAAATGTCTTCATGCTTCTAAATACCTGATGACTACTAACATCTCTTTGTTGTATATTTCATAGTTTTTTTTTGTATTACTAAGAGACTTTAAAATGAAAACGACTGGTTTTCACTTTTTATCTAAGCACTTCATTGATAATACTCCTTCAGTAGCATAATCTGAAGCATCATCTTCTACTTATCTAAGTCCAGTGCTGCTAGTACTGGTTTTGTCATAAAGACTCGTTTTAATTTGCTAAATGCTTCCTGTTGCTCTTCTCTCTATTGTCACTTTATATCTTTCCTTGTTAGTACATTTATTGGCCTTGCTACCCAAGCAAAGTCTTTGATAAACCTCCTGTAATAATTTGTGAGGCCTAAAAACTTTCTGACGTCTTTCACATTTTTTGGCTCTGGTCAACTAAGTACTCTATTCACCTTTTCTGCTTCCATTTCTATCCCATTAGATCCTATAACAATACCTAGGAACTCTATTTTCTTCACCTTCCACACACATTTTTTCAGCTTAATATATAAGTCGTTCTCTTTCAGCTTCTTTAATATCTCTTTCACAATTTTATCATGTCCCTCCTCTATTTCTGTTCCCACCAATATGTCATCTATGAACACTGCTACTTTTTCTTTATTTATCAAATCTCTCAGAATTTCATTCATCATTGCTTAGAACATTGCTGGTGAATTTGTTATTTTAAAAAACATAACTATTGGTTCCTTCGAACCAATTTGTGTTGTAAACGCTCTCTTCTACTCATCTCCTTCTTTAATTCTTACATTGTTGAATCTCTATCTCAGATCCATCTTAGTGAATATTTTTTTGCTACCCATGTTGTTGATTAACTCTGTAATTAAGGATAATGAATAGTGTAAAGTAATCCCTCACATACAACTCCAGAGCTTGTATTGGCCCTCCAAAGTGACCCTGCAGCTAATTAAATATTACTATGTAACATTTAAGCTCACCTATTGTTTAGACCCTGGCTGTCAAGAACTGTAGAAGCAGGAATGTGAGGACACTGCAGTATATATATAGTAGATTATTCCCTCTAGGAGCCTCATTTAATTCTCTGAGGAATCTCCTAGAGATAGGTTGTAACATATTCTACGGAGTGTAATTTACTAAAGAATCTCCTGGAGTGCTCTGCTCCGGTCACCCTTACAGATAGTTGTTTTTCACCATTTGGTTATTTAGGTTGCAGTAGTCTATAACCATCTACTTACTTCTGTCTTTTTTGCCCACAAAAAAAACTAGCAACATTTGAGAGGACTTCAATGGTCTAATGTACCTCTTTTTCAGTTAGTCTTCCACAAAGTTCTGAACTTCTTCTCTCTCATTTTTGGATAGAAGGTAAATTCTTCCCTTCTGTAGTTTGAACATCTCCTTGAGATCAATAGCATGATCCCAAACTTTTCTAGTTGGCATTCTTTCCAACTCTATCTTTCCAAACACTTTCCTCCACTTAAGAAATTTCCTTGGAACCAACTCTTTAATTTTTCTATGGTCCTCTTCAATTTCCTCTTCTCTTCCCCAATTTTCTTTATCATCTATTGCCCATCTGACAATATTTTCTTTTTCTAGGGTTGTCACCTATTTAACTCTTTCTTTCTTCTGAATCTTTCTGTCATACAAGAGCAGATACCTCATTATTTTGACTTCTCCTGTCTCCCAATTTATTTCCAGGTTATGTGCTATCAACTATAGCATTCCCAGAATTACTTCTGTTTTTCCCAGATTGCAAACATCTATTCTCATTTTTTCTACATGACCTTTATAGTACACATTTACTTCTACCTGGTGTGTAATGGCCCCTCTGCTCTTATTTGTCCTATTTACATTTCTTACTGCGATTGGTCTCTCGAGTTTTTACAGCCTAAAGCTATACTTTGCTGCTGTTCTTCTGTCCATGAACATCCCTGTCATACCACTGTCCAAGAGTGCTTTCACCATAACACCTTCATGAGTGTCTATCTTTTCCATCCCAATGTTTAATCACACTTCCTTCAACATTTTGAAGGTTCACCTGACCTCCTTTTGACTATCTCTCTCTTTTGCTATACCTTCCAGAGCTCCTGCCTATGTGCTGTTTTGCTGTGCTTTTCCCTCACTAGAGCATGCCATCTTCCTCTTCTTTTTTTGAGCATCCACACTATTTTAACTCCTCCAACCTCCTCCTTAATATCACTTCTTGCCTTCTGTTTTCTTTCATGTAACACCCTTGACTCCTGCACCTTTCACAAGTTAGGTACAAGACTACTACTTCCTCTGTATACCACTCTAGTTTTAGTAAGCATGTTTTTTCCAGCACATCTTTGCCACAGTGCTCCTTTGCTTGCTTCCTTAACTCCATCACTGAACTCCTTCTCCATTCTTGCTGTGCTTCTCGTGACCTTGTCACATGCACTGCCTTTTCCTCCTTTACTTTCCTTAACTGTCTCTCTTCCTCCTGTGCTTTTCTCTTTGCAGAACACACTGTGTAAGGAAGCTAAACTCCAAGCTGGAATAAAGCCAACTGCTCTTTGTTCAGCGATTGACAAAGAAAACTCAATAGAGTTCCCATTAAATTCTCTATACTACTTATACAACTACTACATGGTCTGTATACTTCTTTCCCATGCCTACCATATGACTTATCATGTGACATCATGTGATGTGATGCTGTGACTTCCTGTCATGTGGTGTGACTGTGTGACACTTGTGATATGATACTTTCCCGCACTTCCTTCTATATAGTAAGTCCAAGATAAAAGAAAAGAAAAAGAAAAGAAAAGAAATATAAATAATAACTTAGCCGTTTTGCCAAGTCATGACACACTGGCCTCTCCTGTTGGTGTACCTTTTGTAGCCTTATCATATGCACCACCCTTTCTACTGCTCTTTCTTTCTTTCTCCATAATAGACACTCTTTATACTTGTATCTCTTTTCCCCATACTTAAAACATTCTACTACTACTGCTTTTACTCTTCTTATCATTCTTCCTTCTTCACCACTTTGTATCACTCTACTAGACAACACTTCAAATTTATTCTGGGGAATTGTGTTTCCCTCTTTCTCTTTCTTATTCCTGTAATTTCAGGCCAGGTGCCCGAACCCTTTGCATTATTAACACAGCTTTCTCTTCCTTCTCTCTAGTTCTTCCTTCAGTTTGGCAAGAACATGTTTCTCTTTGAGCAAGTTGCTCATCAATGATTTGTATTGTTCTTGAAACATAATGATAATGTCTCAAAATAGGTACAGATTTAATGAATTTTGATCATACTAATATTATATCTGTTAGGGTATAAGATCTTTACCCAACCAGACATCTACTGCCCTACTAACTACTGCTCTAATAGTATGGTAGACTATTATCTAATAGATGGGATCTCTAATCTAGATAGCCCTCTAAAGGTAACCGTCACTTCTCTGTATGTACCAACTCACAATGGAGTTGCAGCACAAGGTTTATACTGAGAAAGAACAAGTAAACTACTGAGCACCACCTAATTACAAGATCAGGTCTTAAATGCAATGCCTAGGTATGGTACCATATCTTCACCTGCAGTCCCTAACTAACTACAAAGTCCCCTTAAGCCAAGGGCCCAGCTATGTATGGAGGTGGCTATTGATTGTGGTGATCAGCAGCTAAGGGTTGATTTATATGAGATGAAAAGAATAAGCAAGATCCAAGGTAGATAGTGCTCTGAAGTAAATCAAGTTCTAATGTCAGAATACTCCTGAGCCAGAATAAAGCCAACTACTTCTTTATCAGTATTTGATAAGAAGAACTCAATAGAGTTCCCATTAGATTCTATACCCTATTTATATATAAATAATAGCCCTAACCCTGTACCAAAGTCCCATGCTTCCCTATGAGTTACTTTCTTCTCATACTGTTACTGTAAGGGGACAGTACTAGGATCACTTAGATAACCTAGTAGGATAAGTATCGTCTAGCTTGTTCTCAGATCCTCGAAGTCCATGGTCCACAGTTCTCTATCCCTCTAGTTCAGGTCTGCTCCATCAGTACTATGTAGCCTTATTAGGTATGGTAGTTATTAATGTCTTGATCTGTGTTCCCTTAGCAACTGGCACACAGACCATGCTAGTCTAGTATATATAGCTAGTGGTGTATGGTAAAATACCTTACCTCAACATTAATTAGAACTTCTGGACCATTCACTGTTCCTTCTTAAGTCCATCTCCTTCACTAATATTGAGTGTGGTTAGGGTCACTACTGAGTGATCCCCTTATATTTACACTGCCAGCAAATTTGTGGCAGAAAGTAGCATTTGATATATCTTATACCAATGAATTCCTAATTAGAATTTGCTCTAGAACCCATTATTAGTCCTTAGAACATACCAAAGTGTTATGTGAAATAGTGAGCAAGTAGAACTGTACCTAGAGCTCATGCAAATACCTTGGGAGGCAAGTGAGATGAGCTGGCATCAGGTTATAAACAGAATTATTGGAGGAGAACATTCTAGATCCACTTTATATGGGATATACCTTGAGAGAGATGGAACACTTGAACTCTAGAACCAGCAGTATACTAGTGACAGACTTAGTCGGAGAGGCTGTTAATTGCAAATAAGCTTTGATAGCATTAGATCAATTATATTTAGATAAATGATCTCTAGGACATGACTTGGAGATACTAGACATTAATTGGGGCTTACTAACTGTTTAACAGATAATCAAGGAAGTCCAAATTACAAAGTAGCATCAAGGAAATGATAGGAGAAGAAGAAAGAATATTCTAAAAGAAAGCAGTAACAAAAATATGTTATCTTTGATGGGAAGGACTTGGTGAGAGGGATGCGTCATTAGTAGGATTTTGAGAGGACTTAGGGCAAAAAGGAGTCAAGAGAATTCTAAAAGTAGTAATAGTTTCCTTTTTATATTTTATTCCTTAAGTTTCAGGGCTTTGTAATAACTTTAATATAGTATCCAGGGCAGGATGAACAGAAGGAGAGAACCTCTTGGCACTTACCTCCATCATCACTGCCTCTGGAATCATGAAATGTGAAACTATTGAGTATAAAAGTTTAGAGTCAGTAGAATGTCTTGAGCAGAACACAGAATATACCCAGAACTCAATCTAGAGAAAAATAGCAGATGCAACTTGGGCAGGCTTTGGAGAGGACAGCAGGCTGGGAAAGCTTGGCTAGGTGCACACTTGGATTGCATCACACCCATAAGGTTTGGTGTTAGAGGTGTAGACAAGAGGGCAACTGAGTATGGAGGGTCCATGAGTAATCAACTAACTGTATTTTCCAGTTAAGTCTAGTCATGGTATGTAAAGGTTAACACCTTAGGGAAGCTATGTGATGACAACCTAGAGAGATCCTACATTTATTTCACAACAACCAACATATATTTTATCAGAGCTGCATATAATTCTACTTTTGTTTATAACCTTTATCTTTGATTATCTCCTCTTGGACCTTTAGCACACAATTAGGAGCTGGCATATCATTGTTTTGTTTGTTCCAGTGTGCAATTCCCTTTTGCACCCTTTCAATACATCTATTAATAAGAAAAGAAAAGAAAAGAAAAAGAAAAAGAAAAAAGAAATATTGACTTAGCCATTTTTGCCAAGTTATAACACTCATCTTTTTCTCTTTTTTCTCTTTTACTTCAGCTTTCTGTTAGTTATTATAAGTAGATATAGTATATCTGCCACAGTCTGCCTATAAGCCCCATGTAATAAATTGTGGATTTAAAAAAAAAGAAGTTATATTACCTATGCAGTTTTTCTATTTGGTTATATTTATGCTGATCTATATCATGACCATCCAAGAGGTTGGTAGTTCAACTCTCTTCTATGTCATTTTTACTTATAGCTTTTTTTGTCACAGTTAAGACAGCTTATGATAAACATATTACAGAAGCATAGATCAAAGCTTGGAAAAACTACCCTTAATAAGAATACTATACTTAAGAAAATCAGCTTCTACCCTTGCTTAGACCAACATTTTACCTTAGGAACAAACAGAACATCTAATACAGTGTTATATAGGCTATGGTTACTGTTATGACCTCAAAGAGTAACTCAGGTTGCAACACTCAATAAAGACTTGAGGATGAGTTATGAAGTAAAGGAAAGGGAATAATACAATTAGTAAAGAATAGAGAATACAGGTAAGTATCTACTACTATATATACCTATGTACTATAAGGTAGAAATGAGGATGTAATCAGAAAAGTACATGGTAGACATGAGGTCTGCTGAGTAAAGAACATGCCTCACCAGTAAGACACAGTATACATATATGTTATATAAAAGAAGTAGTTTATGCTTAGAAGTTATGGAGAACTTCTGTAAAATATGAGGTTGATCATAACAGTTACCTAGGTAACTTCTATATAAAGATTGATATGACAATAAACCCAGTATGCCCCTATGGTAAATCTTACTAAACTTGTACCCACATCATGTGATTGCTACCTCTACAAAGACCATCAATATATCCTTGGAAGAGATCTCACCTTTCATATACTCCCTTGACATCCTTGATACCCACAAAGGGATCCAAGCCCTTATGGAGTTCTTGCTCAAATCTAATATATTTACTGAGTTAGAAATAGGCCTATTTACCCAGCACAAATTCACCATCAACAATAGACTGCTAGAAGACTATTTTAATGAGGAACTCAAGGACAGTCACCCAATAGTAACACACAACTCAGCCTAATAAACACATATTTTTATTTCTTTAGTCTCTTCTTATTACAGCTATAATATTATCTTTGAACACAATACAATCCTCTCCTCTTCCACTACTTAACTTTACCCTACTATACTTCTTTCTTCTATAGATATGCCCCAGACATTGGGCTCTTTGTAGCCCTCTATATCCTAGTACTGGTTTGCTTATTGCAGAATAGAAATGCTAAATCCAAAAAAAAAGTCAAGTTACCTAATAGTGTGGTGTTGTCTTGCCTGTCACATCTCTTATCACATAGTCATGCTCTGCCACTATGGCTATGCTGTTGCAGAAACCCAGTCACATGTTGGTTTGACTTGGAATAAAGCATATTCCATTGCAAACCAATAATTAGATACAATGAATATTAACCTTATATATTAAATAAGAGTTCCTAGAACTTCCACTGGATCACAGCATTAGCTTAATTTCCCAACATATGCCCTTAGAATATCACTGTTGTAGCACTGCTAAATATATTGTCTATATCTTATACCAACAGACTTAGAATGATAGAAGTGTTAGTCCACTTCAACAAGAAGGGTAAAGTAACAACTAGAATGTGCAGGTATGTCTTCAAAACTAAGACCAGATAGAAATGACTAAGGTCAATTAAATGTTTGGAAGGAAATACAAAAGGTATATATACCTAAGACCAGATAGAAATGACTGGTCTTAGGGCTTACATGGTAAACATCTTATGTACAATACAAGTATACAACTATTAACCTAAGAATGAACATGTCTCAGGTGTCTGTGCATATGTTGCTAGGGAAAAATTTAATAGAATATAGGAAAAATAAAGATGATATCAATAGCATGTTATTCTGGAGCATATTTAGAGAAACAAGAGGAGAAATAACAAAAGGTAAATGAATTTTCTAAAATATACTTTGTCATGAAAGCACTGGTATTGTGGTCATTATTGTTGGAGAACAAGGAAAACCTATTGTAAGGAGTGACCTGTACAGGAATTAAACCTATGGTCTTTAGGTAACTAGCCTGTACACTCTACTACTTGTTGTCATAACTTGGCAAATCGGCTAAGTCATTATTTCTTTTTCTTTTCTTTTTCTTTTCTTTTAATTTGTAATATCAATGGACGTGCGAGAGCAAGTTGACTCATAGGAAAGCATGGGACTTAGTGCAGGGTTAGGGTTACTCCTGTTGTATAAATAGTGTACAGAATCAAGCGAGAACTCTATTGAGTTCTCTTTGTCAAACGCTGAACAAAAAGACAGTTAGCTTAATTCTGGTCATCAGACTTTAGCTGCTAACACTTGTTAAATTAAATAATTATTGTACCGTATATTACTGTAGGTTAATATATGAGCTATGCTTACATAAGTGGGGCTTGCTTCTTTATCTTAACTGCCATGTTACAAACTGCTTTGCTTTTCTCGAGATCTCTCTTTTCTATCAGACTGTCTATTAATATCTGTTGGATAACCTGGTGAGTGGGCCATCATTTGTCCCTACTGTAATTGCTGCTCTCCATTCTTCTAACAGGTTATGGGCCTCAGTTTGCCCTGACCTCCTTTGGTGCTCTCAAGCTGCTTCAGTTGATGGAAAGAACTTGACTAGCTTGCCGATCTGTTAGGGATTGGGATGATTTCTCTGTTAAATCCCCTCATACACACAGAATCCTTTGCTCCTTCACAGATGCTATGGCCTATAGCTGTTTAGGATAAAGTGCTGCATATTCATTGCTGCATCTGCTCCCTGAACTAAGCTGATTTCTTGATGATAGCTGTAAGGGGACTACCCTAGGGTTGGGCTTAGTGACGTGAGTAGGTTCCCACCTAAGAGCCGTCGTCTCTCCGATCGCCTTCCCACTGTCTGCCTTCCTTCTCTTCTGTAACATACTATGTGAGCCTCTAAATCTAATATTGGACTTTGTGAGAATATATGTCAGGTACCATGAGAACGGTGCCTAGACTGTCTAGTAGTATAAATACTGGTCATCTGTTGTAGATATACCTCAGTTGAATCTCATACTAGCTTCAGGATCTATCCATTAGCTTAAGGGTCTATCGCCTTGTGTGTGATCGTGTGCCCTAACAATAGCTATAACAAATTTAATATCCACTATTTTTTGTCTCTTCAGCCCTACTGTTTACCCATCTTGGGCAATCAGTATACATTTCTCTACTGTCTTCTTCCACTCTCTAACTATCTTGGCTCAATCCCTTGTAACCTATGCCAATATAATGGCTACAACTAGGAACTTTGTAGCATTGAGTAGTATAGTCTGTATGGCTTGATGTGACAATAAATTTGTGTTGCCTGTATCACCTATAGCTGAAAATTTACAAAGATGTGATAGAGCACTATACACTATATGCAAGAGTAAAAAAGTGCCATATAGCCACTCTTATAATGATGAATGGTTCTTGGACTCTGGTGCCTTTGCCCATTTCACTCCTTTTGAGTCTGACTTTGTCTTCATGACTCAAGGAAATTATGGTCACATTAAGACAGCCAATTCTAAAGCACCTCTTTTTATGGTTGCTATAGGAACTGTCCTTATAAAACATGAAATCATTGACCCTAAAGACAGGACAACCAGAACTGCTATCTCTAAACTATGACCAGTATACTGTGTTCCTGGCATGACCATATGCCTCCTCTCCACTGAACAGTTACTTTAGTCTAGATTGAGTATAGAAGGCACAATGGATGGTTCAACCTTTTGTGACTTATCTGGTGATGCTGTTCTCTCTGCCCTACCTAATCTTTGGGAGAACATCCAGGTTGTGTGTCATATGACAGAAAATAATCATTTATTAATATAATATCTTTTATATTTTATATTAATTACTAAATTCCGCTCCTGAACTCCTGTTGTCTACTCTTATAGAATCACAATGTAGACTAGTTACTTGTACTCTTCCTATTCTGGACTTAGTATAAGTACTCCATTAGTTATATCCTAGTTCCTTAGTTCGTAGATTAATGTCTATAATGTCTATAACATCATCTGGTCCTAACACTATTCCTGTCCACTCCAGATTCCTAGTTTACTTTCTTAAGGACCTCTTCTCTGATGACTTCCCTCCACTCTGAAATACGCAACCACCTCATGACTGGAGACTGGGGTATAATACATAAGTTGAAGCTAAGGTCATTTACCAAGTCATACTCTATTCCAACATTGTTCCTTCCCCACTGGAGCCTTCTCTTGGGTTTTATACCATCGCTAAGTAATATTTTCCTCCAACATAGTACATTACTCTGTTCTAGAGTTAATTCATATCTATTACTCCATCCCTTTGTCCTCCACAATTTCGTCCTTGACATTGTGAAAACATGTATTATTAAGAACAATGTTTCTAATCCTGTGAGCCTTGTTACAAGGCACCCAGATTATGAGACAATTTATTATTGACTTGGGCACATCTCTGATAAAGCTATGAGATATGTCCCAGACAATGTTGAAGGTGCTGAGAAAATCTGCTTCCCTAACAAGAAACATGTATGCTATAGTTGTGCTTTAGGAAAGCTGTACTAGTGCAGTTTCCCTGAGAACCCTAAATATTCTAGTGAGACTCTTGGATTGATCCATTCAGATCTCCTTGAGCTCTGCACTTTATCATACTCTAAGTATAAGTAGGTGATTACATTCCTTGATAACTATTCCTCCTATTGCAGAGTTGCTTTTTTGCACAAAAAATCAGATGTTGCAGAAGCAATCAAAGCTGTTTTTCAGCTGTGGTCAAATACTACTTTCTACTCTGTTAAACACCTACATACTGATAATGGGGGAGAGTATATGACATCAGAATTGCAATCTTTTTTATGTAAACAGGGAATTGTCTATGAGACAAGTATACTATATGTACATCAACAAAATGGTTGAGCAGAACACTTGAACCAGACACTACTATAAAAGGCACAATTTATGTGACTTGAAGCATGTTTATCTGATTCCTGGTGGGAGTTTGCTTTTGCAACTGCTACCTATGTCTATAACCATACTCCTATTAAATGTCTCAAATGAAAAACACCTTAGGAGATCTTCACAGGTGAAAAACCTAAAATATTACACCTCTGTGTCTTTGGTTGTGGAGCATATGTATATCTCTCCAATGAAGTTTGTGCAAATAAACTTACACTGTGCTCTGAACTCATGATATTTATTGGATATGAGGATAATAGCTATGGATTTATTTACCACATACAAGACAATGTTATATTCTACTCCACCCAAGCTATCTTTGATAAAGGACACTTCCCTAGATGTCCATCTTCTCACTCTAGAGAGTAAATGCCCCTTAGTAGACTAACCCCAGAAATAAAGTCATCAGCACCTGGACCTTTTGGTGTAGACGAGCCTGCTCCAACATCCTTTCCACCAACACCTGCATATCCTAGACTCTCTACTCCTCCAACCTCTCCTAATTTGCCAACTCACTCAGAATCTCCATCTCCCTTTCCCCCACTGACACCACCTAAATGGTCCTCAGTAAAAATTAAAGAGATTGAAGATATCAAAGATAAAGATGTTGAGATGCATTTCCCAAGCCCTTCTCCTCCTGAAGCTGGTCCCTCATAGTATACACCTCCTCAGGTTCCAACTGTAATACCTCAAAAACAAGATAGTGACCCACAGCCAGGAGAAAATGTTCTTTCTCTGAGATATAGCTTGAGAAGATCAACTCATGAGACTAGAGTCCCTTATAGACAAGGCAATATATATGAAAAGGATTGCCATCCCACAGATGTCTTGAGGCACCCTGAGTAGCAACAACATCCTAGTGAGGCTGATCCAGATATGGCATGCAGAATGCTTGAGAATGCTTGCAGACATATTCAAGCACAGCCTGACACTATTCCAATTGGAGGAGTATACTATCCATATAATCAATGGGACAATACTGTTGAAAGAAATAGAATCCACTATAAAGTTGATTGGATAGAACAACGACCTATCATAATTGACATAGAAAGAAATAGAATGGATGCCCCACCTCTAGCAGGCAAGTCAGGTACTACAGCTATTACCAATCATATAGTACGCCTTGCAAGAGAAGGGAAAGCAGAGTATATTCACTTTCTCTTGGTACTCAGAGCAACTAAGACTCATTTTCTACCAAAAACCTTTAAAGATGTCATTAAACTACCAGCTGACTCTAAGAAAAGGTAGCTTGAATCTTGCCTTGAGGAGCTGAAATTGCTCAAAGACAGAGATGTTTATGAGATTGAGGACTTTCCTAAGAAAAGAAAAGCAGTCAAGAACTGCTGGGTGTTTAACATCAAGCCTGATGGTTATTATCAATCTTGTTTTGTTGCCAAAGGATCTTCTCAAGTTGAAGGCATTGACTTTGATAAATTATTCTCTCCAGTTGTCTGCTATGAAACTGCGTGACTGCTTTTTGCTATTGCTGCACTTGAGAATTTAGATATCCAAAGTGTTGATGTCAAAACAGCCTACTTATATGGTGATCTGGATGAGAAAATCTATATGGAGTGGCTAGAAGGTTTCAAACTACCTGGAAAAGAAAACAAAGTTTAGTGACTTCACAAAGCATTGTACAGCCTTAAGCAAGCTGGCTTATCCTGGTGGTGCACAATAACTAAGTCAATGCTTGTCCTAGGATTTAAGAGATGCAAATCCAATGCTGGTGTATATTACTATCATGACAAAAAGACTAAAGCACTTGTTATTGTTCTAGAAGAGGCCAGCAACTATGGCGCAGAAGTATGTCCCTACAGACTCACCTAGTAAATGGTAGATTCAACTTAAGAAGGAATAAGAGATAAAGAGCAATTATTCCATTGATGAAGGGAGGATCTACTTATATACTTAAGGGAGCATAGAATGGTAGTGATTACACAAGCAATAGATCAACAAAGTAAAAATACATTAATTACTAATGTTTGTAAATATTAATAGTTATAGCAATTGTTTATGTTGATGATGTTTGCTTTATAGGTACTAAAGGTTCCCTGCTCTTCAATGAGTTGAAGCAGAAATTTATGGCTAGATAGGAATGTCATAACCTTAGTAAAACCACAGAGTTTCTAGGCATACACATAAGCCATGATCATAAAAATCAAAAGATATTTATTGATCAATGTGAGTATTTGGAGAAGGTGCTGGCACACCTTAATATTGTGACTAATCCTACTTATACTCCACTGCCATCTGAGTTTAGCTTTAAACCAAATGAAAAGCAGTGTGATCCCAAATTTCACCAAAAGTACCAACAACTGGTTGGTTCTCTAATGTACTTGATGATTGGCTTGAGACCAGATATTGGCTTTGCAGTTGTCAAGTTAGCTCAACAGATGGCAAACCCTTCCAATGATCATTATCGAGTTAGGTTACACCTTTGTAGATACTTGCTTGCCACTTGCAGATATTGGCTTGTCTATAATGGATTAAACAACAAATTGCTTATAGCATACTCTGATTCTGATTGGGACCAAGACCATGAGCATCACAAGTCAACTACTGGCTATTTTACTATACTGGCTCAAGGAATCACTTTCTGGTTAAGTCACAAACAGAAATCAGTAGTCCTTTCCTCTACTGAGGCTGAGTATATGGCGCTCTCTGATTGTAGTTGCCAATTTGTCTGGATATCAAATCTCCTGTGTGAGATTGGTTTTGATATTCCTGTCCCTCACCTTTATGGTGATAACCTTGGATCACTCCTCTGGAGCACTAACCCAGTACAAGAAAAAAGGTCCAAACATATTGACATCTGGTATCACTATGTCAGGGATGCAATAGAAGATGACAAAATCAAACTATCTAGTATGTATACTGCACCGAATATGGGATGATGGCGCTTGCAAATTAATTATGTAAAAATTAGGTAAGTATTTGTCATTTTTAGCTAAGAATTGGTCATCAAATTTCTTTACACGTTCTCTTTTTACTTAATAAACTCTACAAAATTCAAGTAAATTCAGAAGAAATTCAAATAAATTAGGATAAATTGGAATAAAATTGGAACAGGCAGTGAGCAAAGTGAGCTGGCTATGGCCTTACTGTTGTAGGAAGAGAGCACAGCAACCTGACTTATAACAATGCAAATTACTAGTGAAGGAAGAGAGCATAATGACCTGACACACAATTTGTGAGCTGACTATGGCCTTACTGTTATAGGAAGGGAGCAGAGCAACCTGATGCACAACAGTGCAAACTACCAGTGTAGAAAGGGAGCACAGCGACCTGATACACAACAGTGCTAACTACCAGTGAAGGAAGGGAGCACAGCAACCTGACGCACAACATTGTAAACTACCAGTAAAGGAAGAGAGCACAGAAACCTGACACACAACAGTGCAAATTACCAGTAAAGGAAAGAAGCACAGTGACCTGACACACAATAGTGCAAATTAACAGTGAAGGAAGAGAGTACAGCAACCTGATGCACAACAGTGCAAATTACCAGTGAAGGAAGAGAGCACAGCAACCTGACATACAATATTTCTCACTGTGTCACAGACCATTGTTGGAAGGGAGCAAAGCAACCTGATGGACAACACTATCTGCAGCTGCACAGACTGTTGTAGGAAAGGAGCATAGTGGACTGACTTCAACACAAACTTAATAACACAGAATTAGTAGAGGGCTCAAGAAGGGCCAGAGGCCTAGATGAAAACCTTGTACCACATTGATGGAGCCACGAACCCTGCTGACTAAGAATCTTGGCCAAGTACTATTTCATCAGTTCCATCCACTCCTTGGTTTGGAGATTCTCTAGACTCTCCTTTTAATTTATATTGTCACTCAATGACTACTGCTTTGAGTGAGGGGGAGTGTTAAATTAAATAATTATTGTACTGTGTATTACTGTAGGTTAATATACAAGCTGTGCTTACATAAGCTGTGCTTGCTTCTTCGTCTCAACTGCCACGTCACAAACTGTTCTGCTTCTCTCGAGATCTCTCTTCCCTATCAGGCTGTCTATCAATATCTGTTGGATAACCCAGTGAGTGGGCCATCATTTGTCCCCACTGTAATTGCTGCTCTCCAACCTTCTAACACTACTGAGCTACCAGACCATGCAACTGTAGGTACTTCCTAGCTAGGATAAGCCCCAACTCACCCATGAGTTGGTGGTCTTGTAAGGTTCCAAAGCACTCTGTCACTTTATCAATCGTATCTCTACATTGACACAGAGATATGAGGTATAGTGCACAGTATGCATCTGTTTTGGGTCTACACACAAGATGACTCCTTTTTCATTTGTTAATTTATCTACCTTATCATTTATTTTGAATATTTGACACTCTATAACTTACAGCTTTTGATAGCAGACCCAAGGGGCTAATGAACGTCACTATGTGTTCTGATACAGAGCTACCTAGATAGACAGTACTTTCTCTTCCATAAGTTTATCTGAATTACATGCAAATACAGAAATTTGTGACCTAAGAGCCTTCTTTTTGTCCTGTATTTTCTTGATAGTGTCTACCACTGTTGACATGTCATCTGAATGAACAAAAATGAGGCCTTTGTTGATAGTTGACAATCCAATTCGTCCTGTTCCGCACGCAATAATCAGTGTTTCCAGTGAATGCACGCGTTGTTCCCTTGCAAAAGCACTCTTCCAACGTGAACAGTCTTCGCAGTTTGGATGCTCGTTGGATTTCACGAAACAAGACATGACTACGTCTCTTTGTACCCAGGATCGATCTGTATGGATTTCACAGAGGGGATGAGCTTGATTGATCGCAATGTGAGAAAGGTACTGATAGGTCTGGTTACTAGGGGCGGACTTATCCCCTGTG
>Ga0157360_1000121_pt1 | contig 40059 bp, 27 predicted proteins | sample AttlaeALBM1_FD_111483 | JGI IMG/M metagenome (GOLD analysis project Ga0157360, IMG submission 111483) | Fungus gardens microbial communities from leaf cutter ant in Ribeirão Preto, State of São Paulo, Brazil - Atta laevigata ALBM1 | ecosystem: Host-associated > Fungi > Mycelium > Unclassified ...
CAGTCATAGCAATCAGGCTCAGACCGACCTTCAGCATCCCGGATTTAGCCAGGGAGTTGATCATGCTTTTGCTCCATTGTGATGTGATGTTGTGTGTATTGCCCGACCTCTGATTTTTTTATGCGGTTCAGGCGGACCACCGAACGGGTGGTGTAAACGCACGATACTGTTTGTTTTTCTTCTGCGGACAGGGCATTCAGAAAATTCCGTAACTGCACGTTTATTGACGCATCAATTTGTCAACAGTTGCAAAGAACGTCAATACAACGGTTACTTATTTACACAGAGTGTGAGGAATAGCATGCAACGGTAATAAAAACCGTTTTGCTCTGAAAGCCATACAATGCACAGTGCGGAAGGCCAGATTTCCGTGCATTGTGCTGGACGGCTGCTCTGTCGCTAGTGATTCTCACCGCTAAAAAACTTAAAACTTTTACCGGCAAATGTTGAATAACTGAACGATTCACCGTGCGTTATGACGTTCATCCAGCGGAATATGCTGGTAAAGAAGCATAAGAAATCAGCATGTTGTTGCTTTCGGTCATAAGAAGAACGTGTCGCGAATTATGCTGGCATCTCCGATGTGGCAAGGGCTGTCAGCGCGAAAGCGGCAATAACAGCGGTTAATCAGCGAAACCGATGACGAAGGGGGTTTACTGGAACTTTCTGGAAAAGGCAGACGCTTCGTGGGGTTGACATCCACAGTCTGATATCGCAGGAGAAACCGAGGCCGTTCACCCCGCGAGGCCCGCTGGCTCCGGAAATCTGACCAGAATGATTCTGTTCGGGCTTTTGCATTGCCAGAAATCTTCGCCGGACGCAAAACAAGGGGGCGTTCATGGCGGTGAGATCGCGAGTGCGCCGGAAACGGGGTCAGATCGGAAAGGCGCTTAACCCCTCCCTGGACGCTTTCCTCTTCTGTCCCTGTTCCCTGCGCCTTGAGATTATGCGTGGCGGTAAGAGGCGGCCGGATTCGCATCAGTCAGCCGTCTGAAGTGGCTGTATCGATAACGGGTGCCTTTGTCGGACGCAACGCGGAGGGGCGTTCATGGCGGTCAGATCGGAAGTGCGCCGGAAACAGGGTCAGATCGGAAAGGCGCTTAAACCTTCCCTGGACGCTCGGCCCACGCCCTCCCTGGCGTGGGACGCTTTCCTCTTCTGCCCCTGTTCCCTGCGCCTTGAGATTATGCGTGGCGGTAAGAGGCGGCCGGATTCTCATCCTCTTTTCTGCAGGCGAAAAAAAACCTGTCTTTTCAGACAGGTTTCTTAAATATGGTCGGCGAGAGAGGATTCGAACCTCCGACCCACTGGTCCCAAACCAGTTGCGCTACCAAGCTGCGCTACTCGCCGATGGGGGCGCATGTTACTGCTACCCCCGAACAGCGTCAACCGCTTTTTGAGCTTTTGCCGCCGATCGCCTGGAAAGCACGCGGTTAACGGGTTTCAGCCGCCTGCCGCAGACTTTTCATTCTCTGCTACAGCGACTTAGCCTCACTCTTAGCCGGTGCCTGACACCAGTTATTGGCCGGGTTGATGCCTCCATCTGGCGAGGTATATCCCAGACAACCCAGGATGGTATCAAACAGCTCAACATGGCGATGGGTACGCCCTACGCGCTGCTGCGCCTGCAGACGCTCAAAGTTGCTGCGGTTCTGGCTGTCTTCCAGATATTTATCAGACGCCCAGACCATCATTGGCACCCGGAACTGCTCAGGGGGCGCCATCTCACGCGGCGTGCCGTGCAGATGCATATTCTCGCTGATCGACTCACCGTGATCGGCCGCATAGAAGACGATCGCCTTCTTATCGCGCAGCTGATCCAGTACGCTGTCCAGCATGCTGTCGACATACAGCACCGAGTTATCATAAGCATTGATCAACTGCGCTTTACTGCAGGTCTCATCCACGCCCATACATTCCGGCTGATATTTCGCGAAACTGCGCGGATAACGCTGCGAATAGAGATAGTGCGACCCTTTGGTGTGCAGCACCACCAGATGCTTGCCTTTCGGGAAACGATCCAGTGACGCTTTCATCTCCGGCACCAGCAGCATGTCATCGACCGCTTTACCCTGATTGCGCTTCTCTGAACCAATCTGCTCACGGAAAGCGAAGTTATTGGCATTCACGTTATCGTAGAACCAGACCTCGCTCTGCATCGCAAACAGTTCTGAGGTAAAGCCCAGCTCTTTCATCACCGCAAACACGTTCTGCTCTTTCAGGGTACGTCCCGGATTATCCATGGTGCCGCCTTCGCGCACGAACATGCAGCGCAGCGAGAGTTTGGTCGCGGTATCACAGGACTCCCCCCGGAAGGCCACCAGGTTCTTCTCTTTGGACAGCTTCGGCGTGGTATCACGCTCATAGCCCAGCATGCCCATGTGATCCCAGCGCGTGGTTTCGCCAATCACAAACACCACATAGGTATCGTCCAGCCCGGCAGGCGCAACATAGGTAAACTTCTTCGCCGGGTCGAGCAGCTCCTCGCTTTTCAGAGACTCATCCACGCGGGTCCACGCAAACAGCCCGACTGCCGCCAGCCAGTTAGACGGCAGATAGGAGTGCGCCACCACCCCGCCGTAGCTCGGCAGATCGACATTGGTGATCTCTTCATTGTGCTTCTGCAGCTTGTCGAAAAACCGGATCGGCAGCCAGACCAGCGCGACACAGAGCAGCATGATCAGGGTTGGTTTCAGGCGCTGCCCCGGCGTCCGCAGCTGTTCATTCAGCGTCATGCTCAGCCGGTTGCGCCAGATCATCAGCAGCGGTAACGCACTGACCAGCACCATCCACAGGATGAAATGATAGCCCACGACCTCTTTAGAGAGATCGGTGTCGGTCGTCATCACCGACGCCACGATGCCGTAACCAATCACAACATTAAAAAACGCCATGTAATAGGCCGCGGCGACAGAAATCAGCACGATCAGCGTGGCCAGCACACGATAAAACCACTTTCCTCCCAGCGACAGCAGGCGCATCAGGAAGAACGTCAGCAGCACAATGGCGACCACCTCGGTGACGGCAGTCAGCCAGTTCGTTATCGTAGAATGGCTGAGAAAACCATCAAAACGGCGATAGAAAATCGGTAAATTCAGTAAGATACCGAGGTAGAGCGCCAGCAAGAGCGATAACTTTTGCTGAGACAGGGTTTTAATATAATTCATGAAAAAAGGTGTTTCTCCGGAGTGAAGCGCTTGACCAAATCTTTTTATGTGACTACCGAAACGCGACAGAGTTCGCCGAATAAGCGGACCGGACAAAGATGAAGGAAAATTCTGAACGGGCTAACAGGCTGTAACGCGAGGTGGCTCAGTAAAGCATGGCCGCCTTCATCAGGCCAGAAAATAATCACTGATAACCCGATTAGTGCTTTTTTTTGATACACGAGGGAGCGGGCGAGGAGATGGCCGCAGCGCGCAGCAGAAAAGAAGCGGGCCTGTATATCAGGCCCGCAGCACGCTTAGCAGATGATATTCAGCGTGACGTCGATGTTGTTGCGGGTCGCGTTTGAGTAAGGGCAGACGATGTGTGCCGCATCCACCAGCTTCTGCGCTTCAGCTTCATCCATGCCAGGCAGATGAATATTCAGGGTCGCTTCAATACCAAAACCGTTGGGAATAGGACCGATCCCGACTTCACCTTCGATCCACGCATCTTTCGGCATGGTGATTTTGTCGCGGCCGGCAACAAACTTCATCGCGCCGATGAAGCAGGCAGAGTAACCCGCCGCAAACAGCTGCTCAGGGTTAGTTACTTCGCCGCCTGCACCGCCCATCTCTTTTGGCACGCCCAGTTTCACGTCCAGCACACCATCAGAAGAGGTTGCACGACCATCACGACCACCGGTTGCTTTGGCTTTGGCGCGGTAAACCACTTGTTCTAAAGACATGACATTTCTCCGTTACGCTATTTAATCGCCCGCTACTTATTTAGCCGTAACCGGGCGGTGAGGTTCAGTGGGTGCGGCGCACCCAACCGCAATCTTTATCGGGACTGGTTCAGGTTGTCGCGCAACCCATCCAGTTGTAATTTCAGGGCCAGCAGGGCCTCATCTTCACAGGCCGTGGCACATTTAACGGCGTCTGGGATGGTCTCAGCCCTGGCGCGCAGCGCCCGGCCAGCCTCCGTCAGCGTCACCGCAACCTGCCGCTCATCCTGACGGGTGCGCTGCCGGTTAATCAGACCTGCGCTCTCCAGCCGCTTCAGCAAAGGCGTTAAGGTGGCCGAGTCTAAAAAGAGCTGCTCGCCAATCTCCGAGACCGTGACATCATCTTTTTGCCACAGCACCAGCATCACCAGATATTGCGGATAGGTAATATCGAGCTGGCTCAGCAGCTGGCGATAGACTTTGCTCATCGCCAGGTTGGCAGAATAAAGCGCAAAGCAGAGCTGCTGATCGACCAACAGTGGCATCGGTTTCACTTTTTTGTCATCTTGATCACTGTTCATACTGATGAATATAGATAGTGCGCTAGATAATTGCAAGCAAACTTTTGGCCAGGGGGGAAAAGCATGCAGGATTCACTGGAAGAACAGGCTCGTCGCTTTGCCACCGAGGCACATGCCGGGGCCGGTCAGCGCCGCAAATATACCGATGAGCCATACATCGTTCATCCGGCTGCGGTCGCAGAGCTGGTGCGCAGCGTCAGTCACGACGAGGCGCTCTTAGCGGCGGCCTGGCTGCACGACACGGTGGAAGATACCGCCACGACGCAACAGGATATCGAAGCGCATTTTGGTCAGCGTGTGGCCAGCCTGGTGGAGATGCTGACCGACAGCGCTCCCGCCACCGCAAAGAACCGCGCCGCCCGTAAAGTGGCGCACTTCCGCCACACCGCCAGCGCCAGTCCCGAGGCGCAGACCATCAAACTGGCGGACATCATCGACAACACCCGCGCGATCGTCCGTTTCGATCCCGATTTTGCACGGATTTACCTGGTAGAAAAACAGATTCAGATCGCCTTACTGAAACAGGGTGATGCGCAGCTATGGCAGCAGGCTTCGACGATTATCGAAAGCGGGCTGGCCCAGCTGCGGGAGCCGCCCTACAGCGTGCCGGAGAGCTGGTTTACCAGGCAGGCGGCGAAATACAGCGCCTGACGCCCATAAAAAAACCCGCCAGCGGCGGGTTTCTTCCTGCTGCCTGATCACTCAAGCAACTGCCGTCCCAGATACGGGTTAGCATGTAATAATTTCATTAGTTTCTGCGCCGTCGCGGAAGGACGGGTACGGCGGGCTTCCCAGCTTTTCACGGAAGAAACGCTCACGCCCATTACCTTTGCAAACTCATCAACCTGCATGCCGGTCATTTCACGCAGACGCTGCGGTTCTGGCTGGGCGGGTTGCTGACGCTGAATGAGTAACTCGGCGGCGCGATCATCACGTGTCAAAACAATCTGCTCAAGGCTGCTGAGCAATTCAAACATCGGGTCTTTTAATTCCATAGAGAACTCCTTAAAACTCACTATGAAGCACGTGAAAGTAGAGAGGTACGAGCCTGAAGTCAGGACTCTGAAACCGGGCCTGTTCCAGGCTGGATCCCGCAAGGGTTTGTTTTTGTTATGAGAGAAACCATTACGGGACACAGCCTGCGGTGCATTTCTAAAAGTTGTCAGATCAATGCAACAAATGCCGGGAGACTAAGTATGGATAGAGACCTGACGATTTGCCGCGCAATTTATAATTATTTTTTTAACTATGGTTTGCCGGAAAAATTCCAGCGCCTCTAACGTGCTGAGGCAGCTGATTTTTGTGCCCTCATAGCGGGCAAAAAAATCAATGTGTGTTTGCGAATTGTGTGGATGCCATCATGCTTTTTAACGGCATCTTCTCATTTCTGTGAGGTGCTGCACCTCTGCAGGTAGTGAGTGCAAAATATACGCCAATGGTTTACTTCCTGAACACTTATATTCATCTTTCTAATTAAAATAAGAATAATCCTGGCATGACCTTCAGCGCTGCCGCGCGTCGGCTCACGGTGCAGAGCGGGAAAATCCGTTAATCTGAGTGCTGTTTTTTCAGCAGATTATTGAACAGCGGCCTTTAAGAAACGGCAGACGCCTCATTCCGGTGCGTTTATGCCATTCACGCCTGACGTCATGCGCGACAAAAGTGCACTCCCTGAGTGGTGCGCAGACGGCGGGCCAGACACCGGATCCCGGCAAGGAAAAGCGATGCGTGAAACAGATTTTAATGTCGCCTACCCCTCTCATCGCGTCCCGATGATGGGACGTAACGCGGTGGCGACGTCACAACCGCTGGCGGCACAGGCAGGCCTGCGTATGCTGCAACAGGGTGGCAACGCGGTAGATGCAGCGATCGCCACGGCTATCGCCCTCACCGTCCTTGAGCCGACCGGAAACGGCATCGGCAGTGATGCGTTTGCGATCGTCTGGGACGGCAGTGAGCTGCATGGGCTCAATGCGTCAGGTCGTGCCCCGGCCGCCTGGCATCCCGGCCGCTTCGCCGCGTTTGACACCATGCCGGAAACCGGCTGGGAGTCAGTGACCGTACCTGGCGCGGTGTCGGCATGGGTCTCACTGGCGCAGCGCTTCGGCACCCTGCCACTCACTACCCTGGCGCAACCGGCAATCGGGTATGCGCGCGACGGTTTTCCGGTCTCGCCGCTGATTGGTCAGCTGTGGCAGCGCGGCTACGACAAACTGCGGGATCAGCCGGGCTTCAGCGACTGTTTTGCGCCGCAGGGCCGCCCGCCGCAGGCGGGGGAACTGTTCCGCAACCCGGCGCAGGCCACCACCCTGCAGGAGATCGCTGAAACCCAGGGCGAGAGCTTCTATCGTGGCGCGCTGGCGCAGAAGATGGCGGCCTTCGCCCATGAGCATGGCGCTGCCCTGACGCTGGAGGATTTGAAAAACCATCGTGCCGACTGGGTAACCCTGCTGTCGCATCCGTTCGCAGGTGGATCGGTACAGGAGTTGCCGCCTAACGGCCAGGGCATCGCGACCCTGATCGCGCTGGGCATTCTGGAGGAGTGGGAGATCAACCGCTATGCACCCGATTCGCCGCAGTGGCTGCATCTCTCCATTGAGGCGATGAAGCTGGCGCTGGTCGATCTCGAACGCTATGTCACCGATGAAGATCACCTGGAATTTCCGGCGGCGCTGCTGCTGAGCCGGGACTATCTTCGCCAGCGGGCCGCGTTAATCGATCCTGACAGCGCGGGCAATTTCCGCTTTGGCTCGCCGCAGCAAAGCGGCACCGTCTACGTGGCCACCGGCGACAGCCAGGGAATGATGGTCTCCTTCATTCAGTCCAACTATATGGGCTTTGGCTCCGGCGTGGTGGTTCCCGGCACCGGCATCAGCCTGCAGAATCGCGGCGCGGGCTTCTCATGCGATCCGACCCATCCCAACGTGGTGGCTGGTGGTAAGCGCCCGTTCCATACCATCATTCCCGCCTTTGCGCAGGATCAGCAGGGCCAGCCGCTGATGGCGTTTGGCGTGATGGGTGGCCCGATGCAGGCCCAGGGGCACGTTCAGCTGGCGCTGCGTATCATGCTGCACGGACAGAATCCCCAGGCCGCGATTGATGCACCGCGCTGGCGGGTGGTACAGGGGCGCGAGGTGGTCTTTGAATCCACCCTCGATCGCAACACCCTGAGCACCCTGCGCCGCATGGGCCACAACGTGGTGCTGGAAGATCCGCTGAGCAACTACAACTTCGGCGGCGCGCAGGCGATAGTGCGCGATCCTCAGGGGTTCTATATTGCGGCCAGTGAAAGCCGGAAAGATGGGCAGGCCGTGGTGTTTTAAGGCCGCCGTCATGAAAACGCCGCCTGGAGAGGGGGACGCCAGCCGGCAATGCCGGGTGCACCGCCGCGCCGCCGATCCTGCTCTGCCACCGCCATTTCAGAAAGCACCTGTTTTAGCGGTGGTTTCGCATTGTGCCGTGGCGCGGGTTTGTTCTATTCTTTAGGCCATTCCTACCTGGACATCAGACAGTATCACCGACAGGAGTTGACCCTATGGCTTCAGGATTTACACGCCTTATGGCACGCGGCGGCATTATGCTCGCTGGCGCGCTGATTGTGCTGCAGCTCACCGCATGTGGTGACAAAGAGGGCGAGCAGCGTAAAGCATTTATCGACTTTCTCCAGAATACCGTGATGCGCAGCGGCGAGCATCTTCCCAGCCTCAGCGAAAACCAGAAGCAGAGCTTTGGCAACTTCGCCAGCGATTACGCCATTCTGTATGGCTTCTCGCAGCAGGCGAACAAAGCGGTAGAGCAGGGAATGCGCCCGGTGGTGGATGAGCTTTCCGCGATTCGCGTTCCGCAGGATTATCTCAGCCGTCGTGATTCGCTGCGTCAGGCCAACAGCGCCCTGGTGATTGTCACCCAGCAGATTGAAAGCGCCAAAATGCAGGCGGACAGCAGCAAAGCGGCCCTGAAGCAGTCGGACGACCTGAAAAAAGTCTATGACACCGCCTATAACAAAGTGGTGACGGTGCCCGCCAATCAGCTGATCCCGCTGCTGCCTAAGCTCCAGGCACTGAGCCAGGGTGCGGTGCAGACCGGCGACTTCCTGCAACTGCAGGGCGCCCGCGTCAGCTTCAACAATGGCGGCGTGCAGTTCCCGACGCAGGATCAGGTCACGCAGTATAACGCGCTGATGAGCACGCTTTCTGCCAACGCCCAGGCACTGCCGCAGGCTCAGGCTGCCGTTCAGGGTGGCATTCAGCAGTAAACCCGCTTTACGGGCAGAGGTCATGTCTCTGCCCCTCTCCTCACGCTTTCTCTTCCCCTTTCCGACCCGCTGAATGAAGTGTGATCTGGCGCATTTTCGACCAAAAATATTTTGTGACTGTCATCACATTTCTATAACAAACCGCCTCTTTCAGGATGTGACGTACATCACAGATACCCGGCTCTTCTGACTAAAAATCCGCCATAACGGTGACGATCGGTTGATAAAATGTGATCAGAGTCACGCTAATGCCCCCTGCAGGCCCCCTTAATCAGTGATGCAGATCACACTAATTCCATGCCCTACGCAGTGCCAGATTCGCGTGATAGAGTCCGCGTGCATACAGTAATACCACCGGCTTCGGGTCGGGGTGGCTAAACAAAAACAAACGCGCTCTCCTATTGCAGCGCGTCTCAATAAGGGGTGGGTTTATGTCCTCATCAGTGAAGGTCAAAGTACAGAGCTTTGGTCGCTTTCTGAGTAATATGGTGATGCCAAACATCGGGGCGTTTATCGCCTGGGGTATCATCACCGCACTGTTTATTCCAACGGGCTGGATCCCGAACGAAACGCTGGCCAAACTGGTCGGCCCGATGATCACTTACCTGCTGCCGCTGCTGATCGGTTTCACCGGCGGACGTCTGGTGGGCGGAGATCGCGGCGGCGTGGTCGGTGCCATCACCACGATGGGTGTCATCGTCGGTGCAGATATGCCGATGTTCCTGGGTGCGATGATTGCCGGTCCGCTGGGTGGCTGGGCCATTAAGTCGTTTGACCGGGCAATTGACGGCAAAATCAAAAGCGGCTTCGAGATGCTGGTGAACAACTTCTCGGCCGGTATTATCGGGATGGTGCTGGCCCTGCTGGCGTTCCTGGCCATTGGCCCGCTGGTTGAAGGTCTGTCGCACATTCTGGCGGCGGGCGTGAACCTCATGGTGCAGAACAACCTGCTGCCGCTGACCTCGATCTTCGTGGAACCGGCGAAAATCCTGTTCCTGAATAACGCCATTAACCACGGTATCTTCTCACCGCTGGGCATCCAGCAGGCGAGTGAAGCGGGTAAATCGATCTTCTTCCTGATCGAAGCGAACCCGGGCCCGGGAATGGGCGTGCTGATGGCCTACATGTTCTTTGGCCGTGGCAGTGCAAAACAGTCTGCGGGCGGTGCCGCCATTATCCACTTCCTGGGCGGCATCCATGAGATCTACTTCCCTTACGTGCTGATGGCGCCTCGTCTGCTGCTGGCCGTGATCCTGGGCGGGATGACCGGCGTCTTCACGCTGACCGTCCTGAACGGCGGCCTGGTCTCTCCGGCGTCACCGGGTTCTATCCTGGCGGTGCTGGCGATGACGCCAAAAGGCGCCTACTTCGCGAACGTCGCCGCTATCGCAGCCGCCTTTGCCGTCTCCTTCGTGGTTTCCGCTATCCTGCTGAAAACCAGCAAAGTAAAAGAAGATGACGACATCGAAGCCGCGACCCAGCGCATGCATGACATGAAAGCGCAGTCCAAAGGCCAGAGCGCACCCGGTGCGGCGATCGCCAGCGACGCCATGAGCGTGGACCTGCATCACGTGCGCAAAATCATTGTCGCCTGCGATGCCGGTATGGGCTCCAGCGCCATGGGCGCAGGCGTGCTGCGTAAGAAGGTGCAGGATGCCGGTCTGAGCAATGTCTTGGTGACCAATACCGCGATCAACGCCCTGCCGGGTGATGTCGATCTGGTAATTACGCATCGCGACCTGACCGAACGCGCAATCCGCCAGGCACCGCACGCGCAGCATATTTCGCTGAATAACTTCCTCGACAGCGCGCTCTACAGCACCCTGACCGAACGTCTGGTGGCGGCTAACCGCAGTGACGCGCATCGCGAAACCGTGAAAACGACGCTGGCCGACAGCTACGATGAAGGTAACGCGCACCTGTTTAAGCTGGGCGCGGATAACGTCTTCCTCGGCCTGACCGCCAGCAACAAAGAGCAGGCGATTCGCTTTGCCGGTGAACAGCTGGTGAAAGGCGGCTACGTCGAGCCGGAGTATGTTGAAGCGATGCTGGCGCGTGAAAAACTGACTCCGACCTATCTCGGTGAGTCAATCGCGGTGCCGCACGGCACGGTGGAAGCCAAAGATCGCGTGCTGAAAACCGGCGTGGTGTTCTGCCAGTATCCGGCAGGCGTCCTGTTCGGTGAAGAGCCGGAGGATGTGGCGCGTCTGGTCATCGGCATTGCAGCCCGCAATAACGAGCACATTCAGGTGATCACCAGCCTCACCAATGCGCTGGATGATGACAGCGTGATCGAGAAGCTGGCGAACACCAGCAGCGTGCAGGAAGTGCTGGATCTGCTGTCAGGCAAACCTGCCATCGCATAATGTGGTGATATTTTCCCTGGGGCGGTCATGCCCGTCCCGATTTTCCGGGGTGGGTTGCCCGCCCCATCGTCATTTGATATGGGTCAAAAATTATGAAAGCGTTACATTTCGGAGCAGGAAACATCGGTCGCGGCTTTATCGGCAAATTACTGGCTGATGCCGGTATCGAACTGGTTTTTGCCGATGTGAATCAGACGGTGCTGGATGCACTGAACGCGCGTCATGAGTATCCCGTTCATGTGGTTGGCGAACAGGCCAGAACAGAAATCGTGACCGGCGTCAGCGCCGTGAACAGCACCAGTGAGGCGATCGTCACCCTGGTGTCTGAGGTCGATCTGGTGACCACCGCCGTGGGCCCGCAGATCCTGGAGCGCATTGCCGGCAGCGTGGCGAAAGGGCTGGCTAAACGCAGCGATGACGGCACGACCCGTCCGCTGAATATCATCGCCTGTGAGAATATGGTGCGCGGCACCAGTCAGCTGAAACAGCATGTCCTGAAGGCGCTGCCTGAGCAGTATCACGCCTGGCTGGAGCAGCACGTCGGCTTTGTGGATTCCGCCGTCGACCGCATCGTGCCACCTACGGAAGCGGGCAGCAGCGATCCGCTGGAAGTCACCGTTGAAACCTTCAGCGAGTGGATTGTCGACAAAACCCAGTTTAAAGGCGACCTGCCGACCATCCCCGGCATGGAGCTGACCGACAACCTGATGGCCTTTGTTGAGCGCAAGCTCTTCACCCTGAACACCGGCCACGCGATTACCGCCTACCTTGGCCAGCTGGCCGGTCATCAGACCATTCGTGACGCCATTCTGGACGAAAAAATCCGGGCCGTGGTGAAAGGCGCGATGGAGGAGAGCGGCGCGGTGCTGATCCAGCGTTACGGTTTCGACGCGGAGAAACATGCGGCCTACATCCGCAAAATCCTGGGCCGTTTCGAAAACCCTTACCTGAAAGATGATGTTGAGCGCGTAGGCCGTCAGCCGCTGCGTAAACTGAGTGCGGGCGATCGCCTGATCAAGCCGACCCTGGGCACGCTGGAGTATGGTCTGCCGCACGCCAGCCTGGTGCAGGGGATTGCGGCCGCGATGCACTATCGCAGCGATCAGGACCCGCAGGCGCAGGAGCTGGCCACGCTGCTGGCAGAAAAGGGCCCACAGGCGACGCTGGCTGAGATTTCCGGTCTGGATGCCGACAGCGAAGTGGTGGCTTCTGTGGTGAGCGCCTGGCACGCTATGGCATAATGCGCGCGTGTCAGTGACGCAAGCCGGGCGCAGTACGCCTGCGCCCAACGGCGGTATTAAACCCATGCAGGCAATAATGGAAGAGAAGCAAGCTTTTGAGAACCGGGTGCTTGAGCGCCTGAACGCCGGTCGTTCGGTGAGAAGCTTTCTTATCGCCGCCGTTGAGCTATTGGCTGAAGCGGTCAATCTGCTGGTGCTGCAGGTGTTCCGCAAAGATGACTATGCGGTGAAATATGCGGTGGAGCCGCTGCTGCTGGGCGATGGGCCGCTGGGCGAACTCTCGGTTCGTCTGAAGCTGGTTTATGGCCTGGGGGTCATCAGCCGGCACGAATATGAAGATGGTGAACTGCTGCTGGCGCTGCGCGAAGAGCTGAATCACGATACCGCCGACTACCGCTTTACCGACGATGAAATCCTCGGCCCGTTTGGTGAGCTGCACTGCGTCACCGCCTGGCCGCCAGCCCCGGTATTTCACACCGACGATGCGGAGCTGCGCAGTATGCAGCAGCAGCGCTATCTGCAGATGGTGCGATCCACCATGGTCCTGTCGCTTACCGAACTGATCGCCCGCATCAGCACCCGGCAGGCGTTTAAAAAGTCCGGCAGCTAATCCCGTCAGGCGCCCTTTCCGGCGCCTTTTTTGTCTTACGCTGAGCGGGAACCTGCACCCGATTTGGTGTATCCTTAGCCTGTTTTCCTCAACGAGTTGTTGTCATGAAAGAGCAAGAAAAGAACGAAATCAAACTTCTCAGCGATAAGCTGGACGCACTGAACCGCAAAGAGCCGCAGTTACTGGAGTCGGGTGACACCGAGAAACTGGGCGCGTTGCTGAAAGAGAAAGAAACGCTGGTCACGGAGATCGAGCGTCTGCGCAATCAGCGGGTTGAAAAGCTGAGTGCCGAAGCGCAGAAGCTGCAGAAGATGGGCTTCAGCCGCGAAATTACCAAAAAAGAGCAGGCTAATCTGGGCGCGCTGAAGAAAAGCGTGCGCGGCCTGGTGGTGGTGCATCCAATGACCGCGCTGGGACGTGAAATGGGCCTGAAAGTGATGACCGGCTTCGCCCGAACCGCCTTCTGAAGCGTCGATCAGGCAGCCGCCTGATCGACATCGGCTTTGCGTTCGCCCGCGGCGGCACAGACCTGTTCCGCCAGCGCATCCAGCAGTTCATAGCGACGGCGATACTCTGCGCGCTTCTTGCTGGCGATCTCCTCCAGCGTTTTGCGCGGCAGGCTCAGCGGCAGGGTAAACATCCCGTCACTGCGCGCCTCTCCACTCAGCGACAGCCAGAATTCACTGTAGCTGGCAAAGAACTTATCCCCTTTGCTGTGGCGATAGCGCAGGCTGCGGAATACGTGTGTCTCATCGCCCACCGCCAGAATCTTCTCAACACCACACTGTTTAGCAACAATAAACACCGCTTCCATTAACAAACGTTTCGGGAAGAGACCCTGCGCGGCTTTTGTCGCCTCGCGGATCACTTCATTATTGATATGTTTCCGCGGCCCCTGTAATCCGCCAATTAATAAGGTGCGCTGGTTATTCTCATTAAGAATAGAAAATGAGAGCGACGCGATGATTTCGTCGTTATAACGCAACACCAGCGTCACTTCGCCTTCACGGTCGAAATAACCTGAGCTGCAGGAGAGTAAAAAGGCTTCGCCGTTTTTACCGGTCAGCGCAGCCAGCGGATTATCGGTGGCGCTCTGCAGCAGCTGACGCAGCGCTGGATTTTCCAGGTTATTCATCAGGGTATAATGATCGAGAATCGCCTGCGCACGCGCAGCAATGCTCAGCCCGGAACGCAGATAAGGCCGGTGCAGCTTGGCGGGCAGCAGGCCCTGAGTGCTCATCAGCAGAGGCAGTTGCGGCAGACGCGACAGGGCATCCAGATAATGCAGCGTCGTCAGTGGCGATATTAAGGTCCTTAAGACAAATTTCATCCGGAACCGTTTACTTATCCAGAGTTTATCCGGAACGTATTTGCCACTAATTAACTGAAAAAAAAGTGAAGCAGAGGAATCTGTTGTAGTTTCGTGAGTAGTTATAATTGACATAGTCAGCGACACACAGTGGGTTAAGCAGGATTGTCACTGAAAATAACATAGCCAATATCAACGGCAGGTTAATGCAGAATAACATTAAAACTGATTTATGAAGATTTCTGGTTCCATCTGGGAATGCGCAATATAAAGATAAAAAAAACCGGCGAAATAGATTTCACCGGTCAGGCGGTTAACGCGGGATTAACTTACTGTGCTGCTGCGAAGCGGGCTGCTGCTTCGTCCCAGTTAACCACGTTCCAGAACGCTTTGATGTAGTCAGGACGCTTGTTCTGATATTTCAGGTAGTAAGCGTGTTCCCACACATCCAGACCGATGATCGGGAAGCCCGATACGCCGGCAACGGCTTCACCCATCAGCGGGTTATCCTGGTTTGCGGTAGAGACCACAGCCAGCTTGTCACCTTTCTTAACCAGCCACGCCCAGCCTGAACCGAAACGGGTCGCTGCGGCTTTCTCGAACTCTTCCTGGAATTTTTCCACGCTGCCGAAATCTTTCTCGATAGCCGCTTTCAGGTCGCCCTGCAGGGTGGTGCCGGTTTTCAGGCCTTTCCAGAACAGGCTGTGGTTCGCGTGACCGCCTGCGTTGTTGCGCAGTGGGCCTTTTTTGTCTGCTGGCAGCTGATCCAGTTTGGTGATCAGCTCATCGACCGGCAGATCGGCAAATTCAGTGCCTTCCAGCGCCGCGTTGGCGTTGTTCACATAGGTCTGGTGATGTTTAGTGTGATGGATTTCCATCGTCTGCTTGTCGAAATGCGGTTCCAGTGCGTCGTATGCGTAAGGCAGGGATGGCAGTGAATAACTCATGTTCTTCCTCTCCATTTAATATGAGCAGCACGACGAATTCGGGACGTGCCGCGTAAGCAGTCGAATCATTATAGTTAAATTCATGTAGCGTAAAAGGGTAATCAATGCCCTAATAACAATAAGGATTTGCGAAACCCGGCAAAAGCAACCCGTTGTTTTTACAGCGGGCAGCGGTCCGCACTGCCTTTGCCGGTTAGATCGCCCCGCCGCGTCTACGGGCGCGCCATCGGCCCGAATGCCGCGCCTGCCCTGCCCTGCCCTGCCCTGCGCCCTACCGCCCCAGCGCGCGCAATGCGCTGTCGAGTGCCCCCACCAGCCAGTCGATGTCGCTTTCCTGGAAAGCCAGAGGCGGGCGCAGTTTCAGTACATTCCCATAGGGACCGGCGACCGAGGTCAGCACGCGATGTTCACGCAGCTTCTCAATCAGATCCAGCGCCAGCGTCTTGTCCGGCGTTTTGCTGTGACGATCGGTGACCAGTTCAAAGCCGATAAACAGCCCGGCACCGCGCACATCCCCCACGCACTCATAGCGATCCATCAGCGTCCGCAGCTCAGCCAGCAGCTTCGCCCCGACCACGCGGCTGTGTTCCTGTAATCCCTCTTCGGTGATCACTTTCAGCACCGCCTGCGCCGCCGCCATCGCGACCGGGTTGCCGCCAAAGGTATTGAAGTAAGGAATCGAGTCGCTGAAGGCGGCCAGCACCTCGCTTTTTGCCAGCAGTCCGGAGACCGGAATGCCGTTGCCCATTGGCTTGCCGGTGGTGATCAGATCGGGCACCACATCGTGACGGCCAAAGCCCCAGAACGCATCGCCGGTGCGGCCAAAGCCTGGCTGAACTTCATCGGCAATAAAGATACCGCCGTTGGCATGCACCACCTCGACGGCTTTTTTCAGGAAGCCGCGCGGGTCGGGCAGGACGCCGTCCGACGAGAAGATCGAATCCGCCAGGAATCCGGCAAACTTAATGCCGTGCGCGGCCATATCATCAATCTGCTGCTGAATCTGGCTGGCGAACCAGTCGCCCAGATCCGGGGCATCCACGCGATAAGCATCCGGCGGCATCACCAGTCGGGTGGTTGGTGCCAGCGGCTGCCCGCTGCCCAGCGCCGGAGAGGCGCCGGAGGTCAGCTCGCTGGTACCATGATAGGCCTCTTTACTGACGATAATCCCGGTGCCGCCGCTGAAGGCGCGCGCCACGCGGATCGCCAGATCGTTGGCTTCCGATCCGGTACACATATACATCGCGCGATCGATCGCCGCCGGCGTCGTCGCCAGCAGCGCCTCGCTGTAGTCGAGGATATTTTCATGCAGGTAACGGGTGTGAGTGTTCAGCATTTTCATCTGCTGCGTCACCGCCTCAATCACAGCCGGATGGCAGTGACCAATGCTGGCTACGTTGTTGTAGACGTCGAGATATTTATCGCCCGCCGCATCCCACAGATACTGCCCCTCACCCCGCACCAGATGAACCGGCTTGCGATAGAACAGGCGATAGGATTCGCCAAGCACTTTGCTGCGTTTATCGGTCAGCTTACGCGTGTCGCTGTCCAGCGCAGCGGCATGTTCGGCACGAAAACTGTTGGTATCCATAATGGTGGAACGCGTGGCCATAATTGACTCCGGTTTCAGGGATAAAGGGGAAGAGCGGATGCTCTTATCATGCCTGCCTGCGCTGAAAATGCAACAAAATACACAAATGCAATAAAATACACATGACGGCGGCAAGGAGTCGCGCTAAGCTGGCCCCCGATTCAGACGGACGCCTGCGCCTGACTGGCGTATTATCCGTGCTCTTCGCGCTTTATAAGGAAACCACTATGCTGCAGGAAATGCGTCTTCACCGTATCCGTGCCTTACTGACCCGGCTTAACCAGGTGAGTACTGAACGCATTGTCAGGGAGCTGGAGGTGTCACGCGAAACCGCGCGTCGGGACATGATTGAGCTGGAAGCGCTGGGGCTGGCGCGCCGGGTTCACGGCGGGCTGGTCGCGCTGGAAACCCCAGCCGAACCGCCGCTGACCGAACGCCGCAGCCAGCAGACCCGTGAAAAACGCGCCATCGCCCGCGCCGCCGCGCAGCTGCTGCAGCCCGGACAGACGCTGTTCCTGGACGCGGGCAGTACCACCACGTTTCTGGCAGAGGAGCTGCACGCCCTTTCCGGCCTGACGATCCTCACCAACAGCCTGCAGGCGGCGCTGGCCCTGAGCGCCGGAGAAGAAGATCAGACGCTGAACAATCAGATTATTTTGCTGGGCGGGAGCATGTCAGCGGGCGCACAGCAGACACGCGGCGAAATCACCGTTGGCGAAATCATCCGCTACCGTGCCGATATTGCGCTGCTGTCGCCGGTGGGCGTTGAGGCAGATTGCGGGGCCACCAGCTTTCATCTGCACGAAGCGGCGATCGCCCGTGCGATGGTGCAGCAGTCTGCATCCTGCTATCTGCTGGCCGATCACAGCAAGCTGGGCGTGGTCAGTCGCACGGTCTACGCGCCACCGCAGGCGATCTCTCTGCTGATTACCGACGGCGGCGGCGACGGTGCCGCCCTTGCGGCGTTGCAGCAGCAACTGCCGGAGGTGATGGTGGTTTAACGCAGCCGCTGAGGGTGGCTGTAGATGGTGGCCCGGCCGGGTTTGCTGAAGCCGACCAGCGTCAGGTTGCAGCGCTCGGCCACCTCCACCGCCAGGCGGGTCGCCGCCGAAACCGCAAACAGGATTTCTACGCCGCACATGGCGGACTTCTGCACCATTTCATAGCTGGCGCGGCTGGAGACCAGAACCGCGCCCGGCCCCCAGTCGGCCTGGCTGCGATAGCCCAGCAGCTTGTCCAGCGCCACATGGCGCCCCACATCTTCGCAGCCCCCGGCCAGCTGACCGTCGGGCTGGATCCATGCGGCCGCATGGGTACAGCCGGTAAGCTGGCCGACCGGCTGATACGCTTTCAGCTCGCCCAGCGCCCGATCCAGCCTGTCCAGCGCAAAAGTCTGGGTAAAGGGCAGCGGCGAGAGCGGCTTGCCGATCTGTTCCAGCTGTTCAACGCCACAGACGCCACAGCCCGTCCGCCCTGCCAGCGCGCGGCGCTGCGCTTTGAGGGCCATAAAACGGCGGCTGGAAAGCTCAATCTGCACCTCTATACCGTCGCAGCCCGGCACGATATCCATACCAAAAATGTCGCCGGGCGCATCGATAATGCCCTCAGAGAGCGAAAAGCCCAGCGCAAACGCCTCCAGATCTTTTGGCGTGGTCATCATCACGACGTGAGAGATACCGTTATAGACCAGCGCCACCGGCACTTCGTCCGCCAGCCAGTCTGAACGGGCGGCCGTCAGATCGTCACGCTGCCACACCTGCGTCATGCTGACACCGGCCTGAGTTGTTAAATCTTCGCCTGAGTCAGGCTGGATAGCTTTCAAAAAATATGACCTGTTGTTAATAAATGATGAAATTCAGCGCCGTATTCCGCCGCGTCCTGATTCTGCCTCTTAGCCCCGGGTTGCGCAAATAAACCGCGGGGCAATTCATGCGGTTTTACCGTCGCAGCGGGCTGGCGCGCCCGCTGGTGCAGAAAATGAGAAGGGTCATTTTTCAGGCATAACATCAGTAAGCATATAACAACAGTAATCCGTGGCGGCCGCTGAAAATCTGCTTGCAACTTCCCTTCACTGTCGAGGGTTTTTAACAAAATGTAGGAAATGAATTACTAATGACTAACCTGTTGACCCTGGTCAACTTAGACGCAGATAAGACTGTTATTTTGCAGGGCTTCGCAATGGAGCCGATACAGAAGAACGAAAATGCAAATAAACAGACGGAGTTTTTTTAAAATCTGTGCAGGCGGCCTGGCGGGAACCAGTGCTGCGCTACTCGGTTTTGCCCCCACCACAGCCTTAGCCAGCGTCAGAGAATTCAAACTCATCCGCGCCCGAGAAACCCGCAATAACTGTACCTACTGCTCGGTCGGCTGCGGCATGCTGATTTACAGCCTGGGCGATGGGGCGAAGAATGCCAGCGCCTCGATTTATCACATCGAAGGCGATCCTGATCATCCGGTCAGCCGGGGATCGCTCTGCCCGAAAGGGGCGGGCGTGCTCGACTTTATTCACAGCGAGCAGCGACTGAAATATCCGGAATATCGTGCGCCCGGTTCCGATAAATGGCAGCGCATCAGCTGGGAAGAAGCCTTTGATCGCATCGCCCGGCTGATGAAGCAGGACCGCGATGCCCATTTCCAGACCACCAATGCGGCGGGCGTGACGGTCAACCGCTGGCCGACCACCTCCATGCTCTGCTCCTCCGCCGCCAGTAATGAAACCGGCCTGCTCGATCAGAAATTTGCCCGCGCACTGGGGATTCTGGCGCTGGAGAATCAGGCGCGCCTCTGTCACGGCCCGACCGTCGCCGCACTCGCACCGAGCTTTGGTCGCGGTGCAATGACCAATAACTGGAATGACATTAAAAACGCCAACGTGGTGATGATTATGGGCGGTAATCCCGCCGAGGCGCATCCGGTGGGGTTCAAGTGGGTCATTGAGGCCAAAATCCATAACAAGGCCCAGGTTATCGTGGTCGATCCGCGCTTTAACCGTTCGGCGGCGGTGGCGGATTACTATGCGCCACTGCGGGCGGGCAGCGACGTGGTTTTCCTGATGGGCGTCGTCAACTATCTGCTGCAGCACAATCAGATCCAGCAGGCGTACGTGCGCGCCTTCACCAATGCCGCGCTGATTGTCAAAGAGGGCTTCAGCTTCAACGACGGTCTGTTCAGCGGTTACGATGCCACTACCCGTCAGTATGATCGCCAGAGCTGGCACTATGAGCTGGATGACAGGGGGTTTGCCCGTCGCGATGAGAGCCTCACGCATCCGCGCTGTGTCCTGAACCTGCTGAAAACCCACGCCAGCCGCTATACGCCGGAAATGGTGACGCGCCTGTGCGGAACCTCACAGGAAGCCTTCATCAGGGTGTGTGAGCAGCTCGCCTCGACCGCGGTGCCCGATCGCACCGCGACGATTCTCTATGCGCTGGGCTGGACCCATCACACCAACGGCTCACAGATTATCCGCACGGCGGCGATGATCCAGCTGCTGCTGGGCAACATCGGTATGCCGGGCGGCGGGATTAATGCGCTGCGCGGGCACTCCAACGTCCAGGGCTATACCGATCTCGGTCTGCTGACGCAGAGCCTGCCGGGCTATCTGCCGCTGCCCTCCGAGAAGATGAGTACTCTGGCGACCTACCTGCAACAGGTCACGCCAGCCGCGGCCCTGCCGGATCAGGTCAATTACTGGCAGAACACCGACAAATTCTTCGTCAGCCTGATGAAGAGTTTCTACGGCGACAAGGCCACGGCGGAAAATCAGTGGGGCTACGACTGGCTGCCGAAGTGGGATAAAAGCTACGACTGCATGGCGCAGGCGGAGATGATGGAGCAGGGAGCGCTGAACGGCTGTCTGATTCAGGGCTTCAATATGCTGGCGGCCTTCCCGGATAAAAACAAAGCGGTCCGGGCACTGTCACGCCTGAAATATATGGTGGTGATCGATCCGCTGCGCACCGAGACGGCCAGCTTCTGGCAGCATCACGACGCGTTTAACGATGTTGATCCGTCCACCATCCAGACCGAAGTGTTCCGTCTGCCCTCTTCCTGCTTCGCGGAAGAGTCGGGATCGGTGGCGAACTCGTCGCGCTGGCTGCAGTGGCACTGGGCAGCCGCCGAGCCACCGGCGGAGGCGCTGCACGACGGCAGAATCCTCGGCAACCTCTTTATGCGTCTGCGTGCGCTCTATCAGCGTGAGGGCGGTGCCGCGCCGGAACCGCTGATGGCGATGCGCTGGGACTACCGCGATCCGTACAATCCCGAGCCGGAAGAGGTCGCGCAGGAGAGCAACGGTCAGGCGCTGACCGATATTTATGACGCCAGCGGCACGCTGCTGCTGAAAAAGGGCCAGCAGCTCAACGGGTTCGCTGAACTGCGTAACGACGGCACCACCGCCAGCGCCTGCTGGATCTACAGCGGCAGCTGGACGCCAGAGGGCAACCAGATGGCCCGGCGCGACAACGCCGATCCGTCCGGGCTGGGTGCGGTCTCCGGCTGGGCCTGGGCCTGGCCCGCTAACCGCCGCATTCTCTATAACCGCGCCTCGGCGGATGCGCAGGGCAAAGCCTGGGATCCCGCGCGCCGCCTGATCGAGTGGGATGGCGCACGCTGGCAGGGTATCGACGTACCAGATTATCCGGTCACGCTGTCGCCGCAGAAGCAGGCCGGTCCCTTTATCATGCAGCCTGATGGCCTGGGTCATCTGTTTGCGCTTGATAAAATGGCCGATGGCCCGTTCCCGGAACATTACGAGCCGATGGAAAGCCCGCTCGCTGACAACCCTCTGCATCCACAGCAGCGCCACAGTCCGGTCGTCCGGCTCTTCAGCAGCGACGCCGCCCGGCTGGGCAAGGCCGCTGACTACCCCTGTGTCGCCACCACCTACTCCATCACCGAACTGTTCCGTCACTGGACGAAACATGCCCTGCTGAACGCGATTGCGCAGCCGGAGCAGTTTGTTGAGATCGGCACCGAACTGGCCGAGGAGAAAGGGATCCGCGCCGGTGACAGCGTCAAAGTCACGTCGCAGCGTGGCTATATCAACGCTAAAGCGGTGGTCACCCGTCGTCTGCAGCGTCTGACGATTGATGGCAGACCGGTCGACACCGTGGGCATTCCCTGTCACTGGGGCTTTGAAGGCACCACGCGGAAGGGCTTCCTGGCCAATACGCTGACGCCGTCGGTCGGCGATGCCAACTCGCAGACCCCGGAGTACAAGGGATTCTTAGTAAAAGTCGAAAAAGCGTAACGGTGGATGACAATGGCTTATCAATCACAAGATATTATCCGTCGCTCGGCGACCAATGGCTTTACCCCACCGCCGCAGGCGCGCGATCACCAGCGTCAGGTGGCAAAACTGATCGACGTCACCACCTGTATCGGCTGCAAAGGCTGCCAGGTGGCCTGCTCGGAGTGGAACGACATCCGCGATGAGGTCGGGCATAACATCGGGGTCTATGACAATCCTGTCGACCTCAGCGCCAAATCCTGGACGGTGATGCGCTTCTCGGAAGTTGAGGAGGATGGCCGGCTGGCCTGGCTGATCCGCAAAGAGGGCTGCATGCACTGCGCCGATCCCGGCTGCCTGAAAGCCTGCCCGTCGGCAGGCGCCATCATCCAGTACGCCAACGGCATCGTCGACTTCCAGTCTGAGCAGTGCATCGGCTGCGGCTACTGCATCGCGGGCTGTCCGTTCAACGTGCCACGGCTCAACAAAGAGGATAACCGCGCCTATAAGTGCACCCTGTGCGTGGATCGCGTCAGCGTCGGCCAGGAACCCGCCTGCGTGAAAACCTGTCCGACCGGAGCCATTCATTTCGGCAGCAAAAGCGACATGCTGACGCTGGCGGAAGCGCGCATCGCGGAGCTGAAGTCACGCGGATTTAAAAATGCCGGCCTCTATAACCCGGAAGGCGTGGGCGGCACCCACGTCATGTATGTGCTGCATCACGCTGACAGGCCTCAGCTCTATCACGGGCTGCCGGCGAATCCGGGCATCAGCCCGACCGTGACCTTCTGGAAAGGGATCTGGAAACCGCTGGCGGCAGTGGGTTTTGCCGCGACGTTTGCCGCATCAATTTTCCACTATGTTGGCGTGGGCCCGAATCGCGTCACGGAGCATGACGACAACAGCGATCAGCCTGAGGAGCATCAATAATGAAAAAGCCCGATCATCTGGTGCGTTACCGCGCACCCGAACGCATCAATCACTGGATTGTCGCGATTTGCTTTGTCATGGCCGCGTTAAGCGGATTAGGGTTTTTCTTCCCCTCTTTTAACTGGCTGATGCAGATATTCGGCACGCCACAACTGGCGCGTATCCTGCATCCTTTCACCGGCGTAGTGATGTTTGCGGCGTTTATGCTGATGTTTTTGCGTTACTGGAAACATAATCTGATCACCCGCGATGACCTTTACTGGGCCAGAAACATTCATCGGATTGCGCTGAATGAAGAGGTGGGTGATACCGGTAAATATAACTTTGGTCAGAAGTGTGTGTTCTGGGCTGCTATCATCAGCTTAGTGTTGCTGCTTGTAAGCGGTATTGTGATCTGGCGGCCTTACTTTGCGGATGCCTTTGCCATTCCCCTGATTCGTCTGGCGCTGATTGTGCATTCGGTCTCTGCGGTGGCGCTGATCATCGTCATTATGGTGCACATTTATGCTGCATTGTGGGTCAAAGGGACCCTGACCGCGATGGTGGAAGGCTGGGTCAGCGCCGAATGGGCCAGACAGCATCATCCCCGCTGGTACCGTGAGCAGCGTAACCGGCCAATAAAACAGGAAAAACGCCCCTGATGAGTATTCGCATAATCCCGCAGGACCAGCTGGAGAAAGGCGAAAAAACAACGGCGGAGATGATTCCGCCGTTACTTTTTCCACGGCTGAAAAATTTATACAGCCGCCGTGCCGCGCGACTGCGCGACCTGGCGGCGAAAAATCCACTCGGCGACTATCTGCGCTTCGCGGCGACGATCGCGGAAGCGCAGGAGATTGTGCTGTATGACCATCCGCTGCACATGGATCTTCATGCCCGGCTGACGCAGAGCGCCCGCGAGGGCAAGCCGCCGCTCAATATTCACACCCTGCCGCGCGATCCGCACTGGCAGCGGCTGCTGCATTCGCTAATTGCCGAGCTGAAGCCGGAGATGAGCGGCCAGGCGCTGGCGGTGCTGGAGAATCTGGAAAAGGCCTCTGCCACGGAGCTGGAGACGCTGGCCAGCGCCCTGTTTACCGGCGAGTATGCGCAGGTCAGCAGCGATAAAGCGCCCTTTATCTGGGCAGCCCTCTCGCTCTACTGGGCACAGATGGCCGCGCTGATCCCCGGCAAAGCGCGGGCGGAGATGGGCGAGCAGCGCCAGTTCTGCCCGGTCTGCGCCAGTATGCCGGTCGCCAGCGTGGTGCACATGGGCAGCCACGAAGGCGCGCGCTATCTGCACTGCAATCTGTGCGAGAGTGAGTGGCATGTGGTACGCAGCAAATGCACCCAGTGCGAACAGTCCCGGGATCTGCACTACTGGTCGCTCGAAAGCGAACAGGCGGCCGTGAAGGCCGAGAGCTGCGGCGACTGTGGCACCTATCTGAAGATGCTCTATCAGGAGAAAGATCCGGCCATTGAACCGGTGGCGGATGACCTGGCGTCGCTGATACTGGATGCCAGAATGGAGCAGGAAGGCTTCGCGCGCAGCAGTCTCAATCCCTTTATGTTTCCTGGCGAATAGTCACTGACTCCGGAGAACCCGATGAAACTTATTGGCAGCTACACCAGTCCGTTTGTGCGAAAGATTTCGGTCATCATGCTGGAAAAAGGCATTACGTTTGAATTCGTTAACGCATCGCCTTACAGCGATGACAGCCATGTGCCGCACTACAATCCGCTGGGCAAAGTCCCGGCGCTGGTCGCTGATGATAAGCAAATCTGGTTCGATTCCGGCATCATCGCGGAATTTCTGGAGCAGCGCGGCGCGGAACCGCATCTGCTGCCAGCCGATCCGCTGGCGTCACTTAACATCCGCCAGATGGAGAAGCTGGCGGATGGCATCTGCGATGCCGCGCTGGTAATCGTCCGCGAGCAGTTGCGTCCGGGCGATCGTCAGTCAGAAGAGGTGCTGCTGCGTCATCGGGAAAAGATTCAGCGCAGTCTGGACATGCTGGAGGCGAAGGTGGCAGAGGGAAAATGGCTCAATAACGGCCAGCTCAATCTGGCGGATATCGCTACCGGCTGCATGATCGGCTACCTCAATTTCCGCCGCGTGGTGCCGAACTGGTGCGTCGGGCGACCAGCGCTGGTGAAGCTGGCGGAAACGCTGTTTCAGCGCGAGAGCTTTGCGCGGACGACGCCGCCTGCGGCGTGAGGGGTGCAATGAGCCAGCCGAACCCGCTGCCACAGCTGACCATTAAAGGCCGCTGGCTGGAAGCGCTGGGATTTAAGACCGGGCAGAAGATCGAGGTTATCAGCGGGCCGGGACAGTTGATCATCCGGCTGGCGAGTGAAAGGTAACTATCTGACCTTTAATGTAAAATCCCAGCCACAAGGGCTGGGATCGGTGAGTTTATTTAACCGACGTTTTGCTATCTTTTCGCTCTTGTAGTCGGGCTTTTATCCAGAGACCAATTCCAAGAGTTACGCCGATAACTAAACCTTTTTTTAGCGAAAGCAGAATAGTTTCTGTCCAGTCAAACAAAAAAGAACCGACTTTAAAATAAATCAGCACTGAGCCAATAAAGCTCGCTACAAAGCAAATAAAAAAAAACACAAAAGAACAACGATAAATAAGAGTTACGAGTTCACGTGTTTTATTTTTTTGCATCTTTTTGTTCCATTTTATCAAGAGTATCTTTTGTAATTCCACCGACTATTTCACTTGCTGCTGAGCCACCAACAGCACCAATTACTCCAGCGGTGCCTTCTTTGGCTGCTGTAGATAATCCACCAGTAATGTACTTATCCGCTTTACTTCCTGCGACAGAGCCTATTCCTGCGCCAATAACCGAACTTACTGGGTTTTCTCCCTTGATCCCGCTGCTAATCGCTGCCCCGCCCATATTAATGGACGCTGATACACCGATGCCTTTACCCGTGGTGGCGGCTGACGTTATGCCAGCCATAATCAGGTCAACATAACTGAACGGATCTTTTCCGCCTAATTGGGATACGCCATTAACAGTGGCTCCTATTGCTGCATTAATGGCGATGGTTTCTTTTATTGTGCTGCCAAGCATTGTTCCACTAAACGTTAATGGCAGATCACCGATACTCGCATTCGATTTATGGTAGCCCCAGGTATTCATAATGCTCTGAGCCTTGCTCATCGCTTCAGAGTCAGGATTCCGTTTCACATAGTCCTGACCCGACAGCAACCCTTTCACCAGTTCCTGTGATACCGCTGAGCCATATTCTTTTTCCATCTCAGCAGCGTAGACCCGCAGATAACCGGCCAGCTCAGCCCGCTCCGTGCTGTTCATCTGCGACGAATCTTTAGTGAATTTGGATACCAGCGCATCGCTGCGTTTATCGGCATTTTCCAGTTTCAGCAGCTCATTCGCAGCGGCCAGAGACTTATCGCCCTGTCTGATTTTCTCAATCGCCTTATCAAGCCTGTCTGAGGATGTGGCGCTGAGGAAGTTATTCTCAACCGCATTTTTACCCGCCTGCGCCCCCGCCACCGCACCGCCCGCGCTGTCTCCCACTACACCGCCTGCAAGGCCCGCCGCCAGCGTCCCCAGCGCACTTATCGTCTGGCGCTGCTCCTCGCTCAGGTCGTCACGCCTGACACCCGGATACAGCTGCTGCGCGATGTACTCGCCCATCGCCGCGCCCGATGCCCCGGCCAGCGCTGAGTTGCCCGACGCGTATGAGGTTACCGCACCCAGCACCGCGTGCGCCATCAGGTTCGCCTGGACATTAACCTTACCGTTCGCGTCCGTCGTCAGTTCATGTATCTTTTCCGCCAGGTATGGCGCAGCCGCCCCGCTCACGGCCTGAGCCACGTTACCGCCCGCCAGTCCCTGCACCGCCGCCGTCACCGCGCTGATGCCCTGCTGCAGCGACGACCCCGTGCCGAATGGCTTCATCGCCGTGTCGTAAGCCTGCTTCGCTATCTCATCTGCCGTCGGGTTCAGCTTCCCTTTTCCGGCCAGCTCTTCCCTCGCCGCGGCCAGCGCCGTCGGGTCCTGCTGCGCCTTCATGCCCGCTATTTCGCCCTGCGTCCGGGCGATATCCCCCGCCTGCGCGCCGATTTCGCCTATCAGCTGCGCCGCCTTCAGCCGGTTCTGCTCCTTCTCTTTATCAAAGATAACCTCCAGCCCCGGATTCGCATTCTCCACGTCACGGCTTAAATCTGCAACGTCCTGCGCCTGCTTCGACGGGTCACGGATAACGACTGTCCCTTCGCTCACCGCCGACCTGGTGGTGCTCTCCGCGCTGCCGCTGCCGTTCAGCCCCGCCAGCATCCCGTTCGCCATGTTACCGGCGAAGTCTCCCCCGATGCTGCCGCCGGTGCTTATCCCCGCGCTCTGGTGCTCCACCTTGTAGTCCGCGTGGTTCTCAATGTTGCTGAAGCCCAGCGTGCCGGTGTCGAGCCGGTTTTTATCCGCGCTGGCGGTGGAGCTGATGACCGCACCGTTAAGCTGGGTGTGTTCACCGGCGGTCACGTCAAAGCCGCCCCTGCCCGCAAAAATCCCGGTCTGCTCCGCCACGCTCTGCCAGTTGCTGTGCATCTTATCCCGGCTCACGTTCACGTTCGCCGACCCGGTCATCGAGCCGAAGGTAAAGCTGCCGCCCGCGCTGGCGCTCTGCTGCTTACTGTCGTAGCGGTCGCTGTCCTGTTCTGAGTTCAGCGTCAGGTTGCGGCCCGCGTCCACCTTCACGCTTTCACCATTTGCCTGCGCGCCCGTAAGCGTCGTGTCGCGCCCGCTGGTCAGGCTGAGCTGACTGCCCGCGTCGAGCGTGGTTTCGCTGTGCGTCAGGTCGTTGCCTTTTTCGCTGCCCTTCGCTGCATTGACGCTCGCCGATACCGTGATGCCGTAGCCACCAGAACCCACGCCGATACCGATACCGACGCTGCCCCCCTTGCTGCTGTTCTTACTGTCGGTGCTCTGCGTGTTCTGCGCCGACTGCAGCAGGATGTCCCGCGACGCCTCCAGGCTCAGGTCGCCCCCCGCCTTCAGCTGGCTGCCTGCGATGCTGATGTCGCCGCTCTGTGCCGTTCCGTTTTTGCCGCTGGCCGTAACGTTAAGGTTCCGGCCCGCCGTCAGCGTGCTGCCCTGCGACCGGCTGCTCTCAGTACGCGTCTCGCTTTTCGACGACTGGCTGCCGTATGAGGCGCTGACGCCGATGGTATTGGTCGCGCCCGTCTCATAGTCTTTATCGCCCGGACTCCGGCCTGCGGCGGCATTGCGTGCATCCGCCGAGGCCGTGTTCAGCCCGTCCATCTGAACCGCCTGCGCCGCCTGCACCCCGTTCAGCGCCGCCTGGGTATTCTGCAGCGCGCTGACCCGCCCGTCACCCGACTTCCTGGCCTGCTGCGCAGTACTCACTGCCGTGTTGAGCGCACTGCCCGCCGCACCCGACAGGGCAAGCGTCAGTCCGCTCTGCTTCGTCTCGGTCTTCTCGGTGCGCGTCCGCCGGTCATAGCCCGGGTCGATGCTCACGCTGTCGCCCGTCAGGTTCAGGTCTTTCCCCGCCACCAGGTCCGCGCCGCCGACGTGGAGCCGGTTACCCGCCGTGATGTTTACGCTGCCCTGGCTGCTGCCGACGGTGCTGACGCTCTGGCTCTGGGTGGTACCTTTCTCATCGATTTCATGGCGGGTCGACTGCTTCCCGACTGTAAAGCCGATGCCGCCGCTGCTCAGCAGACCGCTCTTTTTCTTTTCCTCCAGCTGATAGTGGCTGTCGGTCTCGGTGGCTGCGCCGATCTCCACGTCGCGCCCGGCACGCAGGTTCACGTCCCGATCGGCGGCAACCGCCGATCCGGTCACCGTCAGGTCGCGCCCGGCGATGACCGTGACGCTTTCACCGCTCAGCAGGCTGCCGTTCTCACGGGTAGTAATGTCCTGCGTTACGCTGTGGCCGCTGCTTTTGTTCAGCAGACCTTTATTCTCTGAGCGCTCCTCGCTGTAGAACGACTCCCGTTCGGTGGCAGTATTCAGCACAATGTCCTGCTTCGCCTGCAGCCCGACCGCGCCCTGTTCACTGTGCAGTGTACTGCCGGTCACCGTAACGTCGCCCTCGCGCCCGATCACCGTTACGCCCTGCTGCCCGCTGAAGGTACTGCCGGTGCTGCTCTTACGAGAGTTTTCCTCCTCGCGATGGCTGCGGGTCTTGCCCTCGCGCTTATTCTCGCTGTCCTGATCAAGCACGCTGGCACGCGCATCCTTAATGGTCACGTTCTGCGCGCTGACGCCAATTTGGCCCTGTGAACTGTCAACCTGCGCGCCTTCGGCCAGCAGGTTATTGCCCGCCACCACCGCCACGCCCTGGTCACCGCTCAGGGTGCTGAGCAGCAGACGATCTTCCTGACGGCTGTTGCTGACCGATGAAGTCCGGCTATTGGCCTCAAGATGGGTGGTGTTGGTGGTGGTTTCAGCGCCGATGCGAATGTCGCCGCCAGCCTCAACCCGGGCTGAGCCGGAGGCGCTGGCCTGGCTGCCGGTCAGCGTCAGATCACGCCCGGCAGAGAGCACGAGGTTACCACCGGCGCTAAGCTCACTGCCCTGCGCCTGCTGCCACTCGCCGCTGACCTGCGCCATGCGCTTGCCCGCCTCTTCCATGCCGCGGCTGGTACGATTGCCCATCGCCCCGGCGATAACGTTCAGGCTGCCGCTATGGCTGCTTTTCGCGGTACCGATCTCAAGGTTGTTGCGTGCGCTCAGGCTGAGATTATCGGTCGCATTGAGCTTCGCACCCTGTAGCCGGATATCGGTGCCGCTGAGGCTGATATCGTCAGCGCTCATCGTCGCCTGCCGCAGGGCATTCTGCAGATCGGTGCTGATCGTCAGCGTCTCCGCCTTCACATCAATGCTGCCCGCTTTGATGTCGCCGCCCAGGTGCAGGAACTGCCCGCTGTCAACGGAAAGCGCCTTGTCCGCAAAGAGATTCCCTGCGTTGGTCACGCTGCCCGCTGAGAGCTGCAGATTACCGCCGCCAATTACTGCGCCCGCGCCCGTCACGCGCAGTGTGGCCGGTGCCAGATAGACTTTTGGCACCCACACGGTCTGCGGGCCGTCCGCCGTATCAACCGTTTCGCTGACCAGCCAGACGATATCCTGCTGCAGTGCTGCAATCTGTTGCGGCGTCAGCGCCACGCCCGGCACCAGATGGAAATCCTGCGCCACTTTTGAGCCGTTGTTCATCAACGCCTGGTACTGCGCCATCGCATCAAAGCCGTTAACAGAGGCCCTGCCGGTCAGTTTCAGGACCTGCTCACGCACCAGCCGCTGCTCATAAAAACCATCGCCCAGTCGTTTATGCACCTGCGACGGGTCATAGCCCACCCGTTCGAGCAGATAATCACTGCTGATGAATTTATCACGACGCGTAAAACGCTCATCAGTGACCACCAGGAACGGACTGCCCGCCGCGGTATGCTGGCTGAACAGGCCGTTATTGGGGATAGTCGTGGCGACTTTCTCCAGCTGTTGCAGCGCCGTCAGCGCCAGCTCAGCCGGTAACAGCGGGCGAGCATCGTCACCCGCCTCAAGCTCTGTATCGCCGTCATGGTGAGCGACGCCGTCCACAGTGAAAGCCAGCGGGTTGCGTTCATACTCCGCGCGCTCGGCGTCGACCGCCTGCAGCGCTGCCTCAAGCTGGCTAACCTGCGCCTGATTAACGGTGGTGTTACTGATGTTCGCTCCGCTGATACTGACGTTACCGTTGCCGGTGATGATGCCGTCAACGGTAGCCAGGGCAGTGGTCTGGTCAGAATGGAAGGTCGGATACCAGTGATGTTTATGCTGATCATAATGATCTGCGATAACTTCCTGACGTCGTTCGTTAACCGAATATCCCCGATTATCAATATTTCCGCCGCCATCCAGCGATAGATTGCCGTTAGCTGTTACTACGCTAGCGTCGTTAATTAATGCGCCCGTAATGTGCAGGGCCATATTGCCGCCCGCCAGAATACGCGCGCCGATACCCTCTGAAACCAGTTTATCTGCCGTCACAGTACCCGTTACTGAGCGCTCACGAAAATTACTGTAATCGCTAACAAATGGTGCAGAAGCAATATCAATAAATCGGTCGGGATCCCAGACGATGGCCTGCCCGATACCTTGTTCACGCCAGAAAGTGTTCTGGTAAGGTGTTGGTGTAATCGCCACCTGATGCCAGCCCCGGGCGTCATAAAATGTCATGTCATAGCTGCCATCAGAATTAGGGCTGAGTGCAAGATAATTGATCCACAGATTAATGAGTTGCCCTGTATTGTCTTTCACCCGCACTTCTGCTCGCTTAGTTGCAGCGTCAATATTTACCAACGTACCGTAAGGATTACTCTCAGCAGCTGCATCATCACGGAAGGTTAATCGCTGGGTGTTAGGTTGCATCGTGCTGGCATCGGTATTGGTTTCTTCACCCAGTGATCGCCAGTAATAGTTATATCGATGCCACTTGTAGTCATTAGTCTCAGCGTCGCGCTCAATCACCAGTCCTTCGCGCAGATTATCGAGCCGTCGCGCCTCCAGTGTCATATCACCGTCGGCTTCGATAAAACTCGCCCGGTTCTCAATCAGGTCATTGCTGAGTAGCGACAGACGATCGCCGCTGTAAAGCAAGGCGCCATCTTTGTTGCTCAGCCGCTCGCGGGCTTCCAGCGTCAGGCTTTCGGTGGCTGCGATGACTGCCGGCTGACCATGGTTATCGATAACCCGACCCAGCACGGTGACCTCATCGCCCATCACGGTCGCGCTGTTATCCAGCGAGTCGACATTCAGCGTCAGGGCGTCCGCTTCAAGACGCCCGCTGTTCAGCAGCGCACCGGCCGTGAGCTGCACCGTTTTGCCTACCAGCATCGCTGGGTTAGTGATAGCCGTGGCATTCAGTATCAGATTACCTGGCAGCAGCCAGTCGGCCAGGTTCGTGAACGCTCCGCTCAGCGAGAAGGTCACCGTGCCATTACTGCTGAGGGTTTCGCCTGCCTGGCGGGTATAGTCCTGTTGCGCGGTCAGCGTCAGAGCCTGCAGGCCCAGCAGCGTACCGCCCCTATTGTCGAGGGTCTGTGCATGGATGTTTAATGCGCCCGCACTCTCCAGCCGTCCCCCCTGATTCAGCAGGACAAGCGGGGAATCGGTGGCAGGCAGATCACCATTGATGTCGAGATCGCCATTGGCCAGCATCTGCCCCTGTCGGTTATCCAGCCGGGCAATGCCCCGCAGCAGAAGCGTTCCGGCGCTTTGCAATCGTCCGGTGCTGTTATCAATGTCACGGGCAGTCAGGGCGGTGTGAGTGGTACCGAGGATCAGACCCGCGTCGCGGTTGCTCAGCCGATCTGCCTGCAAGGACACCGCCGCCTGGCTGCTCATCACCCCCTGCGCGCTGTTATCGATCGTCGTCGCATTCAGCACTAAATCCTGGGTGGCAACCAGCTGTCCGCCCTGGTTATTCAGCTGCGCGGCCGCCAGCGTCAGCGCAGCGCCGCTGTGGACTTTGCCCTGCTGGTTGTTGAGCAGATTGATGGTGTAGAGACCCGCGTCCTGGCTGATCAGCGTGCCGCCGGTATTGTCCAGCTGTCCGCTGGTCAGGTTTAGCGTCTCGCGGCTGCTGAACACGCCCTGACGGTTATCGATCGTCGCGGCATTAACCTGCTGTCCGCCATTGCTGCGTACTGCGCCGCCGCTGTTTTCTAACAAACCCTGCAGGTTTAGCGTGAGCTGTTGCTGGCTGTCGATGTTGCCGCCTGCATTGTTCAGCGTCTGCGCATCCAGCTGAAGCGCATTGCCGCTCTGCACGTTACCGGCCCGGTTATCCAGATCCCCGGCCAGATTCAGCCGCGACTGCCGCTGACTGTAGAGCAGACCGCCCTGGGTGTTATCGAGACGCGCAGCGGTGATGGCCAGCCCCTCACCGGCCAGCCACTGGCCGCCCGCATTGTTTATGTCACCGGTACGGCTGCCTTCGGTCTGACCCTGAACGGTTAGTTGCTGCTGAGCAGAAACTTTACCCGCCAGGTTGTTGATAGTCTGCGCAACACGTAACGCCATGCCAGAAGCCGACTGCAATACACCGCTGGCGTTAGTGAGCCAGTTTGCCGAGAGTTCAGTCTGCTGCTGACTTTGCACGCTGCCGGCCGTGTTATCGAAACCAGCAGTCGTGGCAGTCCAGCGCGCCTGGCTGCCCATCCATCCCTGCGCATTCCCGATCTCCTGCGCCTGAAGCGTCTGGCTTAAGCGGCTGAAGATGCGGCCGTTGCTGTTATCCAGATGACCGGTGAACTGCATATCCAGGGTGTCCAGCGCATTGATGGCACCCTGAGCATTAAACAGATTCACAGCGCTTGCCTGCGTGCGGCCATTACCGGTCAGGGTGCCGCCCTGATTGTCCCAGTCACCCGCCAGGTTGAGCGTCAGCGCCTGCTGGCTAAGCACCTGTCCTGACTGGCGATTGCTCAGCGCACCACCCTGAAGCAGCAGATCGCCGCCACTTTGCAGCGACCCGCCATCGTTATCAAACAGTGTCGCGGAGGAGCCATGGACCGCGAGGGCGTTTTGCGCCGTGAGTTTGCCACCCTGGTTGAGGATATCGCCGCGGCTGGTCAGGACCAGATCGCCGCCAGACTGCAAACGGCCGCTGGCGTTATTGAGTTGATCTGCCGTCGCCGTGACCCGCTCACCACCCTGCGCCGTCCCACCGCTGTTTTGCCAGAATCCGCCGCTGTTGAGCAAAAGATAATGATCCGCTTCGACCCAGCCGCCGCGGTTGTCCAGGCCCTGTGTCGTCGTCAGGCTCAGATCCTGCAGCGCAATCAGTTTGCCCGCTGTGTTGTCCAGTCCGCTTGCCGTCAGGCTCAGATCGCGCTGGCTGATGATCTCGCCCTGCACATTGTTCAGATGCTGCGCGTTCAGCGACAGCTGGCCGCCGTTCAGGGTGCCCGCGTAATTATCCAGATCGCCGCCTGCGCTGAGCGTCAGCGCATTACCGGCCAGCAGATTACCCTGACTGTTATTAACCGCGTCACGGGCAGTGATCGCCAGCGACGCCTGTGTTTTGACGGTGCCGCTCTGGTTATTCAGGCTGCCTGCCTCAAGCGCCAAATCGCCGTTGCTGCCCAGTTCACCCGAGGTGTTGTCGAGCAGTCCTTCAACCCGCCAGTGCTGCGCCGCGTTATCCAGTGCAACCATCCGGCCACGCTGGTTGTTCAGCGAGATGCTCTGCAGATTGAGCTGCTGGCTCTCAATCGAGCCGTCGCTGTTGTCGAGCCCGCCAGACAACGTAAAGCGGCTTTCGCCACTTCCGGTCTGCGACCATCCCGCCTGCTGGCTGAACAGGCTGCGTCCATCGATCTGCCAGCGTCCGGCGCTGATTTGTGCCTGCTGCGCGTCGATATCACCTGCGGTATTAATCGTCAGTTCATCACTGTTGATGACCGACTGCCGTACAGCAACACCCTCTTCCTGAGCAATCAGAGAGGCGCGGCTGGCGGCAACCTGAGCGCCACTGAGATCGACCCGGCGTCCGCGCGCGCTGACCTCTTTTTTGCTCAACAGGCTGCCGCTGGCGCGAATAGTATCCTGGCTCTCCAGTTGCAGACTGGCTTCCTGCACAATCTGGCTGCTGGCGTCGCTGCCTGCCAGCAGGTGTCCACTGCTCTGAATGCTGCGGGCCGCCTTCAGTTGCACATCACCTGCCGCCGCCAGGGTGCCGGACTGGGTAATCCCGCCTTCCCGACTCTGAACCGTCAGCTGACCGCCACTGTGGAGTTTGCCCTGATAATCAACGCTGTCTCTGGCCGCCAGGCTGATGTCGCCTCCGGCCTGCGTGACGCCATCCTGTGCCGCTGATTGCCAGACGAGTTTGCCTTCGCTGCTCACTACCAGCGTTTTACCCGCCTGCACCTGAGCGTTCTGATTCCGCACGACGACGCCCGCTTCGGTGCCAATCATGCGGATCTGGCCGCTGTACATGCCGCCCATCTGGCCCATGTCGATCGCCAGTTCAGGTCTGGCGCTGCCGTCGTCAGCCAGCGGTGTGACCGTCTGCGCGTCTGCGCTTACGCGGTTGCGACCGGCCACCACCGCCAGCTCCTTTTTGGCCCAGACGCCCGCATTGATCTCCACCGCGCGGGCCAGGACGTCAACATACTCAGTATCATGGCGGGGATCGCCGTTGAGTCCGCCGCCTTCAATGCGCACCACACCACGTTCAACCTGATAACCCGCCACGCTGCCGTCAGCGTTGAGCTGCGGTTTGCCGGTGGTCAGCGTCATGCGCCCGGCATTGATCGTGCCGCATCCGTTGCAGACGATCCCCGCCGGGTTAGCGACAATCACCTGCGCCCGTCCGCCCGCCACTTCCATATAACCGCGAAGCTGGCTGGGATTATTGCTGTTCACTTCGTTGAGGATCACCCGCGCCGGTGCTGCGCCGGGCTTGAGGTTGGGGTTGCCCTGAATCATTCCGGCCAGCTGCGTGGAGGTCATCACTGCGGAGTTATTCAGGATGGCACCGTTCTGCGCGACATCGAACTGCTGATACTGGTTATGCGAGATACCAGCCTGATTAGGCGCAGTAATATTGACCTGCGGCAGCCCGTTCTGCGTAGCGATGACGTCTGGTCGCTGACCGGGTATCGCACTATTGTCCGCCACAATGCCGTTTGCCAGTGCTGGCCCGGCAAACAGCGCCAGTCCAAGCAGCCACGTCGTGCGGCGTAACGTGACCCAGAGACGCGGCGCGCCATTGCCACGGCTCTGGCCGGGTTCCGTGCTGCAACTGCGGGCAAGTTCTGACACCACCCGGAGCTCACCATGGGTCCGGCTGAAGATAATGCGATAGCAATGTTTATTCATGGGGTCACATCCGTGTGAAAGTCAGAAGTTCAGCCAGCGGGATCGCCCGCTTTATTGGTCAGATTTCCAGGTTAACGCTGAAACCCGCCGTCGCGCCTGATGTATGAAAACCCGCCGGTTTATAGAGCGGCACGCCCGCAAACAGGTCGTAGCTGAACCGGCCCCAGAGCGAGCCGCGTACGCCGATGGCACTGCCTGCCAGCTGATGCCCGACCAGATCCCGGGCTCCAGGCCCGCTTACCCGGCCATAATCAGCCGCCAGATAGAGCTCATGTCCGCGTGAGAAAAGATTCCAGCCCATTTCGTTGCGCCACAGCAGACCCTTTTCGCCTGACAGCATCTGTTCACCGTCGAAGCCGCGCACCGTATAACGCCCGGCAATCGCCATGCGCTCCTGTGGCGTCAGGGCATTCGGACTCCACTGGCCACGCACGCTGCTGTAAATCCGCCAGGGCTGCTCGCCCAGGGCGAAAGGATGGTTGATGCCGAGGTCGCCCAGCAGTATGCCGGTACGCGCACTGCCCTGATGACGCGACTCTTCCGGCGCAGGCAGTGCATTAAACGCTCCGGTGCCACGCCGCCACGCGATATTCGCGTCCAGCGTGCTGCTGCCAAAATAGCTGTGCTGATTCAGGCCCAGCTCCCAGCCCGCGGTGCGCCGCTTTTGCTGCTCTATGTCGATATTGTTGACGGCGTTGGTGGAGTGTTTGCGGTAGCCGCGCATATTCAGCGTGGTTTTGTTGGACTGGTCGCGATAGAGCAAGCGGGAGACCGTGAGCTGGGCGTTGTCGCTCTTACCGCTGTAGCGCAGCACCTCATTGGCATTGGGGATGTTCTGGTGATAGGTGTAGTCGTTATAGTTGCCGGAGACGGCCCAGTACCCGATCGGGAAAACGTAATTCAGGGTGTGCGAGCGGTTGCCGAACGGCCCATGCTCAAACAGATTTTTGCCGATGCTGGCGTAAAAAAGGTCGTTTTGCGCAAAAGGCGCATCCACCGCCAGCGTGGCGGAACCGAGGTAGCGTCCGGTACTTTCAGAGCCGCTATCATCCAGCCCCAGATTGAGCCGCACCGGTCTGCCTTCATGCCAGTTGACCTGCAGATCGCTGGTCGCTTCCTGCTCGCCCGGCACGATCTTAATGTCGGCACTGGCGCTGGGCACCCGCTTAAAGTTCTCCAGACCCTGCTCCATATCACGCAGATTCAAAATATCGCCCGATGACGCCGGAACGGCATTCCACAGCCGTCCGCGCCAGGAAACAGGTTCTTCGAAGCGAATCTGTCCGATGCGGCCAGGCTGCAGCGTCAGCGTTAAAACTCCTTTGGTCAGATCCTGTTCCTGCGCCATTACACGGGTCGTGACATAGCCTCTGGCAAGAATCGCATTCTGCACTTTGTTGATGATCAGCGTGATGCCCTGCCCGCCCAGACAGCGGCCTTTAGCGTCGGCGGCAGCATCAAGTGCCCACTGAAAACGGCTGGCTGCTTCGCCCGTCAGGGTGATCTGATTAATGGCAAAGCAGGGATGTTCACTGGCCGGATAGCCTGGCAGAGGACGATCCGGACGCGAAAGATGCTCATCCACCTGCGGTGCATTCTGCTGTTGCAGCAGGCGCTCGCGCAGCTGCTGCCGCAGCTGCTCGCGGCTATCAATCGTCAGACCTTCTTCATGGGGGAGATTAACAGGTGGCGCAGCCATCAGCGGTAAAGCAGCGCAGGATATCGCCCCTGCCATCATGCCGAGCAGACGTAGTGACGCAGGCCTGCGCAGTAAAAAAATCCTTTTCATGAAAATTCCATTTCACTAAATGTAACCGGGTGTAACTTTTGGCGGATTATCGCTCTGGAGAGAGGAAAAACAAGGGGTAAGACGACTTTTCAGGCGGTTTCTTAACCTGCGGATAGCGGGTAAAAATGGCATGAAGACGGGCAAAGGAGATGAAGCAGCAAACTGAATTTTCAGGCTAAATGCGCCATCAGATTCAGTTAAATTGCTGATTTATGAATTTTCAGCCGCGCGCAAAGCGACTGAGCGGATTTTTGCCCTGAACGCAGAGAGGCTGGCGAGAATGTTTATCGCCCGGATTGAAACATGTGATTGAAACCCACAAAAAAAGGGACGATTTCTCGTCCCTTTTTCGCACGGCTAATCACATTACTGCAGCAGCGAGATATCTGCGACCTGCAGGAACAGCTCACGCAGTTTAGACAGCAGCGTCAGGCGATTGACCCGCACAGCCTGATCGTCGGCGTTGACCATCACCTTATCGAAGAAGTTGTCTACCGCAGTCCGCAACTGGGCCAGTTCGACCAGCGCATCCTGGTAGCGGCCTTCCGCGAAGTAGGGCTGCAGCTTGCTGCTCAACGCGGTCACAAAGGTCGCCAGCTGAATCTCTTCGTTCTCTTTCAGCAGCGACGCCTGCACGCTGTCGTTCAGCGTTTCGGTCGATTTCGCCAGGATGTTAGAGACGCGCTTGTTCGCTGCCGCCAGTGCGGCCGCAGCCTCCAGCGTACGGAAGTGTGACACCGCTTTCATACGGGCATCAAAGTCCGCCGGACGAGTCGGACGACGCGCCAGCACGGCCTGCAGCGTATCGATGCTGTGCCCCTCTTCCTGATACCAGGCGCGGAAGCGCCCCAGCATAAAGTCGATCACATCGTCGACGACGCGGGCATTGCTCAGCTTGCTGCCATAGAGACGCACTGCCTGTTCGGTCAGCGTCTGCAGGTCGAGCGGCAGGTTCTTCTCAACGATGATGCGCAGGACGCCCAGCGCCGCACGACGCAGTGCAAACGGATCTTTGTCGCCTTTTGGATGCTGGCCGATGCCGAAAATACCGGCGAGCGTATCCATTTTATCGGCAATCGCCAGCGCACAGGCGACCGGGCTGGAGGGCAGATCGTCACCCGCAAAGCGCGGCTGATACTGCTCGTTCAGCGCCACCGCCACATCTTCGGCTTCGCCGTCGTGGCGCGCGTAGTGCATGCCCATCACACCCTGGGTGTCGGTGAACTCGAAGACCATGTTGGTCATCAGGTCACACTTCGACAGCAGGCCCGCGCGGGTAGCGTGATTCACATCTGCGCCAATCTCACCGGCAATCCAGCCCGCCAGAGCCTGAATGCGATCGGTTTTATCGCGCAGCGTGCCCAGCTCTTTCTGGAACAGCACCGTCTCCAGACGGGGCAGATGATCTTCCAGACGCTTTTTGCGGTCGGTATTAAAGAAGAACTCGGCATCGGCCAGGCGGGGACGCACCACTTTCTCGTTGCCGGAAATAATCTGGCGCGGATCGCTGGACTCGATATTGGTGACGAAAATGAAATTCGGCAGCAGGTTGCCGTCATTGTCATACACCGGGAAATATTTCTGGTCGCCTTTCATGGTGTAGACCAGCGCTTCCGCAGGCACCTTGAGGAATTTCTCTTCAAAGGTCGCGGTCAGGACGACCGGCCACTCCACCAGCGATGTCACCTCTTCCAGCAGGCTGTCGCTGATGTCGGCGTTGCCACCCAGACGACGCGCCGCAGCTTCAGCATCGGCTTTGATCATCGCTTTACGGGTCTGATAATCGGCGATCACTTTACCGCGTTTTTCCAGCACGTCAGGATAGTGATCGGCGTGTTCAAGGATGATGTCGTTTTCGCCCATAAAGCGGTGACCGCGAATGTGACGTCCGGACTCAATGCCCAGAATGGTGCCCGGGATCAGCGCATCACCCAGCAGCATCACGACGGTATGCACCGGACGGACAAACTGCACATCGCTGTCGCCCCAGCGCATCAGTTTTGGCACCGGCAGCTTGCTGAGTGCGGTCGCGATCATTGACGGCAGCAGCGCCTGGGCCGCTTCGCCTTTGACCTGAGCGCGATAAACCAGCCATTCGCCTTTATCGGTGGCGAGGCGTTCGGCCTGATCAACAGTGATGCCGTTTCCGCGTGCCCAGCCTTCGGCCGCTTTGGTAGCGTTACCGTCGGCGTCAAAGGCAGCCGCGACGGCCGGGCCGCGCTTCTCCACTTCCCGATCGGGCTGTGCGGCGCTCAGGTTTGCGACTTTCAGCGCCAGACGACGCGGCGCAGCAAACCAGCTGACCTCGCCGTGGCTCAGGTTGGCTGCATCCAGTTCAGCGGTCACCTGTGCGGCAAAGGCTTCTGCCAGGCTGCGCAGGGCTTTTGGTGGCAGCTCTTCGGTGCCGATCTCCACCAGGAAGGTTTGTTCAGTCATGGCTGCCTCTTACTTTTTGTTATTGCACATCGGGAAGCCCATCGCCTCGCGA
>Ga0157360_1000122_pt1 | contig 39820 bp, 27 predicted proteins | sample AttlaeALBM1_FD_111483 | JGI IMG/M metagenome (GOLD analysis project Ga0157360, IMG submission 111483) | Fungus gardens microbial communities from leaf cutter ant in Ribeirão Preto, State of São Paulo, Brazil - Atta laevigata ALBM1 | ecosystem: Host-associated > Fungi > Mycelium > Unclassified ...
CACCGCCCATGGACGTTTCCTCGGATACCGTGAACAGTGCTTCCAACGGGCCATGCACCAGCGCATCATCTTCCAGGATCGCTAAAGCGCCCGCGGCACCAATGCCATTGTCGGCACCCAGCGTCGTCCCTTTCGCCCATAACCAGCCGTCACGAACTTCGGTATGAATCGGTTCCCGGGTAAAATCGTAATCACCATCTGCCTGCGTCACCATATCCACATGGCTTTGTAATGTAACGACAGGTACATTCTCGTACCCTTGGGTAGCCGACTTGCGTACCAGCAGATTACCCACCTGATCGCGGGATGTCTCGAACCCCTTATCGTTTGCCCAGGCAATAATATTCTGCATGACGGCCTCTTCCTGCCCGGAGGGGCGAGGGGTATTACACAGCATGCGGAAATGCCGCCACAGTGGTGCCGGTGAGAGCTCCTCAAGATGGGCATTAGGGGCAACGTCTGACATGAAACACTCCTTTGGTTTGTATTTTTTCGGTTTGTATTTTATTGGTTTGCATTTTCATTTTATTTGATTTGCAAATTAATCGATGAAGAGATGCCAATGTGGACGCGTCGCGATAACAACGCAGCGTTTATACGGCTATCAACATTACACAGGGCCAAGAAAAGATTCGCTACTCGGGTATTTTTTGTACCCGCATCTGGCGGCACCATTCACGCCATAGTGCCTCTCCGGCCGCACGCCCCACTTGACCAAAACGGCGTGCCAGCCAGCGCTCGTCGTGTCCTTGATAGAGCAATGCCACCATCCCCTGCTGTGCTTCCCGATCCAGACTGGATCGCAATCCGCCCCAATGTTCTTTCAGCAATGAACGGTAGGGAATCAGGGGGGCGTGGGCTTCCCCAAGACGACGCAAGGCCGTTTCCAATTCATCCGTTCTGGAAATCGGTGCGGGCTGCATAAGCTCATTCACCACCACCGGGTCCAGACCTTTGAGTTCCAATGGCAGTCGGTCTTCCAATGCAGACAACATGCTTGTGCGGCAATGTCGGAATACTGCTGCGCCCTCGGCATTCAATGCGCGTCCGACCATCAGGGCATTTTCACCACTCGCACGTTCAGGCTTCAATCCCAGACGCAATGGCTGACATGCCAACGATGACCAAAAGCTGAGCAATTCGGGCACGGCACCAAAACTGGCCCCTAACATGGCGACGCCTTTGCTCGCAGCGTAATAGGCAATGGTATCAATCAGTTTACGCCCCACCCCCCTACGCTGAACAGCGGGATGGACAACAATACGCATAATCCGTCGCCATCGAACTTCCGCAGCTGCCCGAATGCCTTCATGAAGCGCAAGCGATTGTGGCAACAGCTCGCCCGGCAAACGACGCTCGCCACGTGCCACTTCTTCAGCTAATGAAGTTTGATAACCACCTTCGTCAGCGCTGACACACACACCCAACAACTGATGATTACCGGTCGCAATCCACACTGTAATACCGCGCTGATCCAGTAAACGTTTAAGGTCGTTGGGAGTCGTACGATAATGCGCCAGCACCAGCAGTCCGAACAGGGATTTGATCGAATTTTCACTCTTCACGAGTCTGTCCCTATCCAGCCGCTCGACACGCACCTCATCGAACACGGGCTGAATATCATCCGGTTCGGCATCCAGACACAAAAGTTGCGTTACACAGGCTTCCAGCGGATCTTCGACCGCCCAGCGCACGGGCGTCGCAAGGGTAAAAGCCAGCCAATCCGGCGTTTGCTCGTCCAAATATCGCCGAAAACGAACCGCGAAGCCACGTCCACTTCCTTCGTAACCATGCGTTGTTGTGGCAAAGGCAATACGGGGGAACCGCTCAAGGCATTTTACCAGGAGGTGGGTAGGCAAGCCCGCAGCCTCATCGACCAACATGATACTGCCGTCTCCCCCGGGGGGAGTCACGGATGAAAAGGCATCTGCCAATGAGAGAGGATCCTGATAGATCACACATCCATTAGGGTGAACGAAACGATGCCCCTGTTGCTGCCCCTCTGGCAAGTGGTGTTGCAGCTGTTGGAAAAAAGTACCCAGTGTTTCCATACTGGGGGCCGTCACATGTATGTCGCCCCCTTTTTCTTTCAATAGAAGTGAAGCCCCTATAGCCAACGCTGCGCTTTTGCCACGCCCTCGGTCAGCGGTGAGCACCAGTGGGCGTCGGCGCTTAAGTGAAGCAACGGCAGCTACCGCCTGATGCTGATCAGGTGTCAGGCACCCCCACTCATCAGCAACATGAGTCCACTCGGGCGCTTCCGGTAGGGGGGGTACAATCAAAGTATCGCCATCAAACCGGGCCACGTTTTGCGACTGCGATAATAAACGTAACAGCCGCGCACCATAACGTGTTGAAAAGGTCGTTGGGGTGGTGATTAAAAGGCAAATACCACCCGCTGCAATTGTACCGGTCAAAATGCCAAATGCATCGGGATCAAAGTCGGCGCGCATGTCCATGACGACAACATCACACTCCTGCCCCAAATAACGACGCGCCTGACCGGGCTCGACCCATGACGGATGACCGGTATACGTTCTCTCTTCAACCCCGGTTTCCGAGGCAGTTGGATCATTGGGCGCGCATACGGTTATCCGGCCGTGAGGATAAGCGTGAAACAAGGTACGCCAGAGCATGTCAGGCTGCTCCAACGGATCTTCCTGCTGGGGAGCCGGATCGATATTCCACCAGACCAGCATACGCTGGCCCCGCTCTAACAACGTGGTATGTAGTTCAGTAAACGCTGTATCGGGCAAACTCAAAAGCCGACTCCTCACTTGACCTTATGACACTCTTGCATCATTGAAAAAGAATAGTACCAAGCCGGGAAGTGCAAAACGATAATTTTGGTAAACACTTGTCGAAAAAAAGCGCGGAGGCCGTTTGAAGGCTCTCCGCGCTTGATAGCGAATCAAATCGGATACGCTACAATTTCATGAAAGTCGCCCGATTCAATCAGGCTTTATTCTTGAAGATCGTGACAATATTATCCAGCAGTGCCAGGGCTTCTTCACGTGGACGCTGGAAGGTATTACGGCCAATAATACTGCCGAAGGCGCCTCCATCAGCCAGCCCTTCAATGGTAGTGATCAGGTTATCTGTTGTTGTCGCTTCTCCGCCAGAGAAGATAACAATACGTTTACCATCGAAAGAAGACTGTACAACATGACGAACACGAGCAGCCAACGTGGAAATATCGATCTTCTGTTCTTCGTATACTTTCTTCGCGGCAGGCAGGCTCAGATGATCAGTCGGTGGTTTTACCTTGATGATATGAGCACCCAACAGTGCTGCCATGTGCGCTGCGTAGGCACAGATATCCACTGCAGTCTCACCGGGTTTATCAAGCAGCGGGCCACGTGGGTAACTCCAGACAACCACAGCAAGCCCAGCCGCTTTGGCTTCACGACTGAGTTCAGCCAGCTCTTCAAACTGTTCGAACTGATACTCTGCGCCCGGATAGATAGTAAAGCCAATGGCAGAACAGCCCAAACGCAATGCATCTTCAACACTGCCAGTCACGGCCTGATCCTTTTCGGTCGCAAGGCTGTTGGAGCTGTTGACCTTGAGAATCAGTGGAATTTCACCCGCGAAAGTACTGGCACCGGCTTCAAGCATACCCAGCGGCGCCGCATAGCCTGACAAGCCTGCATCGATAGCAAGTTTGAAATGATACTGGGGATCATAGGCCGCTGGGTTAGCAGCGAAGGAACGGGCTGGGCCGTGCTCAAACCCCTGGTCAACCGGAAGAATGACCAGCTTGCCGGTACCCGCCAGCTTGCCCTGATTCAGGAAGCGTGCGAGGCTGGCTTTTGTACCGGGGTTGTCACTTTCGTACCAGCTTAGAATCTCTTTGACTCGTGCAGTAGACATGGAACGTTCTCTCTCAATTTTATCGTCTTTCTGGATCAGGAGGATATGCTGCAAACACTGTTTTATCCCCTAATACTCAAGAGAGTAAACCACATTCGCGCTTCATGCACGGGGTGACTTTCGAATAAAAAACACCACTGGTAGAACAAAAAGATATAACAAGGCGAGATACGAGAAGAGGTCGTTGTACGCCAGCACCTCTGCCTGTAGGGCTACGCGCCGACCAATCATTTGAACGGCTGAAGCATAGGGATCGGCCAACGTACCGCTGAATAGATGCTGATATTTGACTAAAGTATCAACAACGGAAGCCCTTCCTTCATTGATAGAAGGTATCAAGCGATCCCAATGATAGTGGTCACGCATTTCGAGCAAGGTATCGATCATGGCCAGTCCAAAGGCGCCGCCCATGTTACGCATCAGGCTAAACATGCCAGCCCCTTCGCCGATCTTGTTGAAAGGTAAATCACCGATCGTGACTCGGGAGGCAGGGATGATGCAGGCCATAAAGCCTATACCACGCACAATTTGGGGCCAAAGAAACTCCCCGAATCCTGATTGGGCAGTCAGGTTTGTATTCATCCAGCTCCCTACCATGATCATCGCAAGGCCAAAAATGATCAGGGTACGATTGGACACATAATTCCCGACTCGCCCCAGAATAGGCGCGGTAATCAACATACTGACGCCTGTCACATACATGACTTCGCCAATTTGTCTGCTTGAAAAACCACGAATGGAGCCGAAAAACAGGGGCATCAGATACACTACGCCGTAAAGGGAGATACCCAGCGCAAAAATAACAGCAATTCCCAAAGAGAAATTTCGTCGCCGGAACAAGCGTAAATCAAGCACAGGGTGTTCGACCGTCAATGAACGCCAGAAAAACAGAATCCCTGCAATGCCACTCACAATAGCCATGCGAAAAATCAGCGTGCTTGAGAACCAGTCATCCTCATGCCCCTGCTCTAGCACAAATTCGAGAGAACCTAGAAAAACAGCCATCAACAGGATACCGGGCACATCCAGATTACTGACCCAGCGCCGATTCCGCTGATCAATATCCAGTAGATTCCAAATACTCAGGCTTACCACTATGCCAGGCAACACATTAATCAAAAACAACCAGTGCCAGCTTAGGTGATCGGTAATATATCCGCCCAGTGTCGGTCCGATAGAGGGTGCCAAGGTAGCCACTAATCCAATGACTGCCTGGACCGAGCCCATCCGTGAACGGGGAAATAGCTTGAAACTGACAGCCTGGGTCAACGGTATCATCGCACCGCCAAAAAAGCCTTGCAGAATACGCATGAACACCAGCATTTCCAAGCTACTGCATAACGCACAACCAATACTGGCAAGCGTAAAACCCAAACAGGAAACGACATAGGCGATACGAGTAGAAAATATACGTGCGAGCGTACCCGACAGAGGGATCATGACAATTTCAGCAATCAGGTAGGCCGTTTGTACCCATGAAATTTCATCACGGCTCGCCGAGACACCTGCCTGAATTTGAATAAGAGAGCTGGAGACAATCTGGATATCCAGTATCGCCATAAACATACCGACTACCGCAGCCAGAAATCCAAGTTGCTGACTACGTGGAGGCATCTCGTTGCCATAGAGGGAGCTCATTGCCTATTGCTCTCGTGATGAAGCCTGAGGGAGGTTATCGCTGGGCTGTGGAGCATCCGAGTGGAGATCAATGGGTTTCGGCTCAATAATGGGGGATTCAGCATAAAGTTGATCGCCCTTGTCACCACGCGTATCGACTTCTGGCTCGACCGAAAGCCCTGACTGCAAACGCCAAAGTTGATCCTTGGGCCCCGTAAAACGTATACGTACGGGAATACGCTGAACGATCTTGTTGAAATTACCTGTAGCGTTATCCATCGGTAAAAGACTGAATTCAGTGCCAGTTGCCGGTGAAAGGCTATCAATCACACCTTTGTAATCAATGTCCGGATAGGCATCCACACTGATAGAGACCGGTTGCCCTACCCGCATGCGCGAAATCTGGGTTTCCTTGAAATTGGCCGAGACATAGAAAGTATCCACCGGCACCAATTGCATAAGCACCACTTGGGGCGTTGCATAATCACCGGGTTCTACCGTCCGATTACCGACAATGCCATCAGCAGGTGCATAGATACGCGTCCGCCCAAGCTGGGTTTCAGCGCTGGTTACCTGAGCGACACCTGCAATGATGCTCGCCTGCGCCGCTTTGTAGGCAGCAGACTGAACCGCGAGCTGCTTTTCCGCACTCACAATCTGCGCTCGTGCAGTAGCCACATTGGCTTTAGCAGCCTGACTATTGGCGGTGTCATCGGTTAGCCGTTGCTTTGGCAGGACACCGTTCGATACCAGCATCAACGTACGATTCAAAGTCGTTAACGCTTGATTGCTCCGCGCTTCATAGCCTGCCAACTGGGTACGATACTGGGTAATTTGTGCCCGCGTAGCTTCCACCCGGCGTTGCGCTTCCTGTACCTGAGCACGCGCCTCTCCCAAACGCGCCTTTTGTACGTTCAGGTCATCGTGATAGTCACGGTCATCCAGCGTGACCAATAATTGCCCTTTGTGAACACGCTGGTTATGTTCCACATTCACACTGGTCACCCGTGCACTGAGCTGGGATCGCACCGACACACTGTTGGTTGTTATATAGGCATCATCTGTTGACTGAAAGTAACGGCCTGTTTGCAACCAATAGAGCCCCCACACAATCAGCGTGATCAGAATTACAAGAAAGAGAACGGCGTAGACCAACCCCTTTAGCCATTTTTTGGTTAACGCATGCATTCAAGTTTCCAATGAGAAAAAACGCCGGCAGGCTACACACTTATTACGATTTATCAACAACAACTGTTTTGTTAGAGACAACTATCCATGTTCATTAGGAATCATTGTCCGCCAATCGTTATATGGTTTATACAGATAGCCCCGAAGGTTACGCGAAGCATGCGCCAAGCTCAATCGCAAAACGGTTTTTATCCATGTTATTCCGTTGTCCAACCATAATAACGTGTCATATTGGGTATAAAAATGTTACTCGCCCGTAAAATCCAATATTGAAATGTAGCGCCCCAATATTCCGGCTACCAGAAAAAAGTCGTAGATACCCCTGTTTTATTACCATGGTCTTATTCCATTTATAAGCGATGCGGAACGATGATGCCAAATGCAACGCATAAGCCCACACGATAAAGTTTTCCTTCGCTAACCAACCGGACTCTTCTTCATGAAAGCTATTAGACTTCATGCACCCCATGATCTTCGAATCGATGATATTGAGACACCCCCTCTCGCTGCAGGGCAAGCTCTGATCACTATCCATAATGGAGGAATCTGCGGTTCGGATCTGCATTATTATCATGAAGGAGGGTTTGGTTCGGTACGGATAAGAGAACCCCTCATACTTGGCCATGAAATCGTCGGTCAAATTTCCGCACTGGAGGGTAGTGATTCCTCACTAAAGGTCGGCGATCGTGTTGCAATCAACCCTGGTACTGTTCCCACTCCGTGCCAATATACGCGTGAAGGGTTAATCAATCATGCTGAAGACATGCGCTTTTATGGTAGTGCCATGCGCTATCCTCATGTTCAGGGTGCCTTCAGGGAACAACTGGTATGTGAACAATCCCAATTGGTCAAAATCCCTGATCATGTCAGTGATGAAAAAGCAGCGTTTGCTGAACCTTTGGCCGTCAGCCTACATGCGGCCCGGCAGGCAGGAGACTTGCTCAATAAACGCGTCCTTGTTTCCGGCGCAGGCCCTATTGGCAATCTCGTCACACTGGTAGCGAAACTGGCAGGTGCCCTTGAAATCGTGGTCACCGATATCAAGGATGCCCCCCTTGCTACGGCAATAAAAATGGGGGCTACACAGACGATTAATGTCGCTACCGATCAAAAGGCACTGATCAATTTCCAAAAAGGAAAAGGCTATTTCGATATCGTATTCGAGTGTTCGGGGAGCCAGGCAGGCATTACGACAGCACTGTCAGTCACTCGCCCCAAAGGAACAATTGTTCAAGTCGGGTTGGGTAACGATCCTCAGGTGCCTCTATCACAGCTTGTTTCACGTGAGTTAACACTGAAAGGCACATTCCGCTTTATCGAAGAATTCAATGCGGCTGTCGCTACACTAGCACGTGCGGATGTCGATATTACGCCATTGCTGACAGCTGTCATGCCTTTCGACAAAGCCATCGAAGCATTTGAACTTGCCAGTGACAAGGAAAATGCCATGAAAGTACAACTTTCATTCAACCGTTAGGTCCGGCCCATTCTCCCTCATATTCGATATTTTCAGATTCAGAGACATACAAGGATACATCCATGAGTAACTCCCCCTCTTCACTCTCTCTCTTTGACCTGACAGGCAAACGTATATTGATTACTGGCGCCAGCCAGGGCATTGGCTTCTCACTGGCTGAAGGGTTGGGCAAGGCCGGCGCAACACTGATTATCAATGGCCGTCGGCAAAACAAACTGGATGACGCTCAAAAGGCCTTGGAAGCGCAAGGTATCCATGTAGAAACAGCGGCCTTTGATGTCACCAAGAGCGCAGAGGTAAAACAGCATATTGAAACGTTGGAACAAAAAGGCCCCATTGATGTACTTATCAATAATGCCGGTATTCAACGCCGTGCGCCCCTTGACCAATTCAAGGATGAGGATTGGGATGACATCATCGCAACCAACCTGACCTCGGTGTATCTCGTTGCCAAATATGTTGCTCGAGGAATGATTGAACGCAAAGGCGGAAAAATCATCAATATCTGTTCCGTACAAAGCGAGCTGGGGCGGCAGACCATCGCCCCCTACGCAGCCTCCAAGGGCGCAGTCAAAATGCTGACCAAAGGCATGTGTGCCGATTGGGCTCGTTTCAACATTCAGATCAACGGGCTGGCGCCCGGCTACTTTGCGACAGAAATGAATCAGGCATTGGTAGAAGATGCAGCATTCACCGAATGGTTGTGTCAGCGTACCCCTGCCCAACGCTGGGGCAAAGTGGAAGAACTGCAAGGGGCGAGTATTTTCTTTGCCAGTGATGCATCGAACTTTGTTAATGGACAAATACTGTTGGTGGATGGTGGTTTGACCAGCGTGGTCTAAGTGAAGTGCACTGAAGTATTCTCGTAGCTTTCGATAGGTTTTCATGTATAGCTAAGCGTTCGCATGCATGGATCACCCCCTACAAAAAAATCCCTGATCACACGATCAGGGATTTTTTATACTCCGCCCCCAAGCTAAAACCCAGCTTTGCCAACCGCCATCGGGGACTACTTCTATGCCTTTTGAACAAGGAACTGCTTATGACAGGTCTTTGGCAGACGTAATGATTTTGTTTACGAGTCCGTATTCAACTGCTTCCTCGCCATTCAACCAGAAGTCACGTTCGGTATCCTTGCGGATGCGTTCGATGTCTTGCCCGGTTGCATCAGCAAAAATCTGGTTCAGGCGTTCACGCATTCTCAGAATTTCTTTTGAGTAGATAGCGATGTCGCTGGACTGCCCCTGAAAACCACCAGAGGGTTGGTGTAGCAGGAAACGTGTGTTGGGCAGTGAAAAGCGATTCTCTTTTTCAGCCGCCGCATAGATAAGCGCCCCTGCACTTGCAACCCAGCCGGAACCGATCATGATCACCGGTGATTCAATGAAGCGAATAGCATCAAAAATCATGTCCCCGGATTCAACATGTCCTCCTGGAGAACTGACGTATACCTGAATCGGCTCATGACTCAGATAGTCCAGCGCATGCAACTGCTGAACAATTTCCGTCGCCATTTTCTGGTTTATTTCGCCGGTGATGAACACCTTGCGCGCATTGATAAGGCTCTCGGCCAGCTTGGCGCTGACTGAAGATTCATTTGCGGAGTCCTTGGTAGACTCTTCGCTGGCTCTGTTCATAACATCTCCGACTATTAATGTGCTAAACCCGACATTCAAGACCGATAGAATCTTCATTGGAAAATTAAAGGCTTTTCATATCATGGGGTTTGATGTGTATCCATGCAAGGGTCTTATAAAGGACTGCTTAAAGAAACGGCCAAGGTAAACAAGCACACGTCAATTACATTCGCATGAAACGAAACCCGACTGATTCGAATGGTTGAAATATTCAACACACAAAAACAGTCCTTTCCCCACGAATCCTGGGTTCACTTTTCTACATACGCCAAATATCGAAAGAGGATAATGGGGTATGAGCATGTTCGACTCGATAACGTATAGATAAGGGTCAACCTTATCATCTTCAATACCAGCACTCTAATACCCTACAGACACATGAACGATCCTGGGGTGAGAACAGCATATTTTTCGACGAAGCAGCTTCTTCTTTGGGCATCATCCTTTCGAGTAGTCACGTTTTTTTAGGCCATATTTTCAAGGGCCTGTTTTCAATAGCCATGATGTTGAGGGGCTATAATATTCAAGCCCTGTATTTTCCACGACTGAGCGCTCACTCTTTATACACCCACTTTATCGAAGTCCTCCCTCTTCCGAGTGATCGGAACGCAATACCGTGAGGATGAAACGGGCAATACCTTCGATAGCTCTCTGAGCCTCGGGAACTTTATCCGGCATCACTTGCCATACGTGCCATAGCCCTTTCCATACTTCCAGATTGACCTGCCCCCCACTGGCTTTAATGTTTTTAGCCATTCTGACTGAATCGTCCAGCAAAATTTCGTTATTGCTGACTTGTAAAAACACGGGTGGTAAATGACTTAAATCACCAAAGAGCGGGGATATTTCAGGTGAATGCAGATCATCACCGGGGCAATAGGCCGCGATACAATCATTCAAGCGTTCTGCCGGTAACAATGCATCACGCCAGCGGTTACGTTTGAAGGAACGTCCGCTCGCCGTCAGATCGGTACAGGGAGAGAGCCCAATCAGGGCCGCCGGCAATGGCTTTTGTTTTCGCTTCAAACGCAGCGCAAGCGCAAAAACAAGGTTTCCCCCGGCGCTATCTCCCGCCAACACGATTCGGGAAGGAGGAATTCCGCGTTGGCAGAGCATGTCATACACGGTTTCGCAATCATCCAGACCTGCAGGAAAAGGGTGCTCCGGCGCCAATCGATATGAGGGGGCATACACTGTTGCTCCTGTCATCGCCGCCAAACGAGTCGTAATGCTACGAAACTCTTCAGGAGCGCCCACAACCCACGCACCACCGTGAAGATAAATGATCACAGAAGATACGGAAGCCATTCGTGTTGAAAACGCCGGCATCACCTTCTCAACCCGTACGCCCCCGAGAAGCTCAGAATCAATACGTTCCTTATATACCCGTGGAGGTTTACCTTCTTTCAGCCGATCGAGCTCTGCACGTAATGAAAAAACATCAGGCGCCAAACGCAACCTCTTTTTAGCTGTCCTACGAATGACTTCTCTAATCAGCAACGTTTTTAGGCGCATATCTCTTCTCGACTCTTATCGCATCTCTGCTCCGCACATTGAGTACTTCCATGCGCTGGACTTCCACATCGTGGTAAATAGTCCTGACTTGTTTCATGGACACAGAGTTCTCAAGGGTATGCCTTTCTCTCAAAAGTGGGCAAACGTCTATTACACATTACTACTTTCTCCCACCCCGCCCCCTTCTAGACGAACTGAGACTCTTTCAATCGATCAATGAACGTCTTCCTGTCAGTGGGCCTCTTCCCAGTTGGCTCCCGCACGCGCTTCTACCAATAGGTCAACATCCAAAGCGCCCGCTTCCTGCATATGATGGCGAACAGCATCAATAAAGGCATCCTGTTGGCCTTCGGCCACTTCGAACACAAGTTCATCGTGCACCTGCATGACCATCAACGCGTCGAAATGCCCCTTGCCGCTGAGCCACTGATCCACGTTAATCATCGCGCGTTTGATAATGTCAGCCGCTGTGCCCTGCATCGGCGCATTGATAGCCGTACGCGCGGCGGCTTGTCGACGATTAGCCTGTCGGGAGTGAATATCCGGCACATACAAACGACGCCCAAACACGGTTTCAACATAACCTTGCTCGGAGGCGAGCGCGCGGGTCGAGTCCATAAAATCTGCCACCCCCGGGTAACGGTGGAAGTAACGATCAATGTAGGTTTGCGCTTGAGTGCGATCAATATGAAGCTGCTTTGCCAATCCCCAGGCGCTCATTCCATAGATCAGGCCAAAGTTGATCGCTTTGGCACTCCGCCGCTGGTCAGATGTCACTTTATCAATACTGACACCAAAGACTTCAGCTGCCGTTGCGGCGTGTATATCACGCCCTTCGGCAAAGGCCGTAAGCAACCCTTTATCTCCCGACAAGTGCGCCATGATACGCAATTCAATCTGGGAATAGTCTGCCGCTACGATGACATACCCCGGGCGTGCAACAAAGGCACGACGTATTTTACGGCCTTCTTCCGTTCTGACAGGAATATTCTGCAGATTAGGGTCAGATGAAGATAGTCGCCCTGTAGCCGTCACCGCCTGATGATAGCTGGTATGAATGCGACCCGTAGCGGGATCAATCAACTGGGGCAGCTTGTCGGTGTACGTGGATTTTAGCTTCGATAGTCCTCGGTGCTCCATAATCAGCTTGGGAAGGGGATAATCCAGCGCCAGCTCTTCCAACACGGCTTCCGCAGTGGAAGGCGCCCCTTTAGGGGTTTTCTTGATCACCGGTAGCTTCTGCTCTTCGAACAGAATCTCGCCCAACTGTTTGGGAGACCCCAGATTGAATTCACGCCCCGCCAACTCATAGGCCTTGGCCTGCAGCGCCGAAATGCGTGATTCCAATTCCTGACTCTGTTCCATCAGCAACGTGGCATCAACCCGCACACCATTACGCTCAATACGTGAAAGCACTGGAATCAAAGGAGTTTCCAGCGTATCCAGTACGTCGCTCAGCCGGCCTTCCTGATCAATACGGGGACGCAGGACATCATGCAATCGTAGCGTCACATCCACATCCTCACAGGCGTAGGGCACGGCAGCCTCCAGCTCGACCTGATCAAACGTAATCTGCTTGGCCCCCTTGCCCGCCACTTCTTCAAAACTGATCGTACTGTGCCCAAGATGCGCCAACGCCAATGTGTCCATATCATGACGATTAGCGGTGGAGTTCAGCACATAGGATTCAAGCATGGTGTCACTTAGGGGCCCCTTGACCTCTATCCCGTAACGGGCCAGCACCTCGATGTCATACTTGAGGTTCTGACCGATCTTGATGATCTTTTCACTGCTCAACAAGGGCGCCAACTGTTCAAGGACAGCCTCACGATCCAATTGTTCAGTCACGCCAATATAGCTGTGTCCGACGGGAATATAGATGGCTTCACCCGGCACCAACGCAATACCGATACCCACAATGTCAGCCTGCATATAATTCAGGCTTGTCGTTTCAAGATCGAAACAGAACGCAGAGGCATCCTTCAACCGTTTGATCCATGTATCCAGTATTTTCTGGTCATGCACTGCATCATAGGACACTGTCGAAAAGTCCTGACTCACAACTGGGATATCGGCACGGCCCGGCGATGTATCAGTCGCAGGCCGATTCTCCTTGGAAGACTTGCTTGTTGAACGCCGTGAAGTGCTGGTAGTCTCAGGTTCACCGCTTTCAAGCTCCTTGATCCAGCCACGGAATTCAAGCGTACGATACAATTCTAAAAGTGCATTATTATCAGGTTGGGGAGGTGTGAGATCATCCAGACTAACCGGCAAATCACAATCGGTGCGAATCGTCGCCAGGTCATAAGACAAAAAGGCCTGTTCTCGATGGTCCGCCAGCTTTTTCGCCATGCTTTTGGCACCACGAAATGATAACGTCGCCAGCTTTTCCGGCTGTTCATAGATAGTTTTCAGGCCGGCCCCATACCCTTGCAACATGGCTAGCGCTGTTTTATTTCCTACACCAGGAACACCGGGGATATTGTCGACCGAATCGCCCATCAGTGCGAGATAATCCACGATGAGCGAAGGGGGAATACCAAACTTTTCTTCTACACCGGCAACATCAAGCACTTCATTCTTCATTGTGTTGACCAACGTTATATGCTCATTGACCAACTGGGCCATATCCTTATCGCCCGTGGAAATGATGGCATCCCGCTTCATACCTGTTGCCTGATAGGCCAGTGTACCGATCACATCATCGGCTTCTACCCCTGCGATACTTAATAGAGGAAGCCCCAACGCACGTACGCAGGCATGCAGCGGTTCGATCTGTTCACGCATATCATCCGGCATGGGGGGGCGATGGGCCTTGTACTGGTCGTACATGTCATCACGAAAGGTTTTACCCTTCGCATCGAAAACCACGGCGATGGGGCTATCCGGATACTCCCTGATCAGACTTTTGAGCATGGAGACAACGCCTCGCACCGCACCCGTTGGCTGACCACTGGACGTCGTCAATGGTGGGAGCGCATGAAAAGCACGATAAAGGTAAGCTGAACCGTCAACGAATACAAACGGAGGCTGGGCCTTGTCTGACATGGATAACTCCATCAAGGATAAAATATAGATACTTCAAGATACCATCTGCGGCCTGTACGCACAGGACAAAAACACGTGGCACAAGTATGCGTAGCACAAGAACGCATAATGCAAAAATAGTACAGCAAATAACATAAAAAGTGGCACAGGATATAGTGCATTAAATGTACAGTGTGAAATCGTATGTGCAGCAGCGCATGATCAGGTATCTATCATACCTACCCACTTCGAGATCGGCACCATCCGCGGCGTAAGCAAACAGTGTATTCAAGTGAACTCATCCGAGTGATGAGACGCTCGGCAGGAATCACCTCATGCATGCATTCTATACGCTCAGCAGCATCCTCACGATACCGCGAATTTTACCTGACATGATTTCTTCAACTGAATCGTGCATCCTGTTTTACGCTAACAAACGCTCTTACCTCGCCAGACCTGACCAATTCAATCGAATACACGCGCATTTTTGATCGCTATGGATATGTTTAATGGTAATATAACGAACTTGAATTGTGCTTAGCACTACACCCCAATGACTGCAGGACGATCAGGACATTCCATGGCGGTATTCACTCCTATCAGCGATAGCCAGGCAAGCGACTTTCTCCAACGCTTCAATCTGGGGGAATTTGTGCAATTGGAAGAAGTGGCCAGTGGGACAGAAAACTCCACCTTCTTTCTGACCACTACCCAACATGAACTGGTGCTCACTCTGTTCGAACAGGGTGGAAGTGAAGAACTTCCCTTTTTTGTAGAACTCATGCACTACCTGGCCAGTGAAGGCATTCCTGTTACCGATCCCATACCTGATAAAAATGGGCAAGTCATTCAAACACTCGCTGGACGTCCAGCACTCATCCTGCCCCGCCTCAGGGGCACTCACCCAATGGACGCCACTATTGCGCAATGCCGTGCCATTGGTGAGCTCCTGGGCAAAATGCATCGTGCATCCCAACGTTTTACCAGCTTTCGCCCAAACCCGCGGGACATGTCGTGGATCAAATCCCATTACCAGAAAGTAATGGCTTATTTGAACGAAGACGATAAAAAGCTGATGCTGGATACATTTGATTTACTCGAAGAACAGCTCGGCTATACACCTACCCTTCCACAAGGTGGAATCCACGGGGATCTCTTCCGCGATAATGCCATGTTTGAAGGCGATCACCTTGCCGGTATCATCGATTTCTACAATGCTTGTATCGGTGAACTACTCTTTGATTTGGCGATTGTCGTCAACGATTGGTGTAGTGATGCTAATGGTGAGCTGATCGAAGAACGTTACTTCGCAATTCTGGAAGGATACCTGTCAGTACGCCCCTTGATCGACCAGGAACGTGCAGCATGGGATGCCATGTTGAAGATGACCGCGCTACGTTATTGGCTCTCACGTTTGTTGGTCGTGTATGTAGATCCGCCCGCACACACGCTGACACCCAAAGACCCTACACAATACCGCAATATTGTTTACGCACGAGTACAGGGCCAAATCCCCATCCTCCCGGCCTAGTTCCAACACTGTGGAAATCTGATTCGTGTGAACGATTCAGCAGCCGGATACGTGACCTATAAAAACGGTTGCCATATTAAAGTGGCAACCGTTTTAAGTGATAGCGTTAAACAGCGTATTTGGCCGTTATGTGTAGGCACCTGAAATCTGGCATAACCGCGCTTTAATCAAGAATCTTCAGCTGAACGTGCTGAATGCCGGAGTCAACCATGTGAAGATGCTCGGCCGCCGCACGGGAAAGATCAATGATGCGATGAGACACATATGGGCCGCGATCATTAATGGTCACAATTGCCTTTCGACCATTTCTTAGATTGGTTACCTGCACACGCGTCCCAAAAGGTAGTGTCATATGGGCCGCGGTCATTTTGGAATTACTGAAAATATCACCACTTGCTGTACGACGACCATTGAACCAATTGGAGTAAAAGGAGGCGCGACCACGCTGGATGACAGGTTTTTCAGTATGGCTTGCAGCCACCCGATGAACAGGATGAGCCGAAGAGGTGAACGGAACTGCCAAGGGCAATAATGCCATTAGCAGAAGAATGGAATATTTGATCGAACGAAATATATACATCATTTGAATAAAACAATAAGCAGAGAAAATTTATCCTTCTACCGACTCATCAGCACCGCCAACGGCCTGATTTCGCTCCGTGAAATCATTGCTGAAATAAAAACAGATAATCAAAAATGGATAGAAGGGAGGCAATCAACGAGACTCAAAATGTAAGATAACATTGGACTGTATAGAAAATTGCCAATTTTGTCCATGAAATGCCTCTATACATTCATACTATGAGTGTGGTAATTAATCTTGGATTAAGTTCATGGTTCGTGTTTCCACGCTCAGAGAGGGCATTAAAGACGTATAAAAAGCATGACAATGTTGCAGATAGACGTTAACACAAACACCTATTGCATCATAATGGTGCTGATTTTGTTACCTGCGCACCATTTTGGAAATATCCTGCTCATCTTTCCGTCTCACGCCCTCTTATCCTTCCTGAAAAGGCTGCATCAAAAAAATTAACATACTGATTTTTATATAAAAAAAGGCATTTGGAAAGATTCGTGCTAAGAATAAAGTAGTACAACATAATTAATTCAAACGCCCTATCCACCGCTAAGATGCACTGGAAACAGGGTTCCACTTGTGTGCGGAGTGACCCACAATGTCTGCAAAACGCGCTTTGATTCCTGCCTTTGGCTTATTGGGGGCTTTGCCCTTGCCTGCTTTGGCTCAATCAGCAACCCCACAACTCAATAGTGGTGATACCGCCTGGATGCTGGTGTCTACCGTTTTAGTATTGATGATGACGATCCCCGGGGTCGCGCTTTATTACGGCGGGTTGGCACGATCAAAAAATATTCTTTCCGTATTGATGCAAACCTTCGCAATCACATGTCTTGTCAGCATTATCTGGGTTATCTATGGCTATTCATTAGCGTTCAATACGGATGGCATGCAGGCCGGCGTCACCAATTTCCACTCGTTCATTGGCGGCCTGGGAAATGCATTTTTGGCGGGTCTTGGGATCAATAGCCTCAATGCTACGTTCCCATTAAGCGTCTGGATATGCTTCCAGATGACCTTTGCGATTATCACACCTGCACTCATCGTAGGTGCCTTCGCTGAGCGCATGAAATTCTCGGCAATGCTGTGGTTTACCGGTTTATGGGTCACCTTTGCCTACTTCCCTATCGCACACATGGTATGGAGTGGCGATGGCTCCTTTATCGGCAGTGACTGGGGTGTTCTTGACTTTGCCGGGGGGACAGTTGTCCATATCAATTCCGGTATTGCAGGGCTGGTGGCCTGTATCGTTATCGGTAAGCGAAAAGGCTATCCCACACAGCATATGCCCCCTCATAACCTGAGCTTTACCATGATCGGGGCGGCCATGCTATGGCTGGGCTGGTTCGGCTTTAACGCGGGTTCAGCCGGTGCTGCCAATGGCACAGCGGGTATGGCCATGCTGGTTACCCAAATCGCTACTGCGGCCGCAGCACTGGGCTGGATGTTCATCGAATGGGCGAAAACGGGTAAAGCAAGCTTACTGGGCATTGTGACGGGGGCAGTTGCTGGACTGGTCGCTGTTACCCCCGCCGCTGGTACCTGTGGCCCCATGGGTGCGATCATTCTTGGTGCAGTGGCCGGTATTATCAGCTTCTATGCTTCTACCAGTCTGAAACGTGCTCTCGGCTATGATGACTCTTTTGATGTCTTCGGGGTACACGGCGTTGCCGGGATTGTTGGGTCATTGCTAACTGGCATCTTTGCCGCGCCGGCACTGGGTGGATTCGGCGATGTGACTCACATCGGCGTGCAACTTTGGATTCAGTTCAAAGGGGTTCTGTTCACCGTCGTCTATACTGCGATTGTCAGCTTTATCATTCTCAAGGTAATCGACAAAACGCTGGGACTGCGTGTCACTGAAGAAGAAGAAAATATTGGGCTGGATCTATCCCAGCACAACGAGCGTGGGTATAACCTGTAAGTGTTCCCAAGCCCCAATGATGGCAGATACAAAAAGGCAGACTGTCATTATTGGGGTATATACGACCATGACACTCATGATGAGCTACGACAGGAAAGCGCTACAAGGGAAGTAATGCTTGTAGTTTCCTATCTTACTGCCTCGTACGATATCCCCATCCCCTCTCATATAAGCCTCCGGTATCAGATATTCTGCGCGTACCGGGCTATTTTCGTCACCTGGTCCCCTTGCGAAGTAGCAACGTTGGTACTGGACTCAGAGAGAAAAGCGACGTCACCCTCGTGCAGCTTATGTCTTTAAATAAGGCTACGTAAAATATTCTGCCACCAAAGTTGCACAATGTAGTCCATTTTTGCTCTTTACTTATTTCCCCCTTCTTACTAACTTAATAGTAATTTAAGAATTATTATAAGGTTTATTGGGATACCCCATTGATAAACCCTACAGCACTGATGAAGGAGGCCCTTATGAGTCCTTTTACTATTTTTGTGGCAGTTACCACTCTATTACTGGTTCTATCATTGCTCGCGTACATACACTACCTGCATATGTCGCACGTGCGAGTGTTGTCCAAACAAACAGAAAGTTATGAACGCGTACTGAAAAAACTCAAATTCAGCCGGCGAGCACTGCTCTTTTTCTTCTGGATATTAGTGATTGTCCTGGCCTATCACTGGTTCAGAGAGTCAGGAGTTCTCTATCAGGACATGAGTTAATCATGAATAATATGGGTGATACACCGAGCCAATGACTGGCAAGAATGGCGGCAATGTCAATTATGCATTTTCAGAGTCGTTGGCTATGCTGAGAAGCCACACTATTGCTTTCGTCGAAGGAGGAGAGTTGGAGTTTCATGGCGTAAAAGTGGCTTTATTCGATCGAAAGCAACTCATCGTGCTTTTAAGAGATGATATTGATTCTATCCCTTGGCCGGATCACTGGGATTTTCCCGGCGGAGGAAAGGAAGCAAATGAAACTCCGATCGAATGCATGCAGCGGGAAGTATATGAAGAGTTGAATATTGAACTGCCTGCTTCAGCAATCGTGTGGGAGAGACGCTACTCCAGACATAAAGAGCCCGACGCACTCTTTATGGTCGCACAATTACCTGTTGAATTGCGCGATGCTCTGCGACTGGGGGAGGAAGGCCAGGCTTTCACGCGTATGAGCATTGATGAGTACAGCCAACATCCCAAAGCGATCCCCTCATTGGTACACAGACTCAGCGATTACCTGCATACCCTCAAGGGTGAGGAATATCCGGAAGTAAAGAAAGGCGAGTAGAAGCAGAGGGATGGGCCATGAAACGGTGGCCCATATCACAATATCAGTCCGTCACAACGTTCTCGCATCATAACGTTAATTGAAGAAACACCAGATCCAACCATCGTCCAAATTTGATGCCCACTTCCTTCAACTGCCCCACATTCACAAAACCCAATTTTTCGTGCAACGTAATAGAAGCATGGTTTTGCCCTTCTATTGCCGCCACAATGACATGCTTGTCGAGCACACGCGCTTGTTCGACAAGTGAGTGCATCAATCGCTTCCCTACCCCGTTACCGCGTTGGTCATGTCTGACGTACACCGAATTCTCAACAGTATGGCGGTACCCATCGAAGGCGCGCCAATCACTCAGGGTTGCATACCCAACGACTTCGCTATCGCTATTGATGGCCACAAGAACATCGTAGCCAAGGGCCTGATGCTCTTTCATCCATTTCAATCGGTTGGCGTCATCTACCTGCTGGTCATTCCAAATAGCTGTCGTGTTGGCAACAGCATCATTGTAGATCGCGGTGATAGCCGGTATATCCTGAGGTGTTCCAACCCGAATCCGAATATCTGAGTGTGACATGCTCTATTTCTTCTCCGTACTTATTTTTGTACTCGCCCTTTGGCACACTTGGCTTTGACCACCCTAAACACGGGATTCTCACCACATGCTTTCCACAACGAGACCACAAGGCTACGCTGCCAGCGCTACAGGCTCGGCATTACGAATAATTCCACCATGCTTCGGCAAACCAACAATACAGATCAATCCTGATCTATTTGCGATGCATTCCACCCACCACCCAGGGCGGCGATCAACTTCGCAGAAGCAGTAAGCTGTTCACTCTTCAGCTGCAAGACATTTTGCTGCTGGGAAATACTGGAAGCTTGCGTGGTGGCGACATCCAGATAATTGATCATACCGGCCAGATACTGGTTATAGGTGACACGCGCAGACTCTTCATAATTCTGTGCTGCATTGGCGGCGGTGGTAATTTCATCCTGTAGCGTATTTAGCTGTACCAGATTGTCTTCGACATCGCCCAGCGCGGTCAGCACTGTCTGCCGATAGTTCGCTACCTGCGCATCATAGGTGGCACGTGCTTTTGCCACTGCCTGTTGAGTTGCACCACCACTAAATATGGACTCGGTAAGTGAAGGCCCCAACGACCAAAATCGGTGAGCTATAGAGAACAGTTTGGAAATACCGGTTGCTTGATAACCACCATTGGCCGACAAGGTCAGATCTGGATAATAACCGGCAATAGCAACACCAACCGCGGCATTGGCCGCCGCAACATTGCGTTCAGCAGCCGCAATATCAGGGCGGCGTTGCAACAAGGTGGAAGGGATACCTACGGGAATTTCCGGCACCTGAACCGAGTAATTTTGAATCACGGCCAAGCTGAATTCGGAAGGCGCTTTCCCTATCAGAATCGCGATAGCATGTTCGTACTGGGCTCTTTGCCACTGGAGATCAAGCCGTGAGGATTGTGCACTATCCAATGTGGCTTGTGCCTGTGCCACATCAGCACTGGTTTTTTGGCCGCCATTGTAGAGATTACGGGTAACTTGAACATAGCGTTGATAATTGCGAATGGTTTGATCATAGAGCGCCATGCGCTGATCCAGAATACGTAAGGCGAAATAGTCCTGCACCAGACTGGATTGCGCACTCAGAGTCGCATTGGCCAAATCAGCTGCGCTTGCCTGTGCATTGGCATTTTCTTCTTGATCCGTACGCCTTAACTTACCCCATAAATCCAGCTCCCAGCTGGCTTCGAGTTGGGTTGTCCCGGAATCGATATGTCCATCAGCCCCCGAACCACTCACACTACTACTGCTATTGGTACTGCTACGGGTGGCACTGCCGTTAAAACTAAGAGAGGGATACAGGTTTGCTCGTGCAGCGCCCGCTGCCGCCAAAGCTTCACGATATTGCGCTGCATATTGCGCTACATTCTGATTCGATATTTCAACCTGACTCACCAGCTGATCAAGGACAGGATCCTGATAGATTGTCCACCAGTTTCCTTTGATAGCATTGTCTCGGGGATTGGACTGCGTCCATCCGGGTGCCTCTTTATAGGTGATTCCGGTATTGACAGTGGGCCGGTGGTAATCAGGGCCTACCGTCATACAGCCAGCCAGGCTCAGAACCCCCAATGACAGAGCCAGTGGCACTAAACTCCTTGCCCAGCGTTTTTCCAGCGCTGACTCAGAGCATTTTCCTGTTCTTATCTGTATATTGTTCATCAAGAGTGGCTCTCCGAGTGATGCATGACACGGTGCTGCCACCAATGCCTGACCCGTTGACCAAAACGGTCGAGATAAAGGTAAACCACCGGGGTGGTATAGAGTGTTAACACTTGGCTGACCAACAATCCTCCGCAGATCGCGATGCCAAGGGGTTGACGCAAGCCTGCGTCACCGCGACTTTCAAGCATCATGGGCAAAGCCCCAAAAAAAGCGGCCAGTGAGGTCATCAGGATAGGACGAAAACGCAATCGGCACGCTTCGATGATGGCAGCCTCAGCACCGGATTGATGAGATCGCTCATAATCAATCGCAAAATCTACCATCATGATGGCATTTTTCTTCACGATACCTATTAATAATAGAACGCCAATCAGCGCAATCACCGTCAGTTGCGTATCAGTCATCATCATCAACAAGAGCGCCCCGATCCCCGCTGATGGCAGAGTCGACAGAATCGTGATCGGATGAATCAGATTTTCGTACAACATACCCAACACGATATACATGGTGATCAATGCCGCCAAAATCAGCCATGGCATGGTAGATAGCAGGCTTTGGAACGCTTGGGCGGTTCCCGAATAACTGGTGTGGATGGCGTCGGGCAAGCCAAGTTTGACGATTGTCTGTTGAATCGCATCCTCTGCCTGTTCGAGAGAATACCCATCGGTAAGGTTGAAAGCTATCGTACTCGTTGCCGTCTGATTCTGGTGATTGACAGAAAGGGGTGCTGTCGCCGAACGGAACTGGCAGAACGCCGAAAGCGGAATGCGCTCACCGCTATCATTGATCACATAAAGCTGCTTCAGAGTTTCGGGACTTTGGGCATATATCGGCATGACATCCAGCACGACATAATACTGGTTAAGAAGCTGGTACATTTTGGCTATATCGCTCTCGGCAAACGCATTGCCAAGGAACGTATCCAGAAGCTTCGGCGTTATCCCATAACGCTTTGCCAGGTTACGATTAATCTCCAAATAGGCTTCTGGCCCGCCATTCTGCGCATCGCTGTCTACACCGGAGAGCTGAGGGAGTTTCTGAAGAGCAGCATAGACTTTGGGTGTCCAGGTTTGCAAGGTACTCAGGCTATCTGATTGAAGACTATACTGGTAAGTGGCATTAGCGCTTCGCCCGCCGATATGAAGGTCCTGTGCCGGCATGAAGAACATGTGGGCCCCTGCACTGTGTCGGGTCAGAGCCGTCAGCTGATTGGCAATTTCCTGAGCAGAATCCGATCGCTCATTCAGAGATTTTAGCGTGATGAAGAAGTTAGCCGTATTACGCGATCCAAAATGTCCTGAACCGGCAGAAGCCACCACACTTTCCACAGCAGGGTTCTGACGAATCTTTTCACTATACTGCTGCATCAAGGGACTAAGCGCCTGATAAGAGGTGCCTTGATCCATACGCAACATACCCATCAGAATCCCGGTATCCTGATCCGGGAAAAAGCCCTTCTGAACAGTCATGTAGAGATAACCGTTTAGCCCTATCGTTGCCAGAAGAATGAACAGTACCAGCTTTCGCCATTCAAGTGCCCATAAAAGGGAGCGATGATACAGCATCGCCAACCCTGACAATACACGCTCGATCGCACGATCCACCATGGCCAAAAGCCCCTTGCCACGCATTGCAGGACCGTCTTGTCCTTTAAGCAACAGGGAGCACAACATGGGTGTCAGGGTGAGGGAAACAATCAGGGAAACCACCAGGGAAACCGATAGCGTGACCGCAAACTCACGAAACAACCGGCCAATAATGCCCCCCATCAGCAGAATCGGGATGAATACAGCAATGAGCGATAATGTCATCGCCAACACTGTAAAACCGACTTCTTTTGCCCCCTGAATGGCTGCTTGCAAGGGGCGCATCCCTTCTTCCAGATGGCGGGAAATATTTTCCAGCACCACGATAGCATCGTCGACCACAAACCCTGTCGCGACAATAAGTGCCATCAACGAAAGATTGTCGAGGCTGAAGCCAAGGATGTACATAACCGCACAGCTGCCCACAAGAGAGACAGGCAGTGCAATCGCGGGGATGATCATGGCTCGCCAGTTACGCAAAAACAGCAATACCACCAAAATGACCAGTCCTACGGCCAATACCAATGTCTCTTCTGTCGAATGTAGAGAAGAACGAATCGTGGTAGAACGATCTATCACCAGATTCAGGTGAACATCCGAAGGTAGTTGCGCTTGTAACGATGGTAGCAGTGCTTTAATCGCATCCACGGTCTGCAATACATTGGCATCAGAGGACTGGGTTACCTGAAGAGCAATGGCCGGCCGATTATTGTAGTAACCAGAGGTATAGATGCTTTGAACGGAGTCATAAACGTGGGCCACATCCCCCAACGTGACTGCCTTGCCTGAATGATAGCTCACTACAATCTGACGATAGGAAGATGCCTTGAGCATCTGGCCATTGTCTTCAATCCACCAATGCGTGTTCTCCCCTTGCAAGCTGCCCTTGGCAATCGAAGTAGTGGCATTTTTGATGGCCGAGGCCACAGTGCTTAGTGCAATCCCATAGTGGCTGAGTTGCTGAGGATTCATATCCACACGTACAGCAGGCAAGGCACTCCCACGGAGTGTTACCTCCCCCACACCACTGACTTGCGCAATTTTCTGTTCCAGCTCATTGGAAGCCATTTGATACAGACTACTCGTAGAGCGATCGGGGGATGTCATGGCCAACATCAGAATGGGAGCATTCGAGGGGTTGGCTTTGTGATAGGTAGGAAGCTGGTTCATCGAACTGGGCAGCAATGAGCGTGCTGAGTTGATGGCCGCTTGTACATCACGAGCAGCACCATTGATATCACGACTTAGATCAAACTGGATGATGATGCTTGTCGAGCCCTGTGAGCTACTTGATGTCATCTCGGTAATGCCAGCGATCTGCCCCATGGCCCGCTCCAGCGGCGACGCAACAGTCGCTGCCATGGTTTCCGGGCTTGCGCCAGACAGGCTCGCACTGACCACTATCGTGGGGAAAGCCACCTGTGGCAGAGGTGCCACAGGCATCAGGTTATACCCCAGCCATCCAAGGAGTACGACTGAAAGACTCAATAACAGAGTTGCCACACGTCGACGGACAAAAAGCTCGATCATGGGCTATTAGCCTTGTTCGGAAGGAGAGGCTTCGGTAGGCCCTACCCAACGACGCAAACGGTGCGACCAACGATCAAAAAACAAATAAATGACCGGTGTTGTGAACAGCGTCAGCAGCTGACTGCAAATCAATCCTCCCACAATACTGAGTCCCAGAGGGGTTCTCAATTCAGCTCCCGCCCCTTGAGCCAGCATTAGTGGTAAAGCGCCCAACATGGCGGCCATGGTGGTCATCAAAATGGGACGGAAACGGAGCAGGCATGCCTGATGAATGGAAGTTCGGGCATCCAGACCTTGCTCCCGTTCACCTTCCAACGCGAAATCAATCAACATGATGGCATTCTTTTTTACAATGCCGATCAACAGAATGATGCCAATCAACGCGATGAGGTCGAAATCGGTCCCCGTCAACATAAGCGCGAGGAAAGCACCGATACCTGCAGAGGGTAACGTCGACAAAATGGTCAGGGGATGAATGAAGCTTTCATACAGAACGCCCAATACAACATACATCACCAAAAGTGCTGCAAGAATCAGCAGGGGAGTATTACTGTTGGCATGATAGAAGGCCGCAGCGGCTCCCTGAAAATGCAACGTGACACTTTGCGGCACGTGAATTTCCCCCTCTGCACGGGAGACCGCATCACGCGCCTGTTGCAACGAATATCCTGAGGCGATATCAAATGACATCTGAACCGCGGGTAGCTGATCCAGCCTAGCGTAGTTTTGATAGCCCAAACGCTGCTCAATGGAGGCCACGCTGCTCAAGCGCACCATGGGCGTATCGGTCGTACTGGAAGAGCTGCTTGAAGATGAGCTACTCCCACTCGACGAGCTATCACTTGAAGAGCTGTCACTTGAAGAGCTACTGGATGCAGTGCTTGAAGAGGTCGAGCTCGAAGTATTCAAGCCACTCACCGTGCCGTTATCGGGGTTACTTCCAGCAAGATACAAATGATCCAGATCCGCAGGGGACATCCGGTATTGGGGAGCCACTTCCAAGACGACACGATACTGATTGGATTGTGTATAAATCGTCGAAATCAAGCGCTGACCATAGGCGTTATAGAGTGCCGTATCTATATCCGAAGCCGTAATGCCATAGCGTGCAGCCAACTGACGATTAATCCGAATATAGGTAACAGGCGACTGATTCTGCAGATTGCTGACTACCCCTCTTAACTCGGGTTGACGTGCCAGGGCTGTCGCCAGTTTCGGTGCCCATTCATTGAGAGTAGAACGATCGGTTGAATCCAGCGTCAACTGATACTGGCTGGGGGTATTCAGCGTATCTACGGATAAATCCTGCCCAGCGGTCATATACAGCGCAATACCGGGAATACTGGCCGCCTGCTGTCGAAGGTGCTGGATGACCTCCTCTGCGCTTTCACTCCGCTGGGAAAACGGTTTCAGCTCAATTTGCAGGCGACCAATATTAGGGGCGTAATTAACCCCATCGACACCAATAATCGAGCTGACAGCGGATACATTGGGATCTTTCTTGATCATCTGGGCAATCATTTGCTGCCGTTTGCCCATCTCCTCAAAAGAGATCCCTTGCGGCGCAATAGTTGTTCCTTCAATCAGACCAATATCCTGATTGGGGAAAAAGCCCTTGGGTATCGTGACATAAAGCAAGGCTGTCGCTACAACGGTCAAGGTAGCGGCCAACAAGGTAATTCGCTGGTGGTCCAGGACCCATATCAGCCCTTTGTCATAAAACTGCACTAACCGCTCGAACTGGTGATCAGCCCACTGCGCAAGGCGCCCCCTGGAAGACTCTTTTACATTGGTCAGCAAGTAGGCACAGAGCATCGGGGTCAGTGTCAATGACACAACCATCGACACAAGGATCGAGACAGCCAGAGTAATGGCAAATTCGCGGAAGAGTCGCCCCACAATATCGCCCATAAAGAGCAAGGGAATCAGTACGGCGATCAGGGAAAGCGTTAGCGATATAATCGTAAAGCCGATTTGCTGGCTCCCGTTCAATGCCGCTTGCATGGGAGGCTCACCTTCTTCCATGCGTCGCTGGATATTTTCTACCACCACAATAGCATCATCGATGACAAAGCCAGTTGCGATAGTCAGTGCCATCAGGGTCAGGTTGTTAAGACTGAAACCGGCAAGGTACATTACTCCAAAGGTACCAATGAGAGACAACGGGACGGCCACACTGGGAATCAGCGTGGATGATAAACGGCGCAGGAAGATAAAACACACCATCACCACCAGTGCTACCGAGAGCAGCATTTCGAACTGCACATCACTGATCGAGGCGCGAATCGTCTGCGTTCTATCACTCAGAACCTTGACGTTAACGGCCGCAGGGAGCGATGCCTTGAGGCTAGGCAATAGAGCCTTGACGCTATTCACCACATCAATAACATTCGCACCCGGCTGACGCTGTATGCTCACAATAATGGCAGGGGAACCATTGGCATTGGCACCCTGATAACTGTTTTCAGGTGCACGGGCGAGCGTTGCGACATCCCCCAGCGTAATCGCTTTTCCATCGTGATACGTCAGGATCAGGCGGGAATATTCATCAGCTGATTCCAGCTGGTCATTCGCATCAATACTTATGGAATGATTGGGACCATCGAACCCACCCTTGGAACCATTAACATTCTGTTCATTGATGGTGTTATAAATATCTTCGAGTGTCAGATGATATTCAGCCAATGCATCCGGATTGGCCCGTATTTGCACAGCAGGTTTGTGCCCACCCGAAAGCGTTACCAACCCAACACCGGATATCTGTGACAGCTTCAGCATAACCCGGTTGTTGACCAGATCCTGTACCTCGGTGAGTGGAAGTTCATTAGACGTCACTGCCAACGTCATCACGGGAGGGTCAGCCGGATTGATGCGTTTGTAGGTGGGAGGATCAGGCAGGTCACTGGGCAAAAGATTATTGGCCGAGTTGATGGCCTCCTGAACCTCTTGCTCATCTTCATCCAACGAGGTGTTCAACCCGAACGTAAGCGTAATGGTCGATGCGCCACCCGTACTATTCGAGTACATCTGACTAAGGCCCGCCATTTCACCCAGATAACGTTCCAGAGGAGCCGTGATGTTGGTTTGGACAACATCCGGCCCGGCACCTGGATACTGGGCAGTTACCTGGATAGTCGGATAATCGACTTCAGGAAGTGCCGAAACGCTCAACTCACGATAGGAAAACAGCCCCGTACAGAGAAACGCCGCCATCAGTAGTAGCGTCGCAATAGGCCGTTGTATAAAAAGTCGAGAGGGATTCATCAATGCCCGCCATTGGAGCCGCTATTGGAAGATACCCCTGACTGATGCGCATCAGATGAGCCATCAGCCTGAACGGGATTAACCTTGGCACCGTCTGTCAGATTATCGACACCACGGGTGACCACTCGATCCCCGGCCTTCAGCCCTTTAGTGACAGCAACATTGTTATCAGTAGCACTGGGCCCTTCGGTAATCATCTGTTTGTGGACAACATTCTGAGCATTGACAACATAGACGAAGTTACCGGCATCACTCAGCTGAATGGCTGCTTCAGGCACCACCACGACACCCTTCAATTCTCCAATATTCAACACCACATTGACATACTGGTTTGGGAAAAGACGATCATCTTTATTGGGGAAAAGCGCTTTCAGTTCCACACTACCTGTCGCAGTATCAATGCTATTGCTCAAGTAATGAACTTCCCCTTTGGCAATCTCTGTCGAACCATCCGAGCTCATGACGGCTACAGGCAAACCATGTCCACTTCTGATCACCGGCTGGATTTGCGCAAGATACTGTTGAGGAACACTAAAGGTCACCGCAATAGGATGCGTCTGAGTGATAGCCACAATAGACGTACTATCTGCTGATACGACATTTCCCACATCAGTCAATCGCAAGCCGACATAACCACTGATAGGCGCAGTGATTCTACCGTAGCCAATGTTAACCTCAGCAGAATGGATCTGAGCTTCATCAGCGGCAATGAGACCGCGGTATTGCCCGACTGTTGCAATCTGAGAGTCAAGATCCTGACGTGCCAGGGAATTCTGTGCATAAAGGCCGCGATACCGTTGCAGGGTCAACTCGGCATTACGAAGAAGCGCCCTGTTTTGTTCCAACTCACCCTGATATTGATTCTGGGAGGCTTGGTAAGTCCGGGTATCCACCGTCGCCAAAAGCTGACCTTTGTCAACCCATTGACCTTCAGTGAAATTAACACTCATTAATTCGCCAGCAATCCGACTGGTGACAGTCACGCTTTGATTGGCAGTGACGGTACCCAAGGCATTTACCTGTACCGGCACATTACTGGTGGTAGCATTCGCTAATTGTACTGCCGTTGCAGGTCGGCCATGCGATGATTGACTCGAGCCTTGATGACTACCGCGATAAAAGAACCAGTACGCCGCACCCACAATAACCAGGAGTACGATCAACCACCAAAATAAATGCTTGCGACGGGGATTTTTGTTGGTGTTATCCACTTATGCCTCTACCGTTGACAGCTGTTATACAACCCATTCGCATTTGATCATGGGCATTTGATGCGCCTATAACTACTCAATATTTGACATTACCGAATTGCATTATTCTGAGCATGCACCAGGCATTTCATCACTGGAAGTGACTCAAAATACAGGCATATTGCACTCTACCTTACTGAAAAAATCCTCTTATAGGTAGAGGTGGTATCTCTCCGAAATGCGCTTTTTAAAACCACAAAGTACCATAATATTCTCTCGTTACCACGGTAAAAAAAGTGTAAAAAAGCACATATCAGGGATGAAATCCCACAGAGCACTTTAACGATCAAAAACAGGCATCAGCCAATAATGCTCTCATTTGGGGGATGCGGGTCGGTAACACACTAAGCCATGCTGGTTCAGGCCTATGCCACACTATCACTCTGCCAAGATATCGCTCCAACCACATTTTGCTGGACTTGATTGATTTTTATCACCAGAAAATGGGGAAGATTCTCAATGTTATTCAGGATAGTCAAAGGATAGCAGAAACATCCAATAACGGCATACTCAGTAAAACATTTCTTATACAGTTTATTCTGCGAATGTGCTCATTTGGATCGTCAACAAAAAAGGCCTGTGGGTAAAATTTATTATCCACAGGCCTATGCCGCAATCGTCTTCATTTATAGAATGAACAGAATATTACGTCAGGAAAATATTTACTATTCACATCAACTTTAGCGCTTTCTCTTCTTCCTGATCAATTTTTCCTCGGCATCTACATTCCTGATCCTCGCCTGCTCACTCAAAACGCGGTCTGTCAGATAAACCGAAGGAATGGTCGTCGGCATCAATACTTGGCGATGACGACGGGTCCAACGCCACCCAATCAAAAGCACAATGGCCACAACCGGGAGTGAGGCAACCGTATAAGTACCGTTGGGATAATCGAATGCCATCAGTACCAGCACGGCAAGCAAAAACAGCAAGGTGAGCCAAGAGGAAAAAGGAGCCCACGGCATTCTGAAAGATACCGCTTCAACTTCCCCCCGATTGACCGCACGACGATAAGCCATTTGGCAAACCACGATAAATGCCCACGTGCTTAAAATCCCCAAGGAAGCAATATTCAATACCAGCTCAAATACATGGGATGGCACGAAATAATTCAGCACAACACCTACTGCGTAGATAGCCAGGGTTAATGCAATCCCAACATAAGGCACCGCACGACTATTCATTTTGGCCAACGCGGGGGGCGCAGAGCCACCCTGTGCCAAGGCGCGCAAAACGCGCCCCGTAGTGTAAAGCCCTGAGTTAAGGCTTGATAGCGCCGCGGTCATTACCACAATATTCATCAGGCTACCCACGTAGGGTATGCCGATAGCCGAGAAGAAGGTCACGAATGGACTTTCTCCACTTCTATAGGCACTCCACGGTAATACCAGCACCAACAGGACCACTGAGCCGATGTAGAAAAAAGCGATACGCCACACCACACTATTGATGGCCCGAGGCAATACTTTCTTTGGATCTTCTGCCTCACCCGATGTGATGCCGACCATCTCGATAGCTGCAAATGCGAATATTACCCCTTGCACCAATACAAGAGCAGGCAATATACCGTTGGGAAAGAAGCCACCATTTTCAGTAATCAAATGCCATCCGGGGGCATGACCCAACACATGAAAACCACCCCCCAGCACGACTGCCCCAATAACAAGGAAAGCAACAATGGCAATGATTTTGATCATTGCAAACCAGAACTCCATTTCACCGAACCATTTAACGCCAATCAGGTTCATGGAGCCCACCAGTACCAACGCTATCAAGGCCGTAATCCACTGCGGGAAATTGGCAAAAGCATCCCAATAGTGCATATACAGAGCTACAGCAGTGATATCAATGATACCCGTCATGGCCCAGTTTAGAAAATACATCCAACCAGCAACGAACGAGGCACGTTCACCCAGAAATTCACGCGCATAGGAGACAAAACTGCCACTACTCGGGCGGTGCATGACCAGCTCACCCAGAGCACGCAAAATCAGAAATGAAAATACTCCGCAAATCAGATAGACGATAGCCAGGGAAGGACCTGCCACTTCCAGGCGACCCCCGGTCCCCAAAAATAGCCCGGTTCCGATCGCACCACCAATGGCAATCATTTGAATCTGACGATTGCTAAGCGCCTTGCTGTATCCCTCTTCGTGCGATTCAAGCCATGCACGCTTTTCGTCGGTGTCCACTTGCCTGGAAGGCTCAGATGACATGAAGTTACTCCTTGAAGGCAGCTGAAATAGTCATGAACGGGCAGGGACGACGCCAAGAAGTCTCCATACCCTCCCCCTGTTTCTGGTGACTGCTGTACATACCCATCCGCGCTGTAAATATCCTTGTAGAACCTCATCAAAGAGTAAAAACAGCCTAAAGGCAGCGCGATGTGTAATGAATCCATACTGCAAAAAAACACCAAAAGTGCCAGGAACCCTGCCCCTGACAACACGGGCGTATCACACAAAGTGCAAATGAAACCACAAAATGGCAGTAGATGGGTAATCATTCGTAAATATTTGTTGAAGGGGGGATTATAGCGTGCTCATAACGAAAAAGGGGAGGCCATCAAGAGGAAAGACACAATTTTTATGTCGATAAAAGAGGAAAATATCCAGGAAAGATATCCGAAAACGCCTGTCTTGACACCCATGTCTCAAGACCACCATTCTCAAACCAGTGACAAAAGCCCCGGATAGTGGAGGACTCTTTCGAATCAACCTTATTCGGGGCTTTTCTATTAAAATTCATATCAGGAAAGAGGTATCAGGATAACTCCGCGCTGTAACGCTCTAACAACGCATACAATATGGCTACTGTTTCATCATCCACTTTTCCGGAATAATTTTCTGCCCTGAAGTGCATTTGGAAAGCCCTAACGACCGAGGTAAAGGCAGAAGATGAAGCATCTTCCGATATTGCATATCCATAACGTCCAAATGCCCGACGCAAATCCTTTCCACCGGGAAGACCCGACTGACGGAATTCCTTCAGATACTTCTGACGTGTTTCCTCTTCATACCACGCACCGACACCGGCTTCATGCAAAGCATGCCAAGGGAACATGGGGCCCGGGTCGGATTTGCGGCCCGGTGCTATATCCGAGTGAGCAACCACACGAGTAGGCGTAATATCAGGGTAACGTAGAAGAATATTACGTGTTAGTTCCACCAGCAATTTGACCTGTTGTTCAGGATAAGGCGGAAACGTAAACACGCCATTATCATCACTGGCCAAATTGACAATTTCTATCCCTATGGACGTATCATTCAGGTTGGATCGATGTTGCCACTGGCTCACACCTGCATGCCAGGCACGCTGGGATTCATCCACTAGATTGAAGACTTGCAAGTCCTTGAATCCAGCCTTCAGATAGGAAGAGTCATCAGGCTTGGGAACCAGATAATGTGCGCTGGCACGGGACGTCAGCAAATTAACTGAGGTCTGGAAATCAACCGCTGTATAATGCAGTACCAGATAACGCACTCGACTATTGAAAGCACGAGAGCGATATGCACTGTTATTAATGGGCAAAATCCCCTTATCGTTTCCGTTCACGAATATCCAGCCTCAATTAATATATATAGAGCCTCAGCTCCATGTATGTTTCGTGTTAACTATTTACTCCGCCTTGCCCAATACGTTTTCAAGGTGCGCCTGATACTGCGCCTTGAAAAGATCAACGTGTGGCTGTTTCATCACATCGTTGACCATGAATGTCGGCAGCGCTTCAAGGCCGACAAACTCCTGGGACTTATGGAACGGGTAATAAACCGTATCAACCCCTTTACCTTCAAAGAACTGTTCAGGATCCTCGAAGGCCTCGAGTGGAGCATTCCAGGTGAGAGACATCATGTAACGGCGCCCCTGCATCAAACCACCTGAACCATACTTTTTGGATGCATCACTGCGTGTACGACCATCACTCGCATAAAGCGTACCGTGCCCTGTAGTGAACACTTCATCGATGTACTGCTTCACCGTCCAGGGTAGCCCCATCCACCAGCCGGGCATTTGATAAACAATGACATCGGCCCACCACTGTTTGGCGACTTCGTCTTCAACGGAATAACCATCCACAATGACCGTTTCTTTCAGTTCATGCCCAAGTGCGGTCAACGTATCACGTGCAACCTGATGCAACGTATGATTTAGTTCTCCGTTGGAGTGGGCATACTGTTTCCCACCATCGATAAGAAGAATTTTCATGGTATCTCCTGATGCCGATGATCAGGCATCACCATCAAGGATATGATCCCCGATAGATGTATTGATTGCCTGAATCAAATTTTAATTTTGATAAGTTTCATTCAATTCTAAATAAGATAAAGGGGTCTTGAAAGGGATGAAATTATTGGCATATAAAAAAGTGCCAGAGCGATTGGCTCTGGCGCTTTCAACCTGATGTGCTTCGGCCCTTCCCTAAGCCTATTGAAGCCAGACATTAATGAACAGCGGGCTGCAAGGTGAGATCATAATGTACAGCACTGGATTGCCCATCAGCCCCATGTGCAGAAAGATTACTCTTCAACAGGCGTAATGTTTTGGCATTCACCAACTCAAACAAAAGTGGACGGTTGTTCAATGAGCCTATCTGATAAACCACAGCATGCTGATTACCCGCCGTGCCAGTAACCAACGACCACTGACCAAGAACCGTGACAACGCGCTTGGTAGTGCTACCATCCTTATAGGTCTCTGAAATGGAAAAACCGCCCGGTTGATTATCCATGGTAGAACGTAAAGTGATACGAGTGGCGATCCCGGTACATTGATGCTCGCTACAAGGCAATTGCCCGGCAAATATTCTCTCCTTCAACGGCTGATTGCCGGAAATCTGCTGCGCCTGCGTTGTTGAAGGCTTTGGAGATGACTGTTCATCTCCGGAAGAGCTTGAATGCCCACAAGCCGCGAGTACCAAGGGAAAAACAATCATCAGCATTGTCCCAAACACATAACGAAATAAACCACTCGCCATTTTCTTTCCTCTATACAGTCTACGTATCAAACGTGCAGCAACGTTTCTGGAACCAGTTACTTCCAACCCAGTGCAGGTGCAACATGCGTCAGCAATGATTCAAGAATGTGGGTATTGTATGCTACTCCCAGTTGATTAGGGATAGTCAACAATAACGTATCCGCTTCAGCAATCGCTTCGTCCTGTTTCAGGAGTTCTACCAATTTGTCAGGCTCCGCCGCATAATGGCGTCCGAAAACCGCTTTGGTCTGCGCATCAATATAACCAAACTTATCATCGCTCGCGTCGCCTTCGTGGCCGAAATATTTGCGATCCTGATCATTTAAAATCGGGAAAATACTACGACTGACTGAAACGCGAGGCTTGCGGGTATGCCCTGCCTCTTTCCATGCTTCATGGTAAGCACGTATCTGTTTGGCCTGTTGAATATGAAAGGGCTCACCTGTCTCATCGTCCTTCAGGGTGGAACTCTGTAAATTCAAACCCAATTCAGCTGCCCACTGTGCAGTTTTATCAGAGCCTGCCCCCCACCAGACACGATCCAGCAATGTTTCTGAAAACGGTTCCAGACGCAACAATCCAGGGGGATTGGAAAACATGGGCGTTGGATTGGGTTCAGCAAAACCCTCACCTTTCAAAAGATTCAAAAACACTTCGGTGTGCCGACGTGCCATATCACTGGGTGATTCCCCTTCGGTAGGCTGATAACCAAAATAACGCCAGCCATCAATCACCTGTTCAGGGGAACCACGACTAATGCCCAACTGCAACCGCCCCTTGGATATCAAATCAGCTGCGCCGGCATCCTCTATCATATAAAAAGGGTTTTCATAACGCATATCAATCACCCCCGTACCCAGCTCTATTTTACTGGTTTTGGCACCAGCCGCGGCCAGGAGCGGGAACGGTGAACTCAATTGACGTGCGTAGTGGTGTACTCGAAAGTAGGCACCATCAAGTCCTATTTCCTCAGCGGCAACAGCCAAGTCGATGGATTCCCAAAGAACATCTTGCGCACTACGGGTACTGAAAGGCGAGTTGGGATCCCAATGTCCGAAAGACAGAAAGCCTATGGATTTCATTAAATATACTCACGGTGATGAATACGATACATGCTAATAAATACAGCATTCCATTACTCGCTCAATAGCGCAAGGTGAGAGTGATCAGCAGCTATCCAGGCCCTCTTGTCATTAATATACGTTTCGTTCGGATTTTCACCTACTTCCATTACTCAATGCACCTGCTTCGTTCATGGCTGACTTAAAACGGCAATAAATCATTAACGTGCATGCAATATTAAAAATGCATTATGACCGCACAAATAAAACACTGATCATAAAAAGTTTTATTACGGCTTTTTACTTAATGAATCATCTACGGGTCACTTGTCCAAGCGAGGAAAAGTAATGAACTTGGCAGTCAAATGTCTGACGGGGTTAGCGAGTCTGGGATTGCTATATGCAGGAGCAGCTCATGCAGAAATAACGTTGCTACCTAAAAACAATGGCACACCCTATCTGAACAATCTTCAATTACAAGCAGGCGGAAGCGTACGGTGGGGAGCCAGTAATGCCATGGGCGGCAGTGATGATGGCAGTTTTAATCATCGTTTAGCCGACGACGGTACCCGTTTCCGTTTCAAAGCTACTTATTTTCTACCCGATCAGTGGCAGTTATTGGCGTACTACGAAGTCGGAAATAACTCCTTCAATGATCTGGGCATGAGTCATCATGTCAAGGATGGCGCCAACATTACTGACCGTCGTCAGCTGTACTTTGGGGTATCAAATCCAGAATTCGGTACACTAACCTATGGTAAGCAACAAAGTGTGTGGTATCAGACTGTAGGTGCCACACTTGATGACTGGGTCCAGGACAAAAAGGGACAACCAGCCGGTAGTGAATTGGGTACCAACCCAAATTATGATCTGGGTGAGCGTAGTGATGGCCTTTTAAACTACACCTATGACTTTGGCCGTTTCAAATTATTGACCGAGCTCATTGTACCCCAAAGGAGCCTGTACAAGGGGGGGTATGTCTATCGCCGCAACATGGGCGGGGCCGTCGGCGGACAGTATAAAATTACCAATAACCTGACGTGGGGCGCTTCCTATACCTACATGAAAGCGAAGGTGCACAAGTTCAATACCCCCAACCCGGATCAGACCAACTATAACCAGCAATTGTTGGGAACATCCATGACATGGACCCCGGGGAACTGGCATTTCGCAGGTCTGGTGGGCTATTACCGCGATTATACGCCGGTCACCGTGGATGGTTCCCCTGTGGATGCAGGAAACTATTTCCATAAAAATGCGCGTAGTGCTGAACTCTTCGCGAGTTACACCTTCCCAGTGGCAGGTGGTGTCCTTACAGGCATCCAGCCTTACTATGCCCTCAGTCTAAACCGTTGGCATAATTATGATCAGACCTATAACTATCTCGGTGTTATTGCCAAGTTCCGTTATGGTTTCAGTATCTGGCTTGAGCATCAGTTCACCAACACATCCAGCACCAAGCCCAATGCCAATGCGGATATCAGTAAAATCCGCTTAAGATATGACTTCTAAAACACATCAGGCAAGTGCTGTGTTGTGTACCTCAGGAAGAGTAATAAAAACAACAAAGCCATACTAGCCAAACGTGATTCTCAAGCGTTTATAACAAAAAATAGATGGCGGGCCTGATGGCTCGCCTTTTTTATTGTTCATCTTTCCGATTCAGGCAACGTACAGGGGTACCTGCCATCCAGGCAAGTATGTCTTCCACCGCATCAGAATAAAAACGACGGTATGCATGTTCGGTGACATACCCTAAATGAGGAGTGATAACGGTATTTTTCATGTGACGCAACGGATGCTCTGCAGAAAGGGGCTCAGTGTCATAGACATCCAGCGCCGCCCCCCGAATGAGCCTGCATTTCAATACTCTTTCGAGTGCAGTGTTATCAATCAGGGGGCCGCGTGACGTATTCACCAGTACAGCCGACGTTTTCATCAACAGAAGCTCTTCTTCACCCACTAGCCCAGTACTTCGTTCACTCAGTTTGTAATGTAGTGTGACAACGTCCGATGTACTGAACAGAGTCGCTTTATCAACCGCAAGGATTCCCTCCCTCCCGGCATACCCGGGTTCGAGGTTCTGGCTCCATGCCACTACGTTCATACCAAATGCTTTGCCAATGGTAGCTACTTTCAAGCCCAACCGACCTAATCCAACAACGCCTAGTGTTTGCCCGGCTAAATCACCACCGATGGATGTCTGCCACTGCCCCCTTCTCATCATGGCATCTTCCTGCGGTATATGGCGTAACAGTGCGAGAATCAATGCCCAGGTATGCTCAACAGGAGCGGAAGCCAGCGAAGACGTTCCTGTCACCCATATTCCCAGCGCTGTCGCAGCCTCCAGATCAATCGCGGCATTCCGCATCCCCGTCGTTACAAGCAATTTCAGGTTGGATAGTCGCTTCAACCGTTCAGCATTGAAGGATGTGCGTTCCCGCATGGCCACTATCACATCTGCTTCGTGTATTGCCGCGATCAGATCATCATCATCATCGAAAGGCGTGTGAAGAAATTCAATGTCCGCACCAATACGGGACCACTCCGCAAATTGGTAAGCAATATTCTGGTAATCATCCAATACACTTATCTTCATTTTGGCTGCCCTCATGATCGGCATCGCCATGTTGCTAATTCCGATTAACAATGTAGGACGATGCAAGTATTATTAAGCTAAAAAACAGACATAAATTAAATATATATGACGATAATAGAGACATACGACTAAAGTCAGCACACACAACATTGACAGTTACTTTATTAAATACTTTATTAAATTTGTATTTGGAAGGACATAGCAAAAATAGGTGCTAGCTCTATTTTTATATCAAACCAGGATAAACACAGGAAAAAGTAATGGTCAATATATTAAAAGAACATTACATGATTGTATGGTTCTTCCTTCTTTTTACGATTGAATTCTTCATTTATTCAAAATATTTCACTAGGGAATCCCGATGGAATGCCCATTGGATAACCAATCTTACTAATCACCTTGCCACCTATGTGATTGGACTACTGGTATTTATTCCTGCCATTTCGTTCGCAATAGCCCATCCCATGACGCATATTGTGTCATCTATGAACATCTGGATAGCAGCACTCTTCTCCGTCATCATCATGGATTTTGTAGGCTATTGGTTCCATCGCCTCTGTCATGAAAATGAATATTTATGGCGAGTACACGAGATTCACCATCTGGATGAATTCATGGATGTCACGACAGGCTTAAGGGTCCATTTCATGGAAAGGTTTATTCATATCCTGTTGGAAATAGTGCTGATAATGTCTCTGGGCTTACCTGCCTATGGAATAGTCTTGCATTCAGCCATCGCCTTTATTATATCCACCTACCATCATTCACGGCTGAGGCTTCCTTATGCGGTCGAGAAGTCCATTTCCTACATCATCACGACACCCGGGTTTCATGAACCTCACCACGATCACATGATTAATAATAACAATACCAATTATTCATTTATATTTACCATTTGGGACCGCCTTTTCAGTACATATCATCCCAATACCTTTTCAGGAAAATGGACGTTTGGATTAATTTACTGCAGGGATATAAAGGGGATTGGTTCCCTTATTCGTCCTTTTACAAAAATTAAAAATCCATGAAGTCATTATTCCGCAGATTCCATTTATCTTAAAAACAATTGAAAAATAATAAAGCGTGATACACGACTGGAGCGCCGCTATGGAAAATGAAAAGAAGCAATCAATGGGAATCAGGTATCGCAAAGGGCTAATCGAATTCCCTGTGTGGTATGTGCGGGGAGGGACGTCCACCGGGCTGATTATACGTGAAGAAGATGCACCGCACTCCCTTCAGGCACGTGAGGAGTTATTACATCTGATCCTCGGCATTCCGATCACTGGGCATGTAGACCACAATAGACAATTGACCGGACTCGGCAGAGGTATATCAACGAGTAACAAAGTTTTTTTCGTCAAAGAGATACCCACTGAATCAGAAAACATAACCCTTACCAGCCTGTTTGCTCAATTATCAGCCAATAGTCCGGAAGTCGACTGGAGTGTCAATTGCGGCAATATGACGTCTGCCATCCCTCTATGGGCATTTGATTACGGATTACTCGATGCGTCGGAAGCACATCCGGTCATCGATATCATTAACGAAAATACAGGGGTCAAAATTACGGCCAGGCTCAACTACTCCCCCGAGAGAGGACTTGAAGGTGTCGAAATTCCCGGCGTACATGGCAAATTTCCGGGAGTAGA
>Ga0157360_1000123_pt1 | contig 39767 bp, 36 predicted proteins | sample AttlaeALBM1_FD_111483 | JGI IMG/M metagenome (GOLD analysis project Ga0157360, IMG submission 111483) | Fungus gardens microbial communities from leaf cutter ant in Ribeirão Preto, State of São Paulo, Brazil - Atta laevigata ALBM1 | ecosystem: Host-associated > Fungi > Mycelium > Unclassified ...
AGCAGGAACGCACGCAGGACTGGTTCTCAAAAAACGTCATTCGCATCGTTGCCATTTCGCGCTTTGTGCCCGGCGCGAGACTACCGCTCTACACGGCATGCGGCTTTTTCCGGGCGCCATTCCTGCGCTTTGCCATGACGGCCGTTCTCGCTACGCTGGTGTGGACAACACTGCTGTTTCTGCTGGCGATGCGGATCGGCGGCTGGCTTCTGGCGCATCAGGGAGGCTGGCGCTGGGCGGGGCTGGCAGGATTTGTTCTATGTATTGTTGTTGTCGGGCGCCTGATCGCCCGTATCCAGACCGTGAGCCAGTAATTGAATGTCCAAGACAGAGACCGAGCAGAATCCCCTTTCTCTTTTTGAGTTCTGGCCAGGTTCCATCTTCTACACGCCCATCGTCCTCTACTGGATCGCCATGGGCCTGAAATACCGCGATCTCAGCATCCCGACCGCCGCAAATCCACGCATTGAGACAGGCGGTCTCTGCGGTGAGAGCAAGTCCTCGATCCTCGACATGGCTGGTTCCGTCGCAAAGGACGCCATTGCACCCTATGTCGTTTTTGAAAGCGGTCCCGGATCAATGGAGCGCGCTTTGACAGCCATGGAGCAGTCAGGTCTGTCGTTTCCCGTCGTTGTGAAGCCAGACATTGGTTGCAACGGGACAGGCGTGAAGCTCGTACATTCCCGCACGCAGATGGAAGATGTTCTTCCGCAGTTTCCGGAAAACGTGGCACTTATGGTGCAGGAGCTCATTGATTATCCGGTGGAAGCTGGCCTGTTCTATATCCGCCATCCGGATCAGACACAGGGCCGCATTACGTCCGTGACCTACAAGGAAGCGCCGGTTCTGACGGGTAACGGACGTTCCACCATTGAGGAACTCATCATGCGTGACCCTCGCATGGGTCAGGTTCCCCAGCTTTATCTGCCGCGACTTGCAGGCCGGGAGAAAACGGTGCTGGCCGAGGGTGAGCAACTGCCATTGGTTTTCGCTGGCAACCATTGCAAAGGGTCCGTGTTCCGGGATGGCCGCGCAGACACCACACCTGAACTGACCGCCCGCCTGGATGCCATCATGAAAGACGTTCCGGATTTCTATTTTGGTCGGGTGGACGTGAAGGTGCCTTCGATCGAATTACTTCAGCGCGGAGAAGGCCTGCGAATCATCGAGATCAATGGCGTCGGCTCCGAAGCCATTCACATCTGGGATCGCCGTACGACACTCTGGGAAGCCTATCGCGCCCAGTTTTCCCACTATCGCCAGACATTCCTGATCGGTGCGGCCAACAAGGCGCGCGGATGGAAGACTTCCGGTGCTTTCGGAATGCTGCATTCCTGGCGCAAGCAGCGTCGCCTGCTCGCGTCCTATCCCATGAACGACTGAGGGAACATCAGTTCCCGAGGTTTCCGCCACCGAAGATATAATTGCTGACCTGCTGTTCCAAAGACAGCTGATCGCGGGTGTCCTTGATGACCCCGCCAGTAGTCAGTGTCTTCGGGTCTTTGCCCGGCTCGATCTGAAGCGCATTATCAGACGTCATGCTGGGCGCACCAATTCCCACTGCCGTGTCGACCGGCAGATGAAGACGTTCATCAACCGAGAATGCCACGTCCGCCATCTGGCTCTGCGGATCCAGCCGGATGGACTGAACGCGCCCAATGGTAACTCCAGCCAGATCAACATCCGCACCTGGCTTCAGGCCATTGGCGGAATTGAACTGGGCATGCATGACAATGCTGTTCTGAACCGGGTCCTTGCGCAACTCTTTGCCGTAAACAAGAAATGCCCCGGCAACGACAAGAACAAGGCCGCTTGCCAGAATGGCACCACCGCGCCCGCTGTATCCTGACTTCATGCCGCGCCTCAACTTTCAGAAAACCTAATAGAAGGGCGAGTTAATCTGCCCCCAGAGCCCGGTCAAGGTTGCGTCCCTTCGCCCCATCAGGCAAGTGACTTCCTTTTACGCCCATCCGTGCAGGCTCCATGACGCTTTTCCAGGCCATCATCCTCGCCATCGTTCAGGGTATCACCGAGCCCTTCCCTGTCAGCAGCCTCGGTCACGCCGTTCTGCTCCCCGGTATCCTCCATTGGAACGTGGACGAACATTCAGACATGTTCCTGCCGTTCCTGACGATGCTCCATGTCGGAACCCTCGTGGCTCTGGCGGGTGTTTTCTGGCGCGACTGGATGGCCATTCTTCGCGGGATGCTGGGGCTGCACGGTCGATACAACCAGCTTGAGTCGATTCGGATCTTTGGCCTTCTCGTGATTGCGACAATTCCGGCAGTCATCTTCGGCGGCCTTTTCGAACATCGCCTCCGCGCCATATTCGGTGCGCCCCTGGCCGTTGCGGGTTTTCTGGTCCTGAACGGTCTTCTGCTCCTCGTCACGGAATGGCTCCGCAGACAGCGCGGCCAGGCAGATCACCGCCCGATCTCTTCCCTGTCTCCCAAGGATGCTCTGGTGATCGGGTTCTGGCAGTGCCTGGCCCTGTTCCCGGGTCTGTCACGCTCAGGCGCCACAATGAATGGCGGCCTTCTCCGTGGGCTGGATCATGGCACGGCCGCCCGCTTCTCCCTTCTGATGGCCCAACCGGTCGTTCTGGCGGCAACCGCCAAAGAAGCGTGGCAGATGCGGCATATGACAATTTCCCACGATGTCATGTTTCAATGCGTGGTGGGTGCCGTTGTCGCCGGTGTCACCGCTCTGATCTGTTCTCTCCTGATGTTGCGCTTCTTCCGTAATCATGACGACTGGGCTCTCAAGCCTTTCGGCATTTACTGCATTGCTGCCGGTCTGCTGGCAGGCGTTCTCATCGTTCTATAAACCTTTCCAGACGCCGCTTTTCCCGGCAGATTAGGGATCATGCCACTTCCGATACAATCCAGCGCATCGACCGCCACCTCGGCCCGGCGAAAGAGTCTCGAACAGATCATGTCCGAGAATGAAGCGCACGGGCTGAAGCGCGGCCTCACGGCGACCCAGCTCATTCTTCTGGGCGTGGGATCCACAATCGGGGCTGGCATATACGTCATGACAGGAACCGCCGCCGCAGAATATGCCGGGCCGTCTGTTCTCATTTCGTTCGTGGTAGCCGCCCTCGCCTGCCTTTTTACGGCGTTCTCATATGGGGAGCTGTCATCCACGCTTCCCGTTTCCGGCTCAGCTTACTCGTACGCCTATATTTCAATGGGTGAAAAGGTCGCCTGGCTCGTAGGATGGCTACTTCTGCTGGAATACGGAATTTCCTGTGCAGCAGTCGCCGCTGGCCTTTCAGGTTATGCTTCGTCCCTGCTTGCAGTATTCGGTATTCATATTCCCGAGGCGCTGACTCAGGCAACACTTCAACCGGTTCCGGGGTCAGAAGGCACCGCAATCAGTGGTGGCTGGAGGCTGGATCTCATCGGTCTGACAGCTGTATTTCTCGTTACAGCTCTTCTGGTTCGCGGCATCGAAGAGTCTGCGCGCGTCAATACGATTATCGTGTTTCTCAAGGTTGGCGTTCTTGGTTTGTTCGTAGCGTTTGGTATCCAGGCCATTCATCCCGCGAACTGGCACCCGTTCATTCCCGCGAACCAAGGCGGTTTCCATTACGGCGTCAAAGGCATCTTCAGAGCCGCTTCTGTCATTTTCTTCGCCTATGTCGGGTTCGAAGCCGTCTCGACAGCGTCAGCCGAAGCCAAAAACCCGACCCGGGATGTCCCCGTCGGGATCATTGGAAGCCTGCTGATCTGCACAATCGTGTACATGATTGTCGCAGCCGTACTGCTGGGGATCGTGCCCTACCGTGAACTGGACGTGCCCGATCCACTGGCCATTGCCGTAAAAGCGATGAATACGCCATGGCTGGCCATCTTCATCAATGTTGGTGCAACAATCGGCCTCTGCTCGGTCCTGATGGGCCTGATGTATGCCCAGTCCCGCGTTCTCATGACCATGAGCCGTGACGGCCTGATCCCACCACTTTTTGCCAAGGTCCACACTCGGTTTCGTACCCCTTGGCTAGGCACCATCGTTCTGGGTCTAGTCGTTGCTCTCATGACGGCCACTCTTCCCATCGACATCATCAGCGATCTGGTTTCCATCGGTACGGCGGCAGCCTTCGGCATCGTCTGCTTTACTGTCATCTGGCAGCGGAACACGCGGCCAGACATCCACAGACCATTCAGCGTTCCGCTTGGTGGCTTCTGTATTCGCGGCTTCTGGATTGGCGTGACGCCCCTTCTGGGCATCATATTCTGCCTGTTCATGACCATTCCGCTTGTCTCAGACATGATCCATGCCGTCGCTAGCGGTAATCCTGTCCCGTTACTGCTTCTGACGGGCTATGTGGCTCTGGGGGTCATGACCTATGTCTTTTACGGTCGACGCAACTCCACGATGGCGCAGTAAAACGCGCCCTTACGGATAAAGACCAGCCTCTTTATCCGTATTATCATATCGCCCAATAAGCGCCCCGAAAGACTGTCCTGTTCCATCTTTCCACTCAGTCCACCCATTGGCGGACCTTCCCAGAAGATAGGCAGCCGGAGCACTGGGTGATTTGAACAGCGTGTCCCGCATAAAGACAATGCGTGAGCCTTCCAGCTTCAATATGCCCTGATCAATCAAGGCATGACGCTTCTGGAAGTAGTTATCCCTCAAAAACGCATCAGAAACTTCGGCTCTTCCATAAGAACCACCCAGAACCACAAAACCTTCTTCCGTATAGCGGGCTCGTCCTTCAACACCAGAAGCCCGGCAGTATAATTCCTGCCCTTCCTTATCGGCCTCCGCTGACTCTGCCGGTCGATCCGACTGTAAAGCCGAAGAAACGCTTGGCCGCCGCCTGACTAATGGGTCGAAAAGCGGATACCCCAAAGTCGTCAGCAGAATATCCAGGTCTCGAAAATTTCCCGGCATTCTGCCTCCATAGCGGGCGGGACATGGGGCTTACTGCCGACAGTACCGTTCTCAAGCTCGAAACGTTGCGCGTCCGTTGCACGGCTAATGGCCAGCCATTCCAGATAATGGGCGTGCGTGACTGTCAGGCTCTGCGTCAGCGCTAGCGCAACAACAGCCCTGTTCCAAAAATCCTTCTTTTCATTGTGCTGCTTCAGTCGCACGCCGAAGTTGCCAGTCTGCCCAATATAGGCTTTCGCAGCGCCGCTTTCTTCATTCTCGCCGAAAAGAACATAGACCCCCACAAAGCCCGCTTCCGGCATTCGCAGAAACGCTTCCAGACGGACACGCGGAACTTCTATGGCCTGCACAATCCGCGTGGTGATGGCTGCAGTTCGAATGCCCTGTGGATCGCCAGAGGGAAGGAAAATCTGAATGGTCTGCGGATGGTCAGACATATGCTCTTCAATTTTACCAGTCACTTCAGCGTGCTGGTATGGTTCCAGACCCCAACCCGTTAGGCAACAAACGAAGCAAAAAAAGCCACCGGGTCACGGTGGCTTTTCCTTTTACGCTCCCGGCGTACCAGGTCCCATGTAGCTTCCCGGCGGCGGGCAATCGATCTTGGGGGACAGCAGCTCGCTAGGCCATGCCTCTTCACCCGGGCGCGGCGGCATCATAGCAAAGCGGGCCCGCGGCAACGCCTCAGGGCATTCCTGTCGGATCCGGGCGATGATCTTTTCCCGGATGTCACACCGCAAATCCCAGCTCTGTAACGCATTCCGGGCACTCGCAATAATACGGATGGACATGACCTGCGCATTGCAGTCCGCCACCTGTGTGTCGAAAACTTTACCATCCCAGAGTGGGCAAGTGCGGATAATTTCGTTCAGCATTTCCCGGACCTTATCCATCGGCGCCTCATAATCCAGCCAAAGAAACACGACGCCAATGATTGCTGCGGAATTATGCGTCCAGTTTTCAAACTGGTTTTCCAGAAAATAGGAAATCGGCACGATGTGACGGCGCCAGTCCCATACACGCAACACCACGTAGGTCGCGTTGATTTCTTCGACCCAGCACCAGTCACCATTAATAATTACGAGATCTTCCATACGGATGGGCTGGGTTACGGCAATCTGCACGCCTGCAATCAGATTGGTCAGCAGTCCACGCGCAGACAGACCAACGATCAATGATGCTGCACCAGCAGATGCAAAGAGCGAAACGCCATATTGTTTGACGGACGGAAAAAGCATCAATGCGGAGGCCACCGTCACAATCCCCACCATGATTTCCGTCAGACGCCTCAAGACGCGGATCTGCGTCTGATGCGTTCGGATCATGATGTCGTCGGTCTGTTCACGGGAAGACAGACGGTTGAGATACGCCTCCGTCATGATCCGGAACACGATGATTGCAGAAAAGCCGAAGGTCAGAACCAGCAGAAACAGGAAGAACAGTTTTAAATTTTGTTCTGTCTCGTAAGAGAAACCTGTTGCCGCCGGGAGCGCCGCGACCATGGCAAGCAGCGCAATCATGATCCGCGTAGGCCGTCGCAAGGCGGCCACGATCTTCCGGATCAGCGCGGCACTGCGCGATCCAGGAATACGCAGCGTCAGAGACGTTACGAGATTACCGCAATAAAAAGCCAGAATACCCACGACCGCGAGCATCAGAACGGAAACGACAGGCGCCGGAAGCCAGGTAAAGTAAGACCGGACGGCAAACAGCGTGCTGACGAAATGCTGCGTCACTAGGCGGAAAACTCCTTAACGAGAGGCGAGGATCAGGCCAGCCATAACAGATATGGGCAATGTGAAAAATGCGGATACCAAAATCCTTCATTTTCCTTCTGATAACGTGTTGACACCCCACCAGATCCCCCTTAAAAACCCGCCTCAACGCCGGGTCAGCCCGGTGGGATGGCGGTGTAGCTCAGCGGTAGAGCAGGGGAATCATAATCCCTTGGTCGGCGGTTCAAATCCGTCCACCGCTACCATCCTTCTCTCCTAAAAAAATATAAAAATCTTTCAGGTATCTGATCTGGAAGCATTTTTGTATCCTGACGGCATGATCAAGAAGCCTCTCGCCGTCGTCACCATGGTTTACAATGAGCCGGAACATCTTCTGGTCTGGCGCAGACACTATGGTGCGCAGGTTGGCGAACAGGCCTGCTACGTTATCGATCATGGCTCAACGGACGGCTCGACAGACTCTCTCGGCCAAATCAACCGGATCAGAATTCCCCGCTCTCCCCAGGACGATGAGCGCCGCACCCGAGCAATCGGGAAGTTCTGCGACAGCCTGCTCGAATGGTATGAAAGCGTCATCTATGTCGACGTAGATGAACTCCTCCTCGCTGACCCGGATCTCTTCCCCTCCCTCACCCATTTTGCTCAGGCCAATATCCACCCTGTGGTGACTGCCACCGGCCTGGACGTCATCCACCGTCCCGAGAACGAAGCCCCTTTCGACTACACGCGGCTTGTCTCCTTCCAGCGACGGCACGTTCGGTTTTCAAGCGCCATGTGCAAGCCCGTCCTGATTAAAACATCCGTTACCTGGGCGCCGGGCTTTCATTGCTGCGCTGAAATTGCACCAGAAATGGGTGCACCACTTTTCCTTTTCCATCTGCGCTATGCAGACCTGCCGTCTGGGCTAAACCGCCTTGAACGGACACGCGCGCAGCCCTGGTGCTCCGATAACGTCGGGCAACATCAGCGTCTCGCGAATCAGGATTGGGAAAACATGCTTCGCGGCATGGCCGGACTTCCGGTTGTGGATGCAACCTTCGACCAGGAGGACCAACGCCTGCATAACTGGCGACAAGCCGTTGAAGACAGCGTTGCTACGCGCATACATGATCGGTACAGGCTAGACCTGCACCTCAACGGGACAGAACTCTGGCGCCTCCCGGAACGCTTCATAGGCCGGATATAAAAAAACCGGCCCTGTGAAAGGGCCGGTTCAAGAGAACCTTATTCAGCCTCGGCCGGAGCCTCTTCTGAACGGGACTGTTCAATGGAAGGCTGTTCATCGCCTTCATCATGTCCATTCTCATCGCCACCCCGTTCACCACGTGGCTCACGACGCTCTTCGTAGGCACGCTGGCGCTGCTGCTGGCGCTCATTGCGTTCCTGCTGGCTCTGCTGAGCGGCCTGGTTCATGGCATTCAGAATGCGGAAATAATGCTCTGCATGCTGAAAATAGGCTTCCGCAAGAATGCGATCCCCCGTTCCTGTCGCATCCCGGCCAAGCTGGAGATACTTTTCGAAGAGCTGCTGGGCAGTTCCACGAATTCTGAGGTCCGGGCCATTGCTGTCAAACACATGGTTGCGGTTCAGAGGGGTCTGGGAATTGCTACTGCGTGGTGTCCCGCCGCCAGCACGATGATGCCGGCCTCTTATACGCTTCATATTCATCGACCCGTGATGCACTTTCCTGATGGCGTGCCCCACTTCTGCCCGTGCAGAAGGATGCGTCCGCCGCTGCCGAAAAGACGTCTGTCTATCTCGCTGTGGCTGGACACTGGCCAGCCTCTCATCCGCTGCCGGCTACTGAAAGACGGTCAACAGGAGCAACTGCATGAAGGAAAAAACCGCCATTGCGGCTTTTACATCAGAATGCAGTTTCCTGTTCATATCAACTCTCCAGCTCTAAGCCAACGTCTTTCCTGAGTTTTCTGGCCATTGAAGAACAAGAGCGCGTGCAATACCGCCCAGATCGTTCTGCCGCGCAACCTCCCGCAACCCGTTAGCGCGCCCAATAACTGAAACGGCATCAATCTGGCCGAGACCCATTTCCAGAATGGCATGACCGCCCGGCACAAGACGCGACGGCAGCGCCTGGCATAGCAGACGATAGGCATCCAACCCGTCCTGCCCCCCGTCCAGCGCGCGCGCAGGCTCATAGTGCGAGACTTCCGGCATAAGGTCGGGCACATCCGCACTCTCAATATAAGGAGGGTTCGAAATCACCACATCGAACGTCCCTGCCAGAGCGGAGTCCCAGTTTCCTGCCAGAAAATAACTCCGGCCCTGCAATCCATTCCGTATGGCATTCCTGTGTGCAAGGGCCGCCGCACCTGCCGAGAGATCGACACCAACACCCCAGGCCTGCGGATATTCCGAAAGAGCCGAGAGAAGGAGGCAACCTGTGCCCGTTCCGAGATCAAGCATCCTGAGGGGCGCCGCATGATCCGGCCGCACGGCCAAAAGTGCTTCGATCAAGGCTTCACTATCCCCACGAGGGATCAACGTGTCGGGTGTCGTATGAAAATCAAGCGTCCAGAACCCTGTTTCCCCGACGATAAAAGCCAATGGCTCCCGTGCCGCACGCCGCATGACAGCCTGATTAAACCGAATCGTATCATCCTCGGGAACAGTTGTCAGGGAAAACAGTCCGGCTGGATCACGATCCATCGCCCAACCGAGTAGAAGCCGGGCCTCCCGTCTTGGATCTTCAAGCCCAGCCTTTTGCAGAGCATCCGTTGCCTGTCGAAGAAGAGCATCTTTTGCAGTCATCTTGTCTGCGAACCTGCTATACCTGTCATCATGAAGTCCAAACGTGCATTTTTCTTCTCAGCCCTGCTTCTGGGAAGCACCCTGCATACCGCACAGGCCCAGTCAGAACTGCCAGGCACCTTCAGCGTAACCGATGAGCGTGCCTCGGAAGAGATTTCCGAGGTGTCTCGTCTTTACCTTGACGGAAACCTCGTGGCGACCTTTCGACTTGGACTGTCCAAATCGCGCGAAACCCGCACCATTCCCCTACCCGCCGGACGGTATGATGTCGATTACGCGCTGTGTGGCGAAATCACCATCATGCATAATGGCCGTCAGGAAACGCATCAGGTCAGCAGCGAGGGGCAACTCCACCACCCGGAAGGCCATATTCTGGATGCCGTCGGAAGCAACAACTTCACCGACTTCTTTTTGGTGGATTACAACGATTCGTCCGTCGCAACCCATCGACATGGACGTGCCACTGTCTGCGCTGCCCCGAGTTCCTGACGCCTTAAAAGCCTTCAGCAGCCAAAAGCTCTGTCTGTTCCTCGCGCGTCAGAGCATCAATGATCTCGTCGAAGTCACCCGCCATGATGCGCTCGATCTTGTAGAGGGTCAGATTAATCCGATGATCCGTCACACGCCCTTGAGGGAAATTATAGGTCCGGATGCGCTCTGAGCGATCACCAGTTCCCACCTGAGACTTACGATCTGCAGCACGCGATTCATGTGCGGCTAATCTCTGGCGCTCATACAGGCGCGCACGCAGAATCTTCATGGCCTTGGCACGATTCTTGTGTTGGCTCTTCTCTTCCTGCATCGCCACAACGACGCCAGTCGGGATGTGCGTGATACGAACCGCACTCTCGGTCTTGTTAACGTGCTGCCCACCCGCACCAGACGCGCGATAAACGTCAATCCGAAGATCGTCGTCATTGATCGTCACGTCCACTTCTTCCGCTTCCGGCAAGACAGCAACCGTCACCGTGGATGTGTGGATACGGCCCTGACTTTCCGTTGCCGGGACGCGCTGAACGCGATGCACCCCCGATTCATATTTCAGACGGGCAAACACGGAACGGCCGGAAATCGTCGCCATGCCTTCCTTCAGGCCAGCGACTTCGCTCTCGGCATATTCCATGACCTCGAACCGCCAGCCATTCTGCTCCGAAAAACGACGATAAGCGTCGAAAAGTTCGGCAGCAAAAAGCCCTGCCTCATCACCACCCGCCGCTGGCCGAATTTCCAGAATAGCACTGCGCTCATCCGCAGCATCCTTGGGCAGAAGTGCGATCCGAAGATTGTGCTCCAGCTCCGGAATCTGCGCTTCAATATCTTCAAGCTCGGCTTGAGCGAGCTCCTTCATCTCCGGATCAGCCAGAAGAGCCCTGGCCCCTTCCCGCTGTTTCTCGGCAGCCTGCCAAGCCTGAATGGACGCGACGACAGGTTCAAGCTCCGCATACTCGCGCGAAAGGCGGGTGAACTCTTCTCCCCCCATTTCGCCGGACGACATCAGAGCCTGAATTTCTTCCGAACGGGCGACAATCCGTTCAAGCCTGTCATCAAATGCCACGTCTCAGGCGCCTTTCAGGGCCTGCACGAGGTCAGATATGACCACTTCCTGCTGCTCGCGGGTTCCAAGATCCCGAAGCTGCACGACACCACGCGCAAGCTCTTCATCGCCAAGAACAACTGCATGAGACGCACCGGATTTCACAACGCGCTCCATACGCTTCTTCATGTCGCCACGCGTCTCAATCTCAGCACGCAGTCCAGCCTCACGAAGAGACCGCGCAATGGCCGCCCCCTTGAGAACCGCTTCATCGCCCATGGGAACGATCGCAATTCCAGCCGCAACGGAAGGTGTTTCCTCCAACAGAAGCGCCAGACGCTCGATACCGCCAGCCCAGCCAATCGCAGGAATGGCAGGGCCGCCCATCTGCTCGACCAGACCTTCATAACGCCCGCCCGCCAGAACAGTACCCTGCGCTCCCAGCTTGGTCGTCACGAACTCAAAGGCCGTGTGGCTGTAGTAATCAAGACCACGCACGATCCGCGGGTTCTCAACAAATTCCACACCGAACGCCGTCAGATAAGACCGCAGATCATCCCAGAACTTGCGGGATTCATCGTTAAAATAATCTGCAAAAGCCGGCGCATCCGCCAGCAGCGCCCGATCCTGTTCGGACTTGCTATCCAGAATACGCAGAGGGTTCACCTCAAGGCGGACACGGCTCTCTTCCGAAAGCGCGTCTGCATGCTGGCGGAAATAGGCAACCAGAGCCTCCCGCCATGCCTGACGGGACGCAATATCACCCAGCGTATTCAGTTCCAGAACAACATGCTCGGACAGGCCAAGAGCCTTGAGAATGTCGTAAGCCATTGTGATGACTTCAGCATCCCGCAGCGGTCCCTCAGCACCCAGTAGCTCCGCACCGATCTGGTGGAACTGGCGATACCGCCCCTTCTGGGGACGTTCATAACGGAACATCGGCCCGTGATAGAATGCCTTCTGCGGCAGGGACTGGGTCAGGCCATTTGTCACGAGCGCACGGCAAATGGATGCCGTGTTCTCGGGACGCAGCGTGATGCTTTCACCGCCCCGGTCTTCAAACGTGTACATCTCCTTGGACACGACATCGGATGTCTCACCGAGAGTACGGGAAAAAACCCGCGTGTCTTCAAAGATTGGCGTGCTCCATTCCTCAAACCCATAGGTTTCAAGGACCGAACGCGCCGTTTCCACCACATGGTGATGGCGGCGCATGGTGTCGCCAATGAGATCGTGTGTGCCCCGGGGAGGTTGCAGTCCTGACATCAGTGGCTCGCCGGGTCCATCTGCTTGGCAGTCGTGGCTTCAGCCGCACCTGCATCAATTGCAGCGACCTTGGCTTCCACCAGTTCCACAATGTGTTCGATCATGTTCTCGGCCGGCATCGTGTGATCCTGACGACCAGCGGAATAAACCATGTGACGGCCCGAGCCACCGCCGGTCACACCGATATCGGTCATCAGGGCTTCACCCGGACCATTCACAACGCATCCGATGATGGAGAGCGTCAGCGGCGTCTTGATATGCTGGAGGCGATCTTCAAGCGTCTGAACCGTCTCGACCACGTTGAACCCCTGACGGGCACAGGACGGGCAGGAAATGATCTTCACACCGCGATGACGCAGGCCCAGGGACTTGAGGATGTCCCAGCCAACCAGCACTTCTTCTTCCGGAGGAGCCGAGAGCGAAACACGCATCGTGTCACCCACGCCTGCCCAGAGCAGATTGCCCAGACCGATGGAAGACTTCACTGTACCAGCACGCTTGGAGCCAGCTTCGGTAATGCCGATGTGCAGCGGATGGTCACAGCAGTCTGCAAGCTGCTGATAAGCCGCAACCGCCATGAACACGTCAGACGCCTTCACGCTGATCTTGAACTCATGAAAATCATGGTCCTGAAGGATCTTGGCATGTTCCAGAGCACTCTCAACCAGAGCTTCCGGGTTAGGCTCGCCGTACTTTTCCAGAAGGTGCTTTTCCAGCGAGCCAGCATTCACGCCGATACGGATGGAACAGCCATAATCCCGAGCCGCGTTCACAACCTCACGGACACGCTCGGCACTGCCGATATTGCCCGGATTGATACGCAGGCACGCAGCACCAGCCTTCGCAGCTTCGATCGCGCGCTTGTAATGGAAGTGAATGTCCGCAACGATCGGAACGTTCACTTCGTGCACGATCTCTTTCAGAGCTTCCGTGCTGGCTTCATCCGGACAGGACACGCGGACGATATCCACACCTGCCAGTTCGGCCAGACGGATCTGCTCGATCGTCGCCTGCACATCGGATGTCAGGGTGTTGGTCATGGTCTGCACGGAGATCGGCGCATCACCACCGACCGCAACCTTGCCGACATGAATCTGGCGCGACTTGCGACGCTCGATGTGCTGATAGGGGCGGTAGCTGCTCATGATTTACCTCTTCGTGCCCGGACAAACCGGGTCCTGTGGGTCAGGGGCTTGGCCCCTGTTTAATGCGATGGAGACGATTGATCCAGTTGCCGGGCGTTCAGATCGTCAGCAGAAAGTTCTGCGGTAGGCTTTGCAGGTGGTTTTGCGCGATGAGGCACAGGTTTCACAACTGGCGCAGAAGCATCCTGCAATCCAGTATCTGCTTCAGGCGTAGAAGGAAGCGCAGACTGGCCCGACGTTTCTGGCGCAGGTTGCGCAGGAAGAGCAACACCACTGCCGAAAGCACCGGACTTGATAGCTTCAGCCGTGACTTCAATGTTCCGGCGAACCTCGCCCTGGCGCCCAAGAGGCGCACTGGTTGCACCGTCTGTTGACAGAACCACGCCTCCAGCATTCCCGAACGACATGCGGAAGGGTGCGCCCGCAGCGTCGCCCTGCCAGCTTTCACCAGCTTTGAGAACACGTGCGACCAGAACATGACCGTCCTTGTCTTTCACCTGCATCCAGACGGGAGCCAGCACACGCACCACAACCGATCCGACAGGCACAGCCGGGGCCGGTGTTTCTGCTGGTGAGTCCGTTAACGGCCCGAACTGATCCGACGCGTTCTGATCCGTGTCTTCGGAGCTACCAGTAGCCGGCTCCGCTGAAGCCACAGCACCAGGAACAGGCGGGGTCTGGGGAACTGCCGTTGCAGCTTTTGGCGGAAGCGAATCTGGAAAAGTCTCAGCAGGCGGCGTACTGGCAGGACCGGGGAGCTGCGAGACATGCGGCTCAGGCGTGGGTGCACGCCCCGGCATAACCGATGCGACCTGTGGGGACGTCGTTGCAGGCGTAGCGGCTCCTGGCATCAACTCAGCAACAGCCGGAACCCGACGATCTGCCGGACTCTCATGCGATGCAAACCGGTACCATCCCGCATAAGCTGCAACGACAACAACGAGCCCTGCTCCGACCAGAAGCCCGATTGGCAACCCCCGCTCCCCTTCAGGCTGAGGGAAAACAAGGTCTGTTTTGCGGTTGACGACACCCCGATATTCACGACGGAAGCGCGCAACCAGCCCGTCCGCATCCAGTTGCATGGCATGGGCATACGTCCGCAGGAAACCGACTGCATAAGCAACACCCGGCAGGGACGACAGATCATCGGCCTCCAGCGCGACCAGCAGACGGCTCCGGATACGCAGCCATTGCGCAACGTCCTCGATCTGCCATCCCAGCTCCTCCCGACGCGTACGCAGGATCGTTCCAACACTGGGTTGGTCGGAGCGAAGCGGCATCGTGCGGTCGGAAGGAGGAGACATGGCTGAATAACCTGATCAGGCGGGAGCGTGAACGCGGTCTTCCCGCTTTGCAATGGCTTCGACAGCCTGCTCCACGAGCGTGGCAATAATCTCGGAAACCGGACGGATTTCCTTGACCATGCCAACAGACTGGCCAGCCATGACAGAGCCGTTATCGACGTCACCATCCATAACGGCACGACGCAGCGCACCAGCCCAGAAATGCTCGATGGAAAGCTGAGCGTCTTCCTTGCTCACATCGCCGCTCTGGAACTTCTGAATCGTTTCTGCCTGATGCTTCAGGAAGCCACGGCTTCCAGCGTTGGCAAGGCCGCGCACTGGGATGACCGGGAACTGCTCATCAAGCTGCACGGATGTGACAGCGTCACGGGCATTGGCCCGCAGGAACGCCTTCTTGAAGTTCTCGTGCGCAATGCTCTCCTGAGATGCAGCAAAGATCGTTCCAAGCTGCGCGCCGGAAGCACCCTGCTCCAGATACGAGACAATCGCATCACCACGGCCCAGACCGCCCGCCACAAAGACAGGTACGTCTTTGATGTGCGGCAGAATTTCCTGCGCCAGAACCGTCAGGGAAACCGGGCCAACATGGCCGCCAGCTTCAGAACCCTCAATGATAAGCGCTTCGATACCCAGCTTCACCAGACGCTTGCCCAGAGCCAGCGCAGGCGCGAAACCGATCGCACGCGCTCCGCCATCACGGACACGCTTGATGATCGCACTTGTCGGTACGCCACCAGCCAGAACGACATGAGACACGTTATGCGCAAGACACACATCGACCAGACGCTCAAGCTGGGGATGCATGGTGATGAGGTTCACACCAAACGGGCGCTTCGTCAGAGCCTGCGTGGCAACAATTTCTTCCTCAAGGCGCTCCGGCGTCATCGCACCACACGCAATCACGCCAAAACCGCCAGCATTGGAAATGGCTGAGACAAGATTACGCTCGCTCACCCAGGACATCGCGCCGCCAAGAATGGCGACTTCGCTGCCCAGGAAGTCACATCCCGGCTTCCAGAGGCGGTTCAGGGTTTCGCGGGCGTCCGTCATTGCACTCACGTAGAGGGTTCCTCTTTCTTGTCCAGCCCGTACGCGGTGTGCAGTGCACGCATCGCAAGCTCTTTATATTCCGAATCAATCAGGACGGAGATCTTGATTTCACTGGTGGAAATCACCTGCACGTTGATCCCACGCTCCGCCAGCGTTCCGAACATGGTCGCGGCAAGCCCGGCATTCGAGCGCATACCCACACCCACAACGCTGATCTTCACCACATTGTGGGACGTCTCAAGCTCGCCATACTGGATAATGCCGTGGGCTTTTTCCAGAACTGCACGAGCCGCAGCCTCATCGCTCTTGCCGACCGTGAAGGTCATGTTCGTCATGCGGTCAACGCCCGTGCTCTGCACGATCATGTCCACATTGATGTTTGCCGCAGCCAGAGGTCCGAAGATGGCCGCTGCGATGCCCGGACGGTCCGGAATACGCCGGACGGAGAGCTTTGCTTCATCATGCGAGCTGGCAATGCCCGCAACCAGTTCCTTCTCCACGATCTCGTCCTCATCCACCACAATCGACCCACTGTCATCATCCGTCTCGGAGAATGACGACAGCACACGTACACGGACCCCTTCACGCATCGCCAGCCCGACACTGCGGGTCTGAAGTACCTTGGCGCCTACGGAAGCGAGTTCAAGCATCTCTTCATATGTGATGCGATCCAGCTTCCGCGCACGCTTCACGATACGCGGGTCCGTCGTATAAATTCCATCAACATCCGTATAGATGTCGCATTGATCCGCATGGATCGCAGCCGCAATCGCTACAGCAGATGTGTCCGATCCGCCACGCCCCAGTGTGGCAATCCGGTTATCCGGCCCAATCCCTTGGAAGCCGGCAATAACCGGCACAACGCCATTATCAAGGCATTTCAGCAGTTCCGTGCCGTCAACACCATCAATGGACGCTTTGCCGTGCGCATCATCCGTCACAAGCGGAATCTGCCAACCCTGAAAAGAGCGAGCCGGAACGCCTAGTGCCTGTAGCGCGATAGCCACAAGGCCGCTGGTCACCTGCTCACCAGATGCCACGACAGCATCATATTCCTTCGGGTCCGCCAGCGGATCCAGCTCGGCGCAGTATCCAACCATCTGGTTGGTCACACCCGCCATGGCTGACACGACAACAGCCACCCGACGCCCCTGCGCATGCTCGGCCTTGACCCGCTGCGCAACGATCCGGATGCGGTCAATTGTTCCGACGGACGTACCGCCGAATTTCATGACGATCGTTTTCCGTTTCCCGCTATCCACAGACATGGAAAGAGTATCGGCACGACCGGAAACCTGGTCGTGAACGGGAGTATCGGACATGGACATCGCGGATAAGGCTCCAGTACGTGTCTGGCGTTGCGCGCTCGGGTCTGGCATCGGATACGGCACAAAACAGATTTGCCGGCCGGTCTTCTGAACAGACTCTGCCGGTCCACATACTCGTCTCGCCACGCCGCGTCCAGCCGACGGCATCATGCGGGCACACAGAAGGACAGTTCTGATGGCCTCAGAAACCGTTTCCGGAAGCACCTCACATCGCTCTTCCGTTTCCGATTCCGAAATCGCCCATTTCAGTGCGCTGGCCAAGGACTGGTGGAATCCGCGTGGGCCGATGGCCCCTTTGCACGCCATGAACCCCCTGCGTACAGACTGGGTTGCTTCGCGCACGACCGCTCTCAAGCCGTCCGAAGGAAAACGCCTTTCCCTGCTCGATATTGGTTGTGGCGCGGGCCTCGCCAGCGAAGCCTTTGCAAAGCTGGGGTTCGAGACACTCGGCCTTGATGCAAGCCCGGACGGGATCGAAGCTGCCCGTGCCCATCAGGCTACCTACCCACTGCCACCGAGTGCCGCGCCTCTGACTTATCGCAATGGCAGCGCGGAAGATCTGGTCGAGGAAGGTGCAGAATTCGACGTGGTTTCAGCTTTGGAAGTCATCGAACACGTCAATGATCCGCAGGACTTTTTGCACATGCTTGCAGCCCTGACACGCCCGGGAGGCATGGTTGCAGTGTCCACGATGAGCCGCACCCCGCGTTCATTCGCCATGGCAAAGCTGGGCGCCGAGTACCTTCTGCGCATGCTGCCCGTCGGCACACATGACTGGAAGAAGTTCATCAAGCCGGAAGAACTGGCAGCCATGGCCCGAAACGCCGGTCTGCGCATGACCGATATTGCCGGCATGAGCTACATCCCCCCGCGCTGGCGCACGACCCGCGACACCGGGGTGAATTACATCGCGATGTTCACGAAAGGCTGAAACAAAAAAGGCGCTCCGAAGAGCGCCTTTTTTATTGAAAATCAGACCTGCGTGTTCATAAACGCAAACGTCGTCGGGCTGCCGACAGGCGTAAAATTTTCCGTAAACGCAAGCTGCCCGGTGTTCTTGTCCACCTTGAAAGACGTCACCGCATCCGAACGCTGGTTGGCGCAGAACAGGATCGTTCCAGACGGATCGAACATCATGGCACGGCCGTAATCGGCGTGCATCCAGACTTCATCCTGCAGGGACAGCGTTCCATCCGCAGCAATCGCGAACACAGCCAGCGAATCGCCCAGACGGTTGGAGGCATAGACATACTTGCCGCTGGCCGAGATCAGAATTTCCGCGGCCAGCGTTGAGCCACGGAAATGCGGCGTGACGGTGCTGACCGTTTGGATGTTCGTAATGGCACCCGTCAGAGGATCGAAGCTGGAGACCACGATCTTTGAGTTCTGCTCGCACAGATTGTACATAATGCGCCCCGAGTGATTGAACTCGAAATGACGCGGCGCAGAACCGGGCTCCATGTCGTAATACGGCGTCTTGGCCGGAATGAGCTTTCCGGTCGTCAGATTCAGCGTCCAGACGTAGACCCGGTCCAAACCTGCATCATCCGCTATCACAAACCGACCGCTTGGATCAGAGCGGATCATGTGCGGATGTGACCCGGAGTGATCCGAGACGGCAAAATTGCCCTGCGGGTTATCGGCTGCACGCTCAGGCTGGCGCGGTCCCGAGTTATGGACAACGTCCGTTGCGTCGCCAAGCGACCCATCGCTCCGTATCGGCAGAACGCCAACACATCCGCCGACATAGTTCGCGACCAGCACATAACGCCCCGAGTGGTGAACACTCAGATGGGCCGGTACTGCTCCGCCCGAACTGACAGAGTTCAGCTTCCGCAGCGAGCCAGTCTTCTGATCAACAGCAAAGGCGGTAACAGATCCGTCACCATCCTTGTTGTAATCGTCGATCTCGCTCAGCGCATAAAGAAAGCGATTGTCTGCAGACAGCGTGATGAAGGACGGGCTGGCAATGTCGGTATAGGTCGTGATCGGTGTCAGAACACCAGACTCACGATCCATTTCGAAAACAGCAATCCCCTGCCCGTTGCCCGCGCCTCCCTGAGGCGCATGCTTGGTATATCCACCCACGAAGCAGACGGTCTTGGAAACAACTTTTGGTGGTGGCGGCGGTACCGGTACGATTTTTGGTTCATCAGCCGCATAAGACGTACCTGCAACACCGGTTACAGCTGCACCGGCGGCCAGCCCGAGCGTAAAATCGCGGCGGGAAACGGGGTGGGACATAGGGTTCCACGGTCCTTTCAGTTAACAGCAGCAAAGACCGACGCCGGGCCTGCGCATCCTTGAAAGACCATATCAGAATGACATGGCCCCCCATTGTAGTTTCTCAGTGAGGCTGCGGAGGCATCTTGCACTGCGGGCCAAAAGCACCGCCGTTGTAACGGGTCCAGGTCTCGGTCTTCCCCAGCAGGGGCATTCCCAGAACATACCCACGCAGCTTCAGGACATTCGGCTCGGAAAGCCAGATGAAGGCCTGATAAACACGTCCGCTCCGGGGATCAAGAATGTGACCACTCCATTTGTGGTCTTCAACTGGTACAAAGTCTGTCAACATCCACAAACCGCACTCGGCCCGGCCCCATGTGTCCTTCGGCATCTCCCCGTCATAATCCATGCCGACCAGCTTCCCGCACAAGGCATTCCCGTTGTTCCCGCAATGCTCGATCGAGAAAACACCGTCCTTGCCTGAGGAAAGCCACAGACCAAGCTCCGAAGGAACGGTCGCTGAAGAGACATCGGCTACCGCTTCTGCCTTCCCCATTGAAGGAGACAGGCACAGCAGAAAACCCGACAGGATCAATCCCCAGCGCATTCAGGCACCGCCGAGCAGGGAATCAAGACGTCCCGCTCGATCCAGTGCCACGATGTCATCACATCCGCCGAGAGACTGACCGTTCACAAAGACCTGCGGTACGGTTCGGCGACCAGAGCGTGTGATGGATTCCTCCCGTTCACGCGTGCCATGAGGGGCGTTGATTTCCTCAAAGGTCACACCTTTGGATCTGAGAAGATCAACAGCGTGAACACAGTAAGGGCATCCCGGCTGGGTAAAGATTTCGATTTTTGACATACAGTTCTTACTCCTCGGGATACGAGACATCCTGTTCATCGCTTCTGCCGGTTCGGGCTGAAACAAGAATATCCACCGATAATGCTCCCGCCTTCAAGAGTGCATCCGTGCAGACCGACGCAGTTGCCCCCGTCGTCAGCACGTCATCCACCAGCAGAACGGCCTGCCCAGCAATTCGTTTTTCCCGCCCTTCACGAACAATAATCGTGTCCACGATTTCGGCATAGCGCTCCTTCGGAGACAACCGGGCAAGCGCCTTCGTCGCCCGGCGACGTTCAAGACCATCCAGCAAGGCGGGAACATGACTGTGTCGAGCCAGCCCGCGAGCAAGAAGAGCGGCCTGATTGTACCGGCGCCTCCACAGTTTGCCCCGATACATCGGCACAGGGACCAGCAACGTCGCCTGATCGAGCAACAATGCTCCGGCTCTTCCCATTTCCCTAGAGAGCACAGCCGCATTTTCCGTTCGGTCAGAATATTTGAGAGAAAGGATAATCCGGCGAGACCAGTCATCATAGACAAACGCCGCACGACCTTTACGCCAGGCTGGCGGTTTCAATTGGCAGGAAACGCAGATTTTTCTGGCACCGCCAAAAGCCTCATTCACCAGCGACGTACCGCAGCGATCACAGCAGGGAGAAACAATGCGCTGGGCTGAAGAAAAGCAGTCAGAACAGAACGCACCATCCGTCATGACGTCTGCTCCGCATCCACGACAGACCGGAGGGAGCACCACATCCAGGGCCATCCGACAGCAGCGTGAAAAGAACGGCTGGAGCATGTCCCGCAATCAGGAATGAACCAGTTTCAGTTCCACCAGGGACGCATCAATCAGAACCTTGCCTTCATTCTGAAAATTGACAGTCACCCGCTCGCCGATTGCAGACTGGACCTGCCCCCAGCCCCATTCCGGATAGTCCGGATGCTGAACGATCTGGCCAGGCTCAAGGAAAGATTGAAATGACATGGACATCATGTTGTCCATGCCATGAGAAGACCCTCAGTGCCCAGCATTTTCGCCAGAAAAATCTGGCGCAGCGAGACCCGAGGCTTCAAGCTGAACTGCAAGAGCCTGCTTCAGGCGCCCCAGCCCTTCATCCGTTAGCGCTTCTGCCCGGGCGACCAGAACCGCCTGGGTATTCGAGGCCCGCAGGAGCCACCAGCCGTCATCCGTATTGACGCGCACGCCATCAATCTCAGAGACATCCGCGCCCTCCTTGCGAAGACGCTCCGCAACCTCGGCTATGACGCCGAACTTGCGGGTATCGTCGCAGTCAAAACGCAGTTCAGGTGTGCTGATCGTTTCCGGCAATGCGCTACGGATCTCTGAAAGAGGCTTCCCTAGCCGAGAGACGATCCCGATGAAACGCACAGCCGCATAGAGCGCGTCATCAAAGCCGTACCATTTGTCGGCAAAGAAGATATGCCCGGACATTTCGCCAGCCAGCGGTGACTTCGTCTCGGCCATCTTGGTTTTCACCAGAGAATGACCCGTTTTCCACATCAGTGGCTGACCACCCGCCTTCGCGACTTCATCGAAAAGAACCTTGCTGGCCTTCACATCCGCGATGATCGTTGCGCCCGGATGATTCCGCAGTACATCGCGCGCCAGAAGAACCAGAATCTGATCCCCCCAGAGGATTTGCCCCTGATCGTCGACAACCCCGATCCGATCAGCATCTCCATCAAAGGCAATGCCAAGATCAGCGCCCGTTTCCTCAACCTTATGGATCAGATCCTGAAGGTTCTTGGGAACCGTCGGGTCCGGATGATGATTGGGAAAATGACCATCAATCTCGGCGAACAGGACCGTATGTTCACCCGGCAGTTCTTTTACCAGCCGGGACAGCACATCGCCTGCGGCCGAATTACCATTGTCCCAAAACACTTTCAGTGGGCGCGACCCGTCATAGTCCTGAAGCAGCCGGGCAATATAGGCGCTGGAAATGTCTTCGCGACGGGATGTTCCTTCAGCCGCAGGAACGACGTCTCCAGTAGCGGCCAGACGGCCCAGCTCACGGATCTGATCTCCGTAGAATGGCTTACCCGCACTCATCATCTTGAAACCGTTATAATCCGGCGGATTATGGCTTCCTGTGACCATGATCGCCCCATCAGCTTTCAGGGCGACAGATGCGAAATAGAGCATGGGTGTCGGGCCGCAGCCGATGCGGATAACATCCGCACCAGACTCTACGGCGCCTTTGACAAGAGCATCTTCCAGAACAGGAGAAGACAACCTTCCGTCAAAACCAATGACAACGCTGCGCCCACCCTGTCGAATGACCATGCTCGCAAAAGTACGGCCAATCGCGAACGCATCTTCAGGGTGAAGCGTTTTCCCAACAATCCCGCGAATATCGTATTCGCGGAGACTGGTTGGATCAAAATCGTGCCTGAAAGACATCAAACAGCGTCGACATACTTCTTGAGGAACGCCTTCACCGCATCACCCAGATCAGGGCGATCAATCGAGAAGGCAATCTGAGCTTCCAGGAAGCCAGCCTTGTCACCACAGTCATAGCGCGTGCCCTCATAGCGCAGACCATGGAACGGGACATGCCCGATCATCTTGGCCATTGCATCCGTCAGTTGCACTTCGTTACCAGCGCCACGCTCCAGCTTGGAGAGATGCTTCATCACATCCGCTGTCAACACGTAACGACCAATGATCGACAGGTTGGATGGCGCATCTTCAGGATTTGGCTTCTCAACCAGACCCTTCACTTCCACGAGGCGGCCGTCGTCAGCACCGACATCCAGAATACCGTAACGGTTGGTATGCTCGCGCGGCACTTCCGTTACGGCAACGACGTTGCCGCCCGTCTGATTGTAGGCATCGACAAGCTGGGCAACACAACTGCGGCCGCTCTTTACGATGTCATCCGGGAGAAGAATGGCAAACGGGTCGTTACCGATAAAGGACCGGGCACACCAGATGGCATGACCGAGGCCCAGCGGCTCCTGCTGACGGACAGCCACAAGTGAGCCAGCCTGCACGCTGCTGGGTTGCAGGGCTTCAAGCGCGCTCTTCTTGCCACGCTCTTTCAGCGTTGCCTCAAGCTCGTAAGCGATATCGAAATAATCGATCAGGCTGTCTTTACCGCGTCCAGTGACGAGGCAAAATTCTTCGATGCCAGCTTCGCGCGCTTCATCGATGGCGTACTGGATCAGCGGCTTGTCAACGACAGGAAGCATTTCCTTTGGCATAGCCTTGGTCGCCGGAAGGAACCGCGTTCCAAGTCCTGCAACGGGAAGGACTGCTTTCTTTAGGGGCTTGATCACGAAACCTCACACATCAGCCAGAACAATCATCCGACCGCCGAGCTGAATACTCATGCGCTCTGATGAAAACATAGAAAGGCATAACGGTGGATTAGCAGTCTGGCAACAAAATGGCACAGACGCAAAACACCACGCTGGATGCCTTAACTCTGGCATTCAGGGTGAGTTTTGTTTTTGTGATTTTTTCGAGAATTTTTCATTTCCCTGAGAAGGGAAATGGTGCGGCCGAGAAGACTCGAACTTCCACGGGGTTGCCCCCACAAGCACCTCAAGCTTGCGCGTCTACCATTCCGCCACGGCCGCCCCGTGACAAACCGTCTTGTGTAGTGCAAGACCGTCCGGTGAGGGGCGATATAGCCGATGCCTGAAGCGAGAGCAATGACCAGAAACGATATTTGTGAAGAAATTTTGTGGAAAAAATCAGACGGGCTGACACCTTACCCTGATGCCCTGGATTTCATGGCGACCCGCTCCCGCCAGATCCATGAGGGCACTGCCAGCCCTCTCGTCTGGCTCGTGGAACATCCGCCGATCTTTACCGCTGGCACATCCGCTCGCCCGGAAGATCTTTACAATCCGCACGGCTATCCAACCTACAGCGCCGGCCGTGGTGGTCAGTGGACCTATCATGGCCCCGGCCAAAGGCTGGCCTATGTCATGCTTGATCTAGGGCAACAGAACGGAACTATTCCTCCAAGAGACCTGAGAGCTTTCGTCAAAGGGCTGGAACAGTGGATCATCGAAACATTGGCAGGTCTGGGCGTGGAAGCGTTCACCCGTGACGGACGCATCGGCGTCTGGACCATTGATCCCTTGAGTAGCCAAGAAGCTAAAATTGCCGCGCTGGGAATTCGCGTCAGCCGATGGGTCAGCTGGCACGGCATCTCGATCAATCTTGACCCGGCGCTAGACGATTTCGATGGGATTGTCCCCTGCGGCATCCGGGAATTTGGCGTCACAAGCCTTCGCCGCTTCAATCCAGCGCTGACCATGCAGGACCTGGACGACGCGCTGGCCGCAACATGGCCAGCGCATTTCGGGTCTACCCCCCGGGAGGAGTAAAAACCGTGGGCGTGAAGGTCACGCCCTCTTCCACGCTGTTGAGCGACACACTGAAATGGTTCTGACGGGCATCTACGCCCTGAAGACCCATCAGCGACAGTTTTCCGTCCATATCAGAAAACTGGAGAGTCAGAAGACCCTGGGATGGATTATTGGCCTCGGCAACAGAGATCTGAAGCGATCCCTGCCCTCGTCTTACATCCGTCACCTGAATATCCTGATCGAACCGGATTGGATGATGAAGCAGCAGGCCCAGCGGATTGCGCTTCAGCGACAGATGCGTCACAGCCCCGCTATCCATGTCATCCAGAACAAGATGACCATCGCCCGCGACCAGCTCCATCACGTGTGGCGTGACGTAATCGAGGCGCAGATGTCCCGGCACATAAACGAATCGCCCGGCACTCTGGCCTGCATCCGGACCAATCTGATTGAACGATGCCTGCATTCCAGTCACACCGTTCATGTAGGTTTCAATACGATGAACATCCGCCTGCTGATCGGCGGGAAGATGTCCATAACCGCTTGTGGCGCAGCCAGAAAGGAACAGAAGAGCCAGAAGGGCACGCTTCATGGAGTGGTTTCTCCGTGCAGGACAAGAGACAGGGCATGTAGTCCCGTTTCAAACTCCCCGGCGAGCAATCCGTTCACCAGACGGTGCCGGGCAATCCGGTTCAGACCGTCGAACTTCGCACTGGTGATGGCAATATTGAAATGCGTTTCTCCCGGACTACCCAAAGCTTTTGCGCCGGCATGATGAGCATGACGGGCGCTGTCATCCTGAATTTCCAAAGCACTGGGAGCCAGTTCCCGCTTGAGAATTTCGGCAATTCTGTCCCGTCTCGTAAGGGGCTGCGTCATGGTCAATTAAATCCGACTTGGTTTGTCCGCTTGCATCAAACGGCGCACATTGCCCATATCAGACACCATGCAGCGTAAATCTACCAGACATCGGGCCTTCGATCCCGATCCAGAGGCACCAGAGCAGACCTGCGATCATCCGGGCTGCATGGAACGTGCCGGCTATCGTGCGCCTCGCGGACGTGAAGCCCTGCGGTCCTACTTCTGGTTCTGTCTTGACCATGTGCGTGAATACAATTCCCGCTGGGATTTCTATCGCGGCATGACACCCGGCCAGATCGAGGCCCATCTGCGCGCCGACACGTCCTGGCAACGCCCTTCGTGGAAACTCGGTACCGGCACGGCCAACAAAGCTGAGTTCAATGAAGAGGATATTCTCGACCCGCTGGATATTCTCGGCGCCAGTCGTCGGAACCGTGCCGAACGGGCCAAGGAAAGCGCCAAGCAGCGCGCCGCCGCCAGTGGACCGCCTGAGCTACTCCGCCAGCCGCTAGCCACGCTGGACCTGTCCTGGCCCGTGTCTCTGGATGAGGTGAAGACCCGATATCGCGCATTGGCGCGACGACATCATCCCGATGCGAATATCGGAGACCAGAAGGCCGAAGAGCGATTCAAGGCCATTGCAGCGGCATATGCGGTACTGAAAACGCATTTCAGTCGCGAGTCAGAGTTCGTTTCCTGATTTTCTCTCTGGAAGAATACAGCCCAAAGGCCCATCTTTTCAGAACATTCCTGAATTCAATGAAAGTCCGTCAGACCCATGAGTGATTTCGCGACGATCGACGCCCCGGAAACCGTCACCACCGCCGAGAGTTCAACTGTGCCAACCAGTGTTCTCGGTGCGCCTGACCTCATGGTGTCTTCGCGTGAGGTATTCGGCATCAAGACGGATCTTCAGATTCCAGCGTATTCGGTCCGCACCGAACACGTCCCCGATATCGACGACTCCTACAAGTTCGACGAAGACACGACCCGCGCCATTCTCGCAGGCTTTGCATATAACCGCCGCGTCATGGTTCAGGGCTTCCACGGTACCGGCAAGTCGTCCCACATCGAACAGATTGCTGCGCGCCTGAACTGGCCCTGCGTCCGTATCAACCTCGACAGCCATGTGTCGCGTATTGACCTGATCGGCAAGGACGCCATCGTCCTGCGGGACGGCAAGCAGGTGACGGAATTCCGTGAAGGTCTGCTGCCATGGTGCCTTCAGCATCCTTGCGCACTGATCTTTGACGAGTACGACGCCGGACGTCCGGACGTGATGTTCGTGATCCAGCGCGTTCTGGAAGCCGAAGGTCACCTGACCCTGCTCGACCAGAACCGCGTGATCCGCCCGAACCCGGCGTTCCGTCTATTCTCCACGGCCAATACGGTTGGCCTTGGGGACACAACCGGTCTGTATCACGGCACCCAGCAGATCAATCAGGGTCAGATGGACCGCTGGAACATCGTCGCCACTTTGAACTATCTGCCGCTGGAGCAGGAAGTTGCCATTGTCACGTCCAAGCTGAAAATTGGCGCGGACGACAAGGACCGGACGAAAATGGTCGAGCGTATGGTGGCTCTTGCCAACCTGACGCGCTCCGGCTTCATGGCCGGAGACATTTCCACGGTTATGTCCCCGCGTTCCGTCATTGCCTGGGCAGAGAACGTGCAGATTTTCAATGACGTGGCTTTCGCCTTCCGCCTCACCTTCCTGAACAAGTGTGACGAAGCAGAGCGCGGCATTGTGGCAGAGTACTATCAGCGCTGCTTCAACACCTCCCCGGTGGAGTAAAAAAACCTTGTCCGCGCCCAAGAACTCCCCTCCCGACGAGAACCGTCAGGAGGGCTTCCGCCGCGCCACCATCGCGACCCTTCGCGCTCTCGGCGGTATGCCCGACCAGAACGTGGATTTTCAGGGCGTGGTCGTAGGCAATCGTCTGCCGGCTCCTCCGGCGCCGGGTTCGATCCAGTTGCCTTACATGTCGCGCAGCATGCACGACCGGGAGATCCAGAAAGTTCGTGGCGCAGCCGATGCCGCGGCCCTGAAACTGCGTCACCATAAGGATGGGCTGGACGCACACTTCCCCGAGCCACAGGCTCAGGAAGCTTTCAGCGCGCTTGAGCAGGCCCGCTGCGAGGTTTACGGCTCCCGGCATATGGCAGGTGTCCGCGCCAATCTGGACCAGCGCGTCATCCAGCAATGCGCCGAGGCTGGCTGCAACCGCATGGCCACCAAGGACGACATGCCTGCAGCCATGGCACTTGGCCTTCTGGCCCGCGAGGCCATGTCCGGCGAACATGCGCCTTCACAGGCAGGCCCGGCTCTCGATGCATGGCGCTCCTCACTTTCGCCGTCTGCGCGTAGTGCTCTGGCTGAAATGGCCGCAACGCAAGGCGATCAGACAGCGTTCGCCAAGGCAATCACGCATCTTCTGGGAGCCTGTCAGCTTACCGAACTACCGGAAGAGATTGAGCAGCAGGCTCCCTCTGACGATTTCTCGGAGGATGAGCAGCAGTCTGAAGACGACGCAGCCGTCCCACAGGAAGACGAACAGACACCAGCCGGCGAAGAGCCGGATCAGGAAGACGGGTATCAACCCGAGAGCGGTGAAAGCGGTGTCACAGGCGAGACAGAAATTTCTTCCGACGCGCTCGATTCCCCTGAAACAGGTTCCGAAGAAGCCGCGGGCCCTTCCGATCAGACTGGTGAAGGATCTGGCGCGGGGATAGCGTCCTCTTACAAGGCGTATACGACGAAGTTCGACGAGGAGGCGGGGGCGGCTGATCTGTGCGATCCGGATGAACTGGATCGTCTCCGGCAGCAGCTCGATCAGCAGCTTGTCCAGCTTCAGGGGCTTGTGTCCCGGCTCGCGCACCGTCTGCAACGGCGCCTTATGGCGCAGCAGCAACGCCGATGGGAGTTCGAGCAGGAGGAAGGCATCATCGATGCCGGACGCCTCTCCCGTGTCGTGACAAATCCGACCCTGCCGCTGTCTTACAAATATGAAACCGAAATGGAGTTCCGCGATACGGTCGTGACGCTCCTGATCGACAATTCAGGCTCCATGCGTGGTCGCCCAATTGGTACAGCTGCCATCTGTGGTGACATTCTGGCGCGCACGCTGGAACGCTGCGGCGTCAAAGTGGAGGTTCTGGGCTTCACGACACGTCAGTGGAAAGGCGGCCAGAGCCGGGAACAGTGGGTCAAGAACGGGCGACCGCCTGAACCGGGACGCCTGAACGATCTGCGTCACATCATCTACAAGGACGCGGACACCCCCTGGCGTCGGGCACGGAAAAATCTTGGTCTGATGCTGCGCGATGGCCTTCTCAAGGAGAATATCGATGGTGAATCGCTGCTCTGGGCCTGGAAACGCCTGAAGCGGCGCCCGGAGCACCGGCATATCCTGATGGTGATCTCAGATGGTGCGCCGGTGGATGACAGCACGTTCTCTGCCAATCCGCACAACTATCTTGAGAACCATCTGCGTGAGGTCATCAAGCGGATCGAAAGCGATCGCAACACGGAACTTCTGGCTATCGGGATCGGCCATGACGTAACGCGGTACTATCGACACAGCGTGACCATCAGCTCCGCAGAAGACCTCGGCGGAACCATGATGGCTCAGCTGAGCGAGCTATTCACGCCCGTCGGTCAGCGGCGAGCGCGATAACCGCATCCAGCATACGGTCGGTATCGGCGGTCGTGGTGCGGTGATTGACGATCGCCGCCCTCACCGCCAGCCGACCGTTGATCCGCGTCGTGGACGGAGCTGCCACACCGCTTTCATGCAGGTCCTGCACCAGTTCGGATACGTCCTGATCTGACAGGCCATCAACCCCGAAACAGACAATATTCAGCGTCACGGGCGCCAGAAGTACCAGCCCGCTCGTCGTCTGCACCCGGTGCGCAAGATGTGCCGCCACATCACAGCACTCTTCAACCATCTGCCCCATACGTTCGGAGCCATAATGGCCCAGCGTCATCCAGACCTTGAGCGCACGAAATCCGCGAGACAGATCAGGCCCGAAATCACAGAACCATGGGGCACCACTCGCCAGGCCACGCGGTTCGCGGGTCAGGTAATCAAGGGACTGAGCAAAAGCAGCCGCATGCGCTTTCCGGTCACGCACGAGAACGCACCCCGCGTCATACGGAACCTGTGCCCATTTGTGGAAATCAAAAGCCAGACTGTCCGCTTTCTCAATGCCTGAGAGCGCATTCTTAAACCGGGAACACAAGCAGGCCAGAGCCCCAAACGCTGCATCAACGTGGAACCAGAGACCGTTCTCTCGGGCAATCGCTTCAATCCCGGCAAGATCATCAATCGCCCCGCAATCCACGGTTCCGGCCGTTCCGGCCACCATGAACGGGGTGTAGCCCGCTTCACGATCTTCCCTGATCATGCGCTTCAATGCGGCCAGATCCATCCTGTGATCTGCCAGAACCGGAACCCGCCTGAGGGCATCACTCCCAAAACCCGCCAGATCAAACGCTCTCGGAAGGCAACCATGAGCAGTCGTCGCGGCATAGCCGACCATCTTGCGGCCCCCGACACCCTGGGAGCGAAAGGTAATATCCTGCGCACGACTTGCCGTAATGATGCTGATGAAGTTAGCCATGGACGACCCGGTTACCAGACAACCGGAGCCGTCTTCCGGCATACCCACCATGGAGAGAGCCCAGCGAATAACTTCGCGCTCGACTTCATTGGCAGCATGACTGCGACCACCACAATTGGCGTTCATGCCGCCAGCCAGCATCTCTGCCAGCATCCCTACGGGCGTGCCTGCCCCGTGCACCCACCCCATGAAACCCGGATGGGTATTCCCATTGCCATACGGAACCACAAGATCCGTGAACCGATCATGCAGATCTTCGAGAGACTGACCCTTTTCAGGAAAACAGGTTTTCAGAGCATCGCGAGCGGCCTGCGGCATAGGCTGCCAGACTGGCCCTTCCCCGACATGCTCCATACGATCAAACAGGGCATCGAGCATCTGGTGCCCCATCGCACGGATGCCGCTCCAGTCTTCAGGGTCCAGTCCCGCCATGAAGAGATCCTTTTCGCTACCAGATGTCCCTAGCCGCGATACAGACCTCCAGCCGGGATGTCACGCAGCAGGCTCAGAAAAGCGCTGAATAGAGGTTTGAAGGCGTTGAAGAACTACCGCCCGTGAACAGGGACAGAACACCATCAGAAGAACCGCTACTGCCGTAAAGTGTCAGCATGCTTGCTGGCGTTGTAGTCATGTCAGGATTGACCTGGAGAAGCGCCAGATACTGCTCGGCAAACCGCTGCACACCGTTCGATGTACTGAGCCGAGATAAGTCCAGCTTGTCACTTAGCAGGCGCACCTGCTGATCATAATCCAGCGCACCGAACTGGGTGGAATCAAAACCCGCGACCTTCTCAGCCACCTTGAGCAGCTTCGGGTCCGCCATGATATTTGTGAGCTTCGTGTCAGACGTGACGGTCCGGGTAAAATAGAGTGCATCGCCCAGACCCGGCGTTTCTTCCTGAACGCTGCTTTCGTATCCGTTCGTCAGGTACTTCTGCGTAATGGTGGAGACTGTATCGGCTGACGCAAGAGGCGACGTAGACCAGTCCGAAAAAGCTGTTGCAAACGCCTTCCAGGACGCATTGCCGCTTCTTTGCGCCAGTGACGTAGAAGACGTTGGGTCCTGCGTCATGAGCTGCTTCAGAACAGCTGTCTGATCAATGTTGGACGACATGTTGTAGGCGCCAAGAACAACTTTCAGCGCCTTGTAATTCTTGAGCAATTGATCGGGCGTGGTGATGGAAGACGCTTCACTCGTGAATGTCGCAAGCGCCTGCTGGGAGTCGGAGCTTGTCTTCTCCCATTTGGTTACGGCCGTCTGTTCATCTTTGACGATGGACAGATACTGCGGCACCGCTGGCATGGCGGAAATGGACGAAGACATGCACACTCACCCGCAAGAAAGGATATTGGGGAACCATTGTCTCTCTATAATCCTAAGAGAGTCTTAACGGTCTCTGAGCAACACGCTGCCCAAGAGATCAGACACCACCAGCACCGAGGGCATGATGTCTTTCCGCACCCTTCTCCTGACGGCCATCGCGACGGCTCTTCCAGCCTTCGCGTCCTCCGCTTTCGCAGACACACTGCCCAATATTCCCGCTTCCTGCTTCACGTATTCGCTCAACGGCCATCAGGCCGCATCATATGGGTTCTCCGCCTCAGGGATGCACGCAACCCTGACAGGCACCGGCATCGGGCTGGACATCGGCCCTATCAGCCTGAAAGACCCGAAAGGTGCAGTTGAAGAATCGAAACTCGAACAGTTTAACGCTACTGCCGCCTATGCAGCCCTAAGCGCCTTCCGCGGAGGCCTGAGCCCGGCGTGTCAGGGGCAGGACGCGACCATCACGGTTCATAATATCCATGAGGGCACCCCGGAAGCGTCCTGGAGCAATGTGAAGCTGTCTCGCCCCGGCCATACGATGACGATTCAGCATGCGACCATCAATGCCGTTGAGACCAATCCTGACCTTCGCATGAAGGTCAACGGAACCGGCATCCACGATTCGAAGCAGCCCCTTATCCCGTCTGCGCTGTCAGCTGACCTGTCCATTCACGGGCTTTCCGGCGCGTCACAGCAGATCACCATCAACGCCCTGCACGCGATCTCCGGCAGCAGCACGGTTGACGGCGCCGGAAGCATTCAGATCGGATCTTCCGCAGCAACATCCACCGCAGATACGCATGTCAGCATCACGAACATTGCTGACCTGATCGAAAAAATCCGCCAGACCGCGCCGACCAAGGTTGTGACGGCTCTGACAATTGCCCGCCTGATGGGCAAACAGAACGGTGACACCACCAGTTGGGATATTGCCCTTCAAGGTGGCGTCGTGACGGTCAATCGTATCCCGCTTCCAATCGCTGTTCCCTAAATGGAACTGGAAGACGCGTTTAATCCGCGTCTTCCACCTTCCGCACCAGCTTGCACAGAACGGTTGTCACCTTCTTTGCAAAGCCAATCCGAGTCGCGTTCGTCATTTCCCGGATCACAGCCAGCTTGTGATCCGGGCGAATCTTCACACCCGAGTCCTTCTTTCGCGTCGCCCAATCGATCAGCCCGGCGGGATTGCGGAACCGGTTCTTGCGGAACTGGAGCACCATCCCCTTCGGCCCAGCTTCCAGACGTTCCACCCCGGCTTCACGGCACAGACGCTTGATGAGTACGACATCCAGAAGATTGCCAACTTCCTGAGGCAATGACCCAAAACGGTCCACCAGTTCGGCCCGCATGGCTTCAACTTCCGCTTCCCCGTTCAGGGACGCAATGCGGCGATAAAGCCCCAGTCGAACGGGCAGATCAGCAACATAGGTTTCAGGGATCAGAACCGGCAGGCCCAGAATGATATTGGGCGTCCAGCTTTCATCCTCTTCGGCCTTGCGCCCCCGCTCGCGACGCAGATCCAGAACCGCGTCTTCCAGCATCTGCTGATACAACTCTATACCGACTTCCTTGATATGACCGGATTGCTCATCACCCAGTAGATTACCAGCACCCCGCAGATCCAGATCATGGGACGCCAACGTGAATCCTGCCCCCAGCGAATCCAGCGTCTGCATGATTTCAAGACGCTTCTCGGAAGCCGCCGAGAGCGAATTCGTCTGCGGCCAGGTCAGATACGCATAGCCACGCTGCTTGCCACGCCCCACGCGCCCACGAAGCTGGTAAAGCTGCCCTAGCCCGAACATATCCGCCCGGTGGATGATGATCGTATTCACGCTGGGCATATCGAGCCCGCTTTCCACAATATTTGTGGAGAGCAGGATGTCATACTTCCCATCCGCGAATTCGGTCATGACACGTTCGAGTTCCGTAGGCGTCAGGCGGCCATGCGCCTGAACAACCTTGGCATCCGGCACGATCTCGGCCAGACGGTCTGCCATCCGATCCAGATCCGCCAGACGCGGCAGGACGCAGAAGACCTGACCACCCCGGAAACGCTCACGCTGAATGGCCTCGCGGATCATGACGCTATCGAACGGCGTGATGAACGTGCGGACAGCCAGACGGTCCGTCGGTGGCGTGGCGATCAGGCTCATTTCACGCACGCCAGACAGGGACAGCTGGAGCGTACGCGGCAATGGCGTGGCGGACAGCGTCAGGACGTGCACGTCTTCACGTAGGGCCTTGAGCTTCTCCTTATGAGCCACACCGAAATGCTGCTCTTCATCGATAATAAGCAGACCAAGGCGATTGAACGACACGGTCTTGGCCAGAAGCGCATGTGTGCCGACAACAATATCAAGACGGCCATCGGCCATCTCCTCGCGAACCTTCGTCGCTTCCTTGGGTGTCACCATGCGCGACAACTGGGCAATCCGAACGGGCAGTCCTTCAAAGCGGGCAACGAAACCCCGGTAATGCTGACGCGCCAGAAGTGTCGTCGGGACGACAACGGCCACCTGCATTCCAGATAGCGCAGCCACGAAGGCCGCACGCAGCGCCACTTCCGTTTTGCCAAAGCCGACGTCACCGCAAACCAGACGATCCATCGGTCGCCCGGAGCTCATATCTTCCAGAACATCCGCAATGGCGCGGGACTGATCTTCCGTTTCTACAAACGGGAAGCGCGCACAAAATTCGTCCCACAGGCCTTCAGCAGGTGCCAGCGTCGGAGCTTCACGCATCGCACGGGCCGCAGCGGTCCGGATCAGTTCACCCGCCATGACGCGGATGCGGGATTTCATCTTGGCTTTACGGGCCTGCCAAGCGGTGCCGCCTAGCTTGTCGAGCTGAACACTGGCCTGCTCAGAACCGAATCGACTCAGAAGTTCGATATTCTCCACCGGCAGAAGAAGCCGCTGCTCTCCATCATAGAAAATGGAGAGGTAATCATGGGCTACCAGACCTTCGCGGATGGTCTGCAAGCCCACATAACGTCCGATGCCATAGTCCTGATGGACAACCAGATCACCTTCCGCAATTTCCCCAACCTGGGAAATAAACTGCTCACCGCGCTTCTTGCGGCGGGGCGGACGGGAAATCCGCTCACCCAGAAGATCCTGTTCGGAGACGAAACACAGCCGATCCGAAACAAAGCCGCGCTCCAGCCCGAGCACCAGCAGTCCAACCGTGCCGCGTGACATGCCCGCAGCAGATGGCCAGTCATCATGACTTTCCGTGGTCAGGCCATGTTCCTGAAGCAGATGGGCAATCCGCTCCCGCGAACCGCGGCTCCAGGCGGTCACATAGGTTCGTCGGCCAGACTGCGCCCAGTCTTCTACCTGCTTGCAAAACGCCTCGAACACGCAATCACGCGACCCATCCTTGGCTCGTGCAAAAAGCGGGCCTGGACGATTGCCTGCATCAATGCCATCACCAAGGTCTGGTTTTGCAAAAGCGTTGAGCAGCACAGAGGGTGTGCGGGAGAGCATCGCGTCCCAGCCATGCCGATCCAGATATAGCCGATGTGGCGGAAGTGCCCGATATGGCATTTCCCCTTCCCGAACGGGCACACGGCGGGCCTCATAATGGTCCGCAATCATGTCCAGCCGGGCTGTCAGGATCTCCGGTGCATGACTATCAAAGCTGACGGCTGCATCGGGAAGATAATCCAGAAGCGTTTCCATCTGATGACCATCGCCATCGTGGAACAGTGGCAGATAGTGCTCCAGGCCCGGATAGCGGCGACCGTCCGAAACGTTTTCGTAAATCGTATCCGACGCGGCAGTCGGGCCGAACGTGTCACGCCAGCCTGTCCGGAAGCGACTGATGCTGTCGGGGCCCAGCGAGAATTCGGAAACGGGACGCAGTTCGAACCGGGCCAGCTTTTCAGTTGAACGCTGCGTCCCGACATCAAAGGCGCGGATGTTCTCGACTTCATCGCCAAACAGATCGAGGCGGATCGGGTCTGGAGCGCCAGACGGGAACAGATCGAAAATTCCGCCACGGGTTGCAAATTCACCGGCTTCCATGACGGTATCGGTCCGGGTGTAGCCATTGGCGACCAGAACTTCGATCAGCATGGACTGGTCCAGCATTTCGCCGGTTGCCACGCTGATGGACTGTCCTTTGAAGGCTGAACGCGGGGGGACGCGCTGCAAAAGGCTGTGGACGGTCGTCAGCACGATCCGGCGAGCCTTGCTCGGTTCCAGCAGACGGCAGAGCGTTCCGACACGCTCCGCTACAATCACGGAATTTGGAGAGACACGGTCATAAGGCATACAGTCCCAGGCAGGCAGGCGAAGGACTTCGACCTCGGGCATCAGATAGGCCAGCATGTCCGCAAGGGATGCTACTGCGGCATCGTCCCGGGCAACGTGTAAAAGCGATCCATCATGTTCGGACAATCGCTGGCGTAGCAGAAGAGCTACGCTGCCATCTGGCACGCCCCAGACGGTTGGACCAAAGGATGCGAGGGGCATTTCACGGGTCATGGTTTCTTTTTGTTCCATCCTGCTCTTGCCCTATACCTGCCGTTTCATAGCCTGACACATCAAGAGGAGCCGGGGAGCGCCCGTTGCAATGCAGTCCGAACAGCCGTCTCCAAATCTTCTTGCCCCGCTCTTTGCACCGCTGACGTCCCTGCCCGGTATCGGGCCGCGACATGCCAGTCTGCTGGAAAAGATCGCAGGCGGACGGCGCGTCCTGGACCTGCTGTTCACTCTCCCCGAGCGGATCGTTGATCGTCGTATTCTGCGCACAGTTGCCGCCGGACACAATCTCGCCCCAGGAGAAATCCTTACAACGCGTGTCCGTGTCGTTTCGATGCGTAAGGCTGCACGCCCCGGTCAGCCCTCCGTCATTCGCACGGAAGACGATACGGGACGGCTGGATCTCGTCTTCTTCCAGCAAAAGAACATGCCGGTCCCAACCGTAGGCGCGGAACTCCTTGTGTCTGGCAAGACCAGCCGCTTTCAGGGCGAACTGACCATGCCCCAGCCGGATCACGTCACAAGCTGGAACAAGCGGGACAGCTTCCCCCGACTTGAACCTGTGTGGCCCCTGACGGCTGGCCTGTTTCCCTACACCGTTCGCAAGGCCATGCGAGCCGCCCTTGCCCTCCTGCCCGATTTTCCGGAATGGCAGGATCCGGCTCTCGTTCACAAACGACGGTGGCTGTCCTTTTCACAGGCGCTCAGACTGATACAAGCGCCAGAAAACATTCCTGCTGATGTAGAATGGGCCCCTGTGCGTGAGAGGGCACTCTCCCGCCTTGCAGCCGACGAACTGTTGGCTGACCAGCTCTGTTTTGGCCTCGCACGCCTGAAGGCCCGCAGCAGACCAGGCCGAAGCATGCCGGGAGATGGCACACTCCGCGCTGAGCTCAGCCGTCGCTTTGGTTATCCCCCCACGGATGCGCAATCACGCGCCATCACGGAAATCCTGAGGGACATGGCTTCCCCCACGCCCATGATGCGTCTTCTTCAAGGCGACGTCGGAGCTGGTAAGACATTCGTGGCTATGAACGCCATGCTTCAGGCCGTGGAGTCCGGGGCGCAGGCTGCCCTCATGGCCCCAACGGAAATTCTGGCCCGACAGCATTTTGAAACGTTATCCCGCCTCTGCCCCACGAACTGTGTTTATCTGAGCGGAACCATCAAAGGAGCATCCCGGCGCGATACTCTGGCAGCGATTGCGGATGGCACAGCGCGCATCGTAGTTGGGACACATGCCCTGTTTCAGGACGGTGTCACCTTCGCGGATCTCGGGCTTGCCGTCATCGACGAGCAGCATCGGTTCGGTGTCGCACAGCGGATGAACCTCAGTGCCAAGGGCGAGGCCACGGATATCCTTGTCATGACGGCCACACCTATTCCACGGACGCTTCAGCTGATGGAATGGGGCGAAATGAGTGTGAGCCGACTGGATTCCAAACCGGCTGGACGTCAACCCATTCGCACAACGCTTCACAGCATGGACGCCATGCCAGACATCCTGTCCGCCATTTCGCGTGCTGTGTCGGATGGTGTGCAGGTTTTCTGGGTCTGCCCCCTGATTGAAAACAGCGAAACCCAGTCCGCGGCCGCAGCCGAAGAGCGCTGGGCCATGTTGAGCGAGCGCTTTCCCGGTGCCGTCGGGCTGGCCCACGGCAAGCAGGACATCGTAATTCGACAGGCAGCACTCGAAGCCTTCCGCACTGGCGAGACACGCATCCTGGTTGCCACCACAGTGATTGAGGTGGGTGTGGATATTCCAAATGCGTCCGTCATGGTGATTGAGCAAGCGGAGCGCTTCGGCCTGGCCCAGCTTCATCAGCTTCGCGGCCGTGTCGGGCGCGGTGCCAAAAAGTCTTTCTGCCTTCTGCTGCATGATGGCATGGCCACACCAACCGCCGTCAGACGCTTGACCCTTTTGCGGGATACAAACGATGGATTTATGATCGCTGACGAAGATTACCGGATTCGCGGGGGGGGAGATCTTGCAGGAAATCGTCAGTCTGGACTCCCTGGTTTTCGTCTGGCTCAGGGAGCACGCCTCTCTCTTCTGGTGACGGCTATGCAGCAGGATTCCGAGCGAGAACTAAGACGCAACCCACATCTCGAGGGGGATAGAGGGCGCGCCCTACGAACACTTCTGCTTCTTTTCGATCGCAATGAACCAGACCGACTTTTGATCTCTGGTTAGAAGATCATTAAAGATAAGTGTGTAATTCATGTGGGAGAGGAGAAACTTTTTCGCTCTTCGAGGGTTACAAAGGTTTAGAGGAATTGGGCATCAAAGTATGACTTTACCTGGCACAGACCGGCATGCAGCCTCTCTTCTGAAAGAAAACGTATCTGCCAGTTACCACCCAATCCTTAGACTGGCACTCGCCCTTACTGGTTCTTCAGCAGCTGCTGTATTTAGTATCCCTGCCAGAACAAATACTGCCATTGAGATTTCTCATCTCGGCCCTTCCTTTGCGCACCAAATTGGAAAATGTTCGTTTCCCGATTTGACCCACTCCTCCTCAGTCGTAAACTTCAAGACTGAGGAGGGTCATCGCATTTGTGGCATACTCCTTGGTCGCCCCTCCCATCAGCAACGAACCTCCGCAACTTTTCTTCTGGTATTCGCGCCTTCTGGCACTGAGTTACACTCCGACAGTGATGTCGCACTCGTAGACCTAGCGGCGCTGACAAACGATCTCATCAGCAATTCAGGTTCTGTGATGCCAAACCGGTTGCAGAGCCTGGAAGCCATTCAATCCCATATTGATCGTACGACAGATCTTACGAAACGGGCGAGCTTTGGCGTGATCCGCTTCAATCTGGATCATCTCTCGTTTATTAACGAAAGATACGGCTGGGATACTGCGGACCTCATGCTTGAGGAAATCATCAGACGTATTAATAAGCTTCTGCCCCAGGAAAGCTTTTTCGGTAGTATGGGGGGAGGTAATTTTGTCGTTCTAACTCCCCCTGGGCACACCGTGGTGACGACACGCTCCCTGATGACTTCAATCCTAAGGACGTCCGACACTCCTATTGCTGCAGCCGGAATGTCGCTTCCTTTTTCTCTCTCCGTTGGCTGGAGCATGTTTCCAGAAGATGGAAAATCAGTCGAAGACCTGCTTACAGGTGCCAAAGCCGCGTTAGCTGAAGCTCAAAGAGCTGGCGGAGGCCACGAGAGACGCGCAACAGCAGAAACAACCGAACTCCATCTTCTGTCTTCGAGCCTTGAGCAGGATTTAGCGAAAGCCGCAGAGGACAACGCTCTCTTTTTAAATTGGATGCCAATCGTCAATACGGCCACGCAGAAAATTGTTGCTCACGAAGCATTGCTTCGATGGAACCGGCCTGGTCATGGCGAAGTTTCTCCCGAGCTCTTCATTCGCTGCGCCGAAGAAGCCGGCATGGTTGAAGTTCTTGATACATGGAGTCTTCGACAGGCGTGCAAGGCAGCTGCGTATTGGGAAACGCCTTACCGGATCTGCGTCAATATTTCTCCCGTCTGGCTGGCAAGCGAGAGACTTTCAAAGCTCATTGCAGAAATCCTGCAAGAGACCGGCCTCGCCCCGAGCCGTCTTCAAATTGAAATGTCAGAATCCCGGTTTTTCGGACCCGAAGATATTACCTTTCGCGAACTGGCCCGGGTTCGCGCACTCGGGGTGCGCCTGGCTCTAGACGATTTTGGTTCGGGGCATTCTTCCCTTGAGCGTCTTCGCTTTTATCCTTTGGATCAAATCAAACTGGATAGAGGCTTTATCAAGGGGCTGGGCGAAAACGACCGTGCAAACGAAGTCATGAGCGCAGTCTTGGCCCTGGCGCGCGCATTAAACATCACGACCTGCGCAAAAGGCGTGGAGACCGAGTATCAGATGGCGTTTCTGGATGTGTATGGCTGTGAGGAAGTCCAAGGTTATCTGCTGGGCTCGCCCGTTCGGGATCAAACACAGCCAACTTCTCAGCCCATATAAAAAAAAGCCCCGGGCCCCCGGGGCTTCAAAATAGTCCCGAC